>CAAGKR010467832.1_pt1 | contig 11615 bp, 7 predicted proteins | sample 2556971 | NCBI WGS metagenome assembly CAAGKR01 (sample SAMEA5207829, study PRJEB30636) | soil metagenome | biome: forest; feature: boreal; material: soil | place: USA | collected 2011-09 | depth 1 m
GTCCTCTAAGACCAAGGTGGTGGTGCAGTGACCCCTTGAGATGGCTTCCGGGTTTCCCTTATAAGGCGCGCGAAGCCGCCGCCTACCCGCGCTAGCCACGGTTTAGGGCATGCGCGGGCTTCTGAATGCTCGAAAACGCTCAGGTTGCCTGTCTGGAAGGCCTAAAAGGGCCCTATTTAGGGCGTATTCGGCCCACTTGACATTAGTTGAGCCTTATTAACCACATCGCGGGAGGTTGAACCGGGCCCTCCCACTAACTTCCAACTCACGCCGCCCGTGAGGGCAGCGCTCGAGCAGCCCCGTCAGGGCAGCGAGGGGAAGGAAGTGGTTTTTGAGCTCAGCGCAGTGGTTCTTGCGTGTCTTGGGGTCTCGGCCGAAGACGCGCATCGTGCTGGCCGGGTTGGCTGCGGCCAGTCAGCTTTGCATGGTTGCCTTCGCCGCGGGGCATGCGAGCACCCTCTCAGTGAACGGCATCAACGCAGGCCAGCAAGACGCATCGTCGTGCAGCACCACCACCAGCCTCGGCTCTGCGCTGCGCAACACCTGCAACAACGTCGCTGCAGTGTCCGCGGATCCGATTCAGCTCAAGCTCCCCGCAGGCACTCGACAGTGTCCTGATTCCGGCCCGCAGGTCACCTGCCACGTCTCGGAGTCGTCGGCCCCGCCGGCGCCTGGCGTGGCCTCGATTCCGTCCGGTACAACCCGCTGCGCTGTCGTCGCCGACAAGCAGGGACCAATCACCCCCGCATCGTGCAACGACACCGTGCTGACTTCTCCCGACCTGTCAGCTCCCGGCGGCAGGTTTGGCACCACAGTGCCTCTCCCCGTTCCGCCAAGCGTTCCCGCTTCTTCCCTTTCGGCGATGGGCCCGCAGCAGACAGTCGACCTGACCGCCAACGTCGGGTCGGTGCAGCCGGGGCAGGGAGTGCTCCTCACCGCAACCTCGCGCACAACCATGACCGGTACGCCCTACGCCATCGAGATCTTCGACCAGACCACCTCGACTCTGGTCGGCGCTTGCATGCAGGCAAGTCAGTGCCTGGTCAGCTACGCCGCCAAGTCAGGTATTCATGCTTTTGCGGCATTCATCACACCGCCCGCAGCCAAGCAGCCAATTTCGAACACCATTGCGTCGTCAAAGCCTGTGAACGTCGCATGGCTCGGCCTGACGCTAGCAACATCCACCGCGTCAATCGTCAGCCCCGGCAAATCAATCACCTTCACTGCTACCGCCACTGCGGACTTCGGCAGGGCCGGCTACGTGCTGGGCCTGTACGACAGGAGCTCCGGATCGCGCCTGACGTACTGCAGCCAGGGCTCGACCTGCAGCACCACCCTGACCAAGCTGGGCTCGGGCAGGCACTCGATAGTCGCCTACCTCGGTGGCTCGTCACTCTTTCTGCCGCCTCCCGCGATTCAGGCCCAGTCCGCACCGATCACAGCGACGTGGTTGGGAGTCTCGCTCGCAGCCAACACCATCTACCCGCACGGCGGAAGCGTGGTCTACATGAAAGCCACTGCCAACGCGGATCTGACCAACACCCCCTGGAGCATCGGAATCTTCGACGCGGCAGGCAACCTCGTGAGCAATTCCTGCAAGTCGGGAGCCAGCTGCACTGCCAGGGTCCAGCTCACGGCAGGCCCGCTTCCATGGTTTACCGCAGTCATTGGGGCCCCTCAGCCCATCGTCGATGGATCCACTGCATCGGTTCAGCTGGTGCGGACGGCTCAAACACACTCGGCGCTTGTGAACATCCAGGCGCGGTCCGCCGCCGTGCAGCCGACCAGGCTGCTGTGGGGAGTGGACTCTTGCAAGCCGATCACCACCAGCGCCAGCGGCAGCAATGGCCTGTACGCACAGGTGTCTCGTCACTACGGGCCCCCTGATTTCTGGGGCCGCTACATGACCAACACCTACAACTGTCCCGGCCTGAACACCACAGAGATCGCGGCGGCCGCATTCCGCAACTTTGGGATCCTGCCGATCTACAACGACTACGACTGCAACGCTGTGCGGGGTTACAACGTCGGGCTCCGGTACGCCGCCGAGGCGACTGCCACGGCGACGAGACTGGGCATCCCCCAGGGTAGGGTCCTCGCTATCGACATTGAGCCGTACGGAGAGCAATGTCCCGGCGCGGCAAATGTCGATGCAGGCTTCATCGAAGGGTGGTACGACGGAGTCATGAGCGCGAGCTACATCCCGCTGTTCTACGGCAATGGAACTGTAGGAAGTGAGTTCGGAAACGCATGGTGCACCGCCATCAACCAGCGCCCCGAGGTGGCTGTGGACTCGTTCCTGTGGACCTTCCAGCCTTCGCTGATTGGCAGGTGGACGAAGGCCAAAGCACCGGCATTCACCCCGAACCAGCCCGGCTGCACTGGCAACTTTGACGTGTGGCAGTACGTGTTGAGCACCGGTGCCAAGCCAGACGTGGACAGCGACGAGGCCCTCTCGACTGTCCCTCTGTGGTACCCAGGGGCAGCCACAACCTCCTAGGCGGTCGAGGCAAACCTTTGGCGTCGGTTCTCATACCAGCGCCGGATGTACCCCGCGCTGAACGTGGTCTCCTGGCCTGGTCGCATCGGACGAAGGAGCTCCGCTGCAAATTCCGCGCTGATCAATTGAGTTACGGGGCCTGTGGGCTGAGCATCGTGGATCTTCGGACGCGCTCTCGCTAAGACATCACGAAACATGGCACTGGCGACTTCAGGCGCCCCAGTCTTTTCATTCGGCTGATTCGAGCCCGCGTGTCTTTGTGCATGTTCGTTGTACTCATCGGGCTCCAGTCGTAAAGGCTCATGACCTGCCTGGCAGACCGTCGCCATCCAGCTGCCGAACGCCAAGTGATGAAACGTGTAGCTGACCTCGAAAGTGGAAGTGCCGGCCTCTCCGCGGCTGCACTGATCCGCGAGGAATGCGAGGGCCCAATGTTCGAACTCCGTGACGGATGCGGCGCCGCCGCCTCGAGGCACCTGGTCCGCGATACCAAGCCTCTGGAGGTCGTGATCAATGGACTGAATTGTCCTTTGCACGTCGGCCGCCCGCGCGAGCGGGGTTGTCGACCGGATGTGCCCAAAGTCTGTCAGTGCCTCGGCGATCCGGAAAATCGGTGACCAGTCCGGGAAGGCCGCAGGCAGCCATTGAAGGACATCCACCAGCTCCGCCGGCCTGGCCAGGCGATACACCAATCTATTCGCGGTTGGCTGGACGTCGACGATGCCCGCCATCGTGAGCATGTCGAGCGCCTGGGCGACGCTCCCTTTGCCGTAGCCTGCCGCCTCAGCGAGGGCGGACGCTGTCTGCCCCCGAGCTGGGTCGGCGAGCATGAGCTTGAGAATCTCCGCCCTCGCAGATACGCCCATAAGCGCCCTCAGCCGTAGCTGGATCAGCGAAGGCCGGCGCAGGTCTGGCTCGCCGATGCGTTCGGAGGTCCAGATGGCAAGTGGGTCACCAAGGCTTGGCCAAGGCACTTTAGCGTGGGCTTTGACGGTTGCCGCATACCGCCCGAAAGCGGCGCGCGTGTCGGCGTTGCTCTGCTCAGCAAGGTTGCGCAGGCGAAATGCCGACGCAAAACGGGCGTTGGCGATGCACCAGTCCATCGAATTGGCGCGGAGCCGGCTGTCGAGATTGCCGACGGCGGCGGTGAAAATAATGAGCGGCTCCAGGTCGATCGCCTGCCAATCGTGCCGCCTCCGCCTGCCGTCCACCCCGAGCTCACCCCAAAGGCTCCAAGCCAGATCGAGGGCCAGTCCGTCGATCTCTTCATTGAGACGAGTCATGTCGCCTCAGTAATCGTTTCCGTGATACGCACTCTCCTCTCGGCCGGCCGCGGACCGAGAAATGCCTTGTTGAACAAAAAGAAGCAGCCCGGGGCAGGTGGGCTGCTTCCTACCAGCTAGAACGCCGGGCTGGGCTTCGATACCGTTCCCGGTTTGAACCGCGCTAGGGCGTGCCGGCGCCCAGGACGTTGCCGTAAGTGAGGCCCAGCGCGAAAAGTCCAATCAGGGACATCAGCACGAGCGTGAAGGTGCGCGCACACGTGTCGACGAGGCCGGTTTCGTCAACGTTGTCGCCGGCCGGGCTCAAGCGGCCCTTCCAGACACTGGCCCTTATCGCGAGTGCGATGGTGACGAACAGGATGATCAGAAGTACTGCCATTCAACCCCCAAGTCGAAGGCTTGGACGCTGAGCGGGTCAGCGTCCTTGCCACTCACTACAACGCACCGCACGACGATTGTGGCTATTCGCCACCCCGATTCGCGCGCGCGTGACCTTTGCTGCGGGAAACGCGGAGTCGGAGACCTGCCCGGTAAGTGGGGAGGTAGCTGGGCGAGCGCGTTGTGTAGGCGTGGGACCGCTGGGACTGCAATTTTCGATCGCGCTGTGCACCGGGATGGTGGCGGCTACTTTCGCGCCTTCAGTGCGGCGCTCGATACCGCGTTGGTTCGAGATCGCCATCTGGGTCGCGCTGATATTCGTCTGCTGGTTGGGAATCGCGAGCATCAACCAGCCGCAGGTGCGCGAGCTGACCGACTCGGTCAACTGGGCGGTCGGCAGGATCTTCAGCACTCTTCTCGGCCTGGCGGGAGCGAGTCTCACTGACACGCTTGCGGCCAACCGCTTCGCGATCGCCGGTGCGGTGGTGTTTGTGTTCTGGACCGCTCTTCTTGTCCTCGCGCTGATTTCCTCACGCCGCCAGGGCCTGGGGTGGCAGCCCGAGGTCCGATTGCGCGACTGGATGGTGCTACCCAGGGCTGCGGCTCCCGCAACTCTCGTTGCGCCGGCCGGGTCGTCGGCGATCGAAGAGCTCAACGAGCGGTTGGCTGCCGCGAGCGCAGTGGCTGGAGCCGCTGCCGCGACGTGGTCAGTCCAGTTCCTGATCTGGGCTCGTGACGTCGGCCTCCCGCGGGCCGAGGCGCGTCTCGCGCTCGCCGCCGCGGTCGGGCGCGTGGAGACCAAGGTCTGGCTGGAATCGGTCAGAGAGACCGCTCGCGAGCTGGAATCAGGCGCGCGGAGCCGCTTCGCAGGCTCAGGGCCTGAGGTCAACAAGCTTGCGCTCAAAGTCGCCGCGATCCTGAACGGTGTAGTCGACGCCGAGCAGCGCATCGTGCCCGGCGCCAAGAACTTCGCGCAGGTTGTCGACCTCCAGGCACTTCGAATAGGCCAGACGCTCGGCCGGATCGACAGGGCCGCCGCGTCCACCGACGAGAAGGAAGAAGAGAATGCTGAACAATCGGACCGACTGGCCTCATAGCCGTAACGGTTTCCGCCGGCGCGCGACAGCGCGAGTGGCCCGCCGCAGAGCAAGGGTTCTAGCCCCTGCGGGGTGGGTTCTGCGCCTGTTCCTGCTCTGCGCGATCGCGATTCCGAGCCTTGTCTACACGTCTCCGGATTACGCCGTCTTCGCGGACAAGCTGCCCGACCCGACGTCGGTCACTGCCCCGATTCCCGAGGACACGATCCTCTACGCGTCAGACGGCAAGACGATCCTCGCCGACCTGCACCCGCCTGGGTATCAGCACTACTACGAGCCAATGCAGGCGATGGGTACGCTCCTGCCCGAAGCGGTCTTGAGCATCGAGGACAAGAACTTCTACAACGAGCCGGGGGTCGATCCCGGAGGTGTGGTGAGGGCGGCGGTGGTCGACTATCGCGCCCAGGGGAGCGTGCAGGGGGCATCGACGATCACGCAGCAGCTCGTGAAGATGCGGCTGGTCGGTAATGAAGCGACGCTCGACCGCAAGTTCCGCGAGGCGCTGCTCGCCTTCGAGATCGAGAGGCGGTACACGAAGGACGAGATCCTCGAGATGTACCTGAACAGCGCTTTCTTCGGGAACAGCGCCTGGGGCAGCGCGGCGGCCTCCCAGATCTACTATCACAAGGCGACCAAAGACCTGGATCTTGCGCAGGCTTCGATGCTGGCGGGCCTGATCCGCGGACCGTCGGTTTACAACCCGCTTCTTGACTGGAATGCCGCCAAGAACCGCCAGCGCGACGTGCTGCAGGCAATGGTTCGCGACCAGAAGATCACCGCGCTGCAGGCCGCACAGGCTTTCGTCGAGGACATCTCCGCGCCGAAGCACATGTACACGCCGATCAACACAATCCTTGCGCCCGCGTTCGTCCGCTACGTGACCGGGCAGCTGGTCACCCAGTTCGGCGCTGACGCCACCTACACTGGCGGGCTTCATGTCACCACCACTCTCAACTGGAAGCTTCAAAACCTGGCCCAGAAGAGCGTGACGGCAACAGTGAAAAGCCTCGCTTATCGCCGCGTCGGTCAGGGGGCGCTGGTCTCCATCGATCCGACCTCAGGCGCCATCGTCGCCATGGTCGGCTCCGCCAACCCGAAGGCCAACGGCGGCCAATACAACCTTGCTGTGTGGCCTCCCCGCAACCCGGGATCGTCAATGAAGATCTTCACCTACACGACGGCGATCGCCAGCGGCAAGTTTTCGATGACGACGCCGATCACGGACGGGCCGTTTTCCTATCGCGACCCTGTTTCGGGTGAGGTCTACTCACCGCGCAACTACGACGGCAACTATCACGGCACGATGCAGCTGCAGCAGGCCATGGCGAACTCGCTGAACATCCCGGCGGTTAAGGTAGAGCTCGGCGTTGGCGTGTCGTCGGTCGTGAACATGGCGAGGAAGATGGGGGCTCCGCCTTACCAGCAGCATTACGACGCCAAGGGCAACCCCGTCTACACCACCAACGACAAGGTCAACACGTTCGGCCCATCACTCACCCTGGGCGGCTACGGAGAGACCCCGCTGCAGATGGCGACAGGAGCATCGGTCCTGGCCGCCAAGGGCGTCCTCATCCCGCCTTACGTTATCGCCAAAGTCGTGCAGGGCGGACAGGTCGTGTTCCAGCACAAGGCGCTGGCCGGGGCCAGGAAGGTCCTCGATCCCCGAGTGGCGTTCATCATGGGCCAGATCCTGTCGGACGACAGCAACCGCAAGCTGATCTTCGGCATGGGCACTATCCTCACTCTTGCCGGACATCGCGTCGCGGTCAAGACCGGGACCACTGACCAGTTCGCCGACGCGTGGACGATCGGCTTCACGCCGCACCTCGTTACCGCGGTGTGGGTGGGCAACCCCGACTGGCGGACGAAGATGACCGCAGGGTCTGACAGCTTCTACACGGCAGCTCCCGTGTGGCACAACTACATGGCGGCGGCGCTGCCCCTGTTGAAGTTGAAGCAGGAGTGGTTCGCGAGGCCCAGCGGCCTGGTGAGCAAGTGGGTCGGCGGCAAGTACGCCTACTACCTCCCCGGAACCCACTAGATCGTTTGATGCAGGCGAGGTTCAACAAGTTCGGCCGGCGCCTACCCGACACGGGTCATGGGTGCGGGTGCGAGCTATGCGCCATGACCAATGCTCCACGCTACGAACGGCGCAAGGATGTGCGCAGCGCAGGACCATGGGGACCGATGCGTCGCCGGCTGGCGCATCTTGTGCAGAGCCTCAGCCCAAGGCGCCCTCAGGCAACCTAGGTCCGGCCTAGAGCCTGATGGGGAACGCCGGAGCGCGGCGATTCGGCACGCGTTTATCGCTCCCACAACTGGAGTAGGTGGAACCAGCACAATTGCCTCAAACCAGCCCTTTCGGGCCGTCTTTCGTTGCTCCCTATTCAATTCGGCTGCAATTCAAGTAGGCCCAAGCGTCGAGAACGTTGCACAAGTGGGATGAAACCAGCCTCCGCAACCGCTGCTGACCATCCCGGCGACGTTCTGAACGCATTGGCGATCGGGTTGGCCGCCGATAGTTCCGAGAGCGGTAAGAAAGCGCTCGAGGTGGTACGCGCGCGGTCGCCTGAGCTGCCGCGTATCGAACAGACCGGCGAGGATCTGCTCGCGACCTCTGTAAGCTTCATCGACTCACTGCTGCTCGCGTTGCGATCCGACATCGAGCCACCCTGGGCTCGGTACGAGGAGAGGGCACGGGAGCAGGGACGGCTGCGAGCCGCACAGGGCGTGCCGCTTGCGGCACTGATCGACGTCGTGTCCATCTACCGCAGGGCCACCATCGAGCTGCTCACGGGGCCGCTCGAGGTCAGCCTGCGTCGTGACGAGATCATCGCCATCGCGCAGCGAAGGCTCGAGGACGTAGTCGAGCGCCTCACTGCATGCATCGCCCAGGGCTACCTCGACCACCTCGAGAACGAGCATCGGGCCAGAGAGAGCGAGCTGTACGGGCTTGCGGCGATCGTCACCTCGATGGTGCGCTCCGTCGACCTGGTCGAGAGTGCGGAGGTCGCGCTCATCGAATCGCTGACCGCGCTCCGGCTAAACGCAGGCGCCGTGTGGCTACGCGAGCGCGCCTCCTACAAGCTCGTTCACACAGTCGGGCTCGAGGCGGACCAGATCGAGGAGTTTCGAAGCCAGGCTGGTCCGCGCGCGAAGGCGACTGTGTCAGCCAACGGCAAGTCCGAGTCGCGCGTGGACGGCGTGGTGGGTGGGGAATGGACCGCGCTTCGAGCACAGCTACGCGTCAAGGGGCGAACAGTTGGCGTGATGACGATAGGAACGCAGATGCAGCGCGTGTTTGGAGCGTCGGACTTCCTGTTCATGGCCGCGGTAGCCGACCAGGTGGCAGTCGTGCTCGACCGCGCCCGTCAGTTCTCGAACGAGTCGCGCACCGATCACCTGACCGGTCTTGCCAATCGCCGCGAGTTTGAGCGTGTGATGGAGCGCGAGGTTGCGCTGGCAGAACGCCATGACCGCCGGCTAACAATGATGATGATCGACCTCGACAATTTGAAGCGAATCAACGATCGCCAGGGTCATCAAGGGGGCGACGCCGCTCTACGGTTTGTGGCTCAGCAGCTGTTGAGGGTGGTTCGCGCATCCGACCTGTGCGCTCGCATCGGCGGTGATGAGTTCGCAGTCGCAATGCCCGAGACCGATCTCGATCGAGGCCGCGAGGTGGCGACGCGCTTGACCGCCGCGGTACGCGAGATGAGCCTTGGCGCGAAGTCGACCGAGGCTGTCGAGGTGAGCGTGGGGTTGTCAGCATGGCGGTCCGGTCAAGACTGGCAGACGGTCTATCAGAACGCTGACATGGACCTGTACGAGAACAAGCGCCGGAGGAAGCTCGCGCGGCGGAGCGCGGTGCCCGAGCGGGCTGCGCTGAGGTTGATAGCGCGGGTTGGCATCAGGCGACGGGTGGTCGGCTCCTAAGGAGCGCGACCCGCGGCTATTCGACGAGGGCGAGCTCTCGAGCCTTGACGATAGCCTGCAGCTTGGAGTGCACCCCGAGCTTGGAGCCCAGGCTGCGAATGTGAGTCCTCACTGTCGTGTAGCTGATTCCCAACCTGCTGGCGATATCGCGGCTGGAGACCCCCTCGGCCATCAGCCGCAGGACCTCCTTCTCTCGTGGGGTCAGGCTCTCGAGCTGAGCGTCCATGGAACGGCGCTTGTTGAGCAGTGCGGCAATCGTGCGGGGGGTGATCAGCGTTCCGCCACCCGCTACCACGCGGATTGCGTCGACCACCTCTGACGCGGCCCTTGATTTGTGGATGAACGCACTGGCGCCAGATTCGAGGGCTGCGAAGCGGGCCGCGTCGCTGTCTTCGCGGGTGAGGAAGATGAGCTTGGTCTCGGGCCTGATTTGCCTAATGCCAGCGCCGGCGTCTGCGCCAGTGCCATCGGTCAGTCGAAAGTCGAGGAGGACCACGTCAGGGCTCAGTTCGGCAGCAGCCACAATCGATTCCCCAACCGAGCCCACATTGCCGACAACCGTCATATCGGGCTGGTCGTTGAGGAGCGCGCCAAGGCCTTCGGCGACCACCTGATGGTCCTCGACGATCAGAACGCGGATTGGTTTTTCGCTCACTTGGGTGTTGGGATCCAGAACTCCACTCGGCTACCGGTGCCCGGCTCGCTCGAAATCTTGCACCATCCGCCGGCGAGGAGCGCGCGCTCGTTGAGCGACAGAAGACCGACGTGCCCCGGCATGTGGTCGCGCTCGGCCACCACGAACCCACGCCCGTTATCCACTATCAATCCGTAGATGCCCCCGTCGAGCACCTTCACCATCACCTCCACCCGCGTTGCGCCCGCGTGCTTTTCCACGTTTGTGATGGCTTCGGCCACCTGCCTGAAGACTGTGGACTTCAGCTCGTAGGCGACATCGTCAGGTAGATCCAGCTCAACGTCGGCTTCGATCCCAGTCAACGAGCGGAGGATCTGCAGGCGGTCCCTGATGGTCTCCTCGAAGCCTCCGGGGAGCTCAAGGGACGGCGGGCGCACCTCGAACAGCAGCTTTCGAAGGGCGTTCTCTGCCTGCTGGAGCAGGCCCTGCGCCTGCTCGATCGGCTCGAGGCGCGTCGAGGTGACGCGTCCGAGATGAAGCTCAGCCGCGGTCAGCTTCTGGAGCGCGTCGTCGTGCAGCTCCGAGGCGAACCGATGGCGGATCTTGTCGGCCGCCTCGGAAGCGTTCTTGAGCAGCAGCTGGCGCGCCGAGTCGACCTTCTGCAGCCGCTCAACCGTCTTCTTGAGGTCGGTCTCCGCCTGCCTGAGCTGGGCGACCAGGCCGGCGGCCAGGCCTGCCTTGTGAAGGACCCACGTGTCCTCCCTCGAGAAACCTTCCGGCTGCCTGGAGTCATAAGCAGCGACCAGCCCGAGGCGATGATCCCCAGCACGCCAGGGCACGCTGATCGCGGTGGTGACACCGAGAGCATCGAGGACGCGGATGGCTTCGGGGTCCGCGTCGTCTCGTGAAGCCCGGTAGATGTGGTCCTTGTAAACGATGCGGCTCGTCAGGTCATCTCCGTCCGGCTCGCAGGGCGCCGGATTCAGACGCGCAAGGAATGCTTCGTCGATTCCGTGGGCGCCAGGTATGGGGGTCAATGTTCGGTTTTCGTTCAGCTGCCAGAACAGGACCTTGTCAGCTCCCACGAGCTGGGCGACGGTCGCGGTAAGCCGGCGGTAGAAGTCGGTGAGGTTGTGCCCCAGGCGCGCGTGGACCGACACTGCGAGCAGCGCCTCCACTGCAAGCTCGTGCGCGTGTTCCAGGCGCTCGGTGCTCCTGGCGCGCTCTTCGTTAAGCAGGCGCTGCTCCTCACTGCGGTCCAGTTCGGCGCGGAGGTTGATCAGGGCGTCGACCATCTCCTGGCGGCGCTCGTGCAGGTGCGCGATCTCGATAGCGGCCGCCAGCTGGTTGGCGAACAGGGAGAAGGCCCTGCGCTGTACGGCAGTGAATCCCGCCCGGTTGACGACGCCAATCATCCCGATCGTCCTGCCGCCGGCCTGCAGCGTCTGGCCGCAATAGGACGAGCTCATGCCAGGATCGGCCATGCGACCGGGATTCTCGACCAGCTGCTCGATCTCCGGGTCAGGAAGCCTCTCAGACGGGCTGGCTGAGCGCGAGTACACCTGCTGTCGGGCGCCGTTTTCGTCGACCAGAGCGATGAACGCGGTGGACGACTTGGTAAGGGCCAGCGCAAGGTCGAGGGCTCGCTCCGCGACCTGGTCCAGCTCCCGGTACCCTGCCAGCTCGAGCGAAACAGCCTGGAAGGCTTCGAACTGCTCCCAGAAGCCAGCCTCCATCTCGCTCACCGTTTCCATTGGCAGCGACCCCCGCCGCGATTGTACCGAACA
>CAAGKR010247272.1_pt1 | contig 11614 bp, 6 predicted proteins | sample 2556971 | NCBI WGS metagenome assembly CAAGKR01 (sample SAMEA5207829, study PRJEB30636) | soil metagenome | biome: forest; feature: boreal; material: soil | place: USA | collected 2011-09 | depth 1 m
GGCGGCCAAGTCAGCGGTGGCGCGGGGAGCGGGGGCCAGACCGCCACGGGCACGGGCGGGGTGGGGAACACCGGGGGGCAGACCCAGCAGGGGGGCGCTGGAGGCAGCACCTTCCCCGGTCCTGCGACCGAAGCCGACTACAGCATGGACGTGGGTTGGCAGTTCAACAAATCGGACGTAACCGGCGCCCAGGCCACAACGTTTGCAGATACCGGTGCCGGTTGGAGTCAGGTCAGCACGCCTCATACCTTCAACGATGTCGACTCCTACAGAGTGCTCATCGACCACAGCGGCGGCGATCACGGGATGTTCTCCGGACCGACCTGGTACCGCAAGCATTTCAAGATTCCCGCTCAATTCTCCGGCAACAAGTTGATCGTCGAGTTCGAACGGATCCGGGTTAGCGCCACCTTCTATATCAACGGGACACAGGTCGGAACCTTCTCCGACAGCATCTCAGCCGTCGGCATCGATATCACCGGGAAGGTCACCGTTGACGGGACCACCGACAACGTTCTCGCGGTTCGCGTCGACAGCACCGCGACTAACTACTGGGACGCGAATGCGACCTACCCAGACTACGGCGGAATAACCGGGCACGTCTGGCTGCACGTGCCGGGCAAGATATACCAAACCTATCCGCTCTACCAAAACCTGGCAACATCGGGCATTTACGTCTACGGCACGGCCTACGCCAATATCACCAACAACACCCCGCAGGGCGACACGGGCAACCTGACCCTGAACGTGGAATCTGAGGTCAGCAACGAATCGGGCAGCGCGGCGAGCGCCACACTTGGCGTCAAGGTAGTCGATGCGGCCACGGGCACGACGTTGACCTCGTTCTCGGGAACGGCCACGTCACTGCCGACGACGGGCGCCACGGTGCTCACGGCAAGTGGGCCGTTGACGGGCGCGAAGCTGTGGAGTGACCTGTATCCGAACCTCTACAACGTTGTCACCACGCTCACCGTGGGCGGGACAGTCGTCGATGGGCGTGGCACGCTCACGGGGTTCCGTCAGACGGCGTTCAAGGGAGGCGCCGGCACCGGCGGAGTGTATATCAACGGCCGGTTCGTGTATTTGCTTGGCTTCTCCCAACGCTCGACCAATTCATGGGCAGGCCTCGGCCAGGCGGTGCCAGACTGGATGCACGACTACCACGCCAATCTGGTCCGGGGCGCCAACGCGAACTACATTCGCTGGATGCACGTCACGCCGCAGATTTCAGACATGAGATCCGGGGACAAGTACGGCATCGTCAGCATTGCGCCCGCAGGTGACAAGGAGGTGACCGACCCAACGGATGCTCAGTGGACGGCGAGGATGGCCGTCATGCAAAGCACCATGATCTACTTGAGGAACAATCCGAGCGTGTTCTTTTACGAGGCCGGCAACGGCTCGGTTTCTGGTGCCCAGATGCAGACGCTGTCCACGCTGAAGAAGATGTGGGATCCGAACGGCGGCCGCGGCAACGGCGATCGCAGTATGATAGACGCCACCGGCGCGCCTTATGCCGATTGGTTTGGCACCTTGGTAGCCTACGATCCCGCCAATCTCACAGGTGCGTACTTCCGGGGATACTCCGATGCGTACCGGGACCAGGGTCCCATCCTCGAAGAAGAGGACTACCGCGATGAGGCCTTCCGCGGCATCTGGGACCAGTACTCGCCCCCGCACGTTGGCGGCTTCATACCGGGGCCGCTGGACACCTACAACGAGACCTCGGAGGTCTTTACCGTAGGCGACGGCGGTATGAATGCCGGGCAGATGTCGCGGCTCGATGCCTGGTTGAAGCTCGAGACCATCCGCAACACCACGCCCGCAGACTCTCGCTATTCAGCTTATGCCTCAATCTACTTCTCGGACGAGAATGCCGACGGACGTTTGGATAGCTCGGCTGTTTGTCGGGTAAGCGGCAAGGTTGATGCGGTGCGCTTGCCCAAGGAGATCTACTACGCGTTCCGCGTCGCTGGCAACACGCAGCCCGACATCCACATCGTCGGGCACTGGACATATCCCGCTGGCACCAAGAAGACGGTATACGTGGTTGCGAACACTGCGTCGGTGGGATTGAGCGTCAACGGTGGTGCGGAAATGAAGTCGTCGACCCCGACAGATGGGTACACCTTCAGTTTCCCGAACATCACCTGGGCCTCGGGCAACATCAAGGCCGTAGGCTATGACGCCAGTGGCACGCAGGTTTGTCAGCATCAGTTGACGACGGCTGGGCCGGCCGCTGCCATCAAGCTCACGCCTACGATTGCCCCCGGCGGTTTGCTGGCTAACGGTGAGGACGTGGCCATGTTCGACGTCGAGGTCGTGGATGCGACCGGATTGCGCGTTCCCACCTACGGCCCCACCACCCCCGCAGCGAACAACCAACCAACCGGCGAGCCCAAGGTTACTTTCGCGGTGACGGGTCCCGGAACCTGGCGAGGCGGGGTAAACGAAAGCATGCTAGCTTCGACAAACAACCTCTATCTCTACACCGAAGGCGGAATCAATCGCGTCTTCATTCGTTCGCAAATGACCCCCGGAGCCATCACGTTGACTGCGACCAGCCCCGGGTTGACCTCGGCTACGGCTACGGTGACGTCCGTGGCCGTGCCTGTCGTTAACGGCCTCATCCCCCGGTAGATTCGGAGGCAAGGTGTTCCCAAGGATATTCCAATGAACGGCCGGAGCCTATCGTCGAACGTCTTTCTCCATCAGGTATCGGGCGCGGTGCTGCTCGCCGCAGCCTTAACGACCGGGTGTTTTGGCTCGAATGCGGGCACAGGGGGGCGACCCATGACCGGCGCTGGCGGGAGCGCGAACGGCACCGGTGGAACCGCGGCCAGCACCGGCGGCACCACCGGCGCGGGCGGGAGTATGGCCGGCGCCGGCGGGTCCTCGTCGGACGCCGGCGGGTCCTCGGCCGACGCGGGCGGGTCCCCACCCCCGATAGTCGGATGGGGTACACCGGTGACCGGCGGTCCCACGGGCACCGGGACCCAGGCCACGGTGACGGTGGACCTCGGCACCACGTTTGGAACGATCGGCTCCGATTTCATCGGGTTCAGCTACGAAAAGACGCACATCATGAATGGCTCGCTCACCAGCAACAACACGAACATGATCGCGCTCTACAAGCTCCTCGGTTCTCCGATGGTCCGGGTTGGAGCCAACGATGTCGAGCGTTGCGCCTGGGCTGGCACGGGGCCCGGGCCTTCGCAGCCAAATGGTCAGCCATTCGCCTTGAAAATTACGAGCGGCGGAGTCGACCAATTCTGCGGCTTTCTGGCCGCGACGGGAAGCAAGGCCATCTATGGCGTCAATTTCCAGCTGGACAACGTCACCGCCTCCTCGGCAGAGGCGGCCTATGTCCTCGGTAAGTGTCCGTCGAGCATCGTCGGAATCGAGATCGGCAACGAGCCCGACAAATTTGGGACTTGGGACCAACAACAATCGGACTACGAGAGCTTCGCGGATGCCATCCTCGCCACGCCAGGCGCTGTGTTGGTTGGCCCGGCCTGCACCAGTAAATCTGACGTATTGTACGCTGCTCCGTTTGCGGACAGCATCGCGGCCGCATACCCGGGCAAGTTGGCCCTCCTGTCCCAACACGCCTACGTTGCGGCAGCTGGATCGTCGGACTGCTCGGTGCCCAACCTCCAGATAACGACGACTTTGCTGACCGACATCTTTGACACAATCCAAGCTGCCGCGACCAAGAACACCCTCGCGGCCTGGCGCATGGACGAAAACAACACCTGCTCCGGTCATGGGCAGCAGGGCGTGAGCGACACGTTCATCGCGGCCCTCTGGGCGATCGATTACATGTTCGAGGTTGCCAAGCGTGGGGGCAGCGGAGCCAACTTCCACGGAAGCGAGAACGGAATGGACGGAACAGTTCCCTTCTACTATGAGCCGATGAAGGAGGACCAGGGCATGGTGGTGCAGGTTCAGCCGGAATACTACGGGCTGCTCCTCTTTGCGGAAGCCGGGGTGGGCCCGATGGTTTCCACAACCGTCACCACGAGCGCCCAAAACTTCACCGCGGGGGCTATCAAGGCGAACGGATTTACCAGCGTGGTCCTCAACAACCGGGACAACTCGGGCGCTGTTACCGCCACCGTGGATCTAGGGTCCGCGGTAAGTAGCGCGAGCGCGATCTATTTGGAGGCGACGCCCGCCGGCAGCCTGACGGCCGCGGCAGGGAACGTGACCCTTGCTGGTGCGGCGGTCTCGGTGGCGGGCGATTGGCCTCGCAATGAGCCTTACATTCAGACGGTGTCGGGAAACAGCGTGTCGGTGTATGTCCCGGCGGCGAGCGCGGCGCTCGTCCGCGTCCTGCAGTAGGTTCGGGAAAGCCGTGGTCGGGCGAATCTCATGGCTGGGAAACTTCTTAATCAAATGTTCGTGATGTCTTGCGACAAATGCCGTGATCGGCTAGTCTCCATTTCGGTGAACGATTGAGGGATGACATGTTGAAAAACAAAATTGGATCTCTGGTTTTGGTATTTGGCGTAGCATTTTGTGTCTGCTCCTGCGGCAGCAGCAACAACGCGGGCACAACGTCTAAGGGTGGCACCAGCGGTGCTACCGGTGGCGCTTCGGCGACCGGTGGCGCTTCGGCGACCGGAGGCGCGAGTGGCGCTGCCGGCGCTTTGGCGACTGGGGGCACGACCGCCGCTGGTGGCGCTTCGGCGACCGGAGGCGCTGGCGGCGCACCATCAGACGCTGGTACTTCGGGCGCTGGCGGGTCAACAATGACCTTGGCCGAGGCCTGTACGAAGAATTGCATCCTTGGTCACTCCATCACTGGTAGTGATGGAGGCGTCGGTTGCTCCACGACGATGGATGTGTGCGTCCAGAACTGCCAAATGGGGTTCGTCAACAGCTCCGCCATCAATGTGGGAACCGTGTACACAAATATGATGCTGTGCATCGCGACCGACCCATACTTCGCCACGGCCTCTGGCTTCATTTGCCCGAAACCAACGCGCGTGCCAGACGGCGGCGCGATCGCGCCGTCCCGCGCCTTGAACAAGTGGTCGCCCAACGGCCCTCCCAACGCCGCAGCCTCGAACTGTGAGACGGCCATTTGTCTTTGGAACTGCGACGACCCCGCGGACTCCGATCCCTTCATCGACCTCCGGTGTATGTGCTCGAGCATCTGACTCTACCATCGACCGGAATCTGGTCCGGACCTGGCATCCATCGTTAGACTGCTGACCACGCCGCCGTCGTCGACCTTCGGGTGGGTCGACGCGGAATGAAACACGCAGGACGTCACCCCGCGGGTAAGCGCGAGGGCGCCGACCGTCGGGACGCCACCGACAGCGCAGAAAGTTCGCCTGCCGAATTGGTGGCCGGATGGTCGCCGAAGCTTGCAGGGCGGACCTGGTGGCTGGCGCTGCCGCTGCTGGTTGGCACGGTGCTCGCCTACCTGCCGGTTTGGCACGCGGGGCTCATTTGGGACGATCGCAGTTTCATCATGGACAATCCCCTGATTCGCCGGGCGGATGGTTTGTGGCGATTCTGGTTCAGCACGAAGCCGGTGGACTACTACCCGGTGACGTCGACCCTGTGGTGGATCGAATGGCGGCTGTGGGGTGAAAATCCGCTGGGCTATCACGTGGTCAACGTTCTGTTGCACGCCGTTGACGCTGTCCTTTTGTGGCGCCTGCTCGCGCGCCTGAAGGTCCCTGGATCCTGGTTGGCGGCGGCGATCTTTGCCGTCCATCCGGTCAACGTGGAATCCGTCGCCTGGATCTCCGAACTGAAGAACGTGCTGGCGATGCTTTTCTATCTCGCGAGCCTGTCGTGCTTCGCGCGATCTCGGTTGGCCGCTGGGCCGGGGGGCGCAGCTTGGAGGGCATCCCTGCCTTCTTCATGGCGCTGGTACGGTCTCGCGCTCATCGCCTTTTTCCTGGCGTTGCTGAGCAAGACCGTCGTGGCGCCGATGCCCTTCGTTCTGCTTGGGATCGTGTGGTGGCAGCGGGGCGAGGTGAAGCGCGCGGACGCGCTCTACGTTCTGCCCTTCTTTGCCATGGCCGTTGCCATCGGATCGATTTCGTTTTGGTTTCAATCCCATCGAGCGATCGGAGCCGACATCGTTCGAACGGACGGCTTCTGGGCGAGGCTGGCAGGCGCCGGATGGGCGATTTGGTTCTACGCCTACAAGGCGCTGCTACCTTTCGGACTACGGTCGATCTATCCGCGTTGGCAGGTCGATGCGGGCGCGTGGTGGTCCTACGTGCCAGCGTTGCTCATCGCGGGCGTTTTCGTGGCGTGCTGGCGCGCCCGGCAGACCTGGGGAAAGGGACCGCTCTTGGCCTTCTTCTATTTCGTCGTGATGCTCTCGCCCGTGCTGGGATTTATGAACATCGGGTTCATGAAGCTCTCCCTGGTGGCGGATCATTGGCAGTATTTTGCGATCATCGGCCCCATCGCACTCTTTGCGGCGGCCATCGCTAAGAGCTACCAGCGGCTCGGGACGTATCCGCGCCACGCGCTCGCAGTGGTGGTGGGCGCAATGCTGCTTGGGCTGGCCGTGTTGACCTCGCGGCAGAGCGAGCTCTACCAGGATTCTGGAACCTTCTGGCGGGCGGTGCTGGCCACCGACGCGGACTCGTGGGGGGCGCACAACAATCTCGGTGGCTTTCTCGTCGAACAAGGCCAGTCGGACGAGGCGCTTGCGCATTTCAGGAGCGCGGTGGAAAGCCGGCCTGGCTACGCGAAGGCTCAGTACAACCTCGGGGCCGCCCTTCGCGAGAAGGGCCAGGTGGACGAGGCGATAGTCCATCTCCAAATCGCTGTGGATATCCAACCCAGCTATGTCGAGGCGCACAACAGCCTTGCGCGGGCGCTTGGACAAAAGCGCGAGTGGGATGGGGCGATGGAACATCTCGAAAGATCGCTGGTGATCGATCCCGACCAGGCCGAGGCCCACAACAATCTGGCGAATGTTCTCTGGCAAAAGGGCCGACTTCGGCAAGCCGCGGCCGAGTACGAAAAGGCCCTGGCCCTGCACCCCGACTATGCCGCCGCCCACGTCAACCTCGGTGATGTTCTCCGGGCGGCGGGCGAAACCCGCGAAGCCATCGCTCACTACAAGAGCGCGCTGGAAATTCGCCCGGACTTCGCGCCCGCCCTGGACAGCCTGGCCTGGGTACTTGCGACAAGCCCGGATGCGTCAGTGCGCGACGGCGTCCAGGCGGTCGGGCTAGCCGCTCGGGCGGAACAGATCACTGGCGGCAGAAATCCTGTATTTGTCGCGACCTTGGCAGCCGCCTATGCGGAAGTCGGCCGGTTTCCCGAGGCCGTCGCGACTGCCGAGCGTGCGTTGCGCTTGGCGACCGCACGAGGGAAGGCCGAGCTCAGCGAGCGACTGCGGACCCAAGTCGCTCTTTACCAAACCGGTGCGCCATACCGCGAGGCCAGCAGGGCCCCTGACGAGCGCTAGAACAGGCGCTTGCTCCTCGAGCTCCATGAGGTTCCAGCCGGCGCCTTCCGTGCATCCTGGCGGCCGATTTACCGAAATCAGTGGTCATGGACAGGAGAGCATTCTAACTTGCTGGTCTCCAGTATCAAACATGGGCTCGTGGAGGAATCGATGAGACACACGGTATTGGGAGCGGTCTTCACTCTCTTCGCCTCTGCGGTTTTGAGCTTCGGATGCGGTTCGAATACCCCGTCGTCTCCGAACTCGTTCACGAATGTTTACGCAGAAGTCATCCAACCACAGTGCAGCAACGACTACTGTCACTACAACGGGGTGAGCATACGGTTCAGTGCCCTCGACCTGAGCTCGAGGGTGCGCGCGTACTGGAGCCTCGTGGGGCTGCCATGCATGGGGCCTGCCTGCTCGCAAAGTGGAATACGGGTGGTCCCGTATCAGCCGGACATCAGCGTCATGTACCAAAAACTTTCACCGTCGCCGCCGTGCGGAATCCAAATGCCGGCGGACAGCACCATGTACTCTACTAATGGAATCTCGGATTTGAAGTTCTCTGGACCTGCGCTTTCCGCCAATCAGCAGCAACTCATCTACAATTGGATCCAGGAAGGCGCGCAGGACAATTAGGCGCTGACATGACGCGCTGGCCGGCGGCACCGAGGCGACCGCCCCTGCGACCCTCTCAAGGGCAGGTGCGCGCGCCCGCATCCGGGCTGAGGCCGGCCCAGCCAGGGCCCGCGTACTTTACGAGCTCCAGCCAGTTGAGCGGCGGAAAATCGTTGGGACAGCAAACAAGCGACTTCGGACACTCCACGCCGGGCCAAAACGCACCCCCGCACACGCACTGGTCGAATGTGACCCCGGTGCAAAGAGCATAGGAGATTCCGGTGCAACCTGGGCAGCTATCGATGGCGACGTAGGACCCCGTTGCGCCAGGTGGCTCGGGATCCCAGCCGGGAGGGGGATTCCAGGGCTGTGCGCCGTAGGCAGCCGGTTGAAAATCCTGTGCGCGGTCGTAGCATGATAGGCCCGCGGTGGCCGCGATGAGCGCTGCGATGGCGACAATGTGTGAGGATAGTGCGTTCATTGGTGACCCCGCAACTACAAGAAATAGAGAAAGGTCATCTCGAAGCGATGGTTGTGGACGGTCGTATCGTCCACAAGTTTCTGCTGTACCCATTGATAGGAAAGGCCTGCCCGAATAGCGGACGTAATGTCGACGAAGAGGTTCCCGTCAACGTACCGCGAGGACTGGAAGACGCCCAAGGGATTGACCCATGGCTGGTTAGGCGTAATGGGATGATAAAGACTTGCGATGTTGTTGGAGTTGCCCTGACTGTAGTTGCTGCTGACGAAAACGCGCCCGTTCGGGGGAAGGTAGTACTGGAGGCCGACCAGAAATGTTTGCCAGTTGATGGTATGAAGGACCTCGTACTGGTCGAACGCCACCAGTCCGGGGTCGACGTCGGGGGTGTACGGGAGTCCGACCTGCGGTGCCACCCCGGGCAGGTCCTGCGGCACCGCCGTTCCCGAAGAAGTGACCGGGGTTCCTGGCGGCAAGGGGTACACATTGGGCATGGTCGCGCCGGCGGTCATTCCCGTGTACTGGTCGGCCTGGCCGGTACCCGTGACGAGCTCTCCGGTTAGGGTCAGCGCATTTCCGCGATCCGTGCCGTCTCTCGCAGGGATGATGGGAAGGAGAAGGTCCACAGCGACTGCCCACCCGATGAGGGGTGTCCGCGGGGCCGGCAACGGCGCGTACGGGTCCACCTTGAACGAGCGCACCATACCTGATACGCCGATGGCGGCCGCCTGGGCATCCGTGCCACCGCTACCCGGGGTCGTGATCCCCTTCCAGTGGTTGAAGGAGAGGCGCGCTCCAGCCTGGGTATCCGGCACCGCGGAATCGCGCTGCACAGGTCGGAACGCCCCGGCTGCGAGATCGAAGCTCACCGAATTCGACTGGAAGGTGTGGCTCAGGCGAAGCTGCACTGTTCGATTGAACAATTGATTGGGCAGTCCCAGAAAACCGCAGGTGGCTCCAAAAAAGTAGTTCTGCCATCCCAGGAGATAGTAGGTCTGGCCGGCCACGACGTCGACGATATCGTCCTCAATCTTCATATACGCGTGCCGGACACGGAGGCCGGCATTGTTGAAATACGCGGCTTCGGTCGTGGCGCCGGGTCCCGATGCCACACCAGGTGATCCCCCGCCGCTGTTGATGTTTGGCTGGTTGCCAAACAAATCAAATTCGAGCACGCCCGATGACCGAACGCCATGTGACTCGGGTGTCTGTGCTTTGAATCCGAATCGGCTGTTTCGGATAGTCATTTGAAAGCGCGGGTTGCGACCGGCCTGCGTCAGGGGGTGGGCAATGACGTTGTTGTTCAAACCGTCGTTGAAACTGCTGGTCGAGTCCCACATTCCGTCGGCCTCGGCGAAGCCGTAGATCGCCAGCTTCCAATCGGAAGCGGCGCCGGCTGTCAGGACAAACTGAGGCCGAACGAACCATGGATTTACCGGAGAGGAAGGGAAGGTCTCGCGGGTCGCCAGATCGAGGGGCGGAGTCGGCGCTTTGGACGGTGGCCCGGCGGACGCAACGGGCGGAGTCAGCACCTGGGACGGTTGCCCAGCGGATTCAACGGGCGGAGCCGGCTCGTGGGAACGTTGTTCGGTGGACTCAACGGGCGGCGCCGGCTCGTGGGAACGTTGCTCGGTGGACTGTGCTGGCGGCTCTTCCGCGGATTGTGCGTGGGCGGCCGACACGGCGAGCCAGCCGGAACCAGCGATCAGGATGGCCAAGGCTTTCTTCAGTGCGCTGGTGAAGTGAGAGTCGCGCCGGCGGCGGTTCATGATGGATACGCGGCCTCCTGCTTGGAATCGACGGTGTAGGCGTGCCCTTATACTCAGTCCGCGCGTCTGGCGTCAAATGAACGTGTGAACGGACCGCGTGCGTTGACGAAGACGTCGGCGTTGGAGCACGAGGCCCCACAACCCGGGGCGCAAATCTGCGCTTGGTCCTGGGTCTGATTGATCACCGCATTAAAGACAACCGGCCGGCGGCGTGCACCGCGACCCAATTTATTGCGGATCTGGGATGAGGTCGTCGACCAAGACGGACAGCGTCGTCGGCGCCGACGTATCGGTCAGGCTGTAGACGACGGTCTTCGTCGTGCCGACCGTGCCGTCGATCAGGAGGTCGGCATCGACCCAGCCGAGTCCATCCAACGAGGTGCCGTCGATCGAGAGGATCTCGTCGCCCTTCACGAGGCCTTGCTTCTCGGCGTCCGTTCCCGGATAGACGAGGTCGATAGCGTACCAGTGCTGGTTGGCTTCCGGGGTGGACGTGATGTCGATGCCGATCCGTTTGAACTCGTCGACCCAGGTCTCGGTGTTGTAGCGCTGGAGGTGGAGGTGCCCGTTCGGGTAGTCGATGGTGACCAAGAAGTTGCGAAGGAAGCTCCCGCCGAGCAACCCGTCGATTTGGGTCGCTCCGGACGGATCGATCTCCTGGCTGATGTGCGTGAGCAGATCATCCGCGGGATTGCTCATGATCGTCATCACCGGCACGTTCGTCACCGTCTCGCCGCCAACCGTGATGGTCTTGGCACGCGTGACGGAAGCGGCCGAGCCGCCTTGCACAGTCTCCACCCCGAAGCCCATGAGTTGGTTGCGACCATCTTGGACGAGATCGCTATAGACTGTCGACCGGATCGAGACTTCGCTGGCTCCCGTATCGAGCATGAAGGGGTGGTCGGTCCCCTCGATGGTCACGGTCACCGGAATGCGCGTCGCCGGGATCATGCTCACGACCGGCGTGACCGTGGCGGAGAGCTCCACTTGTTCCGGGTGACCCCCGCTGCCCCCTTTGAGCGAAAACGGGATCGAGGCGCCGGGCGATTCGACGTCGCTGCGGGGCCCGCTCGTGCAGCCAAGGCAGAAGCCCTCCATCAGCGGCGCCGAGTAATCGAGCTGCACGGAGAACTGGCGCATCACGTTGCCACCCAGGATGCCCCCAAACCCAATCTCGTCCATCATCGCGGATGAGAGCTGCAGAGCGGGAATGTTGTCCAAGGTGACGATCGCGGTGCCGCCCTGGAGCAGGCCGAGATTGACGGTCGTCTGGACGTCCGCGTCAGTCACCGTCGTGGGCATCTCCGAAAAAAA
>CAAGKR010061008.1_pt1 | contig 11611 bp, 10 predicted proteins | sample 2556971 | NCBI WGS metagenome assembly CAAGKR01 (sample SAMEA5207829, study PRJEB30636) | soil metagenome | biome: forest; feature: boreal; material: soil | place: USA | collected 2011-09 | depth 1 m
CAAATCTAATACCGCCATAAGAATATTTCAATTGTGCCATAGTAGTTTTAATTTCATCTACATGAGCTTTCAACCTATTTTGGAATATATTTCCACCGTTCATCTTGCTTACACTTTGACTCATGCCATCCAAGCTTAATGACGATGAAGCCATTCCAAAAGAACTACCTGCACCTGCAAATATACCTACTCCCAATTCAATGAGCATAAGTACATCCACCGCTGCAAGTAATCCAATTAATCTGATAATATCATTAGGCACTGTATCAAACCCAGTACAATACTTGATGAACCAATAATTGGGTATGATCCTGGCACCATGAAATCCAAACCATTGACTGAAGGTCACAGCCAGATAACTCACTGCTACAGCATTCATTCCATTAGGAATTATGTACAAGTTGTTAGTTATATTAGAAGCAAGAGAAGAATTGTCTTTTTGAGTGCAAAGCCATTCCTTTGGATAGGTTATTATTGTTTGTTCATTCAACCTGCCTTGCAATCCTAATGGTTTGTTAATTGGCCAATTGGTCTTAATATATCCCCATGTGTAAAAATTCTCACTTATAAAATCCTGACTTTCTTCTACATATTGTTTCATGAGTTTTACACCCAAAAAATTCTCTACAAACTGTTGTGCTTGTAGTATCTTATTTTTGATAGTGTTATCTGATAATTCTCCACCATTTATAGATGAGGTTGGGATGCCCCAGAGCCAACTATCTCTAAATTCAGAGACACTTAACACCAAAGCATCCTTGCCACTAAAGGTATTCCAACTTGTATTGATAACTAATTGGCTCATTTATGCATTAATTTAAGATTTTTCAATATTTTTTATCACCAAATTACGCAATGTTTCAACATTTTCAGGCTTTTTGAATAGGGTTGCACCTTTTACCTTACTTGCCAAAGCAAGTTCCAAAAGTTCAGAATGGCTCATCTCCTTCACTAAGGTAATCATTTCTGCCTTCTGATCCTGATCTGCAGCTGAGGTTGCTATCTTCTCAGAGGGTGCTGCCTCTTTGTGTGCCTTTACCTTATCGTTGATTTTTGCTGCTGTATCCACCCAAATTCCGTCCTGTACTACGATTTTACCAACTTCATCTGGTACTTCAACTTCACAATTCTTATCTAATGAAACCCTGCCAACTATTGGCAAGATTATTGTCTGATTTGCTCTATGAGCATGTGTGTGTCTGATTTTCATTATTGTGTTTTTAGTTTTTGTGTTTTAATAAAAAAGGTGGCAAGCAATTATGCCAACCACCTTTCCTCTTTATGTGAATTAAATTTTAATTATACAGCAACTGCAGCACCAATATTGATATATCTCACTAATTTCTTGGGAGCATATAAGAATGGTGTACCATACAATAAAATCATGAATCTGTAGGCGGGTGACACAATTGCCAAATCCATCTTCATTAACGGTGCTAATTGTTTAAATTCAATGATTTCAGAGTCCTGTTGAACTAACATTGCTTGATTCGTGTCAGGTAACCATCTGTTCAAATCACGTACTATGCCAGCTGCTCCTCCATCATAACCTGCAGCCAATTCAGCAGAAGATATGGTAAAGATTGGATAATATCTTGAACCTGTGGTGCTATCAACAGCACCTTTCTGTGAACGATATATTGTATATCCAGTTGCAGCAAATGTGCTTGCCCCAGGTGCAAATTTCAATGCTACACCACCAATTGCAGCTACAGTAACAGCAGAAGCATCCAAAACAGTTAAAGCACTTTCACCAAACCTGTTTATGGCACCAACAGCATAGAAGTAATCTCCTGCATCAGCAGTTATAAATTTACTCCATGCAACATCTGGAGCAACAGCAGCTACAGGAGTGGCTCCATCAGGAATAACAGCTACAGGAGCAGATGGGCTTGTTGCAGCAGCATTATAATTTTTAGAAGCGGGTTTGTTGAAGAAAATATCCCAATTCAAACCGATATTACCAAACTGGCTTTCAAAAGATTTTACTCTTTGACCCATAACACCTGCAGCTACCTGGTCAGTGTTAGGTTGAATGAATTTATTACCATAAAATCCTTTAACAAAATCAGACAAAACTTTTGGTGGCGCATATAACTCAGTACCCAGTCCAAAGTTTTCAACAATAGCATTCGCACCGCTTTCAATTGAGAACTCAGAAAGTGGTTTACCACGTAAATCCACAACAACTTCACTGTTCAAATAATCATTCAACGATAAAAACGCATCATTTTGTTGATGTTGAGTTAATATACCGTTAAATTCCTGTGGAACAAGGGCTGCGTTTCCGTTGTACAAAGCCTTGTCAAGTTTGCGTAAAATCCACATTGTACCGTTCTTAGCTTCTCTTTCGATAGCTGACCCGATCATTGTGTTTACCAAAGTCATTGGGTGAGTGACGCTTTTAACAACACCTAAAAATTTCACTAACTGTGCACGTCTCACATAAGTGCTGTCTTCTTCATTAGGTAATTCACCCTCATTGTTGAATCCACCACGCTCCTGACCGTAATCAGTAAGTTGGTTGTATTCTTCAACAGTGTTGAAGGCAGCGGCTTTTGGAATTTTCTTCCAGAAGACTATTTCATTCTCACCAAAGGTAAGAACTTTTAATGTTTTTTCCAATGACTCAACCTTTAAAGGTGAGCCTGAAGCTGTAGTCATATTAGTAGTTTCTCTACCAGTAATGCTACCAGCTTCCAAAGCCTTGTTGATATTGGATAAATCCTCAACAGTGGTTTGTCCGCCAAACATAACCTGATTGTCTAATCCTGGTTGGTTTTGGTAATCTGCTAACTGAATCATTTTTGTCTGAATTTTGAGTTTAAAGTTTTATTTTCGTGTTGATGTTTGCGAATTGGTTCCTGTTGAGGAAAATTAGTTAATTATTTCTATGTTGTTTTCTGCAAGTTTTCTCATGGCAGCGGGTAACAATTCATTGCCTGCTTCAAATGTTGTCAGAGCCTTACCTAACTCATTGTCAAATCCTTTCTCAAAAGTATATTTATCCAATAAGCCAATAATGGCTTGTTTATTGCGGCTTTTACTCAGAAGTGTTTTGCCTTCATGATCATCTGCACCTTCACCTTTAGTAAGGTCATCATCAATTCCTTTATTGAATTCACGGTTAAGTGGTTTAACTGAAGACTTAACTGATTTTCTGCCACCATTTACAGGTTGTTCAGAAAGTTCTTCAATCATATCATGAGATTTCTGCAGTTCATTCCGGATTTCATTTGATACATCCAAAGTTTGTTTTTGAAGATCATATGTGCCTTTAGCAATGATTGCTAATGATTTTATCAATTCTCCCAGGGAAGGATCATCTGTTTTGAAGTCTGGCACTACTGCTTTTTTGAGGAAAGCAGGTTTTTTCTTTGTATCCACATTTTTCTCATCATCTTCACCTTTTTCACCACCCTCTTCTTCACTACCTTCACCTTCATCATCATCTTCATCATCTTTCTTAGCTTTCTTCTTAAATGCTTTTTCAATGCCTTTAGCATCTTTCTTCTTAGTTGATGCTTCCTTTTCGGTAGTTTCACTGTCATCATCTTCACCTTTTTCAAGTGTGTCATCAACTTCTTCAGCGGCTTCTCCACCTTTAGTGATTTTCAATGTTTTAAGTGCTTTCTCAAGCACGTCTTCAGTAATTTCAGTTTTTTTGTCTGTCTTTTGTGACATTGTTAAATTATTTAAGGTTTTGAATATTTCGTTTGCAGTCTCAAAGCTAATAACTGAATTGTCGGCAAATATTTTATCAAACACTTCAGCTTTGGATAAGTATTTGGGTTGAATCTTTAATTTAGGATCAACGTCCTCTTTTATTAAGCTTCTGCCCTTATCAGTATCAAGGCATTTTTCTACTTTAATATTGTAAGATTGATCAACTGTTACTCTCATGCCATCCTGTCTTATAATATCAATGATCATTATTTCACCACCATTGGCAGTAGCTGTATCAAATGCATCATCAACCCCTTTGAGTAAATCCTCATCTGTGAGTTCATGATATTCACCTTTCATTATATCAACTATTGAATCGGGATTTTTTGGAGAAATTGTAAGTGCTATGTTTGTAATCATAGCCTTGGTCACCTTAGTATCATCAATACAATCTCTTTCTATCACTTTACCTTCAATTGAATACCCCAGCCGTCTTTTTTTACTGTTTTTCTGCAGTGTTTCTGCAAGATCATACACCTTATTAGCCAATACGCTGTCCTCATATAGTTCGCTTTCTACATACAATCCTTTAGGTCTGAACTCCACTTTAGTGGGTTCACCAATGATAGCTTCAGGTGATTTGCTGTGATTCCAATTGATTATCCCTTTCTCTTTGAGATAGCTTATGTCAAAACCTTCTTGAGTTGGATCTAATGATTCTTTATCGGTGTCTTTGCGGGAAGTGGAAGCCATGCCTCCAATTTTCATGACACGTTGTCCTTTGTCATTGACTGACTTTTCAATCTTGTCTAATGGTATCCAGAAACGAAAATTGGGCATATCAAGTTACACTTTAGCAGAATAATAACTGCTTGTTGTAAATTTATATACCCAATTGTGTAATAATGTATTAAATCAAGACATTTTAACAAGATACCCTTGCCATAATTTGATGTTCCCTTCTATTTCAGCTTCAATTTCTCTCAGTCTATTAAATGATGAGGGCATAAATTTTATGCGTTGTCGTTCTAATATTAATGCATCATTGATGTCTTTCAATTTATACATTTTTATAGATATCATCTGATCCCATTTAGGTTGAGCCATTTCAGCTTTATCCCATACTTCTGTGCTCTTCATTATTTCAAAAATTCATTTATCTCCTTAATTTCATTCTCAACCATACACTGATTAAATGATTCCAATTTATTATCTGATTGGGATTCAATAACATCTTCAAATGCATTAAATTTCAATGGTATCTGAATGTTACCATATGTTTTTAAAAGGTTTGTTCCAATTTCATCATGCTGAACTACAACGCATTTAGCTAATGGATTATTCACATTACTTTTCTTGATAAGCAATTGTAAATTACCTGCTTCGCCTATCACTATGATGTTTGATTCTATTTTCATTTTTGTGGTTTATGATATATTAATTAACGTTGATTCAATATTTCTATAAATCATCTTTATCTCCAAATATTTGGAGCGGAACATCACTTTTTCTTACAACTTCAATTATCTCATTTAATTTTTTAAATCCACTGTAAGTTTTTTCTAATGGTGAATAGTGTATTGATTCAATGTCCTCAACCTTTAATTGATTATGATATTGACTCTCATTATAATATCCCATTTTGGAAGTATCTGTCATCTCCAACTTACTTTCAGGTCTGTCACCTAAACTTGTGAAGTGTGGTTTTAAAGCAGGAGTACAAGCTAAATTGTAGCTGGTTCCCAAAGTATCATAAAAAGCAACAGTTGTTTTCTTTAATACTTTATCTCTTTTGAATTTAACAGTAACTTCTCCATAATGAGAACTATTATTTGGTGGTGGACATTTTCCCGCATCATTCTGAATTCCATTAGGATCATTGGAGAAATATCCATAAATACATCTTTTATCTTTATCAATATCCACGTCGTCATCAAATCCAAAATATGAATGTTCTGTTTCTGCTCTGGATCTTGGAGAAAGACAGCCATGACTGGTCTCAGTTTCAAACTGACTTTTCCACCGCTTATCAACGTGTAATATTTGACCCAAAACTTTCAAATCAGTTGATCTGTAAAAATCACTGGCTCCAACTAATTTCTCAACCTGTTTTTGTAACAATTCTTTATATCTTTCCAGTGTAACACCTTTATCTTTTGCAGCACGACGATAATTGTCATCATTATTTCTCTCAACTTCTAAAATGTGTTTTTTCATAGCTTCTTTCATACCTGGATTTCCTTCAACTTCTACTTCATCCCATCCATGCTCAAAATAGTCTGACGTTGTTTGAGAATCATACTTAGTTTTATCAAATGTCACTTCTGATTTTGACACAACCACTTTCAATTTCAAATCAGTCATTCTGGCTTTTAATACTCTTGTTAGCTCAATTTTATCATTATAATCACAATCACTATTGGATATGTCTGAATAAATTTGATGTTCTTTCTTTATTATTTGATTAATTTGCGCATTAATTTCTTCATCAGTAATGCCTTTAAAAACTTTAGCTGTACCAGGATTTCTGGTGCTATCAAGAAAAGATGTTAATTCAACAACTTTATTACCAAATGAATCACCCTTTCTACGTCCTTGCGCTCTATACATTAATGATCCACCATTATCAATTCTTGATACCCTTATTGTCTTTGTATCACTAACCAAAATGTTATCTTCACCTGATCCTATGACATCCCAATTAGCGAATAAACAATCAGCTACAAATCCTTTCTTTAACTCATCATAATAAGGTTTGAGTGTCTTTATTGCATTCAGTTGTTTAACGTCATACTTATATTCACTAACCTTATATGTTTTTCCATCCCCTTCAAATGTAGTTGATACTGGAGCATTCATTCCCAAAGTTCTGTATAATTTATCACACAAAACTTCCTGTTTTAATTGTTCTGTTTTTTCATCAATCAATCTTGATAACTTCAATACATATTTCTTACCATTCTTTCCTGTTACCAATTGTGTACCACCACTACCACCTAAAGATACAGCTGAAGCCCAATCAAACTCATCATAATTATTAGGAAGCTTTGGATCTGCTTCCTTTGGTGTTTTTGCAATAAGATCAACATCTGCACTGAGTGAACGTTCTATTAACTTCAATGATTTGGAATACATTTTTCCATCATCACCCCGAACAACAGCTGTACCAAATTTATCTGTAACAGGATGATGTTTCAAAGTTACAATGACGCCACCCATTAACTCACCATCTAACGTGAAAAACACCGCATCTCCCACTTCTAATCCTGCTTTGGCATGTTTATGTATTGTTTCGTCATCAGATAATTTAATACTGTCTTCACCATATACCTCTTTACTGTTGCTCATGTACACTGTTGTCATGTATGACTTACCATCCCTGTATACTAACTTGCGCACCATCTTGTATTTACTCAAATCTTTCTTGGCTTTCTCAATATCTGTTCCCCACACCCCACCCATTTCTTCATCTACATACTCACCCTTACTTAACAGATCATATATTTCACTGGTCAATATCTCATTATTCTCAACAAATTCCTCATCGAATTTAGTGATATTGAATGCTTTGGCTAAACTGTGCACGTATGGATTATCGTTGCATTTTAGGGTGATTTTTTTAGCGTCAGGCATACCTATCTTCTCATAACGTTCTCCACGTTTATTTTTAAGCCACTTCAAAAGTCCACCTGTGGTTACATTAATATCATCAGCCTTATCTTTCATTGAAATTACAGCTGACGCATCTAAATCAACTACAGGTTGATCATTAACAACTGCTTTTTCTAAAGCATTGAACAAGCATTTATACAATCCTGGCAAGTTTACAGTCTTCCATTCTATCTTACTCAAGTCTTTTTTTAATTCCTGTTCAGCTTTCTCCCATTTATATTCATTATTTTGCCTGTGAGCATCATATATTTCTGACCCTAAAAATGATTTGTTTATCTCCAATGAATCCAACATGGCTTTATTCAATGATTCATCAGTCTCATCCTCTTCCCAATCTTCTAATGGATAAAGATCACATTCTTCTTCAGCTTCTTCATCAATACTTAAATTTCCAGAAACAGGTGGATATTTCTTCACAATTAAATCTAAACTTTTTTCTGTTAATATATCTTTAATATCTTCCTTGTATTCTTCAAAATCTTCTGACAATGACTTCAATAAATCATCATCACTTATTCCTATCACTGCTAACCAATCTTTTTTAACATTAGGATGGATGTATGAACTTTTTGCCATAGCAGGGCTGTTGTTTAGCTTTTGACTCACTGCCTCATAAACCTGCTTTAATTTCTTACATATTATTGCTTTTGGTTTAGATGACATGGCAATTAATCTTTGAAACACATCGTCAGTCATATCATACAACATCTTCTTAGCCATGGCTGTTGCAATATAAGTTCTCATATCCTTTAACTTCAGCCCTTTAAATCCAAAATCTTCCTTGAATACCTTATTAGCATCATTACGGGTTACATCAAACAGAAAATCTTTTCCTTTGTTTTTCTTTTGTAATTTTTTTATTGTATCAGCTAAATCCTTATTTTGTATTTCTGCATAATTATCCTTGTATGATTTGCCCTTAAAATTGAATTGAATTGAATCACCTTTTACAATTAGATTATCGGGTGCTAAAGTTGTCACCCCACGGTTCTTAGTTTTATTGTATCCTTCAACACTTCCTGGTCTCAACCCTGTCTCAGCTATGATTAATATGATAGCGGATGATTGTTTTATCTGATTATCTTTACTGGTCAGCCCTCTTATTGCCTTTTCTTTTATAGTATCAATGATTTTCTGATTCACTGTAGCAATACGTTTCCATTTCTCATCAGCGTTTCTTTGAAGAAATTCTTTTGTGTAAGCATCCTGTTGTTTTCCTGAGGCATCACGCCAATGCATAATTGATTTGCTATTTGGATCACTTCCTTCTTTAAATGTCACTACAACTTTATCTTTAGGTATACCTGCTGGATATTTATTAAGGTCAAAACGTTTATACTTATCCCACCAATTCACCACTTTTTCTGTTGATCCTGCAATTTTATCGGTTTTGTTGATAGATACTTCATTATTGACTATCCTCATATATCTATGACCATTTTTATCCAATGCTACTTTTACATGCTTATTTTTAGTTGTAATCATCATTGTATTTTTGTAATTGTTACTGATACCTTGCTTTTACGTCTGACCCCATAATCATTTCTCACCAATACAAATCTTTGTTTTTCTACACTCCATTCTGAATTCTCTGGCTTCACATGAATTGTACAACGACACCATGGGTGTAATGGATCCACACTGGGCAAATAATCCTTGGCTTTCCTGCCTATATTACTGCCATTGGCAATAATGTCTTTTAACTTAAAAACTTTGGGCTCATTCGTATTAACATTTTTAACATATGTTCTAATACAATTAGGACATGCTCCCTTATACACTGTATAAAATACTTCACAATCCTCACCGTGTGTTTTCAATAGTTCTGATACAATACCTTGTTGATAAGCTGAGTGCATGTTATAATCAGCTATCCTGTTAAAATCTCTTGCCCAATCCTTAGTCTTCTCACCTAACATAGATGCTAATTTTTTGGCAGTATCACGATTTTCTAATATTTTTGCAGTAGAATCACGTATCACCTTTTGATACTTCAACCGTGAAGCTTTACTAATTTCAATGAAAATATTCATTGTATCCTTATGCATACGGTTGCCCAATCCTTTTATGTCATTATAGGATTGACGTTTCACAAAATCTAATGCATATTGCTCTGATGGACTGAGTGGAATAAATTTACCACTCTTAAAGAAATTTTTTAATTGCTTAAAGCTCATTTTCTTCACAGCTTTATTTCCTAACACTGTGGCTAATATACCAAATTTATAAGCTGTATCTATGTATTGAGTGGTATCTTCAAACATTGACATATCAACACCTACATCTGTCAATACTTTCTTATCTTTATTAGTGAGAACATCTACACCAATGGTTTCCGCTATGAAGAAATTTGTGTAATATTCAACAATTTGGAGTATTTCGTTGATTTGATCATTGCTTAACAGCATTTGGAATTATTTTTAGCAGAATATTTTTAGACATTGATACAGTCATCTTTTGAAACAATGATTTGAACTTTCCTTCATATTCTTTTTGAACTTCATATTCAGGCTCTTCCTTTTTGATTATTATTTTCTTGCTCATCTACTTAGTAACAAAGATATGTAATTAAATGTTTTTGATCTTTTTGAATAATCTGTAAAAAAAACTCTTTTTAGTTTTTGTGACAGTAGAATCAATTATAATATCAGCAGTGGTGGGCTGTTTATCAGCTACAGAAATTTTATTTTTAGAGATTGTAACGACAGCAGAAGATGAATCAATAATAGTGAGGTCAGAATTATTTATGGGTATATATTTTTTTTTTGCCATTCCATTTGGTTTGGAATAAACCTTTATGTAGACAACTTTTGTCTTCAAAGCTTGTGCTTGTTTTATCATGCTACTAATCTGCACTTCATTAACTTTGCTTGTTTTTCTTAGCTCAATATTCTTATTTTCAGTGTCTTTAGTGTCTTTTTTTGCTCCTGAAAGAGTAGTTGTCTGTGGTGACATCTGTGTAGGTGAACCACACAATATCACCAAACCTAATATTACGAATAAATTTCTCAGTTTCTTTGAAGAAATTCTTTTTAGCTTTTTCATTATCATTTTTTATTATAAAGTAAAATTTGCAATGATTGTTTTATACTATCCTGCCACAATATTGTTGCCTGTAACTTTTTATTAATGTCTTCATTTTTTTTGTTATCATCTTCACTTTTCTTCAATGCTGCATTTTTAAGGCTGTCAATGGTGTTCTCAGCTATTGTATACTTAGTCTCACATTTAATAATATCCTTTTGTAATGTTGCATAATATGAATGTATTATTACACTGATTACACTTGTAAGAAACATGACCACCGATATTGCTGCGGCTGCCAATTTCTGCCCTTCGGGCTGTTTAAAAATAAAATTAAGCAGACTAATTTTCTTTGGTTCCAACATTTCATAGGTTTATTTTCTTGTTGATTTTCATGATAATGTTTGAACATATTGATCAAACGCTTTTTCAAATGGATTTTCATCATCTTGTTCATCATAACCTGGTTCTGCTGAGCCTTTTTCATCATTTCCATCCTCTTCTCCTGCACCTTGATTACCTCCAAATCCTTCACCACCTGCTTCTGCTTGCTGTTTTTGTTGTTCTGCCATCATCTTAGCATTCTCACCTTGCATCCATATAGAATTTGCTATTGTATTACCACCTTTTTCTTCACCTAATGGCTTTAACCCACGTTTTACACGAATTTCATCAATAGTCATAAAATTAGTCATCATTTTAATATCTGCTTCCAACTCATCAGCTGGACTGTCAACATCTAATCCACAGAATACAAATTCAAAACTTGGATCCAATTGTTGTACAATAAATTTGTTGATTTTGTGTTGTAGAAATTTTAGCAATGGATATAATCCTTTATCTTTGCTATGCTTCAGACGTGCTTCATTATTGCCTTCAAACATGGCTTTTTGTTCTGACCCACCGCTTAATGGAAAGTTAATCTCAGCTGGATCAATTCTGAACACTGCAGAAGATACTTTGATAAGATATTCCTGCCATTGACTGAACTCCATGTCATTATTAGTTTTTTGGAGATCAATCCAATCAATGTCTCCCTCTAATATTGGTGTTTTCCAACTATTATGAACACCTGCCATCATGGCTTGCCATTGTTGTCTGAACTGGGTAAGGGTGCCACCGCTTATATTTGTACCTGACTTGATTTTTAACAATCCCTTGGGTGCTGAACCCTGACTGAAAAATTTTCTGTTATAGTCATCACTCCAAAGCATTGAAGTGATTGTGTTCATCAGTATTTCCAATTCAG
>CAAGKR010032011.1_pt1 | contig 11609 bp, 10 predicted proteins | sample 2556971 | NCBI WGS metagenome assembly CAAGKR01 (sample SAMEA5207829, study PRJEB30636) | soil metagenome | biome: forest; feature: boreal; material: soil | place: USA | collected 2011-09 | depth 1 m
CCTTCGATGACGGCCATGACGTCTTCTTCGCGCATGACCACGAGGTCGTCGCCTTCGACTTTCACTTCAGTGCCGCTGTATTTGCCGAACAGGATCTTGTCGCCGACCTTGACGTCGAGCGGACGCACCTTCCCGTCTTCGAGAATCTTGCCCTTGCCCACGGCCACGATCCGACCCTGTATCGGTTTCTCGGCTGCGGTATCCGGAATCACAATGCCGCCGGGTGACGTGCGCGTCTCTTCGAGGCGCTTCACGATTACACGGTCATGAAGAGGACGAATCTTCATGGATGCCACTCCTTTAAATTAAACTAACGTTGGTTTGGTCACTCGACGGCACTTGCATCGCAGTTGCCGCCGCAGAGGGGTGTTACTGTTAGCACTCTCCCTCGTTGGCTGCTAATCATATAGGCGAAGCTTGGAATTTCAAGCCCCGAAACCCAAAGACAGAGCCTCGCGCCGGCCAGAGCCTGCGCAGGCGCTGACTAACTACTTGATATCAAACTACTTATATAAATTGCCGTCGCGCCGCTCACGGCACGTAGGTACTGCGTTATGTCTCATTACGCTGCTGGCTGCGTGGGCTTTGATGGCCTGCCCGGGCCGCGTCCTGGCCGCGAACGCCAACGCGCTCGATGCCGTAATCGATCAGTCGCGCCAGAGCGCTCGAAACGATGATTTCCTGCCGCCTGAGCAGGCGTTTCGACTCAGCGCCAGCGTGCCTGATGCGGGGCATGTGCGCCTGGACTGGATCATCGCGCCGGGCTATTACCTCTATCGGGATCGAATCAAGATCTCCGAGGATCGCGGCCGAACCGGCGCGCCTGCATTCCCGCCAGGCCAGATCAAATCGGACGAGTACTTCGGCAAGCAGGTCGTCTACCACAATGAGCTGATTGCGAGCGTGCCCATCGTCGGTGAGGCCAGTGCCGCGCAAGCGCAATCCTTGTCCCTGCAAGTGACTTACCAGGGTTGTGCCGAGGCCGGGCTGTGCTATCCGCCGATCACGCGCACGTTGCTGCTGCAGCTGCCGAGCGCGGGCGGCCCCAGCGCAGCAAGCCAAAACAGCCCGAGCCAAAGCGGCCCGAGCGCTGCGGGTTACGTTTCCGAGCAGGATCGGCTGGCCGCATTGATTCGTTCGGGCAACATGCTGGGGGTTCTGGCCACATTCTTCGGCCTTGGACTCCTGCTGGCATTCACGCCCTGCGTGCTGCCGATGGTGCCGATTCTGTCCGGTTTGATTGCGGGGGCGGGCGCCAACGTCAGCACCGCGCGCGCCTTTTCGCTCTCATTGGTCTATGTGCTCGGGATGGCGGTGACGTACACCGCGACCGGAGCGGCTTTCGCCGCAGCGGGCCAGCAGGTGCAGGCAGCATTTCAGCAGCCCTGGATCATCGTCGGCTTTGCCGCGCTGTTTGTCGCCATGTCGCTGTCGATGTTTGGCCTGTATACGCTGCAGATGCCTTCCTTCGTACAGACGCGCCTCGCCGAGCTCAGCAATCGGCAGCGCGCAGGGCATTTCGGTGGCGTCGCGATCATGGGCGCCTTGTCGGCACTGATCGTCACCACCTGCGTCGCGCCGCCTTTGGTCGCCACGCTGGCGGTGATCGGGCAAAGCGGCGACATCGCGCGCGGCGCGGCCGCGTTGTTTGCCATGAGCCTGGGCATGGGCGCACCGTTGCTGGTCGTCGGCAGCTCGGCCGGACGTTGGTTACCAAGGGCCGGGCCGTGGATGGACGCAGTCAAACGCCTGTTCGGCGTGCTCATGCTGGCGATGGCCGCCTGGATGCTCGCGCGCATCGTGCCGCCCCGCTTCGCGTTGTTGCTGTTTGCCGTACCGGCGCTGGCGGCGGCCGTGGTGTGCTTACGTATGCGCGGCGGCAATCTGTGGCTGCAACGCGGCGGCGCGCTGTTGGCCGCGCTGTACGCCGGCGCGCTGCTGCTCGGCGCCGCACAGGGCGCAAACGATCCCTTGCAACCCTGGCAATGGCGCACGCAAAGCGAGCAGTCATTGCCGTTTCGCACCGTGGCCACGCTGGCCGATCTGCATCGGGAAGTGCAGGCGGCAGCTGCGGCACACCAGGCCGTGATGCTCGATATCGACGCGGACTGGTGCGTGTCGTGCAAAGAGATGCAGCGCTATACCTTCACCGACCCGCGGGTGCGCCAGGCACTGCAATCGGTGCGGCTCTTGCGCGCGAATGTCACGGCCAACAACACCGAGGACCAGGCGCTGCTGCGCGAGTTCCAGATTTTCGGGCCGCCGACGATCGCGTTCTACGATGCTCAGGGACATGAGCAGCAGCGTTTTCGCGTCGTCGGCTACATGAACGCCGCCGACTTCGCCGCGCTGCTGCATCAGGCGTTCGCCGCCGGTTAGCCGCCCGGTCGGGCGTATGAGATCAACGCAACGCGCCTACGCGATCGCTCTGGTGCTGGCCGCGGGGCTGGCGGGCGGCTTCCTGTGCTATCGCTGGCAGTTCGCCCATGTGCGCCCGGCGACACGGCCCGCGAGTGCGCCGCAGCCGCCAGGCGCGTCCGCTGCGATGCCGGAACAGGATGAGGACACGATTCCGCCGACATTGCCCCCGGTGCCGAGCATCGTGCCAGCGCTCGAATTGCCGGACCTCGCGGGGAAAGCGCACTCGCTGCGCTCCTTCGTCGGCCGGCCGTTGATCATCAACTTCTGGGCCACCTGGTGCGAGCCGTGCCGGCGCGAGATCCCGCTGCTCGAGCAATTGCTTCACTCCCACCGCGGCGAGAAGCTCCAGATCGTCGGCATCGCGCTTGATTTTCGCCAGGCCGTGCAGGACTTCATGCGCGCCGAGCGCATCGAGTATCCGGTGCTCGTCGGTGAGGAAGATGGTTTTGCGGCGGTGCAGCGCTTTGGCATGGAGCCGGTGCTGCCGTTTTCCGTATTCGCTGACTCCCAAGGGGATATCCTCGCGGTGAAGATTGGCGAGCTGCACCGCGACGAGGCGGACTTCCTGCTGGCCCAGTTGCGGGCCGTCGACGAGCGGCGCATCGAGCTGCCCCAAGCACGCGAAAAGGTGCAATCACGGCTACGGGAACTGGCCATGCAGCGTGCGGCGTTGCCGGCACGATCCACGCAGGATCCTGTTAGTTCGACCAAAAATTAGGCAAATCGACGCAATTTCGATACAGTCTTGCAGCGGGTGGGATTTAACATTCTCGGACCACGGGTGGCGCGATCGCCCCTTCGTGCTGGCGCGCCTGCCGCGCCACTTCCGAGTCGCACGTCGCCTTAAGGGCACTCGCGCGCCATCAGCGCGATGCGCACGGGGCGCTGCGCAGTCAGGAGTCTTTGGATAATGGATATTCGCAAAATCAAAAAAATGATCGAGCTGCTCGAGGAATCGGGCATCGCCGAGATCGAGATCAAGGAAGGCGAAGAGACGCTGCGCATCGCCCGAGTGATCCCCGCTCAACAGTGGGCGCAATCGCGAGGACCTTCCCCGCCGCCAGGCAGCCCCGCAGGAATGCTCCAGGACTCGCCCCCGCCCAGTGAGCCGGCCGGCGGCCCGGCGCGCTCGAGCGCCGAGGAGCATATCGCCACGGCCCCGATGGTCGGTACCTACTACTCTGCCCCCGCCCCGGGCGCCAAGCCGTTCGTTGAGATCGGCGATGAGGTCGAGGTCGGCCAGGTGCTGTGCGTCATCGAGGCCATGAAAATGATGAATCAGATCGAGTCGGAAAAAGCGGGCAAGATAAAGGCCATACTGATCAAGAATGGCGAGCCCGTGGAGTTCGGCCAGCCGCTGTTCATAATCCAGCCCTGAAACGGCGATGATGGAAAAAATCGTCATCGCCAATCGTGGCGAAATTGCCCTGCGCATTCTGCGCGCCTGCCGCGAACTGGGCATCAAGACCGTCGCCGTGCATTCGACCGCGGACGCGAATCTCAAGCATGTGCTGTTGGCCGACGAGTCGGTCTGCATCGGGCCGCCGCCCTCGGCACTGAGCTACCTGAACATGCCCGCCATCATCAGCGCGGCGGAAGTGACCGACTCGGTCGCGATTCACCCGGGCTATGGTTTTCTGTCCGAGAACGCCGACTTCGCCGAGCGTGTGGAGAAGAGCGGCTTTAACTTCATCGGGCCGAAGGCCGAAACGATCCGCCTCATGGGCGATAAGGTCTCCGCAATCAATGTAATGCGCGGCCAGAAGGTGCCCTGCGTGCCCGGCTCGGATGGCGCGCTCGGTGAGCGGCCCGAGCAGAACCTGCGCATCGCGCGCGAGATTGGCTACCCGGTCATCATCAAGGCCTCCGGCGGCGGCGGCGGCCGCGGCATGCGCGTGGTACACGCCGAAGGCGCGTTGCTGAGCTCGATCGCGGTGACCAAGACGGAGGCTATGGCGGCCTTCGGCAATGATGCGGTCTACATGGAGAAATTCCTCGAGCGGCCGCGGCATATCGAATTTCAGGTCCTTGCCGATCACCACGGCAATGTGATCAGTCTGGGCGAGAGAGACTGTTCGATGCAGCGCCGGCAGCAGAAAGTCATCGAGGAGGCCCCGGCGCCGGGCATCACGGCCAAGCAGCGCCGCCAAATGGGCGAGCGCTGTGTTGAGGCCTGTCGCGCGGTGGGTTATCGCGGCGCGGGCACGCTCGAGTTCCTCTACCAGGATAGCGAGTTCTACTTCATCGAGATGAACACGCGTATTCAGGTCGAGCACCCCGTGACCGAGCTGATCACCGGGATCGATCTGGTCAAGGCGCAGCTGACGATCGCGGCCGGTGAGAAGCTGCCTTACAGCCAGGCCGACGTGCAGATCCGCGGCCATGCGATCGAATGCCGGATCAATGCCGAGGACGCACGCACCTTCATGCCTTCGCCCGGCCCAATCAGGCTCTGGCATCCGCCCGGCGGCCCGGGTATCCGCGTCGACAGCCACGTCTATTCGGGCTATAGCGTGCCGCCTCACTATGACTCATTGATCGGCAAGCTCATCGCGCACGGCGACACGCGTGAGACGGCCATCGCCCGCATGCGCAATGCACTCGCCGAACTGGTTGTCGAGGGCATCAAAACCAATACGGCCTTGCATCAGGAAATCCTGGCGCATGCGGCCTTTCAGGGCGGCGGCCTCGATATTCATTATCTCGAGCGTCGTCTGGGCCTCAAATAATGAGTCGGCGCGGCAGCGCCTGCGCGCATGGCATACCTGGCAGTGAGCTTCGAGCTCAACGGATTTAACCCCGAGCGCGCCGAGGCGGCCTGCTTTGAGTTGGGCGCATTGTCCGTGACATTCAGCGACCTGCGCGAGACAGCCAGCCCCACGCAGGAGGCTGCGAGCCACGCGGCGCGCGCTGGCACGATACTCGAACCGCCGCCAGGCGAAGTGCGTCTGTGGCCCGACACTCGGGTGCAGGCCCTGTACCCGGCCGAATGCGCCGAGCCCGCACTGCTCGCGCGCCTCGCGGCCGCGCTGGGTGTGAATCCCACGCGCCTGCAGGCCCAGGCGCTACCCGATCGGCCCTGGGAGCGCGAATGGCTGCAGGATTTTCATCCCATGAGGTTCGGTCGCAGGCTCTGGATCTGTCCGCGCCACGAGCACCTCACGCACGATGAGGCCGTCGTCGTGCGTCTGGACCCAGGGCTTGCCTTCGGCACGGGTACTCATCCTTCAACGGCCATGTGCCTCGAGTGGCTCGATGGCGCGGATCTGGCTGCCGGTCGTGTCATCGACTACGGCTGCGGCTCAGGCGTACTGGCGATCGCGGCGCTCAGGCTCGGCGCGCAGCGCGCATACGCATTCGATATCGATGCGCAAGCCTTGCTCGCGACGCGCGAGAACGCGATCGACAATGGCGTGCAGTCGCGATTGCGATTGTGCGAGCGGCACAGCCAATTGCCACGCCGCTGTGACGTGCTGCTCGCCAATATTCTGAGCAAAACGCTGTTGGCACTGAGTGCGGATCTGGCCGCGCTCGTGGTGCCGCGCGGCGAGATAGTGCTGGCCGGCATCCTGGCCGAGGACGAGCCCGAAGTGGCGGCACGCTACGCGGCATGGTTTGATATGAAATGCCATGCGCGGCGCGCTGGCTGGGTGACGTTGCGGGGTCAGCGCCGCTCGGAGCCTGTCTGATGATTGCGCACGCCGCGGCAACGCAACGACTGCGCAAGCGATGGTGACATGTTCACGGTCTGTCCCAAGTGCACTCTGACTCTCGCGCTCACGACCGCTGATCTGCGTATGGGCCAGGGCTACGTGCGCTGCGGGCGCTGCGCCAACGTGTTCAATGCGCTGTTGACGCTCAGCGAGGAGCCGTCGGATGAAAACAGCGCAGCCTCCGGGCACGAGCAGGCTGATCCGGCGTCCGCCTCCCAGATCCAGGCCGTGCAGTTCGAGGAGCTCAGCGAATCGGACGCGAGCACTGCGGCTCATGCCGCCGAGGAGAGCGCGCAGCCTGCCGATGAGCTGACGCAGATCACTGAGAGCAGCGCAGCATCGCCCGTGCCGTCAGCCTCCACGGCGACTGAAGCCTCAGACGAGGGCGCGATCGAGAATGAATCTAATTACGCGGAGGGGACTGGCACGCTCGAGACCATCGTGCTCGAGGGTGACGCCATTACACAGACGGAGGAATATGTACCCGAGGAGTCGGTCGACAGCGAGATCGCGGCGCTGACTGAACGGCTCGGGCGCACGACCTATGAGCCGCCCAGCTCGCCGCAGGCACTCGCCGCGCAGTTCACGCCGCCGCCCGAACCGGACGACTCGCCGCCACGATCGCAGTCCTCGTGGATCGTGCTCAGCGCACTCATGCTGCTGCTGCTTGCGGCGCAGGCCGTGCATCACTGGCGCGAGCGGCTGGCCATGTCACCGTTCTGGAACGCACCGCTGACGAGCGCCTACGCCGCGCTCGGCATGCCGCTGGATCCGCATTGGAACCTGACGGCCTACGACGTGCGTCAGCAGGGTGCAACCTCCGATCCGGCCGACAACCAGGTCATTCGGGTGCGAATGAGTCTGGCCAACCATGCGACTCGAGCTCAACCGTTGCCGCTGGTGCGACTCACACTGCTTGACCGCTACGGCAAACGCCTCGCCATGCGCGATCTCACGCCCACCGACTATTGGCCGGCGGGCGCGCCTGCACGTGCATTTCTATACCGTGATGAGCGCATCGAGAGTGAGATTACCGTGCGCGATCCGAATGCGGCGAGCGCCAGCTTCGAGCTCGATGTGTGCTTGCGCGACGGCAATGGCGCGGTGCGCTGCGCCGCCGACGTCAGGCCTGTGACAGCCCGCGCGCCGATGCTCTCTCCTTAGACATGCGCATTGCGCATTACGAGCTCACCGGCCGCACCATGCTGGCGCCTATGGCCGGAGTCAGCGATCGGCCGTTTCGACAATTATGCCGCCGCTTTGGCGCCGCGTTGGCCAGCGCCGAGATGCTCAGCGCCGATCAGCGTCTCTGGGATACGTTCAAGTCGCGCCGACGCATGGACCATGACGGCGAACCCGAGCCGCGCGTGGTGCAACTCGTGGGCGCCGATCCGGTGGAGCTCGCGAGTGCCGCGCAGATCAATGTCGCGCTCGGTGCACAAATCGTAGACATCAACATGGGCTGTCCGGCAAAGAAAGTGTGCCAGCGCGACGCGGGTTCGGCGCTACTGGCCGATGAGGCGCAGATCGAGCGCATCCTCGATGCCGTGGTGCGCGCGGTTTCGGTGCCCGTCACACTCAAGATACGCACCGGCGTGGACCCGAGCCGGCGCAATGCGGCGCGGGTTGCAAGACTCGCGCAAAACTGTGGCATCGCGGCCCTCAGCGTGCATGGCCGCACACGCGCCGATTTTTTTCGCGGCAGCGCAGAATACGAGACGATGCGCAGCGCGCGCCGCGAGCTGCGAATACCGATGATCGCCAACGGTGATGTCGACTCGCCACAAAAGGCGCTTGCAGTACTTGATTTTACGGGTGCAGAAGGAGTAATGGTCGGGCGCGCCGCACAGGGTGCACCATGGATTTTTCGTGATGTCAATGCGTATCTGACAAATCAAAATATCGCCGCGCCACTCTTGCGCGCATGCAAGACAGAGATCATTCTTCAGCACCTCGAATCTCTGTATGAGTTCTACGGCGAGTACACAGGCGTTCGAATGGCGCGCAAGCATCTTGGTTGGTATTGCCGTCAACTACCCGAAGCGATGACACTGCGGCCAGCATTGATGGCCGCCGAGAATTCGGCTTCGCAGTTTGCGGCGGCGAGATGCGGTCTCGAGCGTTGGGCACAGCTCAGCGCGGTTTAAAGAAAAATCTGGTGGATCAGGCAGGCAGGACATGATCAGAACCAACAGCGCCAAGGCCCATAGGGATTTGCCATTGCGCAGCCACACCGAGCGCGCGCTCAACGATTATTTCGCGAGTCTGAACGGCCATCGGCCCGCACGTTTGTATGACATGGTATTGCGCGAGGTCGAGGAGCCGCTGTTTCGCGCGGTGCTCGATTACGCGTCGGGCAATCAAAGCCGTGCCGCTGTGATCCTCGGCATCAATCGCGGCACTCTACGCAAGAAGCTGCGCGAGCTCGGCCTGTCGGATTGACGCTCTAGCAGGCCCAGGCTCGGCCTTGGTCATGGCAGGATGCTCATGGCGGCGAGGCCTCCTTGAATGAGTGAGCCCATACGTCGCGCGCTGCTGTCCGTGTCGGACAAGCATGGCCTCGCTGCGCTGGCAGCCGGGTTGCATCGCCACGGCGTCGAGCTGCTCTCGACCGGTGGCACCGCGCGGGTACTGCGCGCCGAGGGTCTACCGGTGCGCGAGATCGGCGACTATACCGGCTTTCCCGAGCTCATGGATGGCCGTCTCAAGACGCTGCATCCGCGCGTGCACGGCGCGCTGCTCGGCCGGCGCGGCCGGGACGATGCGGTGATGCGCGAATACGGGATCGATGCGATCGACCTGCTGGTCGTCAATCTATACCCATTCGCGGCGGCGATCGCGCGGCCCGACTGCAGCTACGCCGAAGCGATCGAGCATATCGATATCGGCGGCCCCGCGATGCTGCGCGCGGCGGCCAAGAATCATGCCGACGTCACCGTACTGGTGGATCCGAGCGACTACGCTGGAGTGCTGGCCGAGATCGATGCGCAGGGCACGACCTCGATCGATACGCGCTCGCGCCTGGCGGCCAAGGCCTTTGCGCACACGGCGCGCTATGACGTCGTGATCGCCAGCTATCTGCAGTCGCGTGAGGACTACGCCGAGGAGGAATTCCCCGATCAACTGGCCTTGTATTTCGACAAGCAGCAGGAGCTGCGTTACGGCGAGAACCCGCATCAGCGCGCCGCCTTCTACCGCCGGCCGGGCCAGCACGGCCACTGCGTGACCACGGCGCAGCTGTTGCAGGGTAAAGAGCTGTCCTATAACAACATCGCCGATGCTGACACCGCGATTGAATGCGTGCGCGAGTTCGAGGGGCCCGCCTGCGTGATCGTCAAGCACGCCAATCCCTGCGGGGTCGCGCTCGCCAGCGAACCCCTGGCGGCCTACCACGGCGCCTACCGCACGGATCCGAGCTCGGCCTTCGGCGGCATCCTCGCGTTCAATCGCACGCTCGACGCCGCGACCGCGCGCGCGATCATCGAGACTCAGTTCGCCGAAGTGCTCGCGGCGCCGGCGATCAGCCCCGAAGCGCTCGCCGCGCTTGCTGCCAGACCGAACCTGCGTGTGCTCGCAACCGGCGATCTGAGCGTTGCGGGTGATGAACTGCGCGATGAGCTCGAATTTCGCAGCGTGACCGGCGGACTGCTGGTGCAGCAGCGCGATCTGGCACGCATCGATCCGAGCGACTTGAAGGTCGTCACGCGCCGAGCGCCCGATGCGCGCGAGCTCGCCGACCTGCTGTTTGCCTGGACGGTCGTGGGGTTCGTGAAGTCCAACGCGATCGTGTTCGCGCGTGACGGTGCCACGCTCGGTGTGGGCGCCGGGCAGATGAGCCGCGTGTATGCAACCCGCATCGCTGCGATCAAGGCTGCGGACGAAAAACTCGAAGTGCGCGGAGCCGTACTGGCTTCCGATGCATTCTTTCCATTCCGCGATGGTATCGACATTGCCGCCTCCTACGGCATCGTGGCTGCCATCCAGCCGGGCGGATCCAGGCGTGACGAGGAGGTCATCGCGGCGGCCGACGAGCACGGCATGGCCATGGTCATGAGCGGCGTGCGGCATTTTCGCCACTGAGCTTAGGCTGCAGCGCGATGAAGGTCCTGATCGTCGGCGGCGGCGGACGCGAGCATGCGCTGGCCTGGAAATGTGCGCAGTCCCCACGCGTGCGCGAAGTGCTGGTGGCCCCGGGCAACGCCGGCACCGAGATGGAGCCGCGTGTGCGCAACGTGCCCGTCGCCTCGGATGACATCGCCGGCCTGCTCGAGCTCGCGAGCCGCGAGGCCGTGAGCCTGAGCATCATTGGTCCGGAGGCGCCGCTGGTCGCCGGCATCGTCGATGCGTTCACCGCCGCGGGACTGCGCTGCTTTGGTCCGAGCCAGCAGGCCGCCAGGCTCGAAGGCTCCAAGGCCTTTGCCAAGGACTTTCTGCAGCGCCATGGCATCGCAACGGCGGCCTACCGCAGCTTCACGCGCCGCAGCTTCGATCCTGCGTGGTTGCAGGCCCAGCGAGCGCCGATTGTGATCAAGGCCAGCGGACTCGCATCGGGCAAAGGAGTCGTGATCGCGGAAAGTCTGGTACAGGCCGAAGCGGTCGTGCTCGAGATGTTCGAGGGCCGCTACGGCGATGCCGGGTCCGAGATCGTTGTCGAGGAGTTCCTGCAGGGCGAGGAGGCGAGCTTCATCGTCATGGCCGACGGCGAGCACGTGCTGGCGCTCGCGAGCTCGCAGGATCACAAGCGCCGCGATGACGCGGATCGAGGGCCCAACACGGGCGGCATGGGCGCCTATTCGCCCGCCCCGGTACTCACCCGGGCGCTGCACGAGCGTGTCATGCGCGAAATCATCGCTCCGACTGTGCGCGGCCTGGCTGCCGATGGCACGCCCTATACCGGATTCCTGTATGCCGGATTGATGATCGGCGCCGACGCTCAGGTGCGCGTGCTGGAATTCAACTGCCGCTTGGGCGATCCGGAAGCCCAGCCGCTTCTTACCCGCCTGCGCTCGGATCTCACGCTATTGTGCGACGCTGCGCTCGAACGCCGGCTCGACGCCATCGAGGCACAGTGGGATGAGCGCGCCGCGCTGGGTGTCGTGCTCGCGGCCGCAGGCTATCCCGAGAGTGTACGGCTGGGCGATGCGATCGAGGGCCTCGCGACGGCCGCTCGCCTGCCCGGCAAGGTCTTCCACGCCGGCACGCGCACTGCGCAAGGGCGTGTACTGACCAACGGCGGCCGCGTATTGTGCGCGGTCGGCCTCGGCGCCGGTGTCAGCCAGGCGCAGCGTCAGGCCTATGCATTGCTCGAGCCGATTCACTATTCAGGCATGCAGTTTCGGCACGATATCGGCTATCGCGCCATCGCTCGAGAACGTGCCGAAGCCGACGGCGCCTAAAAACTCACGCGCACGAAGGCCTGGGGACCACGAATCATCAGGTCCAATAAACCCGAGGGGTTGTGATCGCGCACGGTGA
>CAAGKR010362403.1_pt1 | contig 11607 bp, 7 predicted proteins | sample 2556971 | NCBI WGS metagenome assembly CAAGKR01 (sample SAMEA5207829, study PRJEB30636) | soil metagenome | biome: forest; feature: boreal; material: soil | place: USA | collected 2011-09 | depth 1 m
CCCAGGCGCTGCGCGGCGAGCGCGGCAGCCTGATCGTGTGGCTGAGCAGCGTCGGCGCGTTTGCGTTCATCCTCGGCATGGTCTCGACGAGCATCTCCTCCTCCGGGATCTCCAAGAGCGTGCAGCGAGAGATCGCGAAGCTCGGCTCGGGCTCGATCGAGACGCCCACCGGCTATCTCGCCTTCGTGTTCATCTTCTTCATCCTGGCGGTGAGCCTGTTCGCCTGCGCGCAGATCGGCGCCGCCCGACACGAAGAAGCCGAAGAGCGGCTGGAGACGCTGCTGTCGCTGCCGGTCAGCCGCCGCGGATGGCTTGGCGGCCGGCTTCTGCTGGGGACGTGTGGCGCCGCGACGATTTCCTTGGCGGCCGGCCTGTTCACGTGGGCGGGCGCCGCCACCCAGGGCGTGAGCATCTCGCTGCCGCGGATGATCGAGGCCGGCGCTAACTGCCTACCCGCCGCGCTCCTGTTCCTCGGGATCGCGGCGCTCGCCTACGCGATCGTGCCCCGCGCGAGCGCCGCGATCGCATACGGCGTCGTTACCGTCACCTTCCTATGGCAGCTGTCCGGCTCGCTGCTCGGCGCGCCGAAGTGGCTCGTCGACCTGACGCCGTTCGCGCACGTCGGGCTCGTCCCCGCGCAGTCGTTCAAGCTCGGGGCGGCGGTGATCATGCTGGGGCTGGCGGCGCTCGCGGCGCTCGGCGCGATCTGGCTCTTCCAGCGCCGCGACCTGGCGGGGGTGTGACCGTGCTCCAACCCGTGTCCGTCGGTAGGTGGTCGTTGGATTCTTATGAGGAGATCGTTCCGCAGGCGATCCTCGAAGGGCTGCGCGAGGAGGCCCGGGCGCTGGACGGCGCGCGCATCCTGCACATCAACGCGACGGCGTACGGTGGCGGCGTCTCGGAGCTGCTGCGCTCGTCAGTCCCCCTGCTGCGCGACCTCGGATTGACCGTCGACTGGCAGGTGATCGGCGGAAGCTCGGAGTTCTTCCGCGCGACGAAGGCTCTGCACAACGCGCTGCAGGGCGCCCAGCAGAGCCTGAGCGAGGCCGAGCGGAAGGCGTATCTGGACTGCACGCGCGAAAACGCGCCACGGCTCGACGGCGGGGATGACTTCGTCGTCGTCCACGATCCCCAGCCGGCGGCGTTGCGGAGCATGCACGGTGGTGGCGACGCCCGCTGGGTGTGGCGCTGTCACATCGACACCTCCGAGCCCAACCCCGACGCGTGGCGCTTCCTGCGGCCGTTCGTCGCGGATTTCGACGCGGCTGTCTTCACGATGCACGAGTTCGTGCCACCCGATCTGCCCGTCGCACGGGTGCGCACGATCGCGCCGGCAATCGACCCGCTGAGCCCGAAGAACATCGAAATCTCCGCCGACACGACCCGCCAGATCCTCGACTGGATCGGCATCGATCTGCCCGGTCGGCTCGTGACGCAGGTCTCGCGCTTCGATCCCTGGAAGGACCCCTTCGGCGTGATCGCCGCATATCGGCTCGTGCGAGACGAGGTTCCCGGGCTGCAGCTCGCGCTGGTCGGCTCGATGGCGCTCGACGACCCCGAGGGCTGGGACATCTATCGACAGTTGACCGAGCACGCCGAGCGCGACCCATTGATCCACATCTACACGAACCTGACGGGCGCGAGCAACGTCGAGGTCAACGCCTTTCAGCGCCTGTCCGACGTCATCGTGCAGAAGTCGATCCGCGAGGGCTTCGGACTGGTCGTCTCGGAGTCCCTGTGGAAGGGCACGCCCGTCGTCGCCGGTCGCGCCGGGGGAATCCCGATGCAGATGCCCGAGGGCATCGGTGGCCTGCTCGTGGACTCGGTCGAGGAGTGCGCCTCGGCGATGCTCAAGCTGCTGAACGACCGTGCCTTGGCCGAGCGGCTCGGGGAGTCGGGGCGCGAGCACGTGCGCCAGCATTTCTTGCTCCCGCGCCTGCTGATGGAGGAGTTGGCGCTGTTGCGCACGCTCACTAGCTGACACGCCTCGCTGCTCGCAGCCTCGGAGTCTCCACTGAGCAACGGTCGTCGGGGTTTTCTACCTAGCGAGGCCGTGGCTCGCGCCCGATGGCGCGGGACACAGGGCGCCATAGCGTTGGCGCCGATGCCGTCAACCGTCTCGGTTCAGCTCGACTCGTCTGAGCCTTCGCCCGATCCCACAGAGCAGGCCGAGCTGCTGGTGAGCCACCTGCGTAGCTCGCGCGAGGGACTCTCATCGCGGGAGGCCGCGCGGCGCCTTGTGCAGTACGGGCCAAACGCCCTGAGCCGGCGCGGGGGGGTGCGCTGGCCGCGGCAGCTTGCGCGGCAGTTCACGCATCCGCTGGCGCTGCTGCTGTGGGCCGCAGCGCTGCTGGCGTGGCTCGCCGGCATCGTCGCCGTGGCAATCGCGATCGTCGTCGTGATCGCGATCAACGCGATCTTCGCCTTCATCCAGGAGGCGCAGGCCGAGCGGGCCGTCGAGGCGCTGGCGCAATTCCTGCCGGAGCAGGCGAAGGTCCTGCGCGACGGAGCGCGCCTCGAGGTCCCGGTCCGCGAGCTCGTACCGGGCGATGTGCTGGTGGTGGAGGAAGGCGATCGCATCTCCGCCGACGCGCGATTGCTGGCTGGCGCGATCGAGGTGGACCTCTCGATGCTGACGGGCGAGTCGGCGCCCGTGCTGCGCTCGGCGGAGCTGCTCGATCGCAAGGTGCCGCTCGGGCAGGCGCGTGACCTCGTCCTGAGCGGCACGACGTGCACCGAGGGCGATGCCAGGGCCTTGGTATTCGCGACCGGCATGCACACCGAGCTAGGGCGCATCGCGGCGCTGTCCGAGCGCGTCGACGCCGAGGAGAGCCCGCTCGAACAGCAGGTCCGAAAGGTGGCGTGGCTGATCGCATTGATCGCGGTGACGCTCGGCGTCGCGTTCATGCCGATCGCGATGCTGGGAGCGGGCCTGCCCTTCACCGATGCCGTTGTGTTCGCGGTGGGTCTGCTCGTCGGCAACGTGCCCGAGGGCCTGCTCCCGGTCATCACGCTGGCGCTCGCGGTTGGCGTACGCGGGCTCGTACGCGAGGGAGCCGTGGTCAAGCGTCTGAGCGCCGTGGAGACGCTCGGCTCGACCGACGTGATCTGCACGGACAAGACCGGCACGCTGACGGAGAATCGGATGCGCGCCACATCGGTCTGGTCGCTGTCCGCCACGCTCGAGCTGGACGCCGTGCGCGGCGGCGGCACTCCGCCTCCCCAGCTGCGCGCGCTCGCACAGGCGATGGCTGCCTGCAACAACGCCGAGCTGCGCGATGGCGGCGGAGGCGTCGGCGATCCGACCGAGGTCGCACTGCTGGAGGCCGCGAGCGAACTCGGCGAGTCCATGACGCCCGCCCAGCGCGCGCGACGACGGCGAGGCGAGTTCCGCTTCGACCCGACGCTCAAGCTGATGTCGACGATCGACGAGCGCGACGACGGCCTGTGGGTCGACGTCAAGGGCGCACCCGAAGTGCTGCTGCCCCACTGCATCAGCTCGCTCGGCGCGCACGGCGAAGAGCGCCCGCTCACCGAAAAGGACCGCGAGCTGATCACCGCCACGGTCGACGGCCACGCGCGAGAGGGGTTGCGCGTGCTCGCGCTCGCTCGTCGCCGGCTCGCATCCGAGAGCGAGCCGCCCCCCAGCCGCGAGCAGGCAGAGCGCGAACTGTGCTTCCTCGGCCTTGCGGCGATGATCGATCCGCCGCGTGCCGAGGTCGCCGACGCTGTCGCACGCTGCCACGCAGCGGGGATCCGCATCATCGTGATCACCGGCGACCACGGGCTGACCGCAGCGGCAATCGCACGGCAGGTCGGCATCGGGTCGGAGCCGCCCGCGATCGTCACCGGCGAGCAGCTCGACGCGATGACCGAGGCGCAGCTCGACGCGCTCCTGCACACCGGCGGCGAGCTGATCTTCGCGCGCAGCTCTCCGGAGGCCAAGCTGCGGATCGCCGACGCGCTGCGCGCGGAGGGACATGTGGTCGCAATGACCGGCGACGGCGTCAACGACGCGCCCGCCCTGCGCCGCGCCGACATCGGCATCGCGATGGGGCGCTCCGGCACCGACGTCGCGCGCGAGGCAGCGACGATGATCCTGACCGACGACAACTTCGCGACGATCGCGGCGGCGGTGCAGGCGGGCCGGCGCGTCTACGACAACATCCGCAAGTTCATCCTCTACATCTTCGCCCACGCCACGCCCGAGGTCGCGCCGTTCATCGTCTTTGCGCTGAGTGGCGGCGCCATCCCCCTGCCGCTCACGGTGCTGCAGCTGCTCGCGTTCGACGTCGGCACCGAGACACTGCCCGCGCTGGCGCTCGGCCGCGAGCCCGCCGAGCCCGGCCTGATGGAGCGGCCGCCCCGTCCGCGCAGCGAAAGCGTCATCCAACCGCCGATGCTTCTGCGCGCGTGGTTGTTCCTCGGGCTCATCTCGGCGATCCTGGAGATGGGCGGCTTCTTCTTCGTCCTCACCAAAACCGGCTGGCATCTGGGAGATCCGACCGGAAAGGGTCATCCGCTCAACCACGGCTACCGCGAGGCCACGACGATGACCTTCTTCTCGATGATCGCCTGCCAGATCGGCACCGCGTTCGCAGCCCGCACCGATCGCGCCTCGCTGCGATCGGTCGGCGTCTTCTCCAACCGGCTGCTGCTGTGGGGGATCGCCTTCGAGCTGATCCTAGCGGCGGCGATCATCTACCTGCCGCCCATGCAGTCGCTCCTAAGCACGGCGCCGCTCGGCCCCGAAGCCTTGGCGCTCACGCTGCCGTTCCCGTTCATCGTCTGGGGCGCCGACGAGCTGCGCCGTTACCTGTTGCGGCGTCGCGCGGCCCCGTAGTTCCCCGCACGCTCGCTGAGGGGGCCACGGCTCATCCGCGGCGAAGGCGAGGTCATGTCTGTACCGGAGATGGGCCTCCCAGCACAGCCCTGACCTGCCGGGCGATCTCAAGATCCTCGCGTGCCGCGAGCACGAGCGTCGCCGCGGACGCCCCCTCTGTCGAGACCTCGGCGTCGACGCTCGCCGTCCGGTTGCGCTCGACGTCGATCGCGAGCCCGAGAAAGCCGAGCCCGTCGATCGTGAGCTCGCGGACCCTCGCCGAGCGCTCGCCGACTCCCCCGGTGAACGCGAGCGCGTCCAGGCCGCCGAGGGCCGTGGCCATAGCCGCGATGCCGCCCCGCAGGCTGCGCAGATACACCTCGAGCGCGAGCCGCGCGCGCTCGTCGCCGGCATCCGCGCGGTCGAGCACCTCGCGCATGTCGGCCGTTCCGCACAGCCCGAGCAGCCCCGAGCGGTGCTCGAGCGCCTCGGCCAGCTCGCCCGGCGGAAGGCCCTCGCGTTCGGCCAGCCACAGCAGCATCCCGGGGTCGACACTGCCCGAGCGGGTGGCCATCACGAGCCCCTCCAGCGGCGTGAAGCCCATCGTGGTGTCGAGCGACACACCGTCGCCGATCGCGCACAGCGAAGCGCCGGCGCCGAGATGGCAGCTGACGATCCGCAACCCCTCGGCGGGACAGCCGAGCAGCTCGGGGGCGCGGCGGGCAACCCATCCGTGGGAGAGGCCGTGAAAGCCGTAGCGGCGTAGATTCCAGCGATCGCGCCACTGCGCGGGCAGTGCGTAGGTTGCGGCTGCGGCGGGCAGCGTCGCATGGAACGCCGTGTCGAAGCAGGCGACCGCAGGCAGCCGCGGCAGCAAGGCGGCGACGGCGTTCATCGCGGCCAGCGACTTCGGTTGATGAAGCGGCGCCAGGTCGCTCAGCCCGCGCAGAGCGCACTCAACCTGGGCATCGATCCTGACGGCCGAGCGGAAGCGCTCGCCGCCGTGCACGATGCGATGGCCGAGCGCCTCGGCCTCGCCGAGCGGCGACGCGAGCGCCTCGCGCAGTGCGCGCTCGTCGATCTGGGCGCGCGGGGCGGGCAGCTCGCGCTCGGCGAGCACGGCATCGCGATCGTCGAGGAGCGTGAGCTTGAGGTTCGAGGAGCCCGCGTTGACGACCAGCACGCGCATCGCTCAGCCGCCGTCGCGCGGCGCGAGCGACCGCTCGCCAGCCTGCGAGGAGTCATCCGTGTCCGGCCAGCTCCAGTCGCGCAGCTCCGGGGAGTCGTCACCATGCTCGCGCGTATAGGCGCGGTGGCGCAGTCGCTCGTCGCTCATGTGCTGGCGCAGGTGCGCGGCGCGCTCGCGCAGGCCGGGGACGCGGTCGACGACGTCCATCACCAGATGGAAGCGATCGAGGTCGTTGAGCATGACCATGTCGAACGGCGTGGTCGTGGTGCCCTCCTCCTTGTAGCCGCGCACGTGGATGTTGTCGTGGTTGGCACGGCGATAGGTGAGACGGTGGATCAGCAGCGGGTAGCCGTGGTAGGCGAAGATCACCGGGCGGCCGGTCGTGAACAGCGCGTCGAACTCCTCCTCGGCAAGGCCGTGGGGATGCTCGCTGTCGGGCTGCAGGCGCATCAGGTCTACGACGTTGACGACTCGCACCTTCAGCTCGGGCAGCTCGCGTCTGAGGATCGCCGTCGCGGCGATCGTCTCGAGCGTCGGCACGTCGCCGGCGCACGCCAGCACGACGTCGGGCTCGGAGCCTTCGTCGCTGCTCGCCCAGTCCCACACGCCGATCCCGCGCGTGCAGTGGGCGATCGCCTCGTCCATCGAGAGGTAGTCGAGCGCCGGCTGCTTGCCGGCGACGATCACGTTGACGTAGTCGCGGCTGCGCAGGCAGTGGTCCGCGACCGACAGCAGGCAGTTCGCATCGGGCGGAAGGTAGACGCGGACGATCTCCGCCTTCTTGTTGACGACGTGGTCGATGAAGCCGGGGTCCTGATGGGAGAAGCCGTTGTGATCCTGGCGCCAGACGTGCGAGGAGAGCAGGTAGTTCAGCGAGGCGATCGGCCTGCGCCAGGGGATCTCGCGCGAGACCTTCAGCCACTTGGCGTGCTGGTTGAACATCGAGTCGACGATGTGGATAAACGCCTCGTAGCAGTTGAACAGCCCGTGGCGGCCGCTCAGCAGATAGCCCTCCAGCCAGCCCTGGCAGAGGTGCTCCGAGAGCGCCTCCATGACCCGCCCCTCGGCAGCAAGATGATCGTCGCTCGGCAGCCGCTCGGCCTCCCACACGCGATCGGTCACCTCGAAGACGGCGCCCAGGCGGTTGGAGGCCGTCTCGTCGGGACCCACGATGCGGAAGTTCTCGCGGTTGCGCTCGATCACGTCGCGCAGGAAGCCGCCCAGCACGCGGGTGGCCTCGCTCGTGCCGACGCCAGGTCGAGGGACGTCCACCGCGTGCTCGCGAAAGTCGGGCAGCTCCAGATCCCGCAGCAGCAGCCCGCCGTTGGCGTGCGGGTTGGCCCCCATCCGCCGCTCGCCGCTCGGCGCCAGCGCGGCGAGCTCTGCACGCAGCGCGCCGCGCTCGTCGAACAGCTCCTCGGGAGCGTAGGAGCGCATCCACTCCTCCAGCATGGCGAGGTGCTCGGGCCTGCGCTGGAGGTCGGCAATCGGCACTTGGTGGGAGCGGAAGGAGCCCTCGGCCGGGAGGCCGTCGACCTCCTTCGGGCCGGTCCAGCCCTTCGGCGTGCGCAGGACGATCATCGGCCACCGCGGGCGCTCGCGCTGGCCCTGCGAGCGCGCGCGGTGCTGGATCTCTGCGATCTCCTCGCTGACCTGCTGGAGCGCGGCGGCCATCAGCTGGTGCATGCTCGCCGGATCCGAGCCCTCGACGAAGCGCGGGGCGTAGCCGTATCCCTCGAGCAGCGAGCGAAGCTCCTCGCGGGGAATGCGCGCGAGCACGGTCGGGGCGGCGATCTTGTAGCCGTTGAGGTGCAGGATCGGCAGCACGGCGCCGTCCGTGACGGGGTTGAGGAACTTGTTCGAGTGCCAGCTGGCCGCCAGCGGTCCCGTTTCGGCCTCGCCGTCGCCGACCACGCAGCAGACGAGCAGATCGGGGTTGTCGAAGGCGGCTCCGAAGGCGTGCACGAGCGCATAGCCGAGCTCGCCGCCCTCGTGGATCGAGCCGGGCGTCTCGGGGGCCACGTGGCTGGGGATGCCGCCCGGAAAGGAGAACTGGCGAAACAGGCGCCGCAGCCCCTCTTCGTCGCGGCCGATGTGGGGGTAGACCTCGCTGTAGGTGCCCTCCAGATAGGTGTTGGCCACCAGCCCCGGGCCACCGTGACCGGGGCCCGTGACGTATACGACGCTCAGGTCGCGCTCTGTGATGAGCCGATTCAGATGCGTGTAGATGAAGTTCAATCCGGGCGTGGTACCCCAGTGGCCGAGCAGCCGCGGCTTGACGTGCTCGATCTTCAGCGGCTCGCGCAGCAGCGGGTTGTCCATAAGGTAGATCTGTCCTACCGACAGGTAGTTGGCCGCGCGCCAGTAGGCGTCCAGCAGGCGACGCTCCTCATTTGACAGTGGTCCGGGCGAATCCCTCACGTGGACATCGTCGATCACGAAGGCGACTCCTGTCGGTGGCGCCCGAGTGAGCCGAGTCCCACGGTCTCTCGCGTAGAGCTCTTCGCGCCTGTTCGCCGGATGCGGATGAACCAGCGCATGACGCGAGGGCGCAGCGCGCAGCTTACATCGGACGGGAGGGCGGCCTTCGGTAAGGGCTGCGTCGTGACGGTTCGCCTTACTTCCTAGCTGCACTTGTCGGGGTTGAGCGCCAGTCGCCGTCGGCGCCGGCGTGGCGGCGCAGCTCGCGGCGCGCGACCGAGCGCTTGTGCACCTCGTCGGGTCCATCGGCCAGGCGCAGCGTGCGGACGTGCGCGTACATGCGCGACAGTGGAAAGTCGTCGCAGACGCCGCCGCCGCCGTGAACCTGGATCGCGCGGTCGATGACCTTCAGCGCGACGCTCGGGGCGGCGACCTTGATCGCCGCGATCTCGGTGCGTGCGTGCTTGTTTCCGACCGTGTCCATCAGCCAGGCCGCCTTCATCGTCAGCAGCCGCGCCATCTCGATCTCGATCCGCGACTCGGCGATCCAGTCCTGGATGTTCGCGCGCGTCGCGAGGGGCTCGCCGAAGGTGACCCGCTCGGCGGCGCGCTTGCACATCAGCTCCAGGGCGCGCTCGGCCGCTCCGATCGTTCGCATGCAGTGGTGGATGCGGCCGGGCCCGAGGCGCGCCTGGCTGATGAGAAAGCCATCGCCCTCGCCTGCGATCAAATTGGTGATGGGCACGCGAACGTCCTCGAAGTCGACTTCCGCGTGGCTCTCCTGATCGGTGTAGCCGAACACGCTTAGGTCGCGCACGACGGTGACGCCGGACGTGTCGCGTGGTACGAGGATCATCGACTGCTGGCGATAGGGTGCGGCGCCGGGGTCGGTCTTGCCCATCACGATCAGGATCCGACAGCTCGGTCGCATCCCCCCGGACGCCCACCACTTGCGCCCGTTGAGGACGTACTCGTCATCTTCGCGCTCGATCGACAGCCCGATGTTGGTGGCATCCGAGCTGGCCACGTCGGGCTCGGTCATCGCAAATGCCGAGCGGATCTCGCCGGCGAGCAAGGGCGCCAGCCAGCGCTGCTTCTGCTCCGGCGAGCCGAACAACGACAACACCTCCATGTTGCCGGTGTCTGGCGCCGAGCAGTTGCACGCCTCCGCGGCGATCTGGGCGCGGCCCATGATCTCCGCCAGCGGCGCGTAGTCGAGGTTGGCGAGTCCGGGACCGTACTGCGGATCAGGGTGAAAGAGGTTCCACAGGCCGCGACGGCGTGCCTCGCGCTTGAGTTGCGCCATCACCGCCGTCTCGGCGTGCGGGCCATCGCCAGCGCGCAGCTGCGCCTCGAAAATCCGCTCCGCCGGATACACGTGCTCATCCATGAACTCGGTCAGCTGCCTCTGGTAGTCGCGGCAGCGATCGCTCAGCTCGAAGTCCACAGTCTCCTCCAGTGGCAGCTCGGCGCCGTTCAGCGCCCCGGCGGGTTGGCTGAGGAGAGCTTCCTGGCGGCCGCCGGCTGTCCGTTCGGCGGGGAGGTCGGCAGCTGGTCGCGGCGCGCGGTCACGGTGGGGGGTCTCATCGTCGTTCGCTTGTTCACCTGAAGGTCACCGCCGAAGCTAGACCCCTCGGCAGTTCGCGAGCATCCGTGAAAACCCCCTAAGCCCCGAGTAGATTGCCGCTCTTATGTGGCGTTTGCAGGCGACGTGGCTCTCCCCAAGCGACCTGCGGGCTTCTACCGACAACGAGGCGTACCTTCGGCCGATTGCGCGGCGAGCGAGGACGGGCATTCTCTGGAGCGAAAGTTATTCCCCTCAGCCCGCGGCGACGAGCGAGCCGAATGCGAGCAGCATGATGCCGAGCGTCACCGGCCAGGAGATGACCTCCGATTTCTTATTCCGTAAGAACCCGCAGCCCATCCGGTGGCCCTCCCGGATGCGTGCTGGGCTCTCGCGACCTAGGTTGTTCCGATCCCCGACAAGGAGACTCGTGATGTTCGAGAACGTGCTCGTGGGAGTGGACGGCAGGCCCAACGGCCGTGACGCCATCGCGCTTGCCTCGCGCCTGACTCGCCCCGATGGAAAGCTGACCCTGGCCCATGTGCACAGCGGCGAGCTGCGCCCGTCCCGAGGCATCACTCCCGGCATGCTGGCGCAGGAGCGCGGGGCCTCGGAGAGGCTGCTTGAGGACGAACGCACTGCGGCCGAGGTCAGCGCGGGGCTCACCAGCATCGTGGCGACGAGCCCGGGCCGAGGTCTGCACATGCAGGCCGAGAAGCAGAGCGCGGATCTGCTCGTGGTCGGTTCCTGCAGCCACGGCGTCTTCGGCCGCGCGGTGCTGGGCGACGACACACGCGCGGCGCTGAACGGCGCCCCGTGCGCGGTCGCGATCGCCTCCCTCGGCTATGCGGAGCATCCTGCCCCGATCGTCAAGGTCGGCGTGGCATACAACGGATCGCAGGAGAGCGAGGCCGCGTTGGCCGTGGCGCGAGCGTTGGCCGTGCACACGCGGGCCACGGTCAAGGCACTGGAGGTCGTCTCGATACCGACCTACGCGTTCGCGGGCATGGTGTCCCCGGCTATCGGGGATACCGTCGAGGTCATGGTCCAGGAGGCGAACGACCGTCTGAAGGGACTACCCGACCTCGAGGGTCGTGCGGTGTACGGGCTCGCCGGCGAGGAGTTGGCGGCGTTCAGCGAGGAGCTGGACATCCTCGTGGTCGGCTCGCGCGGGTACGGTCCGATGCGACGGCTGGTGCTCGGCAGCACATCCGAGTATCTGGAGCGCCACGCACGCTGCTCCTTGCTCGTACTGCCCCGCGAGGCGGCCACGGCTGCACGGGCCGACGATTCGCAAGGCGACCAGACGCGGTCAACGGCCGACGCGACCGCCTGACGCGACGTCCGGTCGCGACCGGCGCTAGCGCCCCGAGCAGTCATCCGTAGTTCGCCGCAGGTAATCGGCCCTTGAAGTCGATACTTTCATGGCGATGACCGACCAGGACACCACACCCCTCGACGCCACCCCGGCGGGCGAGGTTCTCTCCTCGGAGGCGATCCGGATCGTCCTCGCCGACGATCACGCGGTGGTGCGCAGCGGCTTGCGGATGCTTCTCGACAACGAGCCGGATTTCGAGGTCGTCGCCGAGGCAAGCGACGTGGAGAGCGCCA
>CAAGKR010362975.1_pt1 | contig 11606 bp, 9 predicted proteins | sample 2556971 | NCBI WGS metagenome assembly CAAGKR01 (sample SAMEA5207829, study PRJEB30636) | soil metagenome | biome: forest; feature: boreal; material: soil | place: USA | collected 2011-09 | depth 1 m
GCTGTGGGCCAACATCCAAGGCTGCGGCGACTCGCGCGTTCGTCAAGCATTGGCATTCGCCTTTACAAACACAGCCTGGCATGGCACACGCATGCGCCGGTTCAACGCTCGTGGGGGACAGCGGCCGCTAACGGGTACGTTGTACATCCCTCAGATGTCAGTTGAGGTCAATGTTGTTACGGTTTTCAAGCACAAGATTCAGCAGCTGAAACGGTTTTACGCATCCGAGCCGCCATCAAGTTCACGGGTGGCGATTAGTCTCGGCTCGGCCAGCAAACTCAACCTGCCCGATGCATCTGTTGACTACGTTTTCACCGACCCCCCGTTCGGGTCGAACATCTTCTATGCAGACTGCAATTTGATTGCCGAGAGTTGGCTGGGACGAGTGACTGACACGACCGAAGAGGCTGTCGTCAATCGGTCGCTGCGCCCGCCAAATGGGGGAAAGACCGTAGCGGACTATACGACCGTCATGACAGCCGCATTCGCAGAAATTGGACGCGTCTTGAAGCCGACAGCCTGGGCGACGGTCGTTTTCCAAAACACGGATCCAATGGTTTGGAAGGCATTACAGGACTCACTCGGCATGGCCGGTCTCAGCCTTGAACGAGCAGGTACCCTGGATAAAGGTCAGCAGTCACACAAGGGTTACCGTGGACGAGCAGGCGTTGAAGACGTTGCGTCTTTCGACATGGTCCTGCACCTGAAGCGGGCGGCGAGCACACGTGGAGTCCCGGTGTCGTCTGTCTCGCCCTCTCGGGGTCGGATTGCTGATGCTACCGAACTTATTCATAGGCACTTGGTGAGCCTTCCACCTGTCGGCACTTCACCTCGCGCTGACCGTCAACGCTCGCTTCCCTACCTCTATTCGATGCTCCTGGAAGCTCATTTCAACGGTGATATAGGCCTGGAAGCCGAGGGGTTTACTCGCGTCCGCCAGATCTGCGAGTCCCGCTTCGAGTGCGACGGCATTGGCCGGTGGCACGTTCGTCCATCAGAACCAACGAGTCAGGGGGCGCCCAGCCGAGCCGGGGTCAAAGGGCGTTAGCTTCAGGGCGCGGTTGTTCATTCTCGAGCAAAAGTTCGAAGAAGCCGCGGCAACAACCCGAGCTGGGGGGTAATGATGAAGGCTCGGCCCGCCACCCACAATCCCTGAGGGACCACTTCTCGGTGGGCTGCAGGAATGCGGTATTCGGCGTTGAGCCTTCGAAGATCGCGCACAAGCGGGCGCAAACCGGACGGGTCGATTCCAAAGTCCTGTATTTGGGATGCAACCAGGCCACCCTCCGGAAATTCGGGCATCGGTCTCGTGGCATCTGACAATGCCCGGATGAGGGCGCCCAACGTCTGGCCTCCCTCAAAGAGTTCTGGTTTGAGAAGAATCGCAGCCTCGAACAGAACGTCATAGAGCACCCTCTCACACGCTGCCGCAAGCCCCAAGAGGGGTCCCGAGTGATCCGCGTCAGCTGGCGCGTTCTGGCCAAAATACTCAGCTGTCACGACCATCGTGGAGGCCTCCTCACTCAGGAGTTCCCAAACATCGTGGAGATTGGCAGCTGTTGTTTTCCGTACGGGATCGAGCGTTCCTTTTGGTAGGGCGCGGGCGGCATCAATCATTGCTCGCAGCGCCGCCTCTTGCCTGACTGCCGCGCCGACCTCCTCCCCGTCCGTACCCCCGAGGATCGCGGAATCGCGAATCATCTTTGCTGTTGCATCGGATATGGAGGCTGCGTGCAGGACCAAGTCCCCTATGCGATCAAATAGTGTTGCGGCAGAGACATCGTCACATGGGTCGACGCCGACCGCAATGAGGCGTCCGGCTTGGTCGTCCTCAAGGCGATATAAGCGCGCCTCCGCCGGAGAATAGAAAACGATGGCTGCGAGCGGTACGAGGCCACGGGTCAGATTGCCAAAGTAGCCAAGAAGCTTGTAGAGCTCCTGAGTTGGCGCGCGCACCCGCTCTCTGAGCTTGGGGTCGATGATGATGAGGATTCGATCAGCACCGAGCCGCTCTATTACAACGGTGAGGTCAGGGATGCCGCCTAGCGCTGCGTCGGTTGGCTCTGTGAATCGCCAACGGACCTCGCCCACGCCCAGCCGAGAGAGCCCCGCCTGGAAGTAGACAAAAATCTTCGCTGCTCCTGCATTCCAGGTTCCGATGGCTCGCTGACCTCGTTCGTAGAGTGGGCGCACCCCGGCGACCGGACCGCCTAGGCGCCGAGAGAGAGCGTCTAAAAGATGGGCCAGACTCCACAATTCAAAGAGCTTGGTGTCGAAGCGATCGTCATAGAAGGCCCATTCGACAACACCTGGTTTCGGAACGGTGCGTTCAGGCTCAAATCGACGCGTCCAGGCGACGATCCCTCGATAGAGATCACCAGCCGCGATGTGACCTCCTGAGATACGCGCGTCAACTGTGGCTATGAGGGTGGCAAGGGCTCGGCGCCGGCGAGTATCTCGCGCGAGGGTCGTGGCCTGGGCAAGAATCGGTTGGCGAAGTAGACGCCCCAATGAGGCTCTGCGATCCAAGATCTCGCGGCGCTCGGGAGCATCAAGAGGTATTAGATGTATCGGTGCGAGGGAAAGCTCACCCATGACCCAGAGAGCGGCATATGAGGCGAGTCCGTTCTCCGGGGTGGCGTAGCGGCGATTGATGATTCGAACCGGATACGAGCGAGGAGATTCTGGGCGTAATCGTGTTCTGAGGTACCGTTCGATGTCGAGCTGCCCCCGGACAGCTCCTACCGAATTCTCAGCGACCCTGGCGTATTGAAAGCTCGCATGCCCCTCGAGCTTGCGCAACAGCATCTCCAGCTCGCGCGCAGCCGCGAGCCCAACGCGCATTCGGACGAAAGACGCGAGCTCGTCGAGCTCAGGGTCAGCAAGGCCAATCTGTGGCCGCGACTGTAGTGTCCAACTTGGGGCCGAGGCAAAGTACGTTGCTAAGTAAGGCAGTGAACGGCGCGTCGCCGCATCTCGGGCTTCTGAGCTGAAATAGCCCCGCGACTCAGGTTCACCCGCATCCGGAGCGAGCAGAACTTCAGCGGCGCGCGGGTTCATGCGAAGGAAGTTCGCTGCGCCTCACTCACTTGATCCAGGGCTCGAGCGGTCCGTACGAGCGCTGCCAAATCTGCCTCCCGGAGGCGGCCGCTTAGCGCGTCGATCTGATCACGTAGAAGGTTGGTCATTTGGGGAACAATCCGATCAGCAATCGCAAGGTCGACCGCCTGCACGAGGTCATCTTCGCCGGGACCTGCGCCTGGCCTGCGAACCGCGATACTCCGAAGGACGTCCACAACCTGGGCAGTACCAAGTGGCCATCCGGGCCGGCTCTTCGCTTCGTCTCCATAGCGAACGAACTCAATCACTTTCCGCAAAGACTCAATTGCCTTCTTGGTCCGGGCATCCGCCGCGAAGTCCGTCAGAGCCTTATTCAGCGTGTCATGGTCATCTTTGGCAACTCCGCCGTAAGTGGTCTCGTACCAAATGACTGCCTGGGTCGATGTCTGTTTGAGCTCCTCATCTAACTGTTCGCGCTCGGGTACGCCGACGTAGACGAATGGGAAGCGCCGCGTGAGGCCCTGGGAAAAGCTGAAGACATAAGCGCTATCCACCGAGTTGAGAGTAGCCACGATCCTAAAGCGCCCGGGCAGCCACACCTCTTGCCGTTCCGGAGCGTCACCGAACCAGAGGGGAAGGCGACCTGCTGCGCCCCCGAGCGCCGTGAATAGAGGGCCGAAGGCCTTATCGATCTCTGCGCGGTTGAACTCGTCAATGATGAGCCAGTGTCCTTGATCGGGATATTTGTCGGGATCTTGTTTGTGGCGCGAAACGACATCCGCACATCTGACCGCCGCCTGTGGAACGTGCCCGAGCCTTGGACGAAGCACCTCGGTTGCAAGGTCACCGCTGCCAACCAGCTGCGGTTGGAGACCTCCGATAACGTCGTATGCACTCCAATCTGCGGTGGCGGTTTCGATGTTGGCCGAACACTTGAAAGCTTGCGAAAGAATCCTCGCTAGCGTGGTTTTCCCCGTCCCGGGAGGCCCCGCCAGAACCACGTGATCGGTCAACAAGGCAACGACCGCCCGGTTGAGTAGGGTGTCCACGTCAGGGAATAGGAGATGGTGCTCGTGTACAAGATTTCGCGCTCTCTCGACGAGCGCCGCGACATCAGCTTCTTGGAGAGGAGTATTAATCCATCGCTTGGTCGCTCTGAAGTCCTCACTGTGGTCGAGTAGTTCAACGTCGCCGCGCTCAGTCGCGTCCGGCAAGGATTTGATCATGCCTTCACCGTCCCGAGCCAAGCAGTTTCACGGATCACTCCGTAGCGCACGCACCGGAAGCGTAAAAGCATCCGATGATAATTGCCACTCGCCGTTCCTCGAGCCTCGGCGCCTACTTGTTCGATCGTCCAAACGCTGTCATCGAGAAGTTTGCTCGACCGCACTAAGACGATCCGATCCCCCGGTCGTAACCACCCTGCAAGGTGTTGCGCCCAAGGATCCGCCACCACCGTGGCCAACTCATCGTCACGATCGAACTTAGCTGGGTCGAGTTGCACCAATCGTCGCCGACCCAGTTCAGTCGCCCAGCTTAGGAAGTGGTCGACCTCACTGGGTTGGAATCCTGCCTCGGGTCCATGTTCTGGCCTGTCGAGTTCGCTCCATGCACTCTTCGCGGCGCCATCGAGGAGGGCCCGAGGAATATGGACAGACGACGATGAACCCGTATAGCGCTTAACCCAAGGATCAAACGCGGCGAAGACCTCTCGCTCCTCGTCCCACCCAATGCCGCAACCCAAGTAAGCAGGTAAGTTGAGGAGCGCACCCTCATGGCTCCGCGTCGTTTGGATCCGGTAGTCCTGGTCGGGCCGTCCAGCCTTCGTTCGGCCCTTTCCCTCTGGAGTGATGCGCCAAGCGTATATAAGAAGTCTGCGGTGGAGACGCCCTCGGCGAATGTCCGCCCGCGTGGGATTCGGCCCTGCGCCGACGCGTGCGCTCGTGATTACGGCCCAGTGGGCACTGGACACCGTTGCGAGAAACCGGTCGTGAGGCGATAGGGCCATGATGTGCCTGGGTATGGTAGGCGTCCGCTGCTGGGAGGGGCTGTCCCGGCTCAGGTCCGCTGAGAATCTGAACCTGCACCCGATCTAGCCCTGCGAGGCGACGGCAATACCTCGATGATGTGGCGATCGCAGTTCGAAAGGAGCGTCTACTAGAGATATTCGTCGACTCGGTTCAACGAGGCGGCGGTCACGTGGTCGTTGTCGGCCACGGCCATCCATTCGATTTGGTCGTTGGCTATCGCGGGGCGGAATACTCCGCGCGACTTTATGTCTGGAACGTGACGCACGGCGGCGGTGCAGCGAGGTCACCGAGTGAGTTCCGGATTCAAGTGACAGGCGTCGAAGGCGTTATCAGCGCTCCACCTGACGGACAGGCACTGGTACTGGGATGGGACCCCATAGATGAGGTGTTCGCCGCGTTCGATCCTAAGCTCCATGAGAAGCCGAGTACCGAATCGCCTTCAATTCAGATCTCACGGGAGACCCTTCACGCCGGCCAAGTGGGAGGTGTCGCCTCACAGGTTCGAGCTAACGGCGAAACCGCGCTGGCCTTTAGGCCTGATTTCGTCGCCACCTACATCGTCGAGCAAGACAACCTACACGCGTTGGGGGAAGATCCAGGTGGCCTAGCAGCGTTGGTGGCCGCCGCGCAGGCGGCCCCAGCAGCCCCGCCGGCTGTGCCGGAAGCCCCTCCAGAGCGCCGCCATGTCTTGCGCCAGGTTGTGGAGGCGATTCGCGCGCACGATTTCAGACAGCGCGTTCTGACCGCGTACGGCCATCGCTGCTGCGTCTGCGGGATCGCGCTCGAGCTGCCTCAGGCTGCACATATCGTTCCCGTAGGAGAACCGGGCGGAACGGATGAGACCTCCAACGGAATGGCTCTTTGCTCGCTACACCACGATGCATACGACCGCGGTCTGATTGGGGTGACCGCCGACTATGAGGTCCGCGTAAATGAACCGATGCTGGCAGGGCTTCGCAGTGCTGGTCTCGGTCATGGTGAGGATCAATTCCGCGCATTGCTCGGAGAGGAGATTCGATTGCCAAAGAGCAAGACTAATTGGCCCAGAGGCGAGTATCTCGAGAAAGCAATGGCTCTACGAGGATGGTGAGTGTTTCTCGGGAACAGCGAGCCTAACTCGGCATTAGATCCTTGACGTAGCTCCAATCACTACCTCGGTGGCATGGGTCCTGCTCTTCTCGGAGAGGATGCGCAGCGGCGACAACGCCGATAGCGCATGTCAGTGTGGATTGTCGCCGGCAACGCCCTGAAGCAGAACTCAGGCGAAGCTCTTGGCGCGCTCGTGCTTCCGAGCTGAATACCGGGTTGCAGAAGCGGCGTGGACCTGAACCCGATCGCGCGTGCCGTATACCTCGAATCCACCGCTTCCAGTAGCGCGCATCACCACTTCAACTACGCCGTACGGCCACCCTGGAAAGACCAACAGCCATCACTGGCGGAGCATGCGCCGCCCCCTGACCAACCCGTGAGGTGGAGCGCCCGAAACGCGACCGGTAAACCAAAGCGCTAAGAGGCTCGGCCGCTACGCGTCGTCCTCATCGTCATCAGGCTCGCGCCGTCTGTCGGCCTCGCGGCTCGCTTCTCGGTCGTAGTCTGCTTCGATCTCCCATAGATATCCCTCGAGCCGACTCAAGCGCTGATCGACCTCGTGATATGTATGGACTGCTGCAGTGATGTCGCCGTTGAGAGTTGCCAGCCACTCGGCGATTTGAGCGGCCCGCGGAATCTCGTCGAGCGACACTTCGGGCTTGAAAGTAGACCAGAGCTGCTTTACTGCCACGTTCAGCTGCTCTTCCGCCTGGTTAGCGTCTGTCCAGACTGACTCCTTGTGGGCGGCGAACTCGTCGCGTCTAAGCCATAGATCACCTCGATCCGCCAACTGAACGAGCCGTCTGTCAAAACCGTGGAGGTCCCAGAACTCGGCCCACGGCAGCACAGCCTCTACGGAAGGTAGGGATTGCGCTAGCTTCAAGAGTCTCTCGGAGCGTGACCGCAGGTCTGCGGCCAGCGTTGAAACAGCATCTTCAGTGTCTTGGGTAATCCTTTTCTGCAGCCGGCGGGCGACATTGGCCGCAGCTTTATGGGGCCAGAAAAAGCCCGCATTGTCGATGACCTTGTAGAGCGTGAACGACTCTATGTCGCGCTGGGTGGCTTCGCTTCGGGTGCCGCCATCAGAAGCTCTCGTACTTACGCGAAAAAGCCGATTAGTCGCCGCATAGAGCAGCCTGGCAAGAACCGGTATGACCGATGGATTGTGGCTGTCGCGGTGGTAGATCGCGTTTCGGTAGGTGTGACCAACGCTGAGGAGATCGATATCAGCAGGTGTCAATCGGTACCCATCACGCTTTGGGGAATAGTTGTCCGCAACAAACTTCAGCTTCTTCACAAAGGACCGCTTAAGGTCATTCACTTGACCCTTGGAAAGGCGCTGTTTCTTGACAGTGCCAAAGGTCTGCTGATGGGCCCGAGCGATGTGGTCTAGACATAGGCGGTAAAGGAAGGTGTCGGCGAGGTTGTCCATGAGGACGATCGCCATCCGAAGCTTTGGAACGCTTCCGTCCTCGATGAGCTCGGCACATTGCTCGAGCTGCTCTACCGCCAATGCAAAGCGCGCGGAGACACTCGATCTGTAGTTCTTTGACATGTGCGACCGGTGGTTGATCCTAACCTCGCAGCGTCGCTCGTGATCTTGGCCGCGGCGCTCGTGATCTTGGCCGCGGCGCTCCATGCGCGCATGATTCCAACCACCGAGGTCGAGCGACTCCAAACGAAGCGGTGAGCGATTCGCGCACTCAGCCTGTCAGTGCGACGTTTCGACCCGAGACCGCATCAATGAAGACCACGTGATCGAAGGCGCTTTTCATCCGCACGCCCTGCAGTACGTCGATGTCAAAGTAACCCGAAGGTAGAGCCAGCCCGTACAGAACCAGCCACAGCTCACTGCATGATCGGCGGTAGGTTTCGACCTTCAACTCCTTAGCCCGAACTTGCACCTGCATGTCGTTGAGATCCTGGCTGAAAAGGCCCCACTCGGGTGAAGCCCACAGGCCATAGGTAGCTGGCGGATACAAGCCGACGTCGAGAGTCGTCAGGCAGTTGACCAGTCCCGCGGCCTTGAGCTCGTCGTAATCGGCGTAACGGTGGGACACGTACTTGCCCTCGAGAGGTGGCGGCGGCACCAACTTCGACACGAGCGTTGCCAACTGTTGCGCCAACTCGGGAACGTCCTTGCGGTCAAAGGAGCGCCGCCCCCAATGCCCGTACACGTACAGGAACACGCCGGGATGCACCGCCTCGAAGGTCTTCTGGGCTGTCGTCATGACCATGGCTCGTAGGCTCTCGTCTTTGCGACCAGCCGCACCCTCGACGCTCGCGCCCTGAATGAACTCCTGCATTTCGACGCCGGTGACTCGGTCGCCGCTGAGTACGTGGAAGTCGGGGTTCTCCCGCTCGACCACCTGACCGAGAGGAAAGCGAGGCACGTTTTTCCGGCATTGATCGAGCACTGCGCGCTCGACGGCTTTCGAGGGCATTTCGTCGATCCTACCGGCCCTCATGAGAAGAGGACTCGCAGCTGCTCTATCTCGACAAGGCCTCGCTGAGGTGGGTCGAGGTTGTCACGGCGTGTAAGCACTCGCGAAGCATTCAACCAAGGGGCCGAGTTGAATGACGAGCCATGAGGGCTGACCGAAAGGCCTACACGGTGTTGTGTGCCTGACTCCACGCAGTTGGCTTGAGCTTCATCCCGAAGTTCTCGGCTAACACCGCCTCAGCTGCCTTCGCTGCATCACGGCGAACGTCTTCTTGATCGAGACAAAAGATGTGGCCACGGAATTTGATTTGTTCGTAGTTGTCCATCCATCTCTTCCAGCCGAAGTCCCCTTCCGACATTGGCTGATGTGCCTCGAGATCCTCGGTGATGCGGACGTGCTGAATATCCCTCAGGAAGGTCGGAGGCGACGGCAGGTCAAGCCACACGTTTTCAACTGCACCTCGCGTTCCGGCCGGCATGTTCGCGTGAATGGCCTCGCGCAGCTTCCGCAACTTCAAAGGATCCTCCGCGTCACGTCGAAGAGCCTTGAGTGTGTCTGGATCTTCGATAGTCGCCCACGAGAGCACAAGGGCTCGGCGCAGCGGTCTTCTGTTGACGATGCGATTCGCTGCATCAGTAAGGATCGGATCATCAAGGCAGAGCGTCAGGAATCGATCATCTGTGATATGCATCCATCTGGCGAAGTTGTCCGGCTTTAGGCGAGCTGCAGCGGTCAGGTCGCCGCTTCGCCCAACGATGGTCTCGATCAGGCTCATGAAAGTGCATTCGAGAGCCCGCACTTTCTGGTGGTGATACACGGCGGGGTACAACATCATTCGTGCCAACAGAAGTTGCTCCAAGGTGGGCACTCCGCTGATGTGCATCGCCAGGTGCCTGGGAGCGTCCTTTGTACGCAGTAGCCGCACGGTGTAGAAGACACGCTCTATGTCGACGGTCGAGCGTATACCGCTGAAATGAGAGTCTCGCAGCAGGTAGTCCAATTTGTCCGCATCGAATGGGCCCGATATCACATCGGCCTCGTACTGCAGCAACGGATCTGGACTCTTGCCTAGGCAGAGGCTCGCAACGTGCTCGGGCGTTAGACCATAGACCTTGCTGTCACCGACCGACTCCGTAATTGCCCTTGTCATCGGCGGGCTCGTCACAATCAGATATGACAGGATCTCGCCCAGACTCTTCGCTTCAAAGAGGTCGCCGCCAACATCTTTTGCCTCCGTTTCGGCATCGGCGTAGACAAGCGATGCTGCTGCCTCGCCTAAGTGGGACATGAATATGTGTCCTGAGTCATGTACCAACGCCGCAAGACGCATGCGCGCGTGAGAATCGGACCCGATCAGCTTTTCTCCGTAAGCGTCAAGGCCTCGACACAGACCGTTGACCATCTCCGCGACCCCGAGCACATGGTCGAATCTCGAATGGGTGGCGGACGGGTAAACAAAGTATGCCAGCGCGGTTTGATGAATTCGCCGAAGCCGCTGAATGACAGGGGTGTCGATGACCGCGACCTCGTACGGCGCGAGAAGTTGATAGCCGTGGACCGCATCGCGAACAAGCTTTGGGTCGGCGGGCACTCGCACAGCCCAGCCGTCCATCGCCTCGCCTACATATTCATCGACCCATTTGGCGAGTTTAAAGTCGCGCTTCGGGAGGCTAGCCGCGTTTGACAGGGGCGGGTCTGCGCTCCTTCTCGGGCTTCAAGTACTCGCTAAGCCTCTTAGCTGCTTCCCGCACGACACCTTCGTCGAACTTGCTCATGTCCACACGCCGAAGGTGATCCCGTTGGTGCTCCGGAGTCAACTCAACCACGGTCAATCGCGGGTTGAGTGTCGATGCCGTCATGAGCTGGAGGATCTCGTCCAGCTCATCGCTGACCGGCGGTACGTCATCAGAGCGATGAAATTCGAGGCGCTTGAGCCCCGGAAGTTTCGATCCGAATTCATCCCGCAGATGCGCGAATCCTTCATGCCATGCCACATCAGGCGCCTCGAAGCGCCCAGGCTCCAAGTGGCCGATGATCGCCCACACCGCGTCGTCAGCCCGCTGAGCTTGGGCGTCGTACTTATACATCGCTCCTCCTTTGCCTAACGGAGATCGCGCCACTCTCCTGTTTTTTGAATAAACGCCGTGCCCAATGGCCTCGGCGAGGCTCCGGCGGCGACGTAGTCCGACCCGTGTTACCCACCCGTCCCACGGGATCGAGATGGTGTAGTCTACCGCCGTCCCGGCGCCGGAACAAGTGTTCGGTCGTCACGCGAGCCACTGTACATATTGTGACGCCAAATGTCCAGTGGTGGCAGGTGGATTTGATCTCGGCACAGCATTCGATCAGTTCCAACCCGCGACAGGGGCTGTTACGATTGTAACGGGGTGGAGCGATCGGTTTCGTTGCGCCGCGCGTGTCGGATCGCCGGCATTAGCGTCACGCAGCCGAGCACCTGGGCCAAGGCACACCTCATCGAGGCGCATGCGGAAGGCTCGCGTTTCCCGTTAGAGAGGGTGCTCCGACTGGTGCTTCTCGCAGAGCTCCGCGCCCCCATGCGTAGCTCTGCGGCGAAGATGAAGCGCGCCATAAACGCGTTGGTTCCAGCCCCGGACCCAGCGCAGGCGGCTGAGTGCGACGTGGTGTGGGACGTCGACGCGCTAACAGCACGTTGGGCCAACTCCCCTGGGCACCTCCGCGTCCTTCTGACTGAGGATGGCCATCCCGGACCTTATCTCGTGATCCCGATGGCTGCGAAGCTGCGGCGAGCTGTAGCCGCGTTCGGCGAAGGCGACGAAGCGGACGAGGACGAGGACCCGCAAGTCAGCGCGTAACCAGTTGGCAGAGCGCACGGTCATATAGCAAACAGTCGTGCGCGAGCACCAACGTCCATTGCCGTACGAGAACGTCCGCCGCTGTGGCTGTCATGTTGGCTGTCATTGATGCGGAATTTGGCGGGGATGGATGAGAATCGAACTCACCC
>CAAGKR010519111.1_pt1 | contig 11599 bp, 10 predicted proteins | sample 2556971 | NCBI WGS metagenome assembly CAAGKR01 (sample SAMEA5207829, study PRJEB30636) | soil metagenome | biome: forest; feature: boreal; material: soil | place: USA | collected 2011-09 | depth 1 m
ACTGGATCGTCTGCTCGCGATGGCGGATATCGTTTCCCTGCACTGTCCGCTCAATGACTCCACGCACGGCCTGATCGGTGCACGCGAACTTGCGCTCATGAAATCCGACGCGCTGTTGATCAACACCGCCCGCGGCGCGCTGGTGGACGGCCGCGCCTTGGCGGCGGCGCTCAAATCGGGCCGGCTCGGCGGCGCGGGTATCGATGTCCTGGTGCACGAGCCGCCGCCAAGCGGCGATCCGTTGCTCGATCCCAAGATCCCGAATCTGATCGTGACGCCGCACGTGGCGTGGGCGGCGCGCGAGGCCCGGCAGCGCTGCCTCGACGAGATAGCCGCCAATATCCGGGATTTTGCCGGCGGCGGACGCCGCTCACGCGTCGTATAGGAGCCTAGCCCCGCGCTTGCTTCTTTTCCCGCTTCGCAGCCCGCTTTTCCTCCAATGTCTTGGTCGGTTTCTTTTTCTCTTCTTTCTTTCGATCCATGCCCTTGCCCATGATTCACTCCTGGTTTGCCTGACAATCGAACGTCACTTTTTCGCGCTACGCGGGCTCAACTTTTTGCGCATCAAGGGCCGGCCGCTGGGGCTGCGACCCCCGGGGTCGCGGTCGGTGGGATGCCGGCCCGTCGCGTCTCGCGGCGGCTTCGCGGGCTTCTCGTAGACCCGGCTGATCCGAAGCTCGCGCCCAACAACACGCACCTGTTGCAACTCCGTGAATATCTGCTTCGGCATGCCTTCCGGCAAGTCGACGAAGCTGTAATCCTCCCGTATGTCAACGCGGCCGATATGCACCCCCTCGATTCCGGCCTCGTTGGCAATGGCGCCAACGATGTTGCCGGGCTTGATTCCATGGACCGACCCGACTTCGATGCGAAAAGTTTCCATGTGGCCGGCGCCGGATTTGGCGCGGGACTTTCGCTCCGGGGCGGAATCGGCCGGGCGCGATCCGGCGGCGGGCAGCGCAACGGCCGGTGCGGCATCGGCTAGCCGCGGCCGCTCCGCTCCACGTTCCGCTGGGCGTTCCGATTTACCCGCCAGCAGCAACGGCGTCGTACCCTGCGACAGGCTGGCGAGTGCGGCGGCGATGTCGATGAGCGGCAGACCGGTCTCCGCCTCGAACTGCTCCAATACGGGCCTGAATGCCGCGCCCTCGCCCTTGGCGATGGTCTCCGTGACCCGCTGTTTGAATTTCGTGAGGCGCAGCGCATTGACCGCGTCAACCGTCGGCAGATTCATCGGCTCGATGACCTGCCGCGTGGCGCGCTCGATGGCGCGCAGCATGTTGCGCTCCCGGGGCGCAATGAACAGGATCGCCTCGCCGTTGCGTCCCGCTCGGCCGGTACGGCCGATACGATGCACATAGGATTCGGTGTCATACGGTACATCGTAGTTGACCACGTGCCCGATGCGCTCGACATCCAAGCCGCGGGCGGCCACATCGGTGGCCACCAGGATGTCGATTTGACCGGCTTTGAGCCTAGCGACGGTGCGCTCCCGTACCGGTTGCGGAATGTCGCCGTTGAGCGGCGCCGCGGCAAACCCCCGTGCCTCGAGCTTCTCGGCGAGTTCGACCGTGGCTTGCTTGGTACGGGTGAACACCAGCATGCCGTCAAACGGTTCGGCCTCGAGTATCCGCGTCAGCGCATCCAGCTTGTGCATGCCGCTGACCATCCAGTAGCGCTGACGGATGTTGGTGGCCGTGCTGGTCTTGCTCTTGATCGTGACCTCGACCGGCGAGCGCAGATGCTTCGAGGCTATGCGGCGGATCGGCGCGGGGATGGTGGCGGAGAACAATGCCACCTGCCGCTGCGCCGGCGTCTGTTCGAGGATGCTTTCGACGGCATCGATAAAACCCATGCGCAGCATTTCGTCAGCCTCGTCGAGGATCAATAGCGTCAGCCCCGTCAGCTTCAGCGTGCCGCGGTTCATGTGATCGATGACCCGTCCCGGCGTTCCCACGACCACGTGCACGCCGCGCCGAAGCGCGTTGAGTTGCGGCTGGTAGCTTTGGCCGCCATAGATGGGCAGCACGTGAAATCCCTTGAGGTGCGCCGCGTACTTCAGGAAAGCCTCCGCCACCTGCAGCGCGAGTTCGCGGGTCGGCACCAGCACCAGGACTTGCGGCTCATGCTTGGACAGATCGATGCGGGTCAGCGCGGGCAAGGCAAAGGCGGCGGTCTTGCCCGTTCCGGTCTGGGCCTGGCCCAACATATCGGCTCCGGACAGCAGTACGGGAATGGTCGCGGCCTGAATCGGCGACGGCGACTCATAGCCCACGTCGATCAAGGCGCGCAGCACCGGCTCCGATAATGCAAGGTCGCGGAAGCTTATTGCACTCGGAATGTCTTCGTCCGCGGGAACTGCACTCATAGGAATCGCCTTAGGGAGGTAACGGCAAGTCTAGCGGTTTAACCGGGTATTGCTACCATGCGCGGCATGGGCCGCATATTCGAAGTCAGAAAGCACGCGATGTTTGCGCGTTGGAACCGGATGGCGAAGCAGTTCACCCGCGTTGCCAAGGACATCGCTATTGCAGTGCATTCCGGCGGTCCCGACCCTTCGGCCAACCCCACTCTGCGGCGGGTGCTGCAGAATGCACGCGCCGTCAACATGCCGAAGGACAAGACGGACGCGGCGATCCGCCGTGCCTCCGGGAAGGAGGCGGCCAATTATCAGGAAATCATCTACGAGGGCTACGCGCCGCATGGCGTGGCTTTGCTGGTCGAGACCGCGACCGACAACCCTACGCGCACGGTTGCCGGCGTGCGCAACATTTTCGCCAAGGGCAGCGGCAATCTCGGCGCTACCGGCAGCGTCAGCTTCTTGTTCAAGAAAATGGGCGTGTTTCGCCTCAACCCTTCTGCCGTGAAGGACCAGGACGAACTCGAACTGGATTTGATCGATTATGGACTCGACGAGATGGGCGAGAGCACCGGCGATAAGGGCGAGCCGCAATTGGTGATTCGCGGCGCCTTCAACGATTTTGGCAAATTGCAGGAGGCTCTCGAGAAACGCGGCATCGTGCCGCTGTCCGCCGAGCACGAGTACATCTGCGCAGTGCCGATCGAATTGCCTGAAGATCAGGCCGCCGAGGTCTTGGCCCTGATCGACAAGCTCGAGCAGGATGATGACGTGCAGAAGGTCTTCCACTCCCTGGCGTGAGCCGTCCGGCGCATCTTCGCAGTCTTTCGCTCGCAGTCTTAAGCATTGTTCATCCTGTCATCCGGGGGCGGCCCCCGGGCGTTCTACTCCTGAGGCGTAAAACTTTGGGAGGCACCATGCGTAGGACCAGTAAATTATTGATTTCATTATGTTTAATGGCAGCCGCCATGACGGGCTGCGTGGTCGCTCCGGTGGGTTGGCACCGTGGCTACTACGGGCCGCGCGTGGCGGTAGTCGCGCCCGCGCCCGTAGTCGTGGTGCGGCCATAATTGCAACTGGCGTCGGGTCATGCGAAATTCGCGCCGGCAATGGCAACTCACCCGTTTCGCATCGTGAATGTGTTCACCCAGCATCGGGGAGCGTTGAGCGGCAATCCACTCTGCGTGTTCGAAGACGGCTCGGGTTTCGACACCGACGTCATGCAGGCGCTGGCCCGGCAGTTCAACTTGTCCGAGACCACGTTCATTCTGCCATCCTCACGCGCCGATGCGCGCGTGAGGATTTTCACGCCGACCTACGAGATGCCCTTCGCGGGACACCCGACCCTGGGGACGGCACATGTTTGCCGGGCACTTCGGTTGGGAGGAGAGGCGCTGCGCTTGGAAATGGCGGCGGGCGTGATCGGCGTGCGCGCACAGGGGGACCGCTGGACATTGACCGCTCCAGCCCCGACTTGGCGTGAGCTCGACGTATCTCGCAGCGTTCTGGCCCAAGCGCTGGGTGTCGATGAGCGCGATATCGGCGAACGACCCCTGTGGATGAAGGCCGGGAAAGAACAGCTCGTGGTACCGCTCACCTCGGTCGAAGCCGTACGCCGCGTATCGCCTCAGCCGCAGGCTCTGCAGAAGCTGCGCAGCGAGGACGGCGCCAGCATGGCCTATGTGTTTGCCATGAAGGACTCCGGCACCGCCCTGGCGCGGTTCTTCTTCCCGCAGGGACCTGCCATTCTCGAGGATCCTGCAACCGGATCCGCGACCGCGAATTTCGGCGGATGGTGCTTGGCCATGCAGCGCATGCTGCCGGTCGAAATCCAGATTTCGCAGGGCGAGTTCGTGGGCCGCCCGTCGTCCCTGTATCTTGAGGTCTCCCCGCAGCGGGAGATTCTCGTCGGCGGCGACGTGATTGAACTCGGCAGTGGTGCGATTTGCCTCGACTAGGTCTTGTTGACCCGCTCGTGATTGATGATGGCGTACGCCCAGCGCACGACCGGCTGCAGGCGCGGCGAAACCATGCTTTGAGCCTTGGCGAAATCCACCCAGCACGCTTCATGATGCTCGGGCACACCGAGGTCGGGATTGATCGGCAACCGTACCTGCGTTTCCTTGCTGCGTGCGATGTAATACCGGGAGATTTTGCCCTTGTTGTAGGGGCCGGTGTCCATGAACGCCATACCCCAGTCGAATGACAGGTCGTCGAGCGTCGTCTCTTCCCGGACTTCGCGCAGGGCGGCGTCGATCGGCTCCTCCCCCGCCTCGACCAGACCCTTGGGGAAATCCCAATTGCGATATGCGCGCAGCAGCAGAAATTTCAGCTTGCGCTGCGCCAGGCCCACCACCACGACGCCTGCGGACAGTCGATGGGGTGGGGCAGCTGCAGGCATTCTCGTTCTCCCTAAGGACATGGCGCTGCCGCCGGTCCCGAAAGGCCTCCGGCACTACGCGGCGGCGGACAGCGGCGCGCGGATGAGGTAGTCGAAAGCACTCAGTGAAGCCTTCGCCCCCTCGCCCACCGCAATCACGATCTGCTTATAGGGTACTACGGTGCAATCTCCGGCGGCGAAAACGCCCGGCACGGATGTCTGGCCGCGCGCATCGACCTCGATCTCGCCGTGGCGCGAGAGCTCGAGAGTGCCCTTCAGCCAGTCCGTATTCGGCACGAGTCCGATCTGTACGAACACACCGGCGAGTTCCACGGTATGCAAGGCGCCGCTCTGCCTGTCCCTGTAGACGAGTCCATTGACGCGCTCGCCGTCGCCGGTCACCGCCGTGGTTTGCGCACCGGTGGCGATGGTCACGTTGGGCAGGCTGCGCAGCCTTGCGGTGAGAACCGCGTCGGCACGCAGTTGCGCGTCGTACTCGAGCAGCCACACGCGGCTCGCGATGCCGGCGAGATCTATGGCCGCCTCGACGCCGGAGTTGCCGCCGCCGATCACGGCGACGCGCTTGCCCTTGAACAGTGGACCGTCGCAATGCGGACAGTATGCGACGCCCCGGTTGCGGTATTCGCGCTCACCCGGCACGTTGATTTCGCGCCAGCGTGCGCCCGTCGCAATGATCACCGACTTCGCCGTCAAAGCGCCTCCGCCGGCGAGTTTCACTTCGATCAAATCGCCGGGAATCAGCGCCTCCGCGCGCTGCAGACTCATGATGTCGACCTCGTAGTCGCTGACGTGCTGCTCGAGGCCGGACGCCAATGCGTGCCCGAGGGTCGCCTTCACCGAAACGAAGTTCTCGATGCCCAGGGTGTCGAGCAACTGCCCACCGAGGCGCTCGGCCGCGATGCCGGTGCGAATGCCCTTGCGGGCGGCGTAAATCGCCGCCGCAGCTCCGGCCGGACCGCCGCCGATCACCAGAACATCGAAGGGCGCTTTGGCAGGGAGGCCGGCGCTCGTCGCAGCGGCGGAGCCCGTATCCAGCTTGGCGAGGATCTCGTTGAGCTCCATGCGCCCTTGTCCGAATGGCTGCCCGTTCAAGAACACGGCAGGCACAGCCAGCACCTGGCGCCGCTGCACCTCGTCTTGAAACAGCGCTCCGTCGATCATGGTGTGATGCACGTTCGGATTGAGGACTGCCATCGTGTTCAGGGCCTGCACCACGTCGGGACAACTTTGGCAGGTGAGCGAAACGACCGTTTCGAAGCGATAGTCGCCAGCCAGATTGCGGATCCTTTCGACTACGGCGGGATCCACCTTCGGCGGATAGCCGCCGGTTTGCAGCAGGGCCAGCACCAGGGACGTGAATTCGTGACCCATCGGCAATCCGGCGAAACGCACCCGAGGGAGCGCCTCGGGCGGGTGCAGCGCGAACGAAGGTTTCAGCTGCGCGTCGTCGCGCCGCACATCGATCGTGATCAACTCGGATGCCGACGCGATGTCCGCCAGCAGCTCGAGCACCTCGCGTGAGCCGTCGCCGTCGTCGACCGATGCCGCGATTTCCACCGGCTGGGATATTCGCTGCAAATAGCCCTTCAACTGCGCCTTTAGGCTGCTGTCGAGCATGGCCGCCTCAGATCCTGCCGACCAAGTCCAAGGACGGCGCCAGCGTCTGGGCGCCCGGGGTCCATTTGGCCGGGCAAACTTCGCCCGGGTGCGACGCGACGTATTGCGCGGCTTTCACTTTGCGCAGCAGCTCCCTGGCATCGCGTCCGATGCCGTTGTCGTGCACTTCCATGATCTTGATCAGACCCTTGGGGTCGATGACGAAGGTACCGCGCAGCGCGAGGCCTTCCTCTTCTATCAAGACCTCGAAATTACGCGCCAGTGTCGCAGTGGGGTCGCCGACCAGCGGGTATTGCACCTTCACGATCGTATCGGAGGTGTCGTGCCACGCCTTGTGGGCGAAATGGGTGTCCGTGGACACGCCGTATATTTCGACACCCAGCTTCTTGAATTCGCCGTAGTTATCGGCGAGATCGCCGAGCTCGGTCGGGCAGACGAACGTGAAATCCGCAGGGTAGAACACCACGACGGACCACTTGCCCTTCAGGGTTTCATGGGTCACCGGCACGAATTTGCCGTTGTGGTATGCGGTCGCCTTGAAGGGCTTGATTTCGGTATTGATCAGGGACATTGAATTGATCCTCGCGGAAAGTTCTTGAACGGGAGCCATCCTAGCAACCCGGCGCTCATTTGATAATTGGATAATAACGATGATCTTGATAGAGTGCGTCTATTGCCATGGTTGGCTAGATTGGGACACAAGCGATGAATCTCAAGGATCTCAAGTATCTGGTCGCGCTGGCCGACACCGGCCACTTCGGCAAGGCGGCCGAACGGACCTTCGTGAGCCAACCCACGCTGTCGGCCCAGCTCAAGAAGCTCGAGGACTATCTCGGCGTCAAACTGGTGGAGCGCCAACCGAAGAACGTGCAGCTCACCGAGGTCGGCAGGCAGGTCGTGGTGCGCGCCCGCCGCATGTTGAGTGAAGGCGACGAAATCGTCGCTCTCGCCCGCAACAACACCGATCCGTTCGCCGGCAAGCTCAAGATGGCCTTGATTCCGACGATCGGCCCCTATCTGTTGCCGCGAGTGATGCCGAAGCTTCGCAAGGCGCTGCCCAACTTGAGTCTCATGTTGTACGAGTACCAGACCGAGGCGCTGCTGAAGCGCTTGCGCGACGGCGAAATAGATCTTGGCATCATGGCGCTGCCCGCCGCACAGGACGGTATCGAGTCGCGCACGCTATACCAGGAGGAATTCACGGTTGCGCTGCCGAACAATCATGCGCTATGCGCCAAATCGACGATTAAGGTGGCGGATTTGAAAGGCCACACCTTGCTGCTGCTCGAGGACGGTCATTGCCTGCGCGACCAGGCCTTGGAAGTCTGCAGCCGGGTCGATGTGCATGAAGCAGAAGATTTTCGCGCGACCAGTCTCGAAACCCTGCGGCAAATGGTGGTCGCGGGCCTCGGCATCACCCTGCTCCCGGAACTCGCCGTCGAGTCGCCGTTCGGCTCGCAGCGGGGCCTCGCGGTGCGCCGTTTCGCCAAGCCGGCACCGTCCCGCACCGTGGGCGCCGTTTGGCGCAAATCCAGCACGCGAACTCCCGTCATCACCGCGGTGTGTGACGTCATCGATCGCTTCATGACCAGCAGGAGTTAGAGTGCTCTCAGCCAAGAGCGCCGATTGGGCATTTCATGCGGATGACGCGGAAGTGCTCGATGCGCTCGCCAACGGCGGCCACGCGGGGAGCCTGCGCGAATACTTCGGCGCACCGGCCTACGCCGAACTGTCGGCGCTCGCGGCCAGCGCGAAAGCCATCAAGAAATCTCCCGGCCCGCGGGTCTTGATTCTGCCCGGAATCATGGGTTCGAAACTCGGGGGGCCGCTGCGCCCAGGGGCGAGATCGACGGTGCTGTGGATCGATCCGCTGCAGATTGCAGCGGGCCGGTTGACCGCGCTGACTCTGCCTTCCGTTAGATCGCTCGAGGCGACCGGAGTACTGCTGTTCTCGTATGCGCGGCTGAAATTGCAGCTGCAAATCGCCGGCTGCGATGTGAGCTTTTACCCCTACGACTGGCGCTTCGGCCTGGATGGCCTGGGCGCGACGCTGGCTGCGCGGATCGCGCGGGACGGCCGGCCGGTCGTCCTGGTGGCGCACAGCATGGGCGGCCTGGTCGCGCGCGCGGCCGCGCATATTTTGCCCAAGCGCCTGGTGCGCAAACTGATCATGTTGGGTGCCCCCAACCAGGGTTCGTTTGCGCCGGTGCAGGCCCTGCGCGGAACTTATCCATTTGTCCGCCATTTGGCGACATTGGATCGCAGGCACTCGGCGGAGTACCTCGCTCAAAGAGTTTTTTGTACGTTTCCCGGCCTCTACCACATGCTGCCGCCGCCGCAACACGTCAAAGGAATGGACTTATTCGATGCGCGCTGTTGGCCCGGCGACGGCCCAAGACCCGACGCTAAGCTGCTCGCTCGAGCCGCCGCGGGGCGGGCTGGATTAGCGCCGGTGGACGCCCGGATGGTCAACATCGCCGGCGTCAACCAGGAAACCGTGGTCGGTATGCGCCGTACCGCCGCTGGATTCGAGTACGCGATGAGCCGCAGCGGCGACGGCACCGTACCGCTCTCACTGGCTCGGCTTCCCAAGCTCAAGTGCTATTTCGTGGATGAAGCGCACGCCGATCTCGCGAACAACCCACGAGTGATTCAGGCAATCATCGATCTCGTGCGGCGCGGACGCACCTTGAGCCTGCCACAGCGCTGGCGCGACAAACCCGGAGTGGTGCGGCGCATCGACGATGCGCAGCTACGCCTGGAAGCCATCGAAAAGATCGACTGGCGGCGCCTCACGCCGGCGCAACGTGAAGCGGTTTTTGCTCAATTGGACAGCGGCCGCCTCCTGCCGGTAGCCCGGCATCCCGTTGCCTAGGAGCCTGGAATCGTGACGGCCGTCTCGGCCTCGGCGTTTCGGCCTCTGCTTTGGCCGACCTTATGCCGATCATTTCACATATTCCGCGCGCGGGACGCGTCATGATAAGCGTTGAGAGGAATGCTCGAGTTATGAACGCCCGCACCATTGCACAAGGAAATCCGCCGACTGCGTCCCCGCGCTTCGATCGGAAGTTCATCGAAGATCACCAGCTGGTCGAGCGCTATCTGCAGGGCAAGCTGCCGTTCAAAGGCGCACGCGATCTCGAGCAATGGTGCCGTGCGCATCCCGAGTATTTGAATGAACTCAATCTGTCGGAACGCGCTCAAGCGAGCCTCAAACTGCTCGAAGCCAGCGGCCGGCCGACGGATTTGCGCGAACCAAAGCCGCCCTGGTGGAAATCGGTCTATGTGTTGATCGGCTTGGGTGCGTTTGCCTGCTTGAGCCTGATTGCGTTTTGGGTCCTGCTGGGCAAGTACGTGCTATTGCGCGGCGAGCTCGACGAAACCCGCATGACGATGAGCCGCGGCTCGCTGGTACAACCCGCGACCACGAGCGAAATGCACATTACGCCAGACCGCGCGCCGGGCATCGATCGGGCAAAGATCGTGGTGAGCCGCAGCGCACCGCAGCTCATGGATTTGCATATCGATCTCGGCTATACCAACAAGCTGATGCAATTCCGAATGTTCGTCGACAAGCAGGATCAGGGACGCGCCCTGGTTTTGAACAATTTACTCAAGGATTCGAACGGCGAATTGCGAATCACACTCAACTCCACGGGGCTTGCCGCGGGCATCTACACGGCGCGGATCGAGGCGCTGCCGTTTCGCGGCAGCCCCATTCCGCTGGGTTGGTTGATCCTCGAAGTGAAATGACGTTCATTCGTCACGCAAGGTGTTGATGGGCGGAGTATTGACCACGCGGCGCGTTGCCAAGGTGCCGCTCAAGCCGACGAGAATCGTGCCGCACACCAGACCGACCAGCCACACCTTTGGATCGAGGGTGTACTGCAGCGAAAACAAGCGGCGCGCCAGCACCCAGCCGATTCCGGTGGCGCCGAACGCCGCCAAGGTGCCAGACAAAAATCCGAGCGCGGAGAATTCGGCAGCGACGCCCTGCAATACCGTGCCGCGGCTGGCACCCAGGGTGCGCAGCATGGCGCTTTCATAACGGCGCTCGTCGCGCGTCGACTGCACCGCCGCCAGCAGCACCACGACGCCAGCCACCAGCGTGAACAGGAAGACGTACTGCACGGCGAGCGAGGCACGATCCATGATGTCGCGGATTTGCTTGAGAATGGCGTCGACATCGAATACCGAAATCGTCGGAAAGCGGCTGACGAGGTCGGCCAGCGCCGGCCGCTGCTGCGGCGTCAGGTACACGCCGGTCATATACGTGCCGGCGGCTCCGTCCAGGAGACCCGGCGGGAATACCAGAAAGAAATTTGGGCGGAAGCTGTCCCAGCGAATTTTGCGGACGCTGGCTACTTCCACCGTCAATTTCTCGCCGGCAACATCGAAGCTCAACTTGTCTCCCAGCTTCAACTGCAAGGCTTCTTGATATTCCGTGGAAATGGATACCAAGTGCTTGCCGGTGTCGGCGGCTGTCCACCATGAACCGGCAATCACCTGGTTGTCCTCCATCAAACCTAAGGACCAGGTCAGATTTTGCTCCCGCTCCAGGAATCCGCGGCCGGAGTCGCCGTGCAATTTGAGCGACTCGCTGGGGCGCGAGTTGATCGCGGTGATGCGCGCGCGCACCATGGGAAACATCGTCGGCTGGCCCAATCCGTGCGCCCCCAAGAATTGTTCCAGGGATTGGCGCTCTTCCGGCCGGATATTGATGAGGAAATTATTGGGCGCATCGGCGGGCAGGCTGCGCCGCCAATCGTTGAGGAGGTCGCCGCGCACCACCGCCAGCAACAGCAGCACCATCAAACCCAATCCAAAGGCGACGATTTGAACGACGCTGTCGCCGCCGCGCCGCGAGACGTTGGCGAGCCCGTAGCGCCACGCGACACCCACGCCGCCGCGCAGCCGACCCGTGAGCCGGACCAATCCGTAGCCCGCGACCGTGAGCACCAATCCCACGCCGAGCACGCCGGCCAGAACGGAGAGCACCAACTCGGTGTCGCGCACCAGGCTCCACAAAATGGCGCACAGCGCCGCCAACGCCAGCACGTAGCTCAAGCCGTAGCGCAGCGGCGGCGCGCTTGACGTCTTGCGCAGCACCCGGGCCGGCGGCGTGCTTTTCAATTGCAGCAGCGGGGGCAGAGCGAAGCCGATGAGCATGGCCAGAACGGTGACGAGCGCGATAGGCAGCGGCGCCAGCGATGCCGCAGGCA
>CAAGKR010385672.1_pt1 | contig 11598 bp, 22 predicted proteins | sample 2556971 | NCBI WGS metagenome assembly CAAGKR01 (sample SAMEA5207829, study PRJEB30636) | soil metagenome | biome: forest; feature: boreal; material: soil | place: USA | collected 2011-09 | depth 1 m
GATCCTTTTATCTCCACTCTCAGTGTCTCACATGTGGGAGAACATGTCAAATGAAAAATGAGTGTTTTGAGAAAAAACATAGAAAATAAACTTTGCCTGTAAGCTCTTGATGACAAAGGACTTACGCGTCGTTGAAAACAAAGGACTTAACTTTTCTCGACCAGCACGTCTGAGACCCCTGAGAGTAGTGCTTATGCACGTGTGCAACACGTCTCAGTAGGGTCTGGAATGCCCCTAAGTCCTTTGTTATGTAGGGGTTGGGGGGAATTAGGAGAGAATTGGGCTACCCTGGTTCTCCCTCACCCCAAATGGAGGTTAGGGTATGGGGCTAAGTCTTTGAAAAAAAAAGAGATATATAAAGAAAGAGTAAGACACCCCCACCCCACCCACATGTTACTCAAATGGCATTTGGTACATTAGTGTAAGTCCTTTGTTTTCATTAAGGTTATCCCTAGGATTTACCTGATACCTGCCGTTCGAGACAATCGGGGGGGGACACCATGACCCCAATTACCCCTAACCCACTCATTCCAGAGCACATAGAGACCTTGACACCCCTACTGAGGCATGCTACAGTAGGTCATGGACTCCCCTCGGTCGCCTCACCCACGTGCTGTTCGAGGGGTACTAGGGGTACTAGGGCATTCCCCTCCCCCCCAATCGGCCGAATCCTACAACATTTCAAAAATAGTAAAAGAAATTCAAGAAAAACGAAAAAAGAATTGGAAACAAAGACATCCATTTAAAAGACCATTAGGAGAATAGGAAAATAAAATGACAATTGCACTAACAATATCTTTCGTACTAGCAATTTTCGCATTGCTAAGATGGAACCGCCGACTAACCCGCAGTACCAGAATTGGAGGAACCAGCAAATGACGAATGAGGAATGTGAAAGAGAAGCGCAGAGTGCAAGGGAAATTGCACGTACAATCTATCCCAATGGAGATACAGAATGAATCCGCCCCGCCCCGCCCTGACCACTTGCCTCATTTGCAAACTTCCGCTCGGACCGGAAGAGACAAAAGCATGGCATTTTGACTGTGAAGAGTGTACGGAATGTGGCCAACCACTTCACAATTCCAATAAACTAATTTGGGACTGTCTGAATTCCGGCATCCCCGTAGCGGATATCACATGCCGCAACAAAATAAAGATTCGAGAGATCCGCGACAAAGTTTTTCCCGCCACCCTTGAACACCTTCGAGCGTTCAACGATCAAATACTCTCAGTTAAGCATGAAGTGAGTCCCACCGATGGAGATTTAAAACAATTGTATGACGTGCTCCACGAATTACAAGATGCCGCTAGCTCCATTAGTATTCTACTCTCCCTAACAAAAGACAAGATCCGAATTGAATCCAACATAGAATACACTGAGAAAGTTAAAACAGAGCGCCGCCAAAGCTCTGAGGCAGCCGCTATAGATGAAAACAAAAAAGCTATTCGCCAAGCTGAAAGAGAAAACCCCGCCCTGCGAGACAAGCGCAAGGCAATTGATGGGATAATGAAAACTTTCGGTTTCAGTTTGGAAGCTGCTACCGCTATGATTGAAGCACAAAGTCCAAAAGTACAGTGAGAGCACAATGAAATTAACTTCCCTCTGCTCCATTTGTAACAAACCACTTGTACTGGTAAATGAATGCCAATTCGGAAAAGATTGGTACCGCAATTACAAATGTGGCCACGCTTTTTATGAAACGGAAAGCCGCAACATTCCAGTCCCAGATGATACGAGACGCAATTACGATGCTTGTATTCCCGGAAAAGCCGCGTTTGACTTTCAGCGCGAAGGAATCGATTTCGTTTTTAAATCAAACTTCAATTGTCTCATTGCAGACCCAATGGGACTCGGTAAAACAATCCAAGTTTTGTTAGCGGCCCGTGAAGCAAAATTTCCCGATGGAACACCACGATTCAGAAGTATCCTAGTACTTGTGAAAGCCGCCACAACCTATCAATGGTTTGGCGAAACAAAGGAATGGTTAGATCCTGCCTTGTGGTCCGCTTTCATTATTCAAGGTACAAAAGGTTTCATCCCGCCCGGTTTCCGCGTCTACATATTAAGTATGGACACCATGAGTAGATTCATGAAAACTCCGGCCGGCGCCGCCACGCTAAAATCTCTGAATGTGGACCTTGTAATAGTGGATGAATGTCATAGTTTTAAGAATCCCGATTCCGCCCGCTCCCAAGCACTTGTAGCTTTTTTACAGGATATATCCATTTCAGAATTAGATCGTACTCTGCATTTGGGTTGCGCCGCTTGTGAGCACCAATGGGATAAGTCAATCAAAATCAAAATCAATTTGCGTACCAATCGTGGCAAGTTATCCCATTACGAACGTGGGGAATGTCCAAAGTGTGGTGCACAATTTGCTTTGCACACAGAACATGAACTAACGGCAGAAGACAGAACAAAAGGACTCGTGATGTTATCTGGAACGCCAATTAAAAACAGAGCGGAGGAATACTTCATCCCACTCAATTTAATGCGTCCTGATATCTTCACTAGTTTGGATAGTTTCCGCCGACGCTGGCTTGTGCAAGATATAAAAGAGAATGGCAGTCTGGGGAAGTGGTCCCGTATCGCCCCGCACCGGATTGAAGTATTCAAAGAAACGACAAAAGATTTTATCATTCGCAGAGAAAAAAACGCAGTTCTTTCCCTTCCCCCATTTCGCCGCACATTTGAGAAAATTGGAATTGAAGGGGAAGAATTCCAACGTTCCTATAATGCCGCACTTGAAACACTACAAAGGCGTGTGGATGAATTAGAGGCCGAAGGCAAAGAGATGTCTTTTTTTGAGGTACAAGAAAACCTCATGACTTTACGCCGAATTGTAGGACTCGCCAAGGTGCCTGCCGCTTTAGAATATATCGAAGAATTCTTAGAATCCGTTGAAGATGAAAAACTTGCTGTCGGAATTCACCATCAGAGTGTGCGAGACAATTTGTATTTTGGATTGAAACAAAAGGGAATCAAATGTCTCAAACTTTCCGGAGAAGATTCCGCCGAGCGTAAAAACCAAATTCTAATGGAATTCAACCGTGACCCTGAGATTCGTGTTCTCATTGTCAACATGATTGCCGGCGGAGTCGGTTTGAACATCCAATCTGCAAACAATATACTCACATTAGAAAGACAATGGAATGCAGCCGACGAAGAACAGTTTGAGGGCCGCTTTCACCGCCAAGGTCAAACGAAACCAGTCTGCAATAATTACATGATTGCAAGTGGAATTCCAGTTGAGGATTACTTCAATACACTCGTTGAAGAAAAACGAAAAATCTGTGGCGAATCTTTGGACGGTTGGTCTTTCACCCAAGATAGGGATGCAGTGCGAGATTTAGTTTACAAAAGTTTGAACACAAAATTGAAATAGGAGCAGAATCAAATGACCCTGCGATCCGATATTGACATCAACGATATTTTCAAAGAGGCTACACAAGATAAAGAAAGAATTTTAAATTTAATTTCAGAAGCTGTCTGTTGTGAACACGCAACAGATAGAATCTGCCAGCTAATTTCATTGGCTTCCCTTTTAAATCCAGCACTTCTTATCCTGATTACTCCAGTTACGGGGATTACATCACTATTACAAACTATTGCAGCTTATACATTTGAAGCAGGCCGTTTGTATGGAAGATCAGAACTCCAAAAAGAAATGGAGGAAGGAATCAGATGAAAAAATACTTTTTGGATTGCTTTGAATGTGGGAGATTAAAAATTGAATATGATGATTATGCAGAAGCATTAAAAGCTAGAAATTTGCATGAAAAAAGATTTGAACACTTAGCAAGCATAGAACTGAACCCAACAAAAGAGGAATCAAATGAAAATAAAAGAGAAATGTGAGATTTGTAAGTGCTTGAATTTAATCTCCGAAGGAAAGAAGCACCCTTCGCAGACGGTGTGGAATGTTCTCATACGAAAGTTTGGGGCAATCCGGCAGAGAGATCCAAAGGCGATTGCCTCACTATGTTATTACCACCGTAATCCCTTGCAACTGGTTACCGATTTTCAATCCATCAGTGAGTTCATCGAGGGAGTATTTACCTCAATTGAAAACTATTTAAATAAAATTGATAAGTCAGGGAATTACAAATTCGAAACCAAATGAAAAAAACTAATTACTCAACTGACTTTGGTTACTCATATGAAGAGCTTGTGCGACTTTCTCGTATGCTCCAATATGCTTACGAAAAATCAAAGAATCCAATAATCAAGGCTGCTTTCAACCAGATCAAAAAAGGGATGGATAATTAAATGCCAGCAGAACAACCGGAACAGAATTGCCTGAATTGCTACTTTTTTCTACAGACTTCAGAGCGTGGTAATCAAAAGATTGGGTATTGTCGGGCGAATCCGCCACAATATCACGAAGAAACAGATCAAGAAACTGGAATAAGCATACCAAAAATTGGGCGCTTTCCAGTTGTACTCAACAGTATGTGGTGCGGAATGTGGGATTTTCACGATGGGAAATAAAATGGAATATAACCCATCAGGTGTTTATTGTTCAATCTGCAACACTCACGATCAATGGTGTGAGCATATTCATCCACCACAAGAGCAGATCCGCCGCAAGAATTTAATTTTATCAACAATTTGGTTGATCTGCTGTACCACTGTGATGCTCTGGTTGCTTTTGGAGATACTAAAATGAAAGACCACCCGGATTATTTACGCCAAGATTACGAGAGAACTGAAATTCCACAAGATACACAAGTCACCCAGAAACAATTAAATTATATTGAGATACTCAAGAATGATTTAGGGATGTCAATCCAAACCCGTAATGCCCACATAACAAGTATCGTGGGAAAACGATGGTTAGGGCGTTTCACACCTGGCATTAGTACTGTACCAGACGTTTGGGCACTAAGCCGCTCTGAAGCAAGCCAAGTAATTGGAAAATTTAAACAATGGAAAGAGGAGACAAAGAAATGAAAATCAAAATCGAACGCAAGTCACCTTACACACACCAAATTTTTGAAATTGAAAACACAACTTTGATCGCAGAATCATACCAAAAGTACAAATCGTACTGGTGTGCATTAGAATCAAATAAAAAATATGATAAACTAATCTATGGTGTTCCAATGGAAGGTACAATCGAAATTTCAGCAATTTAGGTAAAAAGATGAAATTTGCATTTAGATTAATCAATCTTAGAAGTGGAAAACCAATTTGCATGGTACCCATATTAACATCTACTGTTATTAATATGGCATGTCAAATACATGAAATTATTGTTGAAGAGATTGGTATTGAAATAATTAATTTGGAGGTACTTTTTGATGCAAACTTTAATCTTGGATAGTAGTCAGATCTCGCAATGGTCTGAGTGTGGTACGATGTGGTCCCAACGTGGACTAATTCAAATTAACAAAAAAGATCCCACTGAAACATTTCGCCCCTCCGATGCGCTTGCAGCCGGAAGTTTGGGCCACAAATACCTAGAAATCTACTACACTGAATTAGCAATGTCAGGAGACTCTGCTCTTGCGGCTCGCCGCACTCTCGCTTTTGATCCAGATGAAGCAGACAAAGTCGAGAAACAATTCCCACTGGACATTGCACTTCGCGCAAAAGTTAAGCAACGTGTAGTAGACTATTTCATGATGTATGGTCCTGGCCGTGACTACAAGCCAGCATTTAAGAAAAAGGCTATTGTTGAAATTCACAATGGACTCCCACGCGATGCTTTGGTAAAAGATCCGCTGATTGAAAAAGGATTCAGCTACAAACTTTTTGAGAATAAACAATATCTTTTTGTTCTCGAAGGTCGTATCGACTTCATTGGAGAAGCACAAGACGGAACACTCTTATTTATGGATCACAAGTTCCAATTCCGCGAACACGAACTCTATGCAAAAGCAATTCAATTTCGAAACTACTCGCTGGCCACTGGATTGAATCTAGGAGTAATCAATTACATCCGATTGCATGACAAAATTCAACCAAAAACTTTCGTTCGGCAGCCGCTCTCGTTCTCTTCACTTGAGATGCGACACTGGAAAGAAGAACTAACCGACATTTATATGCAGATTGCAAGAATGGTTGCAATTGGGGATTATCCAAAGAATCGAAATTCTTGTTCCGGAGCATGGGGGAAACCCTGCCAGTACGTGAGTCTATGTGAAGAATACAATCTTGAGATTCGAGCAGCAATTCAGAAAAGAGATTTCACACAAAGAAAGGAATGGAGACCGTGGTAAAAAGAGATATGTTAACAATTGAATCTGTAATAATGAGTTTAGCCAAAATGATACACTCATTAGCTATTAGCTTAAATACAGATGCCAGAAATCGTCCTTATCTTGATGCAGCTTTACATGAATTCAAAAAATCAGCTGCTACTCATTTCTCTAATTGGGAAAAAGGATACATCCCGAACTAAGGAAACTCTCATGCCGACACTAACAAAAAACTCTGATGGTTCTCATCATGTTCACACATATGTCCGCTGTGTGAATTTGGATGGTACCGTTGATAAAAATCGCTATCGTTGTGCCCACCCAGACTGTACACATTGGGCATATCGCAATTTTCTTCGCGGAAAACGATCTCTCTGTGCAATTTGCCAACAACGGGAGATTATAATGGATTACGAAAATCTCCGCCGTGCCCGCCCAAGTTGTTTTGAGTGTGGCAAAGGTAAAAAAGCTGAGGGTATCCGCAAGAAATACCAGCAACTCAACGATTTGTTTGCGGAAGGTGTAGTGGAGGTGGATTCGTGAGCCACTGTTCGAATCAATACTGCAAATCGATCGCTACACATAAATGCTCGATTTGTACCGTCCATTTATGTGAAGAATGTGCAAAAAGGCATTTAAAATTTTGGATTATTGATAACTCAGATACAAAGATGATAAAATTAGAGGATACTCCTGATGCCAAAACTCTCTGACCGAAAAGATGACCAACGTTTCTTCGGAATGTTCGTTGGCCGCCACCACTCTGGTAAAACTGTAGCAGAAGCCAGCTTTCCCAAACCAATTGATTTCGAAGATTTTGATGGCAGAATTGGTGGCGCCCAAGTACCGTGGCTAGACCAAACTGGAATCACATACACATTCTGGCCACCAAAATCCCCTAATCTAATTCAAAAATTAAATGAAAAACTTGAAAATCTTCTTGCAATTTCCCAAATGCAAAACAGCCAAGCGGCTGCTGGATTACAACTCCCCAAAACTCACGTTACCGATTCAATTACAAATCAATGCTATGCTTTCATTTGTCAAGCCATTTCACTAACCCATATGAAGGAAGACGATTCGGGCAGTGGGAAACGCCGCAAAGCTGGCCGTTGGATTGGCCCAGTTCAAATGGCTGGAATTGAAGATTATGGTTTGGAATCTCAAGGAATGTCTGACTATGTGGCATTTCTGAAATCTCTTCCAATCCAAAATGTAATCCTCTCCGCCCACCTAATCGATCAATATGGATTCGCAAAGGACGAAGATGGGGATGAAATGCCCTTTGCCCCACGGGTGGTTGTGGGACAAAAGCTTTCTATTCGAGACAAGATTGGAGAAACAATCCAAACCCACTTCGATCACATATTCAAATTTGAAAGAGAGACATCAAACAAAGAAGACAAATTCTACGTTACATTTCGTGGTGGGATTGCCTGCACAAGTTATGATTGGCTTCCCTACGGACGGCAGGAATGGACTAAAAAACCATTCTACGAATTTATGATGGGATTTAAGGAGAAGAAGGCCAAATGAGAAAGCTGAAGTACACGATAACGTCATATCATAGTCTTCCAAAATTAAAGGATTTTGAAGCTAAGGATGAAAGTGATCTTTTAGATAAAATCAAAAAATATATTGAAGAAGATCCGTCATTTGTAATCGATGGATTGGATGGCCCATTTTCTATCCAAACAGAAATTGTGGAGGAGTTCACAAATGTGGAAACTAAAAAACTCTGAGGGAACAGAAAAACTTTGTCACACTCTCGATGAAGTGGTGACGATTATTCTGAATGCTCCAATTCTTTTGGAATACACACTCAAATTTATCCCACTCTACGAGAATCCAAAAGTTTCCGCACTTAGAGATCGTGAAAAGGAACTGGATTCCATTGCAAAGTTTCCGATTCCACTTTCAAACCAAGATTAAATGATGAGTAAAGATATTGAGAAATTCCAAAGTTTAATCAAATGGGCAAATCTCGAACCTTGGAAAAAGGAACTTGCTGAATTTGTAATAAAAGCTGAACTGGATGGTAAACATATAGAATGTAAATATCAGAATTTAACATTCACCCCAAGAGCATTGGCAAGACAACTATGTAAGGGCCATTTTATTTGGGGAATTGTAAATTGGGTGGTAATAAATCCAATCAAAAAACCAGACTATTCAGATTCCCAAGATTAAAATTAAATTAAACGTTCTGTGCGCACAAAAGGAGAATTAAACGTATGGCAGTTTTACACTTTACAGACTCAGACAAACTCGCATCTTCTATCATGCCGGATAAATGGTATGGATTCGAGGTAGTTGAAATTGGAGAGCCGAAGAAGTCGGACTCCGGCAAATCAATGAACATGTGGAGCAAATTTCGAGTAATTGATGATCCGAAGTACACCAGCAAACAGCTGGAGATTTGCTTCAATACCGGCATGAATTCTCCCAGTGTATTGGGAACAGCATATTTCATGCCACACACAGCTTTAATCCACTTAGCAGCCGCTACAGCCGGATGTGAAATTGAGGATGTACCGGAAGATTTGGACACCGAATCTCTCAAAGGTTTGAAATTTGATGGCAGAGTGACAAAGGGTATTTATGACGGAATCGTTTTGAATACACTTACGGGATTTTTGCCGCTCGGAGTAGGACAACAGAAGGAAAGCGAAGGAAGCCCGTTTTAGGTTGAAATGACAATTGCTCGCGCGAACTAAATATCGGAGCCTGAGATATTTCAAGGCAGTCAAAAGAATATGGGTAGTTCGGTTAGACCAGCCACCGACGCGAGCTTTTTTAGGAGAAGAAAAATGTGTTTCTTTTGGGAATTAACAATACATGACAAAAAAACATGCCCCGATCATAAGCTTACATATGTACTTCATACAAACAAAGATACTTATGAAGTAGATACACTTGAAGAGCTTATTCAGGTTATTAAACAAGATTCCGGAGAAGAGAAATGAAATTTCATACTGTAACTATTACGCTTTTAGTAGACTCCCCAAAAGGATATGATCTAACAGAGAATATGCAATTTTTCTTATATGAAATGTGTTCTAAAATGGAAGAAGCTAAATTGGATGTAACTATTAGTGGTATAAAAGTATTTGGTTATAATTAAAATGATTTCAGGACACGGTAATTCAAACGCACTCATAATGGTTATAGCCGATGGAGCGGCTGAAGGGGATGTCTCTTGCGGTTACGCCTTAAGCGGGGACCGTGAGAAGAAACTCAAATCATTTGCAATTGCTAACCAAATTCCATGGTCTGAATTTTGGATAACAGCTTTAATCAAAGAGAAGATTAACCTTAAAAAATCAGATCCAAACAAACCACTTGTTACGGAGCAGTACAAATCGGTACTCCTCGATGAAATCAATACAATCCGCCCGAATGTTCTCGTTCCTATGGGAGAACTCAGCTTTAATTTTCTTACCCAACTTACCGGGATACGTAAATTTCGCGGCTCAGTGTTACACCCTACAGGTGATATTACACTGTTCCGCCCTTCACTTCGCATCATACCAACTTTGGGGCCAGACCCTTATCTTTACGAAGATCCAAAACAAGAATTTATAACAAGACTAGACTTCTCTAAAATTAAACGCAATATGTATGAGATGGAGCCGCTTAAAGAAATTGGAATGTGCTGGTGGGCTAAAAATGCAACTGAACTCGGAGAATTCTTTTTACGCCATTATGATCGGACAATCCAAACTACCGGATTCGTCACGATCGACATCGAAACATTCGCAAACATCCCAACCTGCATTGGTTTTTGTTTCGATGGACAAGAAGCCTGCTGTGTACCAATTTTGGATTACAATATAAGTCTAACTGAGAGAGCCGCTATGCTCGGGCTTGTGCTCAAATTGCTCCGAAGTCCGATTCGTAAAGTAAATCAAAACCTAAAATTCGACTGGCGAAAGCTGGAGAGGCTGGGTTGGAAAGTAAACAATTGGGTTGGCGATACAATGTTAGCACAATCATGCTTGTATTGTGAATTTCCCAAGAATTTAGGATTCCTTACTTCCCTCTATACAGATATGCCTTACTTCAAAGATGAAGGAAAGGAATTTGATCCAACAAAATACAAACGCGAACAGCTTTATCTTTACAACGCAAAAGATTGTTTAGCCACACATCAAATTTACTCACAGCAAGAAGGTGAACTAATCGAACAGGGCGTACATGGAGTTTATAGTAATTTAATTACAATCCTCCCCATCTATAAAGAAATGGAAGAAAATGGAATTTTAGTGGATGACGAAGAAAGACAGCGGCTGCTAGCAAAATACATCAGTCTTTATCAAATATACGTACTAAAACTTAAAAAGCTTGTTGGTCGCCCTTGCAATCCACTCTCGTCAGTTCAAATGCAAACTTTAATCTATGATGAGTTAAAATGGGAGGTAGTACGTGGAGTTAAACACAGTAAAAAGTCAGGAAAACCCTCAGCGGATGAAGAGTCTCTTGAAATTCTCATGTGGTCATCTAGATGTAATTCTAACCTTGGCAGAGCTATCTTACGAACCGTTATTGACTGTAGAAAATTTCACAAATGCATTGAATTTCTCTCACTCCCAACCTACCCAGATGGCCGACATCGCTGCGAGTTTAATCTCGCTGGTGCGGAAACTGGACGTACAACTGCTGGAGAGACCACCGACTATTATCTCTATTATGATAAAGGTAAAATAAAATTAGGTAATATGGGCCACAGTTTTCAAACGATTGGAAAACACGGTTTTGCAGTAGATGAGACAACTTATGGCAAAGACCTGCGATCAATATTCATTCCGAGTCCGGGTTATTCTTTCGTCGAATGCGATTTATCTCAGGCCGAAGCACGTGTGGATGCGGTCTTGGCTAAGGACTTTGATAACCTCAAGATATTTGACTCTAAATCAGGTATTCATCGTCTTACGGGTTCTTGGGTTTTCGATTGTCGCCCAGACGAGATCCAAAAAGAAATTTTAGTTGATGGAGTAGACCGCTACCACGTGTCGAAAACAGTCCGCCATGCTGGAGAACGAAATATGACTCCAACGCGGCTACTAATGATGATAGCGAAACCGAGTAAATTCTGTGTGGAGGTTCTAAAAAAATTTCATGCCAACCAACCAAATATCCGCCAAGTGTTTCATCGGGATATCAGAGAACAAATCCAAAAAGAAAGAGTACTCATTTCACCAAACGGGCGACGTAGAGATTTCTTTGGAAGGATTAACGAAGAGACAGTTAATCAAGGAATTAGCCAACTTCCTCAGGCGATTGTCACCGACTACATGAAATCCGCTCTGCCTAAAGTGATTGCGGAGTGCCGCGATTTTATGCGGCCACTCTCTGAAGCACACGACGGCTTTCTCTCTGAGGTGAAAGAGGGAC
>CAAGKR010424911.1_pt1 | contig 11596 bp, 8 predicted proteins | sample 2556971 | NCBI WGS metagenome assembly CAAGKR01 (sample SAMEA5207829, study PRJEB30636) | soil metagenome | biome: forest; feature: boreal; material: soil | place: USA | collected 2011-09 | depth 1 m
CGGCGCACCTCGGGTCGTGCGAAGAACCGTTCGCCGCGCACGTGGAACGGGATCCCGGCGGCACCCAGGCCGCTCTCGATGGCGGGGAGCTGGGCGTTCGTGCGGACCAGGACGGCCATCGCACCGTGCGGCGTGCCGGCCCGCGAGAGCGCCCGGATCGCGCCGGTCATCCCGGTCAGCTCCGCCTCGTCGGTGGGAAAGCCGCCGATCTCCGGCGCCGGACCCTCGGGCAGGCTCGGGACGAGCCGTTTGGGCGGCCTGGGGGTCGCCCCGGGCCGTCGTTCGTCGGTCGCGGCACGGCCGGCGGCCAGGACCCGGTTGGCGAGCGCCAGGACCTGGGGCGTCGAGCGGTAGTTCGTCTCGAGCCGGACGACCCGGGCGGTCGGGAATCGATCGGCAAAGCCGATCAGGTAGTCGCTCGTCGCGCCGGTGAACGTGTAGATGGTCTGGTCCTCGTCGCCGACGACGGCGAGGTCCTGGCGACCGCCGAGCCACCCGTCCAACAGCGCGGCCTGGAGCGGGTTCGTGTCCTGATACTCGTCGACCGAGAACCAGCGATAGCGGTCGCGGACTTCCGCGGCGATGGTGGCGTCGCTATCGATGAGCCCGATGGTCAGCTCGAGCATGTCCTCGAAATCGATCCGGCCGGCTCGCGCCTTGGCGGTCTCGTAGCGCCGGTACAGCGTGGCCATCAGGTCGGGCGGGAGCGGCGCGTCGCGGTCGTCCTCGATCGCGCGCGTCTCGTAGTCGGCCGGGCCGATCCGGCGCGCCTTCGCCCATTCGATCTCCCCAGCGAGGTCCCGCACAGCGAGGTAGCGGTAGCCGCCCGGCAATCCCGCGGCCAGCGGGGCGAGGATCGGCACCTTCGATTCGAGGATCGACGGCGGTTCGGACCCGTGGACACGCGGCCAGAAGTGGCGCAGCTGGCGGAGCGCCGCAGCGTGGAATGTGGAGGCCGCGACGCCCGGCTGACCGAGCGCGGCCAGGCGCGCGCGCATCTCGCCCGCCGCCTTGTCCGTGAACGTGACGACCAGCACGTCGCGTGGCCGGACGACGTCCGTGGCCAGCGCGAAGGCCACCCGCCGCGAGATGACCCGCGTCTTGCCACTCCCGGCACCGGCCAGGATGCAGAGCGGCCCGGAGGTGATCGTGACCGCATCGCGCTGGGCGGGATCGAGGTCGCCGAGGAGGGCGTCGAGGTCGCGGTCTGGCACATGGCCATCGTAGCCGCGTGCCCTGCACCCCCGGTCATCGGGTAGGCTCGGGAGCGTGGAACTCCACGGCCGCCAGGTGACCCTGCGCTCGACGACGCCCGAGGATGCCCCGGCGCTTCTCGCGATCCTGGCCGAGCCCGAGGTCGCCCGCTGGTGGGGCGGATTCGATCTCGAGCGCGTCACCGCCGAGCTCATCGTGGGCGACCCCGAGGAGGATCCCTTCGTGATCGAGCACGAGGGCGAGATCATCGGCTACATCCAGGCGGTCGAGGAGAACGAGCCCGACTTCCGCAGTGTCGGCATCGATCTCTTCCTGCGCACCGACGCGCAAAGCCGCGGGCTCGGCCCAGATGCGATCGGGGCGCTCGCGGCGCACCTCATCGAGGAACGCGGCCATCACCGCCTGACGATCGATCCCGCGGCTGACAACACGCGCGCGATCACGGCCTACTCCAAGCTCGGATTCCGGCCCGTTGGTCTGATGCGACGCTACCAACGGATGGCCGATGGCCACTGGGCCGACGCGCTCCTGATGGACCTGCTGGCCGACGAACTGGTGCGCTGACGCGGCTCCGAGCCGCGGATTCGCCCTTGTCAGTCGCGTTTCGGTTGCTACGATGGGTCGACCCCGAGGGCGGCGGGACGCAACCGACCCCGAGTTCGAAGAGGGAGGCATATCCCACATGACCGATCCGACAACGGGTACTCCGTCGGAGCCCGTCGCTCCGCCGCCGGTCACTCCGCCGCCGACGAGCGGCTGGGCCGCCCCGCCTCCGCCGGTCCAGGCCGGTCCCGCGGGCTTCGTCTATGCCGACGTCCCGAACCGCGCGATCGCCTACATCATCGACGCGATCATCGTCGGCATCGTCGTCGCCATCGTGAACTCGATCGTCGGCGGTATCGGGTTCCACGCCGTGACCATCGATCCGACGACGCTTGCCGTCTCCATCAACTTCGTTGGCCTCATCATCTCGGCCATCGTCGGCGCGGCGATCAGCGCCGCCTACTTCATCTACACGTGGACGAGCATGCGAGCCACGATCGGGATGAGGATCCTCGGCATGCAGATCGGGAATGCCGGCGACGGCAAGACCCTCACGATGGATCAGGCCGTCCGACGTTGGCTCGTGATCGCCGCGCCGGGTCTCCTGTCCCAGGTGCTGATCGTGGTCCCATTGATCGGCCTCCTGCTCGCCATCCTCTCCTTCTTCTGGTTCATCTACCTCATCTGGACGACAGCGAAGAGCCCGACGAAGCAGGGATTCCATGACGTGTTCGCCAGCACCCAGGTCGTGAAGGCCGCCAGAAGCGCCGGCTGAACGCAGCTCGGTCCGCATATCGGACGTCGCGGTGGAGGCCCGGATCCACCGCGACGTCGATCGTTGCGCAGTGGGGCGCGCATTTTGCGTGTAGCGCTCATTACGGCGGTCGGGCACCCTCATGACGTCGATCTCTGGCGCCAGACGCCGATTTGGCGCGTCGGAGATCGAATTTGTCGTTCTCTGGCGTGGAGCGCGCGGACATGACCGTTCGCGCTGGTTCGTCGGCCGTAATGAGCGCCAGGCGCAAACGTCGGCCGGTCGCGCCTCGTCCCCGCCAGGCTCAGAACGGCGGCCAGGGGATGGCAGGCCAGTCCCGCGACGGGAACGGGAAGCGACCCGTCGACAGCAGGAGGTCGGTTCGGCGAGCCGTCGCCCGGACCTCGACCCTGGACAGCAGGCCCGCCAAGGTCGCGCCGAGATCCCCGTCGAGCGCGGCGCGAACCCGCTCGAGCCCTTCGATCTCCTCCGCCTCGAGCGGCTGACCGCGCCATCCCCAGAGGACCGTTCGCAGCTTGGGGACCGGCGAGAACGTGACGCCGTGATCGACGCCGTAGACGTGCCGGCCACCATCGACGGGGAGGATGTGGCCGCCCTTGCGGTCCGTGTTGTTCATGACGGCGTCGAGGACCGCCATCCGTCGCAGGCGCGGGTCGTCCCCGACGACCAGGGCGACCACGTCGACGTCCGGGTCGGTCTCGATGAACGCCTGGACCATCCCCTCGCCGAACGGCCCGACGCGCAGGATCGTGGGTGGGACGATGGCCCAGCCACTCGCCTCGGAGAGGTGCCACGCCGCGACCTCGCGGCGAGCCAGCGTGCCGTCAGGGAAGTCGTCCAGCGGTCGCTCGCCGAGGATCGGCTTGTAGATGGCGTCGACGACGACCGACGGCCCGGGATCCCGGCAGACCTGGGTGACGGTCACGAGCATCGCGTTGTTGGACGACGTCACGATCCGCCCGACGACTTCGATCTCGCCCTCGCGCAGGGCTTCGAGCGTCGTGCCGCGGTCGATCACGGGTTCGCGCCGGACTAGTTGACGTAGTGGCCGTTGCGCCGCGGGCAGATGTGACCCTGCGGATCGAGCGGGGCCCCGCACAGCGGACACGGCGGCCGGCCGGACCCGACGATCCGGGCCGCTCGCGCGACGAACGAGCGGGCGGCGTCCGCCGTCATCCGGACGCGCAGGAGGTCGGGGCCGTCCTCGTCCTCGTCGTCGTCCTCGTCCGGGTCGATCTCCTCGCCATCCTCGGATTGAGCCCGCGCCTCGACCAGGACGCGTTCATCGTCGCCGTCCCAGCCGAGCGTGAGGGACCCCGCCCGGAAGGCCTCGTTGATCGGTTCATCGAGCGGTCCCGTGTCGTCGTCCGCACCGACACGCGCCAGCACGGCCTGCTCGGCGGCCGCGACGCCGCGTCGTCCGAGCTCGGAGAGGAGTTCGCCGAGCCGGTCGGCAAGGACGGCGACCTGGACCTTTTCGAGCACGATGCTGACGACGCGGGAGCCGTCGCGGGCCTGGAGGAAGAAGGTCCGCTCGCCCGGTTGACCGACGGTCCCGGCCACGAAACGCTCGGGCGGGTCGAACAGATAGCGACGTCGAGGCATGACCTGACTCTATACCGATTCGCTATCCGGCTGGTGCTGGCAGGGGTCTGCGAGGGCCGCCGTCAGCCGACCTGGATGTTGACGGTGTGCCAACCGCGCGCGCCGTCCGGTGCCGGCGGCGAGGGCTGCTCGGGCTGGACGACACCCTTGCCGTCCGTGGCGCGAACGGCGATGACGTGGTTGCCGGGCGTCGCGGCCCAGTCGGTCACCCATTGGACCCAGGTCGTGTCGGAGATCGGCGTCGAGAGTCGGGCGTCCTTCCAGACGCCGTCGATGGACACCTCGACCTTCGAGACGCCTCGATCGGGAGCCCACGCGATCCCGGCGATCGCGACCTGACCGGCCGAGACCCCGGAGCGCGGTGTATCGATCCGCGACTGGGTGAGGATCGGACCTTCCTTGGCCCACCCGAGCTGGATCCAGTAGGCATCGAACGCCTCGAGCGTCGTCAGCTCCAGCTCCTTGAGCCACTTGGTCGCCGACACGTAGCCGTACAGGCCGGGCACGATGAGCCGGGCGGGATAGCCGTGGATCGGCGGCAACGGCTGATCGTTCATCTTCAGCGCGATCATCGGCTCGCGCGCGGGGTCCATCACCCAGGCCGTCGGCATCCCGGCGGTGAAGCCATCCACGGAGCGACCGACGAGTTGCGTCGCCGAGGCCTGGACGCCGGCGATGGCGAGCACGTCGCGCAACCGGACGCCCGTCCACTTCGCGTTGCCGACGAGGTTCCCGCCGACCTCGTTGCTGACGCACGAGATCGTCACGTACTGCTCGAACATCGGAAGCGCGATGAGCTGCGCCCAGGTCAGTGTCGTCTCGCGATCGACCAGGCCGAAGATCCGGAGCGTCCAGCCCGTGGTCGACACGCTCGGCGTCAGGAGCGCCGTGTCGATGCGATAGAACCGGTCGTTCGGCATCACGATCGGGGTCAGGTTCGGGACCGTCGCGGAGAGGTCCGTGCCGACGGCCAGGGCCGGCACCGTCACGGAGGCCGGCGGGACGGCCGGCCCGTTCCCGACGGGCGGCGTTCGCTGCCGTTCGAGCAGGTTGCGTCCGACGATGCCAGCCGCTACGGCCCCGATGCCGACGCCGCCGGCGCGGATCAGGAAGCCACGGCGCGACCAATCCGGCATCTGGGCGATCGGACGCGCGGAGGCGGCAGCGGCGCGGGCCGGCTTGGCCGGCATGCCAGTCTTGGCCGCGGGCGACCGATCGAGCAGCCAGCCGAGGACCCACAACCCGGCACCGACCGAGATGGCCACGGCGGCCGCTGCGATGCCCGGGTTGGCGAGCGGATCGCCAAGCGATGCGACGAACCCGATGACGCCGAACACGACGAAGACGGCGGCCGCGACCTCGAACCGGCGGCGGGCGATGAGGCCCATGCCGGCGCCGATGAGCAGGGCGACCCCGACGATGAACAACTCGAGAGCGAGCTTGTCGTTGGTTCCGAAGAGGCCGACGACGACGTCCTTGGCGCCGGGCGGCTGCAGGCCGATGACGACCTGTCCGACCGCGGCCACGAGGGAGGTCGCGCCCGCCAGGAGTCCAGCGAGCAGCTCAGAGAGGCCGAGCGCGGCGGCGGTGGCGACGATCCCGGCGATGGCGGCCCGCACGTCCTGCCGCGCGACCGAGGGGGCTGGGTTGGTTGCGCGCGAGGTCCTGGTCGCGGTGCTCATCGGGTCATCATCGCCCGTCCCTGTGACATTCGCGTGTCGCGGCCTATCCGTCCCCGCCACCGATCGCCATCCGCGCCCAGACGCGTCCGTCACGCCGTTCGACGACGATCGGGAGCTCGAAGGCGAGGCTGAGGTTCTCGTTGGAGACGACCTCGTCGAGCGGTCCGGAGGCGATCACCCGCCCATTGCCGAGCACCAGCGCGTGGGAGAACCCGCCCGGGATCTCCTCGACGTGGTGGGTGACCAGGATGATCGCGACGGGACGATGTCCTGCGGCCAGCCGCGCCACATCGCCGATCAGGACCTCCCGGGCACCGAGATCGAGGCTCGCGGCCGGTTCGTCGAGCAGCAGGAGGTCGGGATCGGGCATCAACGCCCTGGCGATCGACGTTCGGCGTCGTTCGCCTTCGGACAGGGTCGAGTACCGGTGGTCGGCGACGCCGGCCAGACCGAGGCCCACGAGCAGGTCCATCGCACGATCGTGGTCCTCGTCCGTGTAGACGTGCCACCACGGTTCGGTGGCGGCATGGCGGGCGGTCTTCACGATCGTCACCGGGGTCAGGTCGGCGCGCAGTCCGGCTTCCACGGAACTCCCGGCCGAACCGATCCGCCGCCGCACCTCGCGCGAGTCGACCCGCCCATAGCGTGCCCCGAGGACATCGACGGTGCCGGCGGTCGGCCACAGCTCGAGGCCGATGACCGAGAGGAGCGTGGTCTTGCCCGATCCGTTCGGCCCGAGGACGACCCAGCGCTCCCCCTCGCGGACCGTCCAATCGAGCGGACCCAGGATCGTCCGCCCGCCGCGGCGGACGACGAGACTGCGGACCTCGACGACGGCCGATCCCGACTCGCTGATCGGTCGGTCGGGATCCTCCCCGGTCACGGGGCCTGAGAACCCGCGGAGGATCGGGCGGGCGTCACGACGGGGCGGGCGTCACGATCGGCGTCGGCGTCGGTGCCGGTGGTGGGGTATGCGCTGGGGTCGGCGTCGGAGCCGGTGGCGGCGTCGGTGTCGGTGGCGGTGGCGCGCTCGGTGCGACGGTCGGAGTCGGCGTTGGCGTCGCCCCGGGGGTCGCAGGCGGGCAGGGGAGCGCCGCCAACGCCGAACCGACCGGCGTCGGAGCGACGAACGAGGGGATCACGCCGCTCGCGTCCGGGGTGGGTACCGGGAAGCACGTCGGCGATGCGCTGGGGGCACCGCACGTGCCGCCAACGAGTGGACCCCAGGACGAGCCGTACGGGTGGAAGGCGCCGTTGTAGAAGTAGGCCGTCCGCGTCCGGTCGGGCCCGCCGACCGTGCCCGACCCCTTGGCGGCGCGGCGCAACCAATCGCTGTCGGCGCTCATCCATGAGCTGAAGCTCGACTCGACCCCGACCTGCTTGACGATGTCGATCCCGCAGGTATTGGCAGCGAGCGTCGCCTTGGGCTCCGTGCCCGAGATGAACCATTCGCTGATGGCGTTCCCGGCGGACGAGGCCAGGCCCGTGTACGGGTCGACCTTGGCCTGGACGAGGCCATCGGCCGGTCGCGCGAAATCGGTGATCGGCCACTTCGCGGTGGCCTCCTTCATGAACCCCTGCCATTCGAATGTCGCCACGTCGATCGAGAAGAGCGGCGCCCGAGCCGTCGAGACCAGGCTGTTGTCCGAGTTCCCGTCCCAGACCCCGGCTGCGAGCGCATACGCGCCGGCGGTGCGGCCGGCGGCGGTCGGTGGGGCGATGTACCCGTAGGCGTTGAGGTCCTTGGCGTCATTGTTCGTGCCGGTCTTGAGCGTCGCCGGCCGGCGGCCCTTGGCATTCGTGATGGCGAACTTGCCCCAGAACGGGTTGACCTTCGGGTTCGTGTTGCCGGCCAGGATGTCGGTCACGATGAAGGAGGTCTGCGGGCTGACGACCCGGGTCCCGGCCGGTGGCACGTACGGCGGCAGGACATCCGTTCCCTTCGTGTCCTGGACGGTCAGGATCGCCGTGTGGCCGATCGCCTTGCCACCGTTGGCGAGCGTCCCGTAGGCCGTCACGAGGTCGACCGGCCGGACCTCCTGGACACCGAGCGCGAGGGCCAGCTCCGCGGTCCGCGGGCCGGCAAAGACCATCCCGAACTCCTGGGCCTTGGCGAAGACGTGATCGGGCCCGTTGATCCCCATCACCTTGACGGCCGGCAGGTTGAGCGAGAACTGGAGGGCGTTGCGGACCCGGACGGGGCCGCGCTCGAGCCGGTCGGCATCGCTCGGCTTGTATCCGGCGCCGAAGTCCGTGCCGACGTCCATGAGCATGGTGGCGGCCGTGAGCCGCTTGTCATCGATGCCGACGGCGTAACTGAACGGCTTGAACGCCGAGCCCGGCTGGCGGAAGCCCTTGCCGACGACGTCGTATTGCGGCTGGAACTCGGGCTTGGTCGAGGTCGCGTAATAGTTCGCGCTGCCGACGTAAGCGACGAGTTCACCCGTCTGGTAGTCGATCGCGACGAGCGCGCTGTTGCGCAGGTTCTTGCTGCGCAGGTTGGCCATCCAGGGCTCGAGCGTCTTGAACCCGAGCGCCTTGGCCGCAGCGGTCGGGTCCTTGGCGTGCGGGACGATGGCCGCCGCCTTGACCCACTTCTCGGCGATCTTCTGGAGCGTGACATCGAGCGTCGTGGTGACCCGCAGGCCGCCGACCTCGAGTTGCTTGCAGGTCGGCGTCCCGACGCCGCACAGGCGATTGGCGAGCTCATCGCGCACGGCCCACACGAAATGGGGCGCGATCCAGTTGGCGTTCGCCTGGCTGGTCAGCTTGACCACCTCGTTCTTGGCCGCCGTGAAGTCGGCCGACGAGTACTGGCTGCCCGAGATGGGGGTGCGGCCGGCCGCCAGGAGGTCGAGGATCATGTCGCGGCGCTGGACGACCGCCGTGGTGCTCGGCACGATGAGATCCGCCTTGGGGCAGTCCGCGCCCTCGGCGACCGTTGTCGTGCATTGCTCGATCGCGTTGCGGACCAGGTCGTAGTTGGACGGCGACTTCGGAAGCCCCGCGATGATCGCCGCCTGGGCCGGGTCGATCTGGGAAAGGTCGATCCCGAAGTAGCTGCGGACGGCCGCCTTCACGCCGTAACTCTGGTTGCCGTAGTAGTTCTGGTTGAGGTACGCGGTGATGATCTGCTGTTTGCCTAGCTGGCCGGGGAATGCCTGGGTCAGCCGGATCGACTCGATGATCTCCTTGAGCTTGCGCTCGGCCGTTCGGCTCGGATCCTGGACGAGCGCGCTGTCGAGTAGCTGATTGCGGACGAGCTGCTGGGTGATGGTCGATGCGCCGCGGCTGTCACCGCGCAGCGAACCCAGGGCCGCCGACGCGATCGCGACCGGATCGAAGCCGGCGTTGTCCCAGAACGTCTTGTCCTCGACGGCGGTCGTCGCATCGACCAGCACCTTTGGGATCTGATCGAAGGTCACGACCTCGCGCTGGGCGCTGCCGAACCGGGCCAGCTCGATCTTCCCGGTCCGGTCGTAGATGACCGTTTCCTGCGGAAGGACGTAGTTCATCAGCGTGTTGGGATCGGTGAGGTTGCGCGTGAGCGAGGTATAGAAACCGACCACCGCGACGGCCGCGATGGCTCCGAGTCCGGCGAGGAAGACGAAGGCGATGATGGCGATCCAGCCCACCGTGGTCGGCCTCGTGCGACGGATCCGACGAGCAGGAGCGGCGGGTTGGATGGACATGGAGAGGGGGAGACTCCGTGAGCGGGGGATGCGCGCGGTCGGCCTAAGGATGCCGCAAGCGCGTGATCGACGCCGTAACAGCGGGGCGGCGCGACGTGACGTCGGTGTGTGGCCCGCCTTGGAGACGACCCTGAGCGCCCCGATGTTTCGCTGGGTCAGACCATCCGGCCGGCGCCGTCGGCCGCGTGGACCGGCAGGACCCTCGGCCTCAACCCGGTCCGCGCCGGGTAGTCGCGCTCGACCGCGGCTCGGAGCGCCTCGATCGCCCCCGGGCGGACCAGGTTGACCGTGCAGCCACCGAACCCGGCGCCGGTCATGCGCGCCGCGATGACGCCGGGGACGCTCGCTGCGATCTCGACCATCGCATCGAGCTCCGTCGAGCTGACCTCGAACCGGTCGCGCAGCGAGGCATGGCTCTCCGCGAAGATGCGGCCGATCGCGGCCAGGTCGCCGGCGGCCAGCGCGGCGATCGTCGCCTCGACCCGGGCGTTCTCCGTCACGACGTGCTCGGCACGCCGGAAGGCGATGGGGTCCAGTCGGTCGGCGGCCGCGTCGAGGAGCTCCGGCGTCACGTCGCGCAAGCTCCGGACCGATGGGTCCAGCGCAGCGAGACCGGCGACGGCCGCGTCGCACTGGCTCCGCCGGAGGTTGTACTCGGAGCGCTCGAGGTGACGCGGCGACCCGGTGTGGCAGACGACGAGGTCGACATCCGACGGCAGCGCGATCGCCCGCCACTCGAGCGACCGGCAGTCGAGGAGGACCGCACACCCCGCCACGCCGCACGACGCCGCGAACTGGTCCATCAGGCCGCTTTGGACGCCGACGAAGCCGTTCTCCGCACGCTGGCAGAGGCGAGCGAGTCCGAACGGGTCGATCGTGGTCGCCGGATCGTCCAATAGCGCCCAGGCCGACGCCAGCTCGATCGCCGCCGAGGACGAGAGACCGGCGCCCGGCGGGAGGGTCGAGGCGATGACGCCGCGCAGCCCGGTCAGCGCGAGTCCCGCTTCGTCGAGCGCCCAGGCGGTGCCCACGACGTAGTCGAGCCATCGACCCGCCTTCGCGGGAAGCGCGTCGAGGTCGAAGCCGCCACGCTCGCCACCATCGAGCCGGACGAGCTCGACGTGGCGGTCGTCGGTCGGCAGGTAGGCGATCCGGATCTCGAGGTCGATCGCGGCAGGCAGGACGAGGCCCTGGTTGTAGTCCGTGTGCTCGCCGATCAGGTTGACCCGGCCGGGCGCGCGGACGACGCGGATCTCGTCGCGACGGGCGGCAGCCGCGGGTTCGATCTCGATGAGCGCGTCGAGCAGCGCCTCGGGCTCGAGGGTGGCGCTCACCGGATGGTATCGGGCGCGCCGGCGTCGAGAACCGAGCGGAGGATGGCGGCGAGCTCCGCCCGGTCGGGGAGCCCGGTCTGGTCGCCGATCGCAGAGGCTGCGGCGGCGCCGCACGCGTTGCCCATGTCGAGCGCCGTCGCCAGATCCGCGCCATCGAGACGCGCGGCGATGAAGCCGGCACAGAACGCATCCCCGGCCCCGACCGGATCGACGACGACGGGGAGTGGCACGGCGGGTCGCGCGACCGGCCGATCGCGCGCGTCCCGGGCGACCGCGAGCGCTCCACCCGCCCCGAGCTTGGCCACCACAATCGACGGCCCGAGATCGAGGGCGGCGCGGGCCACCTCCCCAGGATCGTTGGTGGCGCCCAGGTGCGTGACGACCGCCAGCTCGTCCGGACTTCCCAGGAGGACATCGACCTTGGCGGCCAGCTCACGAAGGACCGGGGCGGCGGTCGCGTCCGACCAGAGCCGGCGACGCAGGTTGAGGTCGAGGCTGACGGTCACGCCGACGCCATTTGCGGCCCTGGCCAGCTCGATCGCATGCTCGGTCGCGGCCCGAGCGCCCGCCGAAAGCGCCGGCGTGATCCCCGTGACGTGGAGCCATCGGGCACCGTCGAACAGGCCCGACGCGGCCGCTTCGGCGACGTCGGCGGCGGTCAGCCGCGAACCGGCGGAGTCCCGCCGCGCATAGACGACCTCGACCGGGCCGAGCGCGCGACGCTCCCGGAACATGAGCCCGGTCGGCGCA
>CAAGKR010248261.1_pt1 | contig 11593 bp, 14 predicted proteins | sample 2556971 | NCBI WGS metagenome assembly CAAGKR01 (sample SAMEA5207829, study PRJEB30636) | soil metagenome | biome: forest; feature: boreal; material: soil | place: USA | collected 2011-09 | depth 1 m
AGCCCGTCCAGGTCGTTGTACTCGGCAACCCGGCTGGTGACCCGGACATCGACCGGGGGACCGACATTGCCTGACCGGCTCACCGCCGCTCCGTCCAGTCCGATCATGATCAGCGACTCGTCGACGCTACCGTGATAGCAAAAGTTGTTGACCAGGATCTTGGGGCGGCCGGTCAAGGCGCGGGCGAGCCTGATGGCCCATCGATTGGCGTCGGTGGCAGTGAGCGCGAAGCTCCAGTACGGCAGACCGAATCGGCGCGCCAGCTCGGCCCCGACCCAGGCCGCGTCTTCCGAGGGCATCATGGCGGTCGCGCCGCCCAGTTCGGCGTATCGACGCTGGACGGCCTGGACCGTCGGCGCCGGTGAGTGCCCCGCCATCGCGCCGGTGTCACCAAGGCAGAGGTCGACCAGGTCGTGCCCATCGATGTCCTCGACGTGCGCGCCTTTGGCCGTGGCCAGGTAAAGCGGGAAGCCGCCCGCGCTCTTGTTCATCCAGGTCATGGGCACGCGTCCAAAGAGGTGCCCGGCGGCTCCGTACGCAGCGAGCGAGCGCGGGTTGCGTGCTCGGTAGGTCGCCCGCTCGCGCTCGAGAAGCCGGGTTAGCCGGGCCCGGTCAATGACCGCCTGCTCACGGATCACGGCCGGATCGTAGCAGGGCGAATGTAAGAATGGGCCCGTGAATCGTCAAGCCGGAACGCCGATCACCGACGAGCAACTCGGAGTCCTTCGCGCCGGTTGTACCCGGCTCCTCAACGGCCACGGCCTCCAAAGCCCGGCTGATTTGCTCCGCGCAATTCCGCCCGACGTTACACCGGACCGCTACGGCGGCGGCGGCGTCGTGGCCGAGCTCGAAGCCGAGGTGGCCTCGCTGCTGGGGAAGCCCGCCGCGCTGTTCCTGCCCAGTGGCACGATGGCCCAACAAGCCACGCTGCGCGTCCACGCCGACCGAACCGGGCGCCAAGGCATCGTCTTCCACCCCGCCTGTCACCTCGACTGGCACGAGGGCCGCGGCTACCAACGGCTGCATGGCATGGTCGGCGTTCCTGCTGGGGAGATAGGCCTACCCCTGACGCGCTCGACCCTGGATGGGATTAACGAACGACCCGCGGCATTGCTGATTGAGCTGCCCCAGCGTGACCTGGGTGGCACGCTGCCAAGGTGGGATGACCTGGTCGCCCAGGTGGAATGGGCGCGAGAACGCAGGGCCGCGGTCCACATGGATGGAGCCCGCCTCTGGGAGGCGACGGCGGGATACGGACGCCCGCCGGCGGACATCGCCGCGCTGTTCGACACGGTCTATGTGTCGTTTTACAAGGGCCTCGGCGGCATCACCGGCTGTTGTGTCGCCGGCCCGGCCGACGTGGTGGCCGAGGTCTCGGATTGGCGAACGCGGCACGGCGGTCGCCTGTTCGGGATGTGGCCATACGCTGCCTCCGCGCTCACCTCCCTCCGATCCCGTCTGCCGTTGATGCCGGCCTACTACAAGCACACGCTCGCCATCGCCAAGGCCCTTGCCGACCTCCCCGGTGTCGAGGTACTCCCGAATCCTCCGCAGGCGCCGATGATGCACTTACAGATCTCGGTCAGCCGAGAAACGCTGGAGAGCCGGGCAATCGACATCGCAAAGCGCAAGAAGATCTGGACCTTCCCTCGTCCATTCAGCACGGTCTCGCCAACACTGCAGCGGATCGAGTTCTCCATCGGCGATGCCACAATGGGCTTCACCCCCACAGAGATCCGAGACCTCATGGGGGAGCTCGTGTCTGCTCCTTCGATGTCAGGAGCCAGGAGGCAAAGTTGAACACGCTCAAGTCAAAGGACGGGACCACGCTCGCGTTCGACCAGCAGGGGGCCGGCCCAGCGCTCATCCTGGTGGACGGAGCCATGACCACGCGGCTGTCAGGCTCCAAGCCGGAGCTCGCCAGGCTTCTCGCGCGTCATTTCACGGTTTATAGCTACGACCGTCCGGGCCGGGGTGACAGCGGGGACACCAAGCCATATGCTGTCGATAGGGAGATCGAGGATATCGATGCCCTGATCGACAAGGCCGGAGGCTCCGCCTTTCTCTATGGTGTCTCGTCCGGGGCAGTTCTGGCTTTAGACGCCACCGTCAAACTCGGCGCTGGAGACCAAACTGGCCGGCTGGCTTGCCAAGTGCCATCCAGACGACCGCCTGGAGGCCGCGGCGCAGGCACTCGTCGAGCGCGGCATGCGCCAGCGCCAAACCCTGCCGCGCGAGTGGGACGAACGACGCACCGCCAAGGAGCTCGAGGCTCGACGCAAGCGAAGCGCGCTGGTGTTCGAGATGGGTCTGAGGTCGGAAAGCGAGTTTCGGGACGCCGTCACCATGATCGAAGCGCAGTTGGCCCAGCTCAAGGCCCAGCCGGAGGTGCCCACTATCCGGCAGTTCTCGGCCCGACTGACTGACCTGATGGCCGCATGGACGGACGCCGACCTTTCGCAGCGAGGCCGGCTGGTCGCCAGCATCCTTTCGGAAATTCAGGTCCGAGACCGGCGGATCGCCGGGATCCGCCCTCGTCCCGGGTGGGCTCCCTACTTCGAGGAGCTCCTTACGACGATTGGTTCCAGAGAGCGGGAGACGAGACTCGAACTCGCGACCACCTACTTGGAAGGCAGGCGCTCTACCAACTGAGCTACTCCCGCGTCGTGGCGTATTGTACCGTCGCGTGGCTGACCAATCTCTGGTAGCTGACCGTGGCGTTCTGGATGAGGCGCTCTCGATCCGGGGCAGTCATCTGTGGATCGAAGCCTGCGACACGGTCGAGCTGGCCGCTCGCTTCGGGACGCCGCTGTACGTGGTCTCGGAGGATCAGTTGCGGCGGAACGTGCGGCGGATCCGGTCGGTCCTGGAGCAGGCGTGGGCGGGCCCGGTCCAGGTCCTGCCGTCGATCAAGGCGAACTTTGTCCTTGCCCTTCGGCGCATTCTCAACGCGGAGGGCACCGGCTGCGATTGCTTCGGGCCAAGCGAGCTGCACGCCGCGCTCACCACCGGGGTTCCGCCCAACCTGATTTCGGTTAACGGATCATCAAAGGACGCGGCCATCATCGAGACCGCCATCGCGGCAGGCGCCCGGATCACGCTCGACAGCCCACGCGAGTACGAATTAGTGGTCGAAACCGCGCGGCGCCTGCGTAAGCGCGCGACGATTCGATTGCGACTACGCCCTGACTATCGCGGGCTGGATCAGCCCTCCGACTTTTTTCCTGAGCTGTCGATTCGGACGGCCGCCGACCATTACAAGCCGGGGATCCCGTCAAGCGATGCGGCCGAGCTCGGCGCGCAAGCCCTGTCCGCGCCGGAGGTCAACCTGACCGGCCTGATGGTGCACCTGGGTCGCCATAGCGCTCAGCGTGAGGTGTGGGAGGAGATGGCCCGAAGCTTCGCGGACCTGGTCGCCGACCTCTGCCAGGCCTGGGGCGGCTGGCGGCCGCGCGAGCTCGACATCGGCGGCGGCTTCCCCTCCCCTCGTGACCCGACGAGTCCAGGCCAGGAGCACGCGCCGCCACTGGAGGAGACTGCTGGGCGCGCTGCCGGCTCGCTACGCCAGCGGTTGCACGAGCGTGACATCGACCCAAGCGCGATCACGCTCGAGTCGGAGCCCGGCCGCGCATTGTTTGCCGACACCGGCATCCATCTGACCCGGGTTCGGAACATCAAGGAACAGACCGTGCCCAGCCCCTGGCGGTGGGTCGAGACCGACACGACGGAGATGTTCCTCGCCGACCTGCTCGTCGAGCACGCCCACTTCCGCCCGGTGGTCGCGTCGCGAGCGAACGAGGCCGCCTCGTCGACCGCCGACATCGTCGGAATCTCCTGCGGGTTCGATGTCCTGGCATCGCAAGCCAAGCTGCCAGCTGTCGCGGTTGGCGATGTGATCGCGTTCCTCGATACCGGCGCCTACCAGGATGCGGTCGCCGCCAACTTCAATGCGCTGCCGAGACCCGGCACGGTGCTCGTGAGCAGTGGTAATGCTCGATGGATCAAACGGCCCGAGACGATCGCCGACGTCTTCGCGCGGGACATCGACGAGTGAGCGCGGGCAGCCTCCACCACGTGGGCCTCAGTGTGTCTGACCTCGAGCGGTCGATCCACTTTTATCGGGATCTTCTTGGCCTTAGCGTCCGCGAGCGCGACGAGGCGAGCGGGGGCCAGCTGGAAACCGTCACCGGGGTCTTGGGGAGTCACGTACGAATCGCCGACCTCGAGTTCGGAAACGGTCGCACGCTGGAGCTGACCCAGTACCTGGCGCCGGTGGGTGTCGCCGTGCATCCACGCCCGAGCGACGCGGGCCATACGCACGTTGGCATCGAAGTCGAGGATGTCGACGCGGTGTACCGTCGCCTCGTCGACGCAGGCGTCTTAGTCCGCTCGCAACCGATCGTGCTCGAGGACGCCGGGCCGTACTGGACGGGCTCGAAGGTCGTACACGTGCTCGATCCCGATGGGATCACGGTCGAGCTGGTTCAGATGCCGCGTTAAGCGGGCTCGACCGGGCTGCCGGGACGCTTTCCCCACTCGACATAGGAGCCCTGATAGACGGCGACGTTGGGATAGTCGAGCAGGTATTTGAGGACGAACCAGGCAAGGCTGGCCCGGTTGCCAATCGTGCAGTAGGTGATCACCCGACGATCGGGCAAAACGCCCGCCTCGCGGTAGAGACGCCGCAGCTCGTCAATCCCCTTGATGTCACCGGAGGCGTCGCGCACCAGGTCGATCGGAACATGAACGGCGCCTGGGATGTGGCCGGCGCGGCCAGCGCCTTCGGTGGCGCCCGACGGCCAGAAGCGCTCGCCTCGAAACTCGGAGTCTGCGCGGACATCCAGCACCAGGGTCGCGGGGTGAGTAGCCGCCGCTTCCACCTCGGCTTGAGTGGCCAGGAGATCGTCGTCCTCGGCCGGAAGTTCGTAGGACGTTGCCTTCGGGGCGGAGACCTCGGTACTCCACTTTCCGCCGGCCTTCTCCCACTCATCACGGCTCCCGTTGAGCATCCTGGCGTCACGGTGTCCATAGGCCTTCATGAGCCAGAACCCGAGGAAGGTGCCGTAGCCGTAGAACACGACGGTGCTATCCGGACTGATGCCGGATCGCGAGAGGAGGCCCGCGAACGTGGCCCGGGGTATCGACCGGTAGTCCTTATCGCGGAGGTCGCTGTACGCATTCCAGAGGACCGCGCCTGGAATATGGCCCTGCTTGTAGGTCGCGCGGCTCACGTCGACCTCGATCAATCGCACCGTGGGATCACCTAGACGTTTGGCGATCCATGCGGGTTCCACCAGGACATCGGGGTCAGGATTGGAAATCACGGCCGTTCGAACCGGAAGCGGGTCGCGGTGAAGTCCTTGCCTCGCCCGTAGCCGAAGGCTCTTGTCGGCGTTACTTCGTAGACGAAGGCTTCGCCGCCTTCGCCGTAAAAGGCGAAGTCGCGCACGGTGAAACGAAAGGGTGCCTGGTACTTCGCGCCGTATTGCCCGACCACGCGCTCGAGGGTCGACTGGTCCCGCACCAGCACCGCGTCGCCTTCAAGGATGACGTCGAGGCCCTCTGAGATTCGGTTACACCCGGTGGTGATGACGCAGTCGGCGTTCTGGCCGAGGTTCTGCGCTTTGCGGTCGCCCGTCCGGTCGCACGGTCGAAATCCAGTACACCTCCGCCTGTTCCAGGGTGCGTTGTGCCTCGGCCCAGCCGGTGGGCACCGCGCCAGCGCTACTGAACGGTTCGTGAAGCTCGGCGACCGGCTCCTTCTGCCTATGGGCGGTCGTCAATCCAGGCCTCGCCTTCGGTGTAGATCTCTTTCTTCCAGATCGGCACGGTCCGCTTGAGCTCGTCGATCACCGACCGGCAGGCATCAAAGGCCGCATCGCGATGCGCCGCCGAGACCGCGATGACGACGCTGACCTCGCCCACCGTCAGGTGTCCGAGTCGATGGACGATGGCCAGATCGGTGATCGGCCACTGACGGCGGGCCGCCTCCGCCAGCTGCTCCATCTGCCGCTGGGCCATCGTGCCGTAGGCCTCGTACACCAGCGCCTTGACCGTCTTGCCGCGGGATGCCTCCCGGACAACGCCCTCGAAGACCACGACGGCGCCGTCGCCATCGGTGCGGATCGATTGGGCAATGGCGGCTGAATCCAGCGGGTCCTCCCGGAGCGCAACCGGACCCCGTCGCGTCCCGACCGCGCCGCCACTTACCGGCGGGATCACGGCGAGCTCGTCGCCATCCTTGAGGGCGGCCTCCCAGCCGGCGTACTCGGAGTTGACGGCGCAGCGAAAGGAGCGGGGCAAGGGACCGAGGTCATACTGGCTGCTCAGTTGCTGCCAGGCGTCCGCGGCCGTCGCGCCGACGGGCAGCGCGAGGTCGACGTTGGGCTTGCCGACCAGTTCGCGCGGTTTTGCAAACAGCACGATCTTGACGTTCATCGTGGCCATCATATCGCCGCTCGTTTCGGGAGCTTCGGGACTATGAGCTTCTCCACGACGAGCTCGCTTCCGAAGGTCAGAATCGCCATGGTTCGCTCAACGCCGCCGAACTGCGGGCGGGTCGCCGTGCCCGGATTGATGAAGCGGGTCCGGCCGACCACCTCGTCACGCCAGCGATGGGTGTGGCCATGGATGACGACGTCATAGCCCTGCGCCCAGCGCTGCCGGCGCGCGTCCAGGTCATGGACCATGCCGACGCGCCAGCGGCCGATGGTCCCCTCGATAGTGAGCGGATAGGTTGAGTCCTCGGGGGCGTTCCCGTTGACCACGACGACGCGGCGGAGGTGCTTCAAGCCGTCCAGCACCTCGGCGTAGCCCCAATCGCCGGCATGCCAGATCTCGTCAACGCCCTTGAACGCCACGGCCACATGCCGCAGGAGCGCCTCCACGTCGAAGCTCCCCTGCGTGTCGGCAATCAGGCCGACCTTCATCGGAAGAGATCAGTGGCGGGATCTCGCAGCAGGGCACGAGCATCCCCTTCCCCCTCGACGCCGGCGCCCCGGACCAGGGCCGCCGGGACCCGGTCCAACTTGCCCATCACCAGCTCGGCTGCAGCAGCAAGCTCATCAGCGACACCTAGTATCGTACCCTGCAGTTCGTATCCCTCGATATCGTGCCCGCCGCGGTAGTCGCGGAGCGGGGTTACGCCGGCACAGCCAATCGCCACGTTGACCTGGCCCTCGCGCCAGGCGCGGCCGAAGCTGTCGGAGATGATCACGCCGGGGGCCATGCTGGCCTGCTCCATAAGGGCTGCCCGCAATCGCTGCGCGGATGCGTCGGGCGCTTCGGGGAGTAAGACGAGCAACTCCGCGGCTCCCGCATTGGACCGGTCCACGCCGGCATTCGCGCAGACAAAGCCATGCCGCGTCTCGGTGATCAGGACGTGCGGAGCTTCCCGAACGACCCGCACCGACTCGGAGAGGATCACCTCGACATGACGCGGGTCGAAGCCGATCCGGGCCGCGATCTGCCGGGCGCGATCACTCGGTTTGACGTCGTGAAGCCGCACGACACGGCCTTCCGCCTTGGAAACGATCTTCTGGGTCACGACCAGCACATCGCCCTTTTCCAGCCGGAGTCCCTCGCGGCGAATGCTCTCCAGCAGGAGGGGCGCGAGCGCCAGCCCGGTCGTGACCTCAGGAATCCCACCGATCGGGTGGATCGAGATCGACTTCACACGGGCGGCGTGGCGGCGGCCGGCACCCGGTCGAAGACTCCGAGCTCGGTCAGGAGGCGGAGGGTGGCCGTATCGCGGCCGAGGCGTTGAAACGCCATCACGTCCTCGGGGCAGTCGAGATCGCAACCCAGGCCGTCCGAGTCGAGTGTGCCGAAGCTCCGATTCGAACGGATCGCCTCCCCGCGATGCAGGTTGAAACTGTCCTCACCAAATCGCAGCATGATTGCATGCGGCGGGATCAGCCGCAGCCCGTTGGTGCCAATGCGCTCGCGGTCGCGCGCGAGTAGCACCTCGAGCTCGGGGCGATAGACGCACAGGTCACGCAACTCCTTCACGGTCACACCGGGCACGTCGCCCGGGATGGTCACCGCCGCCGTGTAGCCGCGATCCCAGGCGGCGTCAAAGCCCTGCCGCACGGCCGTGCTCTGGCCCTGCATCTGGCGGTCTTCCAGGGGCTCGAGTCCGTACTCGCGGGCCGCGGCCAGCACCTCCGCGTCATCGGAGACGACAAACCGGCCGTACTCGGCCATCTGGGCGACCACGCCCATGACGTCGCGCGCCATGGTGATCGCCAGCGTGGCGCGTTCTTCGGGGCTCATCAGCGCCTCGAGGCGGTGCTTGGCGCGGCGCGGCGTTTTAACCGGCACCACGATGGCGAGCTTCACGCGGCGGTCGCCCGGTCGAAAAGATGGAGCGCGGCCGACGCCACGGCGCGAGCCTCGGACGGGTCATCGAGCATCGTCGAGCGGGTCGCAACACGGTACCCGAGAGCCTCGACCTGGTCGTGCAACTCCGCATCGACGGCATCGAGGACAAACCCGGCCGCAATGTCCTGGTACTGCTCGGCGACGCCGAGCGCATCCGAACGCCATCCTCGAGCCCGCATCAGCGCCACCGTCGGGCCCTTGATCGCGCGACCGCCAACCAGCGGCGCCACGGCGATGGTCCGGTCGCGGGCCTCCGCGAGCAGCGGGCGCATGCCGGGGATGGCGAGGATCGGGCCGATGCTGATGACCGGGTTGCTGGGCGCGATCAGCACCAGGCGGGCATTGCGGATCGCCTCAGACACGCCCGGCGCCGGGGTCGCACTGTCAAGCCCGGACCAGTAGATCTCGTGAACCTCGGGCCGGCAGGCCTCCCGGACGAAGTACTCCTGGAAGTGCAGGTCGCCCATGTTGGTTTTGAGGCGCGTCTCGACCGGGTCGTCGGTCATCGGCAGGACCTGACTGGCGACGCCCTGCCGGGCCGCGATCTCCGCCGTGACGGTGTGTAGCCGGGCCCCGGCGCTGAGCCGGCCGGTGCGGTAGACATGGGTGGCGAGGTCCCGGTCCCCGAGCTGGAACCAGGAGGCGTCGGTCAGGCCTTCCAGGGCCCTCTGGGCGGTGAAGGTGTCGCCCCGGATGCCCCAGCCACGCTCGACGTCGGCCAGGCCCGCCAGCCAATAGGTGACCGTATCGAGATCGGGCGCGATGTAGAGGCCGTGCCACCACATGTCGTCCCCGGTATTGCCGATGACCACGATTTCATCTGGCGGAACGACCTGAACGAGGCCACGGAGGAAGCGGGCCGCGCCCACGCCACCGGCGAGGACGACGACAGGTCGACGGGTCATTCCAGCATCATATGCAGTCGTGTCGCTTTTCCAGGCCCTCATATTGGCGTTGCTCCAGGGCGTCACCGAGCTCTTCCCCGTCAGCAGCCTCGGGCACACGATCATCCTGCCGAAGCTGCTGGGCTGGTCGATCAACCAGGGCGACCCCATCTTCCTGGCCTTTGTCGTCTTGCTTCACGTTGGGACGGCGACGGCCCTGGTCATCTATTTCTGGCGCGACTGGTGGGCGATCGTGAGGGCGGTCATCGGCAGCGCTGTCGCCGGGCGGATGCAGGGGTCGCCGGAGGAGCGGCTGGGCTGGCGCCTCATCTTCGCCACGATCCCGGTCGGACTCGCCGGGCTCCTCTTCCAGAAGCCGGTGCAATCGCTGTTCGGCAATCCCCGCGCCGCCGCGGTTTTTCTGGTCATCAACGGGGCGATCATGTTTGCCGGGGAGCGGCTGCGGCGCCGCGCTGTCGCCGCCGAAGCCGGCCGGACGGAGCTCGACCAGCTCAAGGTTCCGACGGCCATCGGCATCGGCTCGGCGCAGATCCTAGCGCTGTTGCCTGGGATCTCGCGGTCGGGGAGCACGATGGTCGCGGGTCTCCTGGGCAACCTGACGCACGAGAGCGCCGCCCGCTTCTCCTTCCTGCTGGCGACGCCGATCATCTTCGCGGCGGGCGTGCTCAAGATCCCGGATCTGTTTGCGCCGGCGGCCTTACCCAGCCTGCCGATGTTCCTGCTCGCCGGCGTGGTCGCCGGGGCGGCCGCCTTTTTCAGCGTGGCGTACCTCATGCGATACTTTCGGGTGGGACGGCTGGATCCATTTGCGATCTATTGCGCGGCGTTCGGCATTGTGGCGTTCATTCTGCTGAGCCGCTGAGGAAAGGTGAGGAATCGTGGATAAAGAGACGATGCAACCGCTGCTGTTCTGGGTCGGGCTGGTCCTGATCTTCCTGGGACTCGCCGCGGCCTGGCTGTACATCATCGGGCCCCATCTCTGGATCTTCGGCCCGGCACGGCACGTCAAGCACGGGTTGGTCGCGATCGCCGTGGCCATCGCCGGTGGGGTGCTGGCGTCCTTCTACCGGCCGCGCACGGTCGGAGGATCGGGCCCGGCGCGCTACAACCAGTAAGCGAGACAATTAACGGCATGGCGAAGATCGGCTATGCCGCGATGCTCGAGCAGTTCCATCCGACGGAGCTGCTGACCTACTGCCAGAAGGCGGAGGCCGCGGGCTTCTCTGGCGTGATGGCGGCCGACCACGTCCAGCCCTGGACGCCGGACCAGGGACAGGCCGCCTTCGTCTGGTCGTTCATGACGGCGGCGGCGGAGCGCACGAAAGGCGATGTTGGGCCGGGCGTGACGTGTCCCTCGTTCAGGCAGCACCCGGCGATCATCGCGCAGGCGGCGGCCACCATGGCCGCGATGTATCCAGGCCGCTTCTGGCTGGGCCTCGGCTCGGGGGAGGCGCTGAACGAGCACATCGTGGCGGGCTACTGGCCCGAGGTCGCCGAGCGGATCAACCGGATGTTCGAGTCGATCGAGATCATTCGCAAGCTGTTCAGCGGCAAGGACGTCAAGCACGCGGGTGACTTCTACAAGATGGAGACGTTGCGGCTCTGGACGATGCCGGACAAGCCGCCGCCGATCTACGTGGCGACGGCCGGACCGGTGACCGCCGAGAAGACCGGCAAGTTCTGCGACGGCCTGATCACGGTGGGCGCGCCCGAGGAGAAAATCGAGGGCGTGTTCCAGCGCTTCGAGAAAGGCGCGCGCGAAGCGGGCAAGGACCCGGCTACGATGCCCAAGATCCTGCAGCTGCACCTGTCCTGGGCGCCGACCGACGAGGAGGCGATGGCCAACGCGATGAAGGAATGGCCGAACGGCGGCATGAAATTTCCGAAGGCCGATATCCGCTCGCCGAATGACTTCGCCCAGATGGCGAAGATCGTCCGACCCGAGGACTTCAAGGGTCGGATGCTGATCTCATCGAGCCCGGACGCGCACTGCAAAGAGATCCAGAAGTTCATCGACCTGGGCTTCGACCAGGTCTATCTCCACAACGTGGGACGCAACCAGGCGGAGTGGATCGACGTCTTCAGTAAAGAGGTCTTGCCGAAGCTTCACTGAGGCGATGTTTTATAAACAGCGGTCGTGGGTTCGAATCCTGTCGTCGGCTCCAATTCGATAACCGGAATACGTTTCTCCATATCGACTTGCTTACTGAGACCCGTTGAAACGTCGGATCAGGTGCGGACCATCACCGGCAAGGTTCCGCGGCCCTTGCCGAGATGCGGGCCCTGAGCGTCGAGCTTCGCCCCGA
>CAAGKR010377985.1_pt1 | contig 11593 bp, 10 predicted proteins | sample 2556971 | NCBI WGS metagenome assembly CAAGKR01 (sample SAMEA5207829, study PRJEB30636) | soil metagenome | biome: forest; feature: boreal; material: soil | place: USA | collected 2011-09 | depth 1 m
GCGCCTGCGCAACGGCTGCCTCGTCGCGCACAAAGCGGGCGACGGCCTCCACATGCGGGGTATTGGGGAACATGTCGACCGGCTGGACATACTCCAACACGTAGCCCGCAGCCGCGAAGCGGGCCGCGTTGTCGGCAAATGTCGCCGGATGACATGACACGTAGATCAACACCTCGGGCTCCAGCTCCAACACCCGACGTATCGCTCGCCCGGAGAGGCCTCCGCGCGGCGGGTCAATGATGGCCACGTCGGCCTTTGGCAGCGTGTCGCGCTGTTCTTTGACCACGCGGCCCACATCCCCCGTGAGCACCCGGTAGTCCGCTACGCCGTTGGCCTCCGCATTGCGTTGCGCATCGGCGGCAGCCTCGGGGACAATCTCCACCCCGATCACCTGCCGGGCCCGCGCAGCGAGGGTGATGCCGATACTGCCCACCCCACAAAACAGGTCGTAGACGACTTGGGTGCCGTCCAGACCGGCAGCGTCGGCGACCCGGTTGTAGAGGTGCCCGGTCATCTGGGTATTGGTCTGAAAGAAGCTCTGGGCCGAGAGCGCCAAGCGCATGCCAAGGACCTCTTCATAGAAGTAGTCGCGACCCCATAGGCACCGCGTCGGCAACCCCTGGGTGACCTCAGAGACGCCGTCGTTGACGCCGTGCAACAGACCGACGAGGTTCGGGTGGGCGGCGCGCATCGGTGCGATCAGATGCTCGACGACGCCGTCTGCCCCCGGGGCCGTCACCACCGTGACCAGGAGTTCGTTGGTCCCGATCCCTTCCCGAACCACCACGTGGCGCAGCATGCCGCGTTGGGCGCGCTGGTCGTAGGGCGCAATATCGTGTGCCACCGCCCAGTCGCGCACCGTGTCACGGGCCGCATTGCCGGATGCCGTCGCCAACAAACACGGATCCACGTTCACCACTTCATCCCAGCGGCCTCGCCGATGAAAACCCAGGCGCAATTCGCCACCGGGGCCCGGGGCCGCCGAGTACTCCATCTTGTTGCGATAGCCGAACTGCGCCACCGCGGGATCGACGGGACGCACCTCAATCCCATTGAGGTGACCGATGCGTTCGAGGTGGTCGACGATGTGTTCGCGCTTGGCCACAAGGGTTGCCCCATAGTCGATGTGCTGCAGGCGACATCCGCCGCACGCCGGCACGTACTGACACGGCGGCGTGATGCGATCGGGGCTGGGTTCAATCACTTCGATCAGCTCGGCCTCAGCGAACCGGCGGCGCGATTTACGCACCCGCACCCGCACACGATCCCCCGGGACGGTGTCGGTGGAGAAGATCACAAAGCCGTCGCTGCGACTCACGCCCAGACCACCGAAGGCCAGCGCGTCAACGGCCAGTTCAAGTTCGTCGTCGCGTTGCGGTCGGGCCACGGGGAGTCGATGATAGCGGTCCGCATGGCACCAACCACATCCACCTCCTGGAGCATCACCGGGACCGTCCTCCACGGATGGCGCCTGGTTCAAGGCCGCGTGCATATCGCCGACGGCGCCATCGCCGCTGAGGCCCCACACGGTGCGCGCCTCGTCGTGCTCCCCGACGGCTGGATCGTGGCCCCCGGCTTTTGGGACCTTCAGGTCAACGGCTTTGCCGGCGCTGAGATCGGCGACGACCCCGACCAAATCGCGCATGTCGCGGCGGCGTTGCCGGCACATGGCGTGACCGGATTCTGCCCTACTTTGGTCACCCGGACCCCGGGCGCCTACCGACGTGCCCAGCAGGCACTTGCCGAGACTCGATGGCCAGAGGGCGGTGCACGCAACCTCGGGGTGCATCTCGAAGGACCGCTGTTGTCCCCACATCGCGCCGGAGCGCATCACACCCGGGCGCTCACGCTCCCGACCGACGACCGGGTCTCGTCGCTGATCAACGCCTTCTCACCGCGCATCCTGACCCTTGCACCGGAGCTTGTCGGGGCGGACGCCGCCATCGGCCTGCTGCGTCGAGCCGGTGTCATCGTGGGCGTTGGGCACACCGAAGCGACCGCCGCAGAGTGCGCACGGGCTATCGCCACCGGTGCACGCCTGCTGACACACGCGTTCAATGCGATGCCCGGCATCACCGCCCGCGACCCCGGCCCGGTTGCGGCCTTCCTGGCCGCGCCCAACACCCATATCGCGGTGATTGCGGACGGCGTGCATGTGGCGCCCGAGACGCTGGCGGCCCTCGAGCGCGCCGCGGGACGCCAATTGGTGCTCGTCAGCGATGCGGTCGCAGCCGCAGGCGCGCCCCTGGGCAACTACCTGCTGTCGGGCCGCCGCCTAATTCGCGACGGGCGTGCGGTGCGCGATCACGCCGGGCGCCTGGCCGGCAGCGCCCATGCGATTTCCCATGGACCGCAGGAGCTCGTCCGCGTTGGGCGCAGCGTCGCACGCGCCCTTGCGAGCGCGATCACCGCACCACGGCGCCTGCTGGGTGCCCCTGACCCCCTGTCGATCGGTGGGCCGGCAGACCTTGTCGTGCTGGACGAGCATCTCCAGCCACAGCTGACATTGATCGGTGGCGCGGTTGCCTGGCGAGAGCCCCACACGACGCTCACCGCGGCCTAGGTGCGCGCCATCGGGCACCCAGCACCGGCGCCGCACCGCACGCCACACGCCCGATCGCACCGCACGGCGTTACCGCGGTGTTGCGCGGTTCAACGCGGCGTTCGCCCCACGATATGTCAGCCTAGGACCAGATGCCGCTGACCGACGACGAGCTCCAGTTGATCGATGGCTACTGGCGGGCCGCGAACTATCTCTCGGTCGGGCAAATCTACCTGCTCGACAACCCATTGCTGGACGAGCCCCTCACCCGGGAGCACATCAAGCCACGCCAGCTCGGCCACTTCGGCACCACCCCGGGTTTGAATCTCGTCTACGCGCACCTCAACCGGCTCATCCGGCAGCGCGAGCTGAACGCCATCTTCATCGCCGGACCCGGCCACGGTGGGCCAGGGCTTGTGGCTAACGCCTACCTGGAGGGCACCTACTCCGAGCTGTACTCGCATATCGCCGAAAGCCGGGACGGGTTGCGCGAACTGTTCCGACAGTTCTCGTTTCCGGGCGGGATCCCGAGCCATGCGGCCCCGGAAACACCCGGATCGATTCACGAGGGAGGAGAGCTGGGTTACTCCCTCGCCCATGCGTTCGGCGCAGCATTTGACAACCCCGATCTCCTGGTGGCCTGCGTGGTCGGCGACGGTGAGGCCGAGACGGGCCCGCTCGCAACCAGCTGGCACTCCAACAAGTTCCTGAACCCGCAGGTTGACGGCGCGGTGCTCCCCATCCTGCATGCCAACGGCTACAAGATCGCCAATCCGACGGTGCTTGCGCGCATTCCCGAAGACGAACTGGTCGCCCTCTTTGAGGGATACGGGTGGCGGCCGCTGGTCGTCTCCGGCGATGACCCCACGGTCGTCCATCATGCGCTCGCCACCGCCCTTGAGGATGCGCTGGACGACATCGCCCGCATACATGTCGCGGCGCGCGAGCGGGGTATCTCGACGCGTCCGAAGTGGCCGATGATCATCTTGAGTACGCCAAAGGGATGGACCTGTCCGCGGGAGGTCGACGGGCTGCCGGTTGAGGGCACCTGGCGCGCGCATCAGGTGCCTGTGACCAGACCCCGCGACAACCCCGAGCACCTGAAGATCCTTGAGACGTGGCTGCAGAGCTACCGTCCTGGCGAGCTCTTCGACGCTGACGGGCGGCTTGTTCCCAAGCTTGCCGAGCTCCCGCCCAAGGGGGCGCGCCGCATGAGCGCAAACCCGCACGCCAACGGCGGCGAGCTACTGCGCGATCTCGTCTTGCCGCAGTTTCGCGACTACGCGATCGACGTCCCGGTACCGGGAGTGGCGTCCAGTGAGGCAACACGGGTGCTCGGGACATTCCTTCGCGACGTGATCGCCCACAACCGCACCAACTTCCGGCTCTTCGGCCCCGACGAGACCGCCTCGAATCGGTTGGACGATGTCTTTGGCGTCACCGATCGCGTCTGGGAGGCCGAGCGCCTCCCGACCGACGATCACCTGGCGCCCGACGGGCGCGTGATGGAGATCCTCTCCGAGCACCTGTGCCAAGGATGGCTCGAGGGCTACTTGCTCACGGGCCGCCACGGCATGTTCAACTGCTATGAGGCGTTCATCCACATTGTTGACTCGATGTTCAGCCAGCACGCGAAATGGCTCAAGGTCTCGCGCACGATCCCGTGGCGCCGGCCGATCGCATCGCTGACCTACCTGTTGAGCTCGCACGTCTGGCGACAAGACCACAACGGCTTTAGCCACCAGGATCCGGGGTTCATCGACCATGTGGTGAACAAGAAGGCCGAGATCATCCGGGTGTATCTGCCCCCGGACGCGAACTGCCTACTGTCGGTCGCCGATCATTGCCTGCGCAGCCGCCACTACGTCAACGTGATTGTCGCCGGCAAACAACCACAACTTGACTACCTCTCTATGGACGATGCCATCTTGCACTGCACGCGCGGGATCGGCACCTGGGATTGGGCCTCCAACGACGACGCGGGTGCGCCCGATGTGGTGCTGGCATGCTGCGGAGATATCCCGACCCTCGAGACGATCGCCGCGACCGCCATCCTGCGCGAGCAACTCCCGGAGCTTCGCGTGCGGGTCGTCAACGTCGTCGACCTCATGCGGCTCCAGCCCCCGGCGGAGCACCCCCATGGACTTCCCGACGAAGAATTTAGCGTGCTGTTTACGACCGACCGCCCGGTGGTCTTTGCCTACCACGGCTACCCCTGGCTCATTCACCGGCTGACCTACCGGCGTGCCAACCACCACAACCTCCATGTACGCGGTTACAAGGAAGAGGGCACAACAACCACGCCGTTCGACATGGTGATGCTCAACGACCTCGATCGCTTCCATCTGGTGATTGACGTGCTGGACCGTGTCCCGGGCCTTGCCGGCAGCCACGCGCACCTACGCCAAGAGATGGTTGACGCACGATTGCGCGCCCGTGCGTACACGCGCGAGCATGGCGAGGACGACCCGGCGATCAGCGGCTGGACCTGGCCCTACGCGCGATGACGCAGATTCTGGTCGTCAACGCCGGATCGACGAATATCAAGCTGCACCTCGTCGATCACGACGGCACGGCGATCCCCGTCGGTGCCCTTGACGCGGTCGATCCCGGTCAGGTCACCGCGATCGCACATCGGGTCGTCCACGGCGGTCCGCGATTCCGGGACCCGGTCATCATCGACGCCCTGGTTCGTGCCGAGATCTTCGCGCTCGAAGGGCTCGCGCCGATTCACAATGCACCGGCGCTGCGGGCCATCGAAGACGCCGAGCGGCTGCTGCCCGACCTCCCGCAAATCGGCGTCTTCGACACAGGCTTTCACGCCACCATGCCGGCTGCGGCAGCGAGCTATGCCCTCCCGGCGCACTGGCGCGAGGACTGGGGGATCCATCGCTACGGATTTCACGGGCTCTCGGTGCAGTGGTCCGCTCAGCAGGTGCGTGTGCCCCGGCTGGTCGTGTGCCACCTGGGCGGAGGATGCTCGGTCACCGCGGTCGCCGACGGACGCTCCGTCGACACGACTATGGGGTTCAGCCCACTCGACGGGCTGCCGATGGCAACCCGGTCGGGATCCGTCGACCCGCAGGCACTGATCTACATACTCAGATCGATGGGTCTCGGAATCGACGAGCTGGAACACGAGCTCAACTTCGGATCCGGCCTGCTGGGGCTCGGTGGATCTGCGGACATGCGCGACATCGAAGCCGGTGGGGGCGGTCTTGCCCTGGACGTGTTTGTCCATCGCCTCGCGGCGGCCATCGCTGCGATGACGGCGTCGCTCGGCGGGCTCGATGCGCTGGTATTTACCGCCGGGATCGGTGAGGGCTCAGCAACCGTACGAGAGCGGGTCTGTGCGCGGCTCGGCTTTCTCGGAGTCGCACTCGACCGCGCGCGCAACGCGGTCGCCGTCGCGGACTGCGAGATTGCTGGGCCAGGCGCACCGGTGCGTGTCCACGTGATCCACGCACGCGAGGAACTGATTGCGGCACGCCTCGCGCGAAGGCTGCTGGCCAACCCCGACGACACCACCGGGTCGACCAGCGGATGACCAGGCTCACCCTCTGGATGCAGATGTCCCTGGACGGCTACGCCGAAGTGCCGAACCATGCCCTCGACTGGCCCGTCGTGGATGCGCAACTGCATCGGTACTTCATCGACGTCGCGCAGCTGGTCGATGAAGTACCGGCTCTTTGTCCACCCCACTGTCCCCGGTAGCGGAACACCGGTGTTCGCCGACGTCGGCCGGCGCCTCCGGGTGGGCCTGGTTTCCTCCCAGACCTTCGACAGCGCCGTGGTCGGGCTCCGCCACGCGAGCGCCGACGCCCCCGAGACCACCGACGGCGTGGCCTACGACTCGTAGATCTCCGGCCGGCGATGGGTCAACGCCGGCAGCGTCGCACGCACGCGTTCCAGCAGCGCCAGATCGAGATCGGCGATCGCGAGACCGACCCCCGAGACAAGCTCCGCGATCACCTCTCCCCACGGGGTCACGATCATGCTGTGGCCGTACGACTCGCTGCCGTCAGGGTGGCGTCCCACCTGATCGGCCGCAAGCATGAAGGCTTGGTTCTCGATCGCGCGCGCCCGGAGCAACACCTCCCAATGATCGCGACCGGTCCGGGCGGTAAATGCCGACGGCACCACAAAGGCGGTCGCCCCGAGGTCGATCATGTGCCGGTAGAGCTCGGGGAACCGGAGGTCGTAACACACCGACATCCCGACCCGGAGCGGCCCGACGTCAACGACAGCGATCTGGGTCCCGGGAGCGGCACCGTCCGATTCCCGGTACGTGCGCCCCGCGACCTCCACGTCGAACAAGTGCAGCTTGCGATATACCCCCGCGATCTGGCCATCGGGTGCGATCAGGGTGCTGGTGTTGTAGACGCGCCGTGCATCCAGAGTGCGCTCACCGATACTCCCCGCCAGCACCGTCAGACCAAGCTCTCGCGCCCAACCACGAGCGAGCTGGACCGAGGGACCGTCGAGGTCTTCGGCTCCCGCGAGGGCGGCGTCCGTACCTGCCATCAGGTTCCACGTCTCCGGCAAGACGACCAGGCGCGCACCCGCTGCGGCCGCCTCACGCACCAAACGATCGGCCGTCAGATGATTGGCGTTCACATCCGCGCCGCTGGTCATTTGCACAACGGCGGCGCGAAGGGTCCGCGCAGCGCTAGGATCCACGATGGTCACTCATCAGCGAAGGGAAGTCCATGTCGACCCAGATTCTCGCGCAGATCGAGGATGTTCTCGACAACATACGGCCCGCGTTGCACGCCGACGGTGGCGACGTCGAGTTGGTGGAGTTCGATGAAGAGGGGTTTGTCCACCTGCAGATGCACGGCGCCTGCGGGGGCTGCCCAATGTCGACGGCGACCCTCACGCTCGGCATTGAGGCGGAATTGCGCCGCCAGGTTCCCGAAGTCGAAGGCGTGATCACGGTCTAGCACCAACACGGCCGCTGGAGATTCCAGCGGCCGTGTTGGACAGGACCGGAGCCGGCCCTGCTGCGATCGGGGTGCCCGGATTTGAACCGGGGACCTCTCCGTCCCGAACGGAGCGCGCTACCAAGCTGCGCCACACCCCGCCAAACCGCCTCGGGATGCTAGCCGATCAAGGCGCCCAGGTTCTAGCCGATTGCGGTTAACCCGCACACATTGGCTGTTACTGTGGCCAAGTTGCTCCAACGCTGCCCGAAGTTGTAGCGTTGAGTGAAACTATTCGTGCGACGACTGACGGCGCGTGACGACTGAAACCCCCACACCGATCGCCCTGACGGCAGGGTCGACGCCCGCCGCCCCACGTGGGCTCAGGGGGGCCGTTCGTCGCCATCCGTGGATGCGGGAGTGGCTGATCTTCGCCGTGGCGTTGTTGGCCTACGAAGGCAGCCGCGCATTGGTGATCGGCAACGCCTCCGTCGCCATCACCAATGCGACCGGCATCATCGATTGGGAGAAGAGCTCCGGCCTGTTCGTTGAGCTCTCGGTCCAGCAGTGGCTGCTCAATCATCTGGTGCTCACCAAGCTGCTCAACGACTTCTACATGGTCGCCCACTGGGTGGTCACGCCGTTGTTTTTCATCTGGCTGTACCGCTCCCGACGCCATCTGTATCCGTATGTGCGCAACGCGTTTCTCGCTGCCAACGGCATCGCGCTCATCATCTACATCGTGTATCCGGTCGCGCCACCGCGCCTGCTCCCCGGCATGGGATTCGTCGATACCCTCGGGGGCGTGTCGAAGATCGACCTCCACGGTGGCGTGTTCTCCAAGTGGTTTAACGCCGACGCCGCGATTCCCTCGATGCATTTTGGCTATGCGTTCATGATCGGCATCGTCGCCGCACTCCTCCTGAATAACTGGGCGTATCGGATCATCGTGCTGGCATATCCGGCACTCGTCTTCTTCACGATCACCGGTACCGCCAACCATTACATCGCCGACAGCCTGGCCGGCGCACTCGTGATCGCCGCCGGATTCCTGCTGGTCCATTTCTGGTCGATGCTCTGGCTACACATGCGACCGGCGCTGGTCGGCACGGCGCGCCGGGTCTACCCGGCCGTGACCAGTACGTTGCGCCCCCCGGAGTAGTCCGCACCGGACCTCTTGGTGCCGCTGCCACGCGTGGCGCACGCACCTGCACCAAGTCTGCGCAAACAGCGAGGGATCCGATCTCCCCCGGATGCAGGTCGTCGGGAGAGCGCGCTACCCTAACGTGCATGTCCGCACCGACTCCCGGGATGACAGAGTTCGAATGACATGCCCCGGTGAGTGCGCAGGCGATCCGCAGCGATGCCGCCGCTCTCGGCGAGCCAGTGGGTCCTGTCGGATCGCACCCACGTCGAGGAGGTCCTGATGGCCAATCACCTCACCCCTGACGAGTTGTCCGACGCGCTCGGCATCTCGCGCAAGACGCTCATCAAGCTCTGCACTCAGGAAGGTGTCCCCGTATTCCATGGGCGAATCGATAAGACCCTATTTGTCCAGACCATGACCGCCGCCGGACACCGACTTCCCGACGGGCTCCAAGAGTTCGACCGGGCCGTACTCGCGCCAGGGTAGGCCCCCGCACCAGCTGCCCGAGTGGGCTGGGCTGGGATGGCCCCGACCCCAATCCGGCCCACTGCTGATCCACGCGCTCCGGCGGGGGGCCGAGCGGTTAGGACTCGGTTCCCGCCCCGGACGGGGTCGGGGCAGATGTCTCGCCCGCCAGCACGGCGGCGAACGTTGCGTTGTCGATCACTGGAATGCCCAGGCGGGTCGCCGCGGCAAGCTTTGAACCCGCCCCGGGTCCGGCCACCACGAAGGTGGTCTTCCGCGAGACGCTGTCGATCGTTGTGCCCCCGGCCGCGAGGATCGCCCGGCGGGCGCCCTCCCGCGAAAGCCCCTCGAGGGTTCCTGTCACGACCACCGTGCATCCGGTCAGCGGTCCCCGGTCAACGCGAGCGGGCCCATCCTGGCGCATCTGCAATCCCGCGTCCCGCAACCGCGCCAGCGTGCGAAGGTTGACCTCGGAGCTCAGGTACTCCCGCACCGAGCCTGCGACCACGGGGCCGACACCTTCGGCATCCGCCAAATGCTCCGGCGTTGCCGCCAGCAGATCATCGAGCGACGGAAGGACATCTGCCAACGCCTGTGCGGTGACCTCGCCGACGTGACGAATCCCGATCGCGTACAGCACGCGCGCCCAGGGACGCTGCGTCGAGATGCGGATGGCCTCAAGCAGATTGTCGACCGACGTGTCTTTGAAGCCCTCCAGGGCCAACAGTTCATCACGGCGTCCAGCCACCCCATAGATATCAGCGACGTCGCGCACGAGCCCGATCTCAAAGAACTTCACCACCGTCTTGGCGCCCAACCCCTCGATATCCATCGCCCCGCGCGACGCAAAATGCTCGATGCTCTGCACGATCTGCTCCGGGCACGAGCGATTTGGGCACCGCATCTGCACTTCGCCTTCGGCCTGGATCACCGCGGTGCCGCACGCCGGGCAGTGCTCCGGCATGGCAAACGGGACCTCGGCGCCCGTGCGCCGCTGGACCAACGGCGCGACAACCTGCGGAATCACATCGCCGGCCCGCTGAATGATCACGTAATCGCCCACCCGAAGATCCTTGCGGGCGATGTCCTCGTGGTTGTGCAGGGTCGCCTTGGTCACCGTCACACCGCCAACCGCGACGGGATCCATCACCGCATACGGCACGATCACGCCCGTGCGCCCGACGTTGACGTTGATCGCTCGCAAGATCGTCGTTGCCGTCGTCGGGGCGAACTTGTAGGCGACCGCCCACCGTGGCGCCCGTGCCACCGCGCCTGCCGCCCCCTGAGCCTCGATGTCGTTGAGCTTGACCACCGCGCCGTCGATGTCGAAGTCGAGTTCGGCGCGCTGGGCTTCCCACCACGCGCATGCCTCGGCCGCCGACGCGATGCCGTCATAGAGAGCGATCTGGGGATTTACCGGGAACCCGGCATCGCCGAGCCATGCCAGCGTCTCCATGTGCGTCGCCACCTCGAGGCCCTCAATCGCACCCGTGCCATACACCCACATCGACAGGGGGCGCTCTGCGGTCACACGGGGGTCGGTCTGCCGGAGGCTCCCGGCGGCGGCGTTTCTGGGATTGGCGAACGTGGCCAGCCCAGCCGTGGCTCGTGTCGCGTTGAACTCCGCGAAGGCCGCCAGGGGCAGGTAGACCTCGCCGCGCACCTCGACAACCGACGGTACCGGGCCGGTGCATTGCAGCCGGGTGGGGATCGCCCCGATCGTCCGCAGGTTCGCGGTGACGTCTTCACCCACCGCCCCGTCGCCGCGTGTTGCCCCACGGACAAACCGGCCGTCTGCGTAGGTCAGTGAGATCGCCAGACCGTCAATCTTGGGCTCCACCACGAACTGATCGGGCGCATCCTCACGACCCGCACCGCGCAGTGCATCGCGCAGGCGCCGGTGCCACTCGACCAGCTCCTCGTGGCCACGCGCATTTGCCAGGCTGAGCATCGGCTGGCGATGTGCGACCGGCGAGAACTGCACGGCGGCGGGCGCCCCGACCCGCTGAGTCGGCGAATCCTGCGTGACGAGCTCGGGGTGCTCCGCCTCAATACCCTCGAGCTCCTGCATCCACGCGTCATAGACGGCGTCGTCGACGGTCGGCTGGTCGTGGACGTAGTAGTCGACGCTGGCCTGACGAATCAGGTCGCGCAGCTCATCGACACGTTGCTGGCGACTGGTCATCTGGTACCGAGCAGCACCTGACCAAGCGCGGCAGCGGTCTCGCAGACGATGTCGGGGCGGACCGCATCAAGATCAGCACGGCCGAAGAATCCCCACGTCACGGCGATAGTGACCACGCCGGCGCCCTGCCCGGCTTGGATGTCGAACGGAGAATCACCGACATAGCACCCGCCCTCGGCGGTTCGGCCGAGCCCGGCGAGGGCAGCCCGCACGGGTTCCGGGTCCGGTTTATGGCGCGTGGAGTCCTCGGCAGAAATCACGACGCCGAAGTACCGGCCGATGGGCAGGCTCGCGAACGCCAGGTCGACCGCATCCCGTGTCTTGGAGGTCAC
>CAAGKR010431376.1_pt1 | contig 11591 bp, 15 predicted proteins | sample 2556971 | NCBI WGS metagenome assembly CAAGKR01 (sample SAMEA5207829, study PRJEB30636) | soil metagenome | biome: forest; feature: boreal; material: soil | place: USA | collected 2011-09 | depth 1 m
CAGACCGGGCACTGTGGCGCTGTGTCATATACGGGCCTGGTTTTCGATGTACACCATTCCCAGTCCCGCTCCAAACAGCTTCTTGATCACATAATTCTCTTCGTTGTCGAGCGTCGCCCCGCCCAGATGCGCGATGCCGGTCGTACGGTTGACGATTCTTCCATCCGGCGTCTGGTGCACGTACGTCTCGTCACGAGTCTTCTTTACGAGTTGAACGATGCGCTCCATCGCCCAGTCGAGCGGCTTCTCTTCCCAGTGATCGCTGTTAGGCGCGCGATACTTCACGGTCGTTAGGCGGCGGGGATTCACGACCAGGCCGTAGGTGGCGGATCCCTTCGGGCACAATGTGCCGCCGTTGATAAAACTCTCGTAGTTGCCCTCGATCGAGAGAAGCTTGCCGTCTCGGTGATACACGAGCTGGGAGCAGCCGACCGCGCAGTACGGGCAGACACTCACACCCACGTCCGCTCCTTGAAGGCGGGAATGGATCCCTGCATAATTCGGGCTTTCGGGCCGATCCGGCACAATGCCGACATGCGTTTTCAGGATGTCCGTTACGGTGCGGCGTTTTCTAGCCATCGTGTCCTCCCGTCCCGGAGATGCGTATCACCGCATGACCCCCAGGGTCGTCATTCTTCTCTCTCCATCGAAGCAGAGACGCGCTCCCACTCCAAACGCGCGGTCTGATGGGACTTGCCGAAGGGGAGAGGCTCGGTACTCAGGCAGAGCCTATCTCCCTCCAATTCATAGAAGCGTGCTTGCTCTCGTCCTACCCAATTCGGGAAAAGAGAGACCTCAACATGGTGAATGATCTTATCTTCACGAACTTCATAGCGGCCGCTATACGACTGATACGACTTCCTGGCGGCCCGCTCTTCCGCGGGTGTACCTTGCATGCGATTCTCGGATGCAAAGCGACGGCGATTGGCGCCCATGAAGTTCACCGCCACATGGCCCGTGTCCGTATAGATGAGATACCCGACAGGAGAGCGCCCGTATGGATAGGTCACCCGTCCGTCATCGTCCACCCATCGGCAGGAAACGAGCCGCCATGTGCCGATGAAGAGATCTTCCGTCATCTATTCTGCTCCCCCTGGAGTGCTCGCAATCCGCTCCGCTCCGGCGTACGCGTTAAAGCGACCACCGCCGTCGCGATCTGAGTGTAGAAAGCCGAGCAACGTCATGCCCGCGGATCGTGCCAGATCGACCGCCAGACTGGAGGGCGCCGAGACGGCCGCGACGATCGGAATTCCCGCCATCAGCGCCTTCTGCACGATTTCAAATGAGCCGCGGCTGCTGACCATGAGAATATGATCGCGGAGCGGCACCTGCAGGCACCGGACCGCCTGGCCGATTACCTTGTCGACTGCATTGTGGCGACCAACGTCCTCTCGAATCGTGATGAGATTGCCGTGACCGTCAAACAACCCGGCGGCATGCAGCCCGCCGGTCTGCGAAAAGACGTCCTGTGCTTGCCGGAGCTTCCTGTCCAGCGTGTAGAGGGTGCGAGAGTCCACCTTTCCGTACGAATCGATCGGAGCTGCCTCTTGTCTGATCGCCGCGATACTTGCCTTGCCACACAATCCACAGCTCGAAGTGGCGAAGAAGTTACGGCGCCATCGCTCGGGGTCGACCATCGACGGATCGGCGGGGTTGATGTTGACGATATTGCCGGCGACGGCTGCGTCGTCGGTTGGACAGTGTACGATCGACGCGATATCGGCCCAATCGCGAATGATGCCTTCGGTGAAGAGAAAGCCCGCGGCAAGATCGAAATCGTCGCCCGGAGTGCGCATCGTCACCGCGACACTACAACCCGCGAGCCGGATTTCGAGCGGCTCCTCGGTTGCCAGCGTATCGGCCCGCGATAACTGTCGGTCACCCTCCCACGCGACGACGATGGCACTCACCGTCGTCGACCCGCGATCTCCGATTTGCCGCGCGATGCTCATCGCGAGCTCTCGTCTCCTTCAGAGGGATAGCCGGCACCTTTAATGAACTCCTTCAGGCTCTCCTCACTCAGATATTCCCGGTCGTAATCGACGGTGAGCGTCCGCGTGGATGTATCCACATCGACATGACTGATGCCGGAAATGGACATCAGTGAGTTGCCGAGGTCGAGCGCCTGACTCGTCGAATCGAGATGTGGGATGACGAGACTGGATTGTTGCATCGGATTCTCTTTCGAGCCGTTTGAACGCTGTTCGATTCCTAGCCGGCGTGACGGAAGCCGGCTGCGCTCATGGTGAGCGGCGTGCCTTCGCGTCCGACCCGTGCGTCGATCACTTCGCCTAGGAAGATGGTGGAATCACCGGCCGGCATGCTATCCATCACGCGGCACTCGATTGTTCCCAACGCGTCCTTCAGAATCGGACAGCCGGTCACCCCGAGCTCGTACTCCACCTCGTTGATCTTGTTGGGCCGAAGCTCCCACCGCTTGCCGAGCGCCCCTGCCTTCTCACGATCCTCTGAGGAGAAAACGCTGATGGCAAAGACGCCGTTCTCACGGAGCAATGCGATCGAGTGGCTGTGGTGTTCAACCGAAAGGGCGATCAATGGCGGCTCGAACGATACCTGAGTCAGCCAGTTGGCCGTGAAAAGGTTCTTCTCATCTCCGCGCGAGACCCCCACGGCATAGAGGCCGTACGTGAAAAGGCGCAGGGCCGTTTTCCGGGCGGCTAGGTCGAGTGCGCTTGGTCCGGTTGGAAGCACGGTACATTTCTCCCAATCACCATGGTGCATAGATCCAACGGTGAAAGGCATGCGGCGCGGCGTGCATGGCCGCGGCGGCCTGCTCTCCTCATCATAGGCACCATCTCGAACGAGGTGAAACGGGCTGCCCTCACTTTGGGCTATCTCTCCACGCTGCGACGAAAAAGCAGGATTCGTGTCCGTTGCGCTCGACGTTGGTGCAGCCAGCTTCTAGAACAGCGTCAACTGTGTGGCACGAGGCTTGCAACATCGCTCTGTACTGTGTAGGACCGTAGGGGACCCATGAGGAGATTGCGATGAAGAACCTGACAATACTATTTTTGCGATTGGTGGTCGGCACGTTGCTGGCAGGACACGGGGCTCAGAAGCTCTTTGGTTGGTTCGAAGGGCCCGGATTGAAAGGGACTCACGGTTTCATGGAGTCGCTGGGCATGAAACCAGGCCGCGTGTGGGGCACAGTGGCCGCTCTAGGGGAGTTCGTGGGCGGCGTCTTGACTGCGCTCGGTTTCCTGAATCCGCTGGGCCCCATGAACGTGGCCGCGGCCATGACGGTCGCTATCCGACGTGCTCACTGGAACAAGCCCATATGGGCTGGCAGTGGTGGCGCGGAGCTACCGCTCACGAACCTGGCAGCGGTCAGTGTGGTCGCGGCTGCCGGACCCGGTCGGTATTCGCTCGATTCCATGTTTGGTTTGAAGCTGCCGCGCTGGCTGGTCGCGCTTGCCTGGATCTGGACCGCAGGAGTAACTGCGGCCGCTCTGCAACGACCTGAGATCGCACAGACGGTGATCGACAAGGCATCGGACGCTATTCCGCAGAACTTCAAGTCTGCCGGCACGTCCGACGTGGAGGTCGAGAATCGACCGGCGACGGTGGACGCCCCCCGGGCGACAGCAGAGGCATAGGCCACGGATAGAGACAAATTCTCCGGCATCGCCCAACGGGATTATACGTTTTGTAGCCCCTTGAGCAGCGCGAAGGCCGACGAGTTGGTCGCGCTGCTCGATCTTTTGCCCGGTGCGCGGGTGCTCGACGCCGGCTGCGGTAAAGGGGGTCTGCTCTTCCGCGTCGTGGAAACGTATGGCGCGGACGGCGTGGGTATCGATCGATCGCCGCACTTCATGGAGGAGGCCCGCGCCCGGGCGGCCGAACGCCCGGCAGTGGGAACGGTCGAGCTGCTCGAGATGGACATTGCGGAGTATGCCGTTGAGCCCGCATCGCTGGATCTCAGCATTTGTGTCGGCTCGACGCAGCTTTATGGAGATTACCGCAGCGCTCTGCAGGTGCTTTCACAGCTCGTCCGGCCCGGCGGACTGCTGCTCATGGGAGAAGGATACTGGAAAGGGGAGCCGGATCCCGCCTACCTGCAGGCGCTCGAGGCGAGCCGCGACGACCTGACCGATCATGCGGGCAACGTGGCCATCGCGCTGGAAGAGGGGCTCACGCCGCTGTATTCATGCGTGAGCAACGAAGACGAATGGGACCGGTATGAGGGATTGTATCTACGCGGAATCGAGCGCTACGTCGCCGATCACCCAGAAGACCCGGATGCGCCCGCGATGCTGCAGCGCATTCGATCGTGGCGCGACGTCTACCTGCGCTGGGGCCGCGACACGCTCGGGTTCGGGCTGTATCTGCTGTGCGTGTGAGTGAGAGGCAGGAGGGATTTCGCGGCTCGCGGGAGTGGACCTGATCGTTTAGGCCATCAGCGGCGAACCACCCAGCAAGAATTTCCAGGTGGAGGACTCTGCTCAGGGATGCTCCGAACCGCTCACGGCTACATCGTGTGGCACGGCGAGGTGGCCGACTTCCACCGCACGGTTCAAGCCGCTGATCACGGCGGAGATGGAGGCTTGTTCGATATTGGTATCGACCGCCGCGCCGAAGGAGGTGCGGTCTTCGGGGAGAGCGAGCTCCACGTACGCGACCGCGCGGGCGCCGGCGCCTCCTCCTAGTGAATGCTCGGCGTACGACGAGACATCGAACTCGATCCCGGTTTGGTTCAAGGCGTCCACGAAGGCGGCGATTGGTCCATTGCCTCGCCCCGAAATCTCGATGGGCGTGCCGTCGAGGGAGAACGTCGCCATGCATTCGACCGAGGATGGTCCGTCACCGTCGGTGGCATCCCGCACCCGGAAGTGGCTGACGTCCAGTGGGACCGTGCGATCGAGGTATTCACGCTGGAACACCTGGAACACCTCTTCACTCGCGATCTCGATGCCGCGCTCGTCGGCCAGGCCGTTGACGATCTTGCCCAGTTCGCGCTGCATCTCCTTGGGGAGCTGGAAACCCCAATCCGTGCCCAGGAGATAGGCGACGCCACCTTTGCCTGACTGGCTGTTGATGCGAATGATGGCCTCGTAGGTGCGACCGATATCCTGTGGATCGAGCGGCAGGTACGGCACGGCCCAGAGCGCGCCGGGCGAGAGGTCCTGCTGATCCATCCCTTTTTTGATGGCATCCTGGTGCGAGCCGGAAAATGCAGTAAACACCAGTTCACCCGCATACGGATGTCTGGGCGGTACCCCCATCAGCGTGCATCGCTCGTAGACCGTTCGTATGGCATTGATGTCGTGCAGATCGAGACCCGGATCGATACTCTGGCTGTACATATTGAGCCCGAGCGTGACGATGTCCACGTTGCCGGTGCGTTCTCCATTACCGAACAGCGTGCCTTCCACGCGCTCGGCCCCGGCCATGAGGCCAAGCTCGGTGGCGGCTACACCGGTTCCCCGGTCGTTGTGCGTATGGAGGCTGATGATGGCGGAATCCCGGTCTCGGAGGTTCCGACTCACCCACTCGATCTGATCGGCATAGACGTTTGGGGTCGTAATTTCCACGGTGGAAGGCAGGTTCAGGATTATCTTCTGGTTGGGCGTGGGCTCCCAGACATCGACCACGGCCTCACAGATCTCGAGGGCGAAGTCGACTTCGGTAGCCGAAAAGCTCTCCGGAGAGTACTCGAACCTCACCTCGGTGTCCGGCGTTCCCATCGCCAGCTGTTTGATGGAGCGTGTGGCTTCAGTCGCGATACCGATGACCGCCGGTTTATCGAGACCAAACACCACCCGACGCTGCACGGGAGAGGTCGAGTTGTACAGGTGCACAATGACGCGTTTGGCGCCGAGAATGGATTCGAAGGTACGCAGGATTAGCTCTTGGCGTGCCTGCACGAGGACCTGAATGGTCACATCGTCTGGAATCAGCGAGTCCTCGACCAGTCGGCGGATGAAGTCGAATTCTATCTGTGAGGCCGAGGGAAACCCGACCTCGATCTCCTTGAACCCCACCTGGACGAGAAGCCGAAACATGTCCAGCTTCTTGCTGACGCTCATTGGGATCGCGAGCGCCTGGTTCCCATCGCGCAGATCGACGCTACACCAGACGGGGGCCTCCGTGATGACGCGCGCCGGCCACTGTCGATCCGGCAGATCGATCTGAGAGAACGGCTGATACTTCGTGATGGACACTCGTTGCATATGTCAGATCATACTCTCAGCGGCGGGGCGCACCCTCGGACTCAGGAAGATTCGTCGGGCTGCGTAGAGGTCGAGGCGTGTGCTTCGCGCAGGCGTCCCGAGAGAATCTTCATCAGGTTGAGAGCGATATCAGGGTTCTGGTGAATCTGGGCCCGGAAGTCGCCGCGCGAGAGCAGAGCCACCTCAGTCCGCTCGTCGGCCACGATCGTGGCGGAGCGTGGCTCATCATCGATCAGTGACATCTCCCCAAACACGTCGCCGGCGCCGAGATGCCCAATCACGTCGTGCTCCGCGCGGATGACACTCAACGAGCCGTGGAGTACGACGCCCATTCCGCCGTGATAGCTGTCGTGCCCCTCGGTGAGGATGTGGTCATCCGGGAGGTACTGCTTGACCGTCATAGCGTCCGCCAGGCCGTGAAGCGCACCTTCATCCAGGCCGGAAAAGAGGAACACGGAAGCGAGGTGTTGCTCGGGGTTTACGGTTGCCACTGGCTCTCCTAAATCCTTGCCGGGCCCGTGCCGCGGGCGCTACGCCTCTTACTTCTCGTCGCTAAATGCCAGAGAAGATAAGGCCTCCAGCATACCGTGAGAGCGCCAGGTCGTCAATATGCCACCGGGGTTGGGCATGGCCATGTGGGAGCCCTGGAGCAGCGATCGTAACGCCTCCGCGCTCTCGGTGTATTTGAAAGAATACCCCGTGCGCTCGAGCAGCCGCGGCAGTACGCGTTGGCTCGCCATCACCGACTCACCCAGTTCGCCAAGCCCCAGTTTGATTCCGGTCGACATCATGGGCACCCAGGTTGGTCGATGCAGGATCTCGCCGATCTGACGGGAAATGACTTCGAACGTCACCGGGTTCGGAGAAGTGAGATTGAAGGGGCCTTGTACGCGATCGTCGTCCAGTGCGTGGAGAATGGCTCCCACCTCGTCGTCGAGGTGTATCCAGGAGAGCCAGGCGTCAGGGCGTCCCACTGTACCGCCGGCGAAAAAGCGGAAGGGGAGGACGAACAGCGGCAACGCTCCTCCGCCGCGACCCAGCACGACACCCGTTCGGGCAAGCGCAAGCCGGACCCCCATACCTTCGACCAGCCGGGCACTTCCTTCCCACGCCCGCACGAGCCGGCCCAGAAAGTCGGATCCAGGAGGAGTATCCTCCGTGAGAACCGTCGATCCACCTGGGCCGTAATAGCCAATCGCTGACCCGTTGACCAGGACTCGTGGGGGAGATTCCATCGCGGCGATGGCATCGAGCACTGCCTGGGTGGAGGCGATACGGCTGGACCACACACGGTCTTTCTGGGCACGTGACCAACGTTTGGCCTCGATGGGCTCGCCGGCGAGATTCACGACGGCGTCGGCGCCGCGAAAGGCTTGCGCCCAGGGGCCGGGTTCAGATGGGATCCAATTGAGTGCGTCTACCTCCGGTCCCAGCACCTTGCGTGCTGCTTTCGCATTGCGCGTGAGGGTAACGACCGAGTCGCCCCGCTGCACCAGTGCCCGCACCAGCGCCGAACCGATTAGGCCGGTTCCTCCAGTCACGATGACTTTCATCAGTGTGTCCTTTCCCGTTCTACCGGCCGGGGCCCGTCCAGAAGGATACGTCGCTTCCGACAGCGCCCCGGCGCGACGGATACCGCGTTGTTACTGCTTCCGATCGTCCAGCAGAGCACCCAAGGTCGCTCCGAACGCCACGTGCCGCACGATTTCCACCCAGAAGTACCGCCAGGTGATCAATGAGGGCATCCGGCCGGCGCGCACCTCGGGGTGGATGGCGTTGAGCACCGGGACACCGGGATAGAGTAGCGCATTCTCGACCTGAACGAACAGCAGGCCGCGCGCCCATCCTGGCCAGGCTGGAAGGAACGGCGCGAAGGTAGTGTAGGCAGCCGCCAGCGCGACGCTCAGGCTATAGTGAATGCCGGCGCCGATGAGCCGCTGCCGGACCGGTTGGCGTGTAAGGAATCCGCCCAAGAGGATGAGATCATCATAGCCGTTGGAAGCGACACGCATGTCGAGCGCCATCTCTGCCAGGTAGGCCGTGCCGGCGATCCCGCCCACCATGGTGATGCGGCACACTGAAGGGCGTGCAACCCGGCTCTTGCGAGACCATTGCATGACGATATCTCTTTTCCGGTCAGTCGCCACATTATAGCGGCGTGCTCATCGAAGGGAGCCGAAGTATCGGCCGCTCACCGGTATCGGTGGCCCGATACGGAATCGGTTACGGCAGAAGCCCGCGCGTGAGTTCATTCGTCATGTCGGCCTCGTAGACAGAACTCGGATCGAGCGGCCGGTGTACCGGAGCGACTCCCTGTGGCAGGATGCGGCCGCCACACCGAGGGCACTGGAAGCGACCTCGCCTATCGACCGTCAACCGGTCGCCCTGGTGGATCGGCAGAAAGACAAGGTCGTTAACAGATGCCCCTCGCGGCCCTTCCACGTCACCCATGTCGTAGCCACAGTTCAAACAGCTCAATTCAGCGTGTACGATCACCATCGTTCCTTTCCCTCCGCACGCGGGGCTTCCCCTTCCCGAACCCTACCACGTGCCCCGGTGTCCAGCCAGGGCGTCTTCGTTACATAGGTTGCCTGCTGGAGACTAACCATATAAATCACTTGTGCAATACATATGCATTGTAGCTTTGTATGCGGCCAAGAGCAATAGCTGTCCACCGTGAATTATTTCGATCCGCGGTGCTGCCCACACGTCCATCCAGGGAGAGTATACGAGGGTGGGTAACAATGGAGCAGGGAGGTGATCGACGATGACCGAGCAGCTGCGACCGAATGAGCTACGCGATCATCTGGCCAATGAGCGGACGTTTCTGTCCTGGGTGCGGACGGCGATCACGATCGTTGCGCTGGGTTTCTTGGTTGCCAAGTCCGGTATTTTGCTGCGCGAGGTCGGCGCCAGTCACGTTCACTCGGAAACCGCGCAAGCGGGCGCGGTGGTTGGGGTCACCCTGGTCTTCGCCGGGATGCTCATCGCCGCACTGGGCTCCCTCAGATTTTGGCAGATTCGCCGTGATATTGACCGCGGAGTGGTGCGGTTTTCTCCGACCCTGGATATCATCCTGGCGATCGTGGTCGGCATCGCCAGCATCCTGCTCGCGATCTACCTTATTGTCACGGCGTAGACCCAAGCATTGAGTAAGATAAATCGGTATGCATGGGGCCATCGTCTAGGGGACTAGGACACCACCCTTTCAAGGTGGCGACACGGGTTCGAATCCCGTTGGCCCTACCACGTCCATGGGGCCAGAATGAAGAGCACGGACTATTCCTCTCTCCTGCGTGGGAGCGGAGACTCGTGTGGCGACCGTCAGTGTCGCGTTCCGTGGTGGTACGAACCTTGCGACCCTGTATCTAACAGGGTAGTGAAGCGTGCGGGTGGTACCGTGCGGTAGACCGCCCATTTGTGTGCTTAAAGGAGCCAAGATGACAAACACCACAGATACACAGCTTGTCCCGGTCAGCGGCACGTTCAAACTTGGCGGCGACCTCCCCGTTTATCGGTTGGGCTTCGGCGCCATGCGCATTACCGGCAAGGGCATCTGGGGAGAGCCGGCGAATCGCGCAGAGTGCGTCGCCGTGCTCCGGCGCTCGCTCGAGCTTGGCGTGAATCTGATCGATACCGCGGACGCGTATGGCCCGAATGTGAGTGAAGAGCTTATCGCGCAGGCGCTGTACCCGTATCCCGAAGGGTTGGTCATCGCGACCAAGGGCGGCCTGGTGCGAAGCGGCCCTGGCCAGTGGAGTCCTGATGGGCGTCCAGAGCACCTGCGCGAGGCCCTGGAGGGCAGTCTCCGGCGTCTGCGGCTCGACCAGATCGATCTGTACCAGTTCCACCGACCCGACCCGAACGTGCCCTTCGAGGAATCTGTCGGTACCTTCGCCGATATGCGGAAGGAAGGCAAGGTACGGCACATCGGACTTTCGAATGTGACGACCGATCAGCTGGCCACGGCGCAGGGGATCGTTCCGATCGCCTCCGTTCAGAACCGGTACAACCTGACCGATCGCGAGCATGAGGATGTACTGGATGCATGCGAGCGCCAGGGCATCGGCTTTATACCATGGTTCCCTCTGGCAACGGGCGATCTAGCGAAGCCCGGCAGCAGACTCGACCAGATCGCGCAGGCACACGACGGGACACCCGCTCAGGTCGCGCTCGCCTGGCTGCTGAAGCGGTCGCCGGTCATGCTCCCTATTCCGGGCACGTCCTCCGTGGCGCATCTGGAGGAGAACATGGCGGGGGCTCGTATCGAGCTGAGTGACGACGAGTTCAACGAGATCGACACTCTGGCAAACCCTCACTAAACACTTACACCGGCGGGGCTTAACGTCGGCTTAATGTGGTCTTCGTACGATGGAGGCGGAGGTCACATGCGCCTGCTGCTCGTTGAGGATCAACCAAAGGTAGCCAGCTTCATCCGGCGGGGTCTGGAGGAAGAGCACTACGCGGTCGACGTGGCGTCGAAAGGGAACGATGCGCTTGACCTCGTAACCGTGAACACCTATGACCTGGTCATCCTCGATCTCATGCTGCCCGATATCAGCGGTTTCGAGGTCTGCAAGGAATTGAGGCGGCACGGTCTCACCGTTCCCGTCTTGATGCTCACCGCGCGAGATGCGCTGGACGATAAGGTGGCCGGACTCGATTCGGGAGCGGACGATTACCTGACGAAGCCGTTCGCTTTCCCGGAATTTTTGGCACGAGTGCGGGCGCTTCTTCGCAGACGGGAAGAGGTGAAGACGACCAAGATTCAGATTGCCGATCTGGTACTTGATACTGCGACCCACGAGGTTACGCGAGACGGAAAGATCATCGAACTGGCCAGCAAAGAGTACGCGGTTCTGGAGTATTTGATGCGGCATGCCGAGCGCGTGGTGACCCGCACGATGATGTTGGAAGGCCCGATCCCGAACTATGGCGTGCTGTCTTTGCTGGCGACGCTGAGCCTCGCGGGCATGGCCGTGGCGGCCTCCATCGGCGTGGGGCGGCTCAGTTTGAGCCGAGTCAGCGACGCACTGCGGGAGCAATAACGTTTGTGCTACCATTTGCCCTTCTCGTTCCTTCACCGTCTCAGAACACCCTGGAGGCATTGAGCGCGACCGGACGCTTGTCTCTACCGCGGGGCGATCTACTCGAAATGGGTGCGCCCATACCGGCGCGTGAAGGGGAACCGCTTCCATCGGAGTTGCCGCAGGCAGCGCGTGAACTCGAACGCTGAGGTGGTGCACCTCGATTCCTCCGCTATCGTCAAGTTGGTCCTGCGGGAATCGGAATCAGACGAACTGACAGTATTCCTTGAGGACCGGCCCCAGCGCGTGTCATGCGCGCTTGCTCGAGTAGAAGTGTCACGGGCAGTTCGTCCCCACGGAGATGCGGCCGTAC
>CAAGKR010436451.1_pt1 | contig 11588 bp, 11 predicted proteins | sample 2556971 | NCBI WGS metagenome assembly CAAGKR01 (sample SAMEA5207829, study PRJEB30636) | soil metagenome | biome: forest; feature: boreal; material: soil | place: USA | collected 2011-09 | depth 1 m
TGGCTGCGCGCGCGAAGTTCGAGCACCTGGCCCAGGAGCACAAGCGTAGTGATGGCCGCCGCTGCTTCGAAGTAAACCGGCACTTCACCAGACGGATCGCGAAAGGACGGCGGAAAGACTTGGGGAAGCAGCTTTGCAATGACGCTGAAAACGTATGCGACTGACACACCCAGACCAATCAGCGTGAACATATTCAGGCTGCGATTCACGATTGACTGCCAGCCGCGAACGAAGAAAGGCCACCCACCCCAAACGACTACCGGCGTTGCCAGAAGAAACTGAATCCAACCAAGCACGCGCATAGAGACAACTCGTTCAAGGGGATTTCCCGGAACGAAATCGCTCATAGCTATTAAGAGGAGAGGGACAGTGAGAACCACACCCACCCAAAATCGGCGCGTCATATCGACGAGCTCAGGATTCTTTTCTTCTTCGAGCGTAACAGTGCGGGGTTCGAGCGCCACGCCGCAGATGGGACAGTTGCCGGGTTTGTCGCGCACGATCTGCGGATGCATCGGGCAGGTGTATTCGATCTTTTGGATTGGAGCTACAGGTGCAACCGGCTCCAGCGCCATCCCACACTTTGGGCACGAACCCGGCTTGTTCTGGCGAACTTCGGGATGCATCGGACACGTGTAAAGTCCGCTATCGCCCACAGGACTCCCAGCGGTCTGTTGAGGTTGAATAGCGATTGGGCGCGGATCGGTAATTTGCACAGCCTGCTTCAAGAAGCTCTCAGGATTGGCTTTGAACTTGTTCAGGCAGTGCGTGCTGCAGAAGTAATAAGTTCGTCCGTCGTACTCGAACGAACCAGCAGCTTTCTCTGGTTGCACAGTCATGCCACAAACCGGATCTATTGCTGCGCCTGATTTGGCTTCTTCGAAATGTGTCTGCGGATGCATCTTCCTACCTAACTTCTAGTTTGACGTTGTGTTCGAGGCGCAAATGTTGAGTCTTACCTAGCCGAATAAGCTAAACATCTACGCCCCAATAATGATGAAGGTCGGTTCGGGCCTAAACCGGAGTGCCGGATAGCTTCGACATTAGCTTCGCTAACGTCTCGGCTGCGTTTAGCTCGCAGCCTCGATCGCGGTCACGCGGATCGTCTTGCCAGTCACTCGACCAGTCACTTTTACCTTCTGACCGGCGAACTCGCGCACGACCTTGGAGTTATGAAGACCAGAGAAATGCCTGCACCAGCTTTACACAGAGCAAAAGGCCAATAAAACAATGGGTCGCGGTCGGAAAAGATGCGTTTATGTGCTTTATGCGACATAAGTTTCGATATGAATCTCGGCAAAATCTTTGCGGGCCACTTACGAAGTAGAGTCGTGCGTGAGCATATCGCCGCCATTTTGCGAAGAAAAGATGGTACGCGCAAGCTCTTTCACATCCGTTGACATCTAGTTTCATTTGGCTTGAGCGCTTTCTCTTTTATTCCTATAGCAGTTCTAACGGTCTGGGGCCATTGACACCCCTCACCATCGCGAAATCAGCCACGGCATAAGGGCAAAGACACCGAGCATCAGGAGATAGACTATGCCCGATACCGGATCGCGCGTTCTGACGTACTCGGAGACCGAAAGCCCCCGCAGTCCCAGAACCACCAGCAACTCTGCGACAAGCAAAGAACCGAGGGCGATGAAACCTATCGCGAGACTCTCGAGCATGGCTAATGCAACCCTAAAGCGCCGAACTGTTCACCGCGCCGCCAGAACGACCGCAATCAGCATCAGCGGCTGCTCAAGCAATTCGGCGTTCCTCTCACCGAAGCGTGGAACTGACCACAGCACACGAATCGTCCCGAGCACGAATCCCGCGCCGAAAACAAAGAATAAATAAAGCAACGCCGCTTTGAAGATTTGCGCCGAACTACGGACTCGTGAGGAGGTACTCATTTGCGTGGCTCTCTCTTTGGAGCGCAACACAGCCACACTCCGAAATTCCGAGTTGAAAATCCATGTTCGTCGTAAAAGCTTCGCACTTCCGCGCGTCGCTTGTAGCACTGAATACAATTACCTATTCAGTACAGTGTGATCTCCCCATATGACTCAGGCATGTTTCGCTTTCCAGTGCCGCTCCTGCTTGCGCTTGGCCCAGGCCCAGAACCGGCTGTGCTGTATGTTCGCCTCGTCGTCGCTCCACAGATCCTTATGCACAAAGATTGATTCATCACCAGCGTCAATGACGAGCATCATCTCGTGATCGTAATTCGCTGTTAGCGCCCTGCCTTGAATTTCTGCCGCCAGGTTCTCGGCTGCAACCTCGCCCTGTCGCACGGCCATATGCCCCATCTTTGGGCCTTTGAAGCTAACGCAGTCACCCGCCGCGTACACTCTCTCGATGCCCTCCACGCTCATCGTTGTATCAACGCGAACATAGCCTTCCGCATCAGTGATTCCCGTGCCTACCAATGCGCCCGGGCCACCAAAGGGCGGGGTGAGCATATTGAGGTCGCAGCTAAGCGTCCGCCCGTCATTGGCGATTACAGAGTTGGGCGTCACTTGAGTGATTGCAAAGTCGGAGACCAACTCAATGCGATGAGACTCCAAAGCGCCATTCAAAGCTTCTGACATAGGTATGCCGCCAAACATCTCGTCGGGACTTTCGCTGCTTACAATTGTTATCGTGCAGTGATCACGCTTGCCACGTTCTTCAAGCAGGCGGGAAAGCGCAAAGGCAGTCTCGAATACAGGAACTGGCAACCGTGCGCCAGGGCAGTAGCCGATTACCGCGCGGCCCTGATTGAAACTGCGCGCGGCATCGCCAAACTTCTTCGCATCGCGGACGCCCAAGAGGTGATGGGCATGTTCGAAGAATCCCGTTACTTGCTCCGTCTTCAACCTCCGACCCAATGCAAGGACCAGAAAGTCGTACGGCATCTCTCCAACAAAATCCCCCCGCGCAAATGTAATGTGGCGTTCTGACGGGTAGATTCGAGCCACTTCGCCTTCGACGAAGCGGATCCTCCGATCAACCATCGCCTCGCGTATATCGAACGCAATGTCATCCGGCTCGCATTGTCCAAATGCAAGCTGGACCAGCGCCGGATAGAAAAGAAACTCTCGGCTCCGAGACACTAACGTGATTTCGTGCTCGTTTCCGAGCCTTTTCGCCAGCGACTCGGCGGCGACTACCCCACCAAAGCCGCCGCCTACAATCAACACTTTCGCCATTTACGCTGCCTTCACTTCCCTGCTCTCTCATCACTACGACGAACGACCTCAACTGAACACTTCGCGTGTAACACGGCAGCCTGAGACACTGATCCCAGCAGAAGACGATGCCACGTGCCGTAGCCATGAGAGCCCACGACAATAAGATCGGCTCTCCAGCGTTCAGCTTCTTCAAGAATAACGGACTGTGGCGAGCCGGGTAGTACCTGGCCGGTAACATTCACCGATTGACCTAAAGCCTTCTTCAATCTTGCGGAGGCTAGGTCAACCACTTTCTGGGTCTGCTCTCGCACCGCGCGCTCCATTTCATCGTAATACTCAGGCGGAATGGCCCACGCCTCAGGAGTCGGACTCAGTGGTATTTGGAACGCGGAAACAATCCTGAGCTCGCTGTTCGAAGGCCAGGGCCGCAACGCTACTTCATCAACGGCTGCTTGGCTGCACGGAGATCCATCAACTGCTAGAAGAATTCTCATAACCTTTCGTTACCCGTCCTCAAACTCAACCGATTTGTAGCAGTCGCTAACTCTTTACAAGGTTGCCGCTGCAACTCCAGTCTCAGTTTCCCGCAAGCATGACATTGCAGGCTTAAGCGGCCGGGTCACCAGTACTGGACAAGGCGCTTGACGCAATACTCGATCTACGTTCGATCCGAAGAGAGCCCGCATACCGAAACCTGCCCCATGCGCACCCAGGCAGATGAGATCAATTTCGTTTCTTTCAGCGTAATTTAGTATTTCGCGATAGGGCTGGCCCTCGCTGACAGCGTGCCTGATGTCGCACCAAAGATGCGCCTCTGGAGGGACGGCCTTCTGCAAACGATGCGCTGTCTTGTGATAGGTTCCTTCCCGGCCGAGGGGATACCAGGAAATCTCCGATTCATTTAGCGTGAAAGGCGGCAGCACATGCAGCAAATGCAACTCCGACTGATACTCTTGTGCGAACGACAACGCATAGTTGAGCGCCAACTCGGAGTAATCTGAGAAATCGTAAGCCACGAGAACGCGTTTCAGTTCGATCTTTGTGTCAGAGCCCTTTACCCAATCGCGTTCATCGGTATGCATCACCAGGACAGGACAGGGTGCGGTCCGGGAAACCGACTCGGCGGTCGATCCCAACAACGCCGCGCGATGCGGCCGTCGGCGCGAGCGCATGACGATCAGGTCAACGCCATACTTGGCAGCTTCGCGCGCGATGGCCGCGCCGGTGTCATCACATTTGACAACCAGACTTTTCCAATCGAGTCCAGCCATGTCAGCCGAACCCGAATGCTTCTGGACCGCCTCCTTGATCGCCTGAGCTGCTTTATCGTGGGCATCCGGCGTCGCCAACCCGTCATCGGTCAGGTCACAATGCAAAAGAATCAGTTCGGCGTTATATGCTCGCGACAGTGCTATGGCATATCGCAGAGCCTTGTCAGAATCGGGCGAGAGATCGGTAGGACAAAGGATGCACTCTATTTTCATAAACTTCTTCAGGGTCGCAGCCCTGCCTCCTAACGCGGTTTGAGCAACGATTGTGCCGGAGGGTAATCTGCGCATTTTCGGCGATTCATGAATGCAACTGCGAATAATCCCTTACTCATCTGGGGATATTCCACAATCAGCAACCGAGAGCTATCAACCTCATTGCAGCAAACTCAGTGTGTTTATTAGGCCTAACTTCGCGGAATGGGTCTTGCTCGCGTTTGTAATGGCATGAAGCCGATTTTGGAGCTGTAGTCCGAGTGTCAGGGACGGTTTGTCAGTACCACCTGCGTTAGCGGGTGGGTGGCATCATTAGTTCTATGCAAAACCAGATCACAATCCAGCGCATCGATCCCTTGCTGCCAGCAAAGACATTGATCCGCAAGACGCCGTCTCGCTTCAAGCAGTTGAAGCACATGATTGGCAACACGCCGTTGCTTGCCATTCGGTTCTCGTTCAGAGGAAAAGAGCGCGTCATCTATGCCAAGGCCGAGCACCTCAACATGACGGGCAGCATTAAAGACCGCATGGCCTATCACATTCTGAGAAAGGCCTATGAAGAGGCGCGAATCCAGCCCGGCGACACCATCGTCGAAGCCACTAGCGGCAACACAGGCATTTCCTTTGCCGCGATCGGGCGGGCGTTGGGCCATCAAGTCGTCATCTTCATACCTGACTGGATGAGCCAGGAGCGAGTCGCTTTAATCAGAAGCCTGGGCGCGAAAATCGTTCCGGTCAGTCGTGAACAAGGCGGTTTTCTTGGCAGCATCCGCATGACTGAAGAGTTCGCTCAGCGTGAGCAAAATGTTTTCCTGCCCGCACAATTCGCCAATCTGGCAAATGTCGAAGCGCACGAGCAGACCACCGGACCGGAGATCTGGTGGCAACTATACTCTCACTCGATCAAGCCCGATGCGTTTGTCGCCGGGGTCGGCACTGGCGGCACAGTCATGGGCGCGGGAAAATTTCTGCGGCAGCATAACCCCGCGATCAAACTGTATCCGCTGGAGCCCGCCGAATCGCCCACGCTTTCTACCGGATGCAAAGTTGGCCGGCATCGCATTCAAGGCGTCTCCGACGAGTTCATTCCTTCGATTTTAAATCTTGAAGAGCTTGACCCAGTGGTCAGTGTGCCGGATGGTGAGGCGATCTTAATGGCTCAGAAACTCGCCGCCAGTCTTGGCCTCGCTGTCGGCATTTCATCGGGAGCCAACTTCATCGGCGCGTTGATGGCACAGAACAAGCTCGGCGATGACGCCGTGGTTACGACTGTATTTCCTGATGACAACAAGAAGTACCTCAGCACGGATCTGCTTCGCGATGAGCCTGTGAAGACTCGATACCTATCGCCTGAAGTCGAGTTGCTAAATTACGAGGCTTTCAAACGAGTATGCTACCCCTGCTTTGATGGCGAAGCGTAGGCCGCGATACCACCTGGTAACGATGTTTGGACTCAATCGAACTATAACAAGCGAGCCGTAAGACCGACGCGACCGCTTCTCACGACTTCCATCAGCCGGCGCATGCGTTCCTTGCCGTCGCGCCAGAGTGTCGTGACTATGCGCTGATCTCCGACGCCTGCGGCGAATGCTTCGTATGGTATTTGCAACTTGCCGGAGTAGACGCCGAGGCTCGAAAGCGTACCGCCCGGTCGCAAGCTGCGTAATGCACTCTCGAAGGTCTGCTGCGTGCCGAGCGCCTCGATTGCTACATCAGCGCCGCCGCCGGTCAAACACTTCACTTCAGCTACAACGTCAACGTCGCGATAGTCGAGTGTTACATCCGCACCCATACGTTTCGACATAGCAAGGCGATGCTCGTCTCCATCGACGCCGATGATTAGGGTCGCGCCCCTTATGCCTGTGGACCCACAGCCCGGATCCTCCCGTGATAATGGTTGAGGCCCGGCTGCCTGACGCCGCCAAACGGCGGCGTCAGCTTCGTGTAGTTCAAGCTCATCCGCCCCTTGCAGTTGATTACTCGCTAGCCTTCCGGCCGGAGTGTTTATTCAACTCCGCGATCAGTCTGGCTGCGGTCCGCGGTGGCTCCACGTTTCCGAGCACTACATCTTTGTTCGACATCTGCTTGCCGTACATGTCCTTATTTGCGTCATCGTCCGGCCGCAAGGTCGCGCCCTGGAGCGAGACGCCAGCGAATAGTCCGCGCGCGCGCGAATAGGTGAGAAGCTCGGCGTGAAGCTGAGCATCCGTCTCAGCCGAAGACGTACGACCTACTGGACCCGCCGCCACCGAGGCATCGCCCCCGATGGTGAATTTGCTGGACAGAAGCTTATCGATGGCGCCCTGGTTCATAAGCAGCATTACGACATCAGTTTCGGATCCGCCAATTTGGAACCCAACACTGCCGCCTTCGACTCTCACTCCGCCTGGCGCCGACCAGCCGCGCCCGTTCTTGTTTCTGCACACAATAAAGCCCCGGCCGTATTTCGCCCCTACGATGAAGGCGCCTTTCTTCACGTTCGGCACGATCACGGCGCAGGCTGCCTTGTCGAGCAGATCTTTCGGAATACCTTTGTCGGGCGCCGCCATGATTTGCCTCAGTACATCAGCCGCAGCGTTAAGCCGCTTCGTGGTGTCGTCGTCCCCTTTCGTACGAGCGGTTGACTTGCTCACCCACGGCCCGGAACTCATCACCAGAGCGACCAGGGCCGCCGCTAACATTAACTTTGTTACTCTCATCTTTCTCCCTCCGTCACTTAGATCATTTCGCTTTCTGCTCTTTTGCGAGAGCAGATAAGCCTGTTGTCGGACGCCGCCAAGCCTGAATTCTTAAGAACGTGCGCTATCGCGCAGGGCAAGATTCGTGCCCTCAACATACCTCCATTTTGCTCCTGCTATCCGGGGCCCAAACATTGTTGATTGGGGGCATCGCTGCGAAAATATACACAGCCTCAGCAGGAGAATTTCCCGGGACAGATCGAACGTATTGGCCCTGGCACACATCGGTATTGAAGGTAGTGCTGGCCGAGATTTCTTCTCACCACCTGTCGTCACTATCCTCCCAGTGAGGAGAAAGACCGTTTCAAAACTAAAAGGTGGGGGGACGCTCACTACTCGTCCAGCGCGGATTACCCTCGGCGGCGGCGCATCCCACATGAGAAACGAACTGCGTGACACTTCCGACCAGGCCAGCAAGGTCGGGCTTGATCACGTAAGCATTGGCTCCCGCCTCAATGCCCCTCTTCTTATCAGCTTCATAGGCCGCGCCGGAAAAGAAAAGAATCGGCGTGTGCGGGTCGAAGGCGCGCATCCGGCGGCACAATTCAAAGCCATCGAGATCAGGCAACCATGAGTCGAGCAAATACAGGTCGAAGCGTTCTGCTTGAATCAATGATAAGGCTTGGGTTGCAGTTCCGACGGCTTTGGTTTCAATCCGCCAGAACTTCAGTAGCATGCTTAACATCTCACGAGAGTCTCGATCGTCGTCTACGCAGAGAACTCGGGCTCGGGGGTTGGATAGCATTATTGCCTCCTGATTCAGGGGATAATTGTCTGAATGGTCGTCATCTCTTGGATTATCATCGCCGCACCCTCACGCAACTTTATCTTGTTATGCCGATCACGGCGGCAACGCCTGTGCCAGTCAGAACATGCGATTTCTGGCCGTATTTCGGCCATCTCCAATCTGATAGTCGCGCGTGGTTTCGCAGCAGTTGCGTAAAAGACCGCACACCCTGACTAGTGGCCGAATGATTTCGGTAGATGATGCCTAGCTCAAGAGTCTGCGCATCAACTTTCGTTTGACGAGTTCGACTAACTAGGCATGAATGTCTGGATGATCGTGTTGCAGGACGGAGGCGAAGCGCGCAGCGGGTGCATAAACGTCGCTCAACCTCTCGCAGACTTGTGCTGACTGATCACCTTGAACAGTTCGAACCATATGATGCTGATCGCGCCTGCGGTAAGGCATAAGGCCAGGTCCTCGAAGTGCAGAGTGGAGAAGCGGAAGAGCTCGCGCAGGAACGGCACATAGAGCACCATGCCCAGAAAGACCAGCGCCCCGCCGACCACCCACCATAACGCAGCGTTTCTCGACCGAAGTGTTCCCAACATGGTGCGTGACCACGAACGATTGGTCAGGATCAGACCGAGATTAGCGATAATCAGCGTCGTAAACGCCAGGGCGCGCGCTTCTTGTTCGCCTTGTCCGCGGCGAAGTGCAACGCTGTACATCGCTACGAGTATCACCAGCACACCGAGGCCTTGCAGCAAGCTGAGCGCGAGTGTTGGGCGGCTGAAAACACGCTCCTTCGAATTGCGCGGCGCACGCCGCATCACGTCGGCCTCTTCCGGCTCAGCTTCAAAAACGACAGAGCAAGCCGGATCGATGATCAAATGGAGAAAAGCGATGTGGATCGGCAGCAAAACCAATGGCCATTTGAAAAGCACGGGAATCAACGTCATGCCCGCAATCGGCACATGAATCGCGACCAGGTACGCCATCGCCTTCTTGAGATTGTCAAATACGCGGCGGCCGACTCTTACCGCCTGCTCAATTGACGAAAAATCATCATCGAGCAGCACCAGCGCCGCGGCCTCGCGCGCAACGTCGGTGCCCCGGTCTCCCATCGCGATGCCAATGTGCGCCGCTTTCAGCGCGGGCGCATCATTGACACCGTCGCCAGTCATCGCCACGACTTCACCGTTGGCTTTCAGCGCGTTCACCAGACGCAGTTTCTGTTCAGGCACAACGCGCGCAAAGATATTGGCGGTCTCGACGCGTCTTTGTAGCTCGCCGTCGCTCAGCTCGTAAAGCTCGGGGCCGGTGATTACTTCGTCGGACGGCGTCAGGCCGATCTGCCTCGCGACGTTTACCGCCGTGCCCGGATAATCGCCCGTGATCATGACTACCCGGATGCCGGCGCTGTAGCATTCTTTGATGGCTGCCGGCACGGTCGGCCGTACCGGATCGGCCAGACCAACAAGACCCAGAAATTCAAAGTCAAAGTCATGTTGCTCGATAGGCAGATCGGCCTGCTTGAAACGCGAACGGGCCGCGCCCAAGACACGAAAGCCTTCGTTTGCCAACGCGGTGATGGGGCGCGAGAGCGCCTGTAGTTGTGCTTCATCGAGGTGGCACAGATCCGCAATCGCTTCGGGGGCGCCTTTTGCGCCGATGATGTAGTCTTCACCGTCGCGCGATCTCCACACGCGTGAAAGCGCCAGCAACTTTTGCGAGAGCGGGTACTCGCGTACCAGCACCCAGTCGTCGTGAATATGTTCTGTATCCGCGAGGTAGAGATTGCCCAACTCTTTCAAGGCCCGGTCCATGGGATCGAAGGGATCGCGCTGGCTGGCGAGAATGCTGAACTCGATGAGCTGATGAAAGTCTTCGGGGATTTCCTCGTTCGCGCGCGCCTGCAGGTCGTAGAACTGACCGTTCGCATAGAGTTTTCCCACAGTCATGCGGTTCATCGTCAGCGTGCCCGTCTTGTCCACGCAGAGCACTGTTGCTGAACCAAGTGTTTCCACAGCGGGCGTGCGGCGCGTCAGCACCTTCTGCTGCGAGATACGCCACGCACCCAACGCCATGAAGATCGCAAGCACGACGGGAAACTCATTCGGCAAAATGGCCATCGCCAACGTGAGACCGGCAAGAATGCCGTTGAGCCAGTCCATGCGCGTCAATCCGTAAACCACTGTAACCAACACGCACAGCAAGAGGCCAAAGATGGCGAGATTGCGCACCAGAAGCGTCATCTCTCTTTGCAGCGGCGTCTGTTCAGGTTCAACTGATTGCAGCGCCTTACCGATCCGTCCCAACTCGGTGCGCGTGCCGGTGGCCAACACCTCTGCGTAGCCTTGGCCGTGAACCACCAGTGTGCCCGAATAGACGAATGGCAGATCGTCGCCACCAGGCCGTTCCATCTCAACCGGTCCATCTGCAATAACCTTTCTGACCGGCACTGACTCGCCGGTCAGGACCGATTCGTCAGCGAGCAGGTTCGTGCAGGAAAGCAGTACCGCGTCGACCGGAACACGATCGCCTTCCGCCAACACCAGGATGTCACCTCGGACGACGTCGCGACCCGCAATGCGTTTCTGATGTCCGCCACGAATGACCAAAGCGCGCGGGCTCGACAAATCGCGGAGCGCTTCCAAGGTGCGTTCGGTTTTGCGTTCCTGATAGAGCGTGATGCCCATGATGAAGAAAACGAAGCCGAGCAGCATCAGCGCTTCCTGCGCGTCGCCGAGAAAGAAATAGATCGTGCCGCCGGCTAGGAGCAGCAGGAACATCGGCTCGCGCACTACCTCGTGAGCAATCGCCAGAAGACCGCGCCGCTTCGTCGAAGGCAGCTCGTTGTATCCGTCGCGGCTGAGCCGTTCTGCCACTTGCTCTTCAGAGAGGCCCGTGACGGTGTTAAGGTCAAATTCCTTGGTCATGAACATTCTGCAAGTCGATCAAGCGCTCATCTCAAGAGTCTGCGCATCAGCTTTCGCTTCACCAGTTCTACCAGCAGCAGGTAAGTACCTGTCGCTCCTCCAAGGAAGAGGAAGAATGCCGGAGGCAAAGGCGTGAACCCTAACATTCTTCCCAATGAAGTAAACGGGATCACGATGCCTGCCATAACCACCGCGATTGTGGTTGCCGTTAGGGCGAGACTAGGACGGCTGCGAAAAGGATTGCCAGCCGTGCGGATGACGAAGATGACAAGCGTCTGGGTGGCGAGCGACTCGACGAACCATCCTGTGTGGAAGAGTTGTTCAGAGGCCTTGAAAAACTTGAGCAGCGCAAAGAATGTCAGGAAGTCGTAGACGGAACTAATTGGGCCAATGTAGATCATGAAATCGCGGATCATGCCCACATTCCAGCGCTGCGGCTTGTGAATAAACGTCCGGTCAACGTGATCTGTCGGAATCGTCACCTGCGCCAGATCGTAAAGAAAGTTATTCAGCAGAATCTGCGTCGGCAGCATCGGCAAAAA
>CAAGKR010066654.1_pt1 | contig 11586 bp, 6 predicted proteins | sample 2556971 | NCBI WGS metagenome assembly CAAGKR01 (sample SAMEA5207829, study PRJEB30636) | soil metagenome | biome: forest; feature: boreal; material: soil | place: USA | collected 2011-09 | depth 1 m
CAGCACCCGGAGCGCCCGAGCCGAAACCGCCAACTCCGCCGCCGGGAGTTCCCTGCACCACTCCGGCATTCACTCCGCGAAAAATTCCGCCCGCCTGCGTTCGCAGTATGTCCGTGTTAGCGATCGGCAGATTGTAGCGGGCAATCGCCAGATCGAGATTATTCTCCAGCGCCAGCCGGATCGCATCGTTCAAAGATAAATATAGTTTGCCATCGCGAATCAACTGGGTGAGAAGCGGAGAGTTTGTCAGATCGGGCTGCGGAACCGTGTCCGCCGAATATGCGCTCAGGGGATTGCGCGACCGAGGCATATTCAGACTGGGGGCCGCATTTATTTGTCCCGAGGCAGTTGCAGTCAATGCGATCAGTAGGCAACTCGTTAGTTGTTTAATACTCACTGCTTCACCGCCTCATATGGCTGCAATTCAGGATTGGCGGTGTCGCCAACCAACCATCCATCGCGGAGTTGAATGGTGCGCGAACCGTAGGCCGCATTCGCGTCCGAGTGGGTCACTTGCACAATCGTCGTTCCCTGATGGTTCAACTCGCGAAAGAGTTCCATAATTTCTTGCGCCTGGGACGAGTGCAAATTTCCAGTCGGCTCGTCCGCAAGCAACAGCGCGGGTTTGTGGATCACGGCGCGGGCGACTCCAACAAGCTGTTGCTGTCCGCCGGAGAGTTGACTGGGAAATAAATCTTTTTTCGCCACAATCTGGAAGCGATCCAGCGTGTCGGCTACCATCCCCTGCCGCTGTTTGTGCGGAACATCTTTATAAGAAAGTGGAAGGTCAATGTTCTCGCGCACTGTCAAATCATCCAGCAGGTGATAGCTCTGAAACACCATCCCAATGTTTTTCTTGGCAAGCTCGGCGCGGGCCTTGCGCTTCATGTCATGAACGGCTTGGTCACGAAACCAATACTCGCCGGCCCACTGGTCATCCAGCAACGCAAGCACATTCAGAAGGGAAGATTTTCCCGCGCCGGATGGTCCCATAATCGTAATGAACTCGCCCTCGCGAATTTCCAGGTTGATTCGGCGCAGGACCCACGTTTGTCCGGCTGCGGTTTTGTAGCTTCGCTCGATATTTTTTAGTTGGATCATAGAGGTCTCAATCTCAAAGATGTTTCAGCCCGCTCACTCGTACCGCAGCGCCACCATGGGATCGACCCTCGCCGCGCGGCGCGCTGGCAATGCCGCCGACGCGAGTGCCAACGCTGAAACCAGAAAAATCACCGAGCACAAAGTGAGCGGATCGTTGTTTGAAATTCCGAACAATTGGCTGCGGATGGTTCGCGTCAGTAATAAAGATGTGAGCAATCCGACCGCGATCCCAATTCCCGCCAGCCACAGTACCTCCATCAAAACCATCCGCAAAACAGTGGAGCGAGTTGCGCCGAGAGCGATTCGTATGCCGATTTCGCGCGTGCGTTGGGCCGTGGTATAGGCGAGCACCCCATACACGCCTATCGCGGCCATGAGCGCGGCGAGTAAGCCGAAGCTCGATGCCAGCAGGGCAACCGAACGTTCCGCGCTCAAGCTGTCGTCAACTTGCTCGTGCATTGTGCGGAAGTCATCGAGCACGAGCTTGGAGTCGAGCGCTTGCATTGCGCGGCGGATGGTTGCTTCTGCGGCTTCGGGCGATTGCCATGTGCGCACATAGAACGTCATTCCGAAGGACATTGCTTCGGGTTCCGTTTCTTGCAAATACGGTGTAAACACAGTCCGTCGAGGTTCCTCGCGAAGCGTGGTGTGCTTTGCGTCTTTCACTACTCCGACGATCTCCGTATCAATTTTTATGTTTCCAGCTCCCCAACCGAAATAGCGGCCCACCGCCAGCTGCGGCTGTCCAAAATAGTGCCTTGCGAAGCTTTCGTTAACTACAGCGACCTTTTGTGCTCCGGCCACGTCCTCTTTGCCGAGTTCCCGGCCCGCCAGAAGAGAAATACCCAGCGTGGAACAGTATCCGGCACTCACTTTTGCACGTTCCACGTTCATGTCTTCATGTTCTTTTGCGGTGTACCCGGCAACGGTGAGGTTTTGTCCCCAATTGTTGTTTGCCAGTTCGGGGTCATTTGTTGCGGCGGTGGAGCGCACGCCAGGAAGGCCTTTCACACTTTCGAGAATCCGCTGATAAAGCTTAACTGCCTGCTCAGGCGCATATCCCGCGAGGCGTGGGTCGACAGTGAAAGTCAGTAAGTGGTCGGTGGTGAATCCCAAGTCCAGTGTTTTGAGATTGCGCAATGTACGCACAAAGAGTCCTGCGCCAAACAGCAACAGCAAACTCATTCCGATCTGCACTACGACGGCAACTCGGCGAAACCGAAGCGGGCCGCCCGCGATCATGGCCGCTTGCTGTTTCAGCGCCGGCGTCACATCAGGCCGCCAGAACTGCAACGCAGGTGCCAGACTGAAGAGCAGGCCTGCCAAAAGAGCAACGACAAAGTTGAAAACGAATATGCGCAAATCGGGATGGGAAGAAAATGGAGGCTCTCCGGTCGTCTGACGCCACATCATTTGCATGAGCAACGCTGAGATTTGTGGGGCCAGCGCGAGACCAGCGATGCCTCCGGCAAGCCCAAGCAACATACCCTCCACGAGAAGTTGCCGGATCACCCGTCTGCGCTTCGCGCCCAATGCATAACGGACTGACATTTCGCGCAGTCGTCCCGCCATTCGTACCAGCAGCAGGCTCCCGACATTCGCGCATGCCATGAGCAGCACCAGAACGGCCATGGCGGTGATAATGAGCAGCGGCGCGGACAATGATCCATGAACGAATAGCCCTTTCGATCCATCCAAAAGGAATAGGTGGGATTGGGTAAGAAACGCCTCGCGGAAGTTCTGCGAAGTGTGTCCCATTTGTTTCAGCTCGTCAGCGCGAATCGAATGCCAGAGTGGATCAACTCCGGCTTCGGCCTGTTCACGGCTGATTCCGGGCCTTAGCCTTCCGATAATGTTTAGCCACTGCGACCGGCGTTCATCGAGATCATTCCAGCCGGGAGTAACTTCCGGCTTCATCATCATGGGTGCGAAAATTGCCGGAGTATCGCCTACCACCACGCTGTGGAAACCTGGCTGTGTAACTCCGATCACAGTGAAGGGATGGCCATTGATCGAAATGCTCTGATTTAAAATCCGAGGATCAAGACCAAAACGCCGTTGCCAATAATTAAAGCTCAAGACGACGAGAGGGTTGGCATTCTGCGCAACATCGTCGGATGGCACGAACAATCGGCCCAGCGCCGGTTGCACTCCGAGAACGTCGAAGTAGTTGCCGGAAACTAACTCTGCATCCGCGAGCTCTGGCTGGTTGTGCCATTGCACACCGACCTGCGCCGACGTGATTGCGATTAACCCGCTGAATACCGTATTGCGATCCCGGACATCGCGGTACATGGGATAAGAAAAAGAGAGCGCGTCATCGCCACGTGACCGGCTGCTTCCGAAATAACGACTGGAGGACTTTAATAAAACTAGACGATCCGGTTCCTTCACCGGCAAGTGGCGCAACAACGCCTGATCAAGCAGACTGAAGATCGCCGTATTCGCTCCAATCCCAAGCGCGAGCGTGATTACTGCGACGACCGTGAACCTGGGACTCTTGCGCAGCATCCGCAGGCCGTAACGAAGATCGTTGAGCAACCCAGTCATTGTCTGTTTCTCACTCGTACCGCAACGCCACCATGGGATCGATCTTCGCCGCGCGCCGGGCTGGAATATAGCAGGCTAGCAGCGCGACAACGACTAGCATTCCCGACACTGCGGCAAATGTGACGGGATCAGTTGCGCTCAATCCAAACAGCAGCGAGCGTAATGCGCGGGTCAAAGCTATGGCGCCCACAATTCCAATTGCCACTCCTGCTATTGCGATCATGAATCCCTGCTTGAGTACCATTCGCTGGATGGCGCCCGCCGATGCGCCGAGCGCGACTCTTATGCCGAATTCCGGCTTGCGCCGCGCTACTACGTATGCCATTACGCCATACAGACCCGCCATGGCGAGAAGCAGCGCCGTCACGCCAAACGCGCCGACTAACAACAAATTGAACCGTCTGGACGCGAGTGATGTTGACAATAATTGCCCGACCGTACTGAAAGTGGGCGGCACGGCGGGGTCGAGCGCGCGCAAAATGGCTCGCGCCGATGGAATAATCGAAGAAGGATCGACGTCAGTCCGAATTAGAACAGTGAATTGTTGGGTGGCCTGCGGCCGCTGGCGATAATTCACGTATATGGTTGGGTCGGGCGGCTTCTCCAGACTATCTTCTCGTACGTCCCCGACCACGCCGATGATAGTTAGTGGACGCAGGTCACCATCCATGTTGCCGAATTCGATAGTTTGGCCGAGAGGATCCCGGTCAGGAAATTTTGCGCGCGCGAGCGATTGGCTGACGACAGCAACGTGAGGTGCGTCCATGGCGTCACGGTCGTCGAATGAACGGCCTCGCAATAATGGGATTCCAAGCGTCCGGAAATAACTTCCGCTGACGGGGCAATAGTTGGCGTAGCCGGTGCGGGCCGTATTGTGAAACCATTGCTCGAGTTCCTCCATCGTGTGCGGCGGCGGCTCCCCGGGATTCATCATGACGTAGGTTCCGTCAGACAATGGTTCGGTTAGCGGTAGCCTCCCTGTGCCGCCCACTTCCTGCACCCCGGGGATCTGGCGAAGGCGCTCAAACAATTCGTTGAGAAACTGCACGCGTCGCGTCTTATCTGCATCTTTGTCGGCGAAGGACAGCGCGAGGTTCATAGTTACTACATGCTCAGGACGGAAGCCGGGATCAATCGCGAGCACGCGCAGCAGGCTGCGGCCAAGCAAGCCTGCCCCGGTGAGCAAGATCAATGTGATTGCCAGTTGTCCGGCAACAGTGACGCGGCTTACACGGTTATCACGGGAAGAGGTGGTTTCGGAACGACTGTTCTGAGCAAGCGTCTGCTGGACGCGACCCCAGGTAGTTTGCAGAGCGTTAGAGATCCCCAGTCCAGCCGCAACCACCACAGAAAGGCCAAGCGCAAACAACAGCACCGGTAGTTGGATGGATAAATCATTCGGGATAGGCAACTCGGACGGCGCCAGCCGGACCAACACAATCGTGGCCCATTTTGCGATGAGGACTCCAGCCACCCCTCCGGATAATGACAGCAGAAGCATCTCTGCCAGCGACTGCCCCACCAGCCTTCCGCGAGTGGCGCCGAGAGCAGTGCGGATCGCTAATTCCCGTCTTCGGCCCGCAGCACGGGCCAGCAACAGATTAGTCACGTTCGCACAGGCAATTAGGAGCAGCAAGCCCACAGCGGCGAGCAAGATCATCAGTGCCGGGCGCATATCCCCGGTCAAGGCATCCTGTAGGCGCACGATTGCTATATCGGTCATATCCACGTCTTGACCGTACTGTTGTTTGATCTGGCGAGCGAGCGTGGCCAATTCCGCGTGGGCTTGTTCCAACGTGACGCCATCCCGCAACCGGCCGACCAAGCGCCAGTTATGCGCATTGCGGCTAGGCAGGACTTCATAAAGCTCTCGCGGCACCCATATTTGCGAATCGTCCGGGAAACTGAATCCCGCGGGAAGGACTCCAATAACCCCAATGGCTTGATTCTGGAAAGTAAGCTTTATCACGGAAAGGTCTGTGGCGCTGTTGAGGTGCTCTCGCCAATACCCGTAACTGACCAAAGCAGCCGAAACCGCCCCGAAACGCTGCTCCTCGGACGAGAAGCTGCGTCCCAGGGTAGGTTGCGCTCGCATAACCTTAAAGAAGTCGCGAGAAACAGCGGCGACCATTGTCCGAGTCGCGTCAGCGCCAGCGCCAGTCGAAACCGACTGCAACTCGCTTGCTGTTTCCGCCAGACCCTGCAAGGCAAGACTCTTTGAACGAACGTCCTCAAAATTGGGGTCGGCAAAATTTATCCTTTGCCCATTCGCGTTAACTTCCCAGAGGCGAACGATCCGATCTGGCTTCTGGTATGGCAATGGCCGGAGCAGCGCTCCATAAACGACACTGAAGATGGCTGTGGTTGCGCCAATGCCGAGGGCTAGAGTGATCACGGCAACCGCCGTGAATCCCGGACTCTTGCGCAAAGTGCGCAGCCCATAACGAACGTCATGAAATAGAGTTTCCATAGTCCTCACTCGTACCGCAACGCCACCATGGGATCGACTCTGGCTGCTCGCCGCGCGGGGATGAAGCATGCGAGCAAGGCGGTCGTAAATAAAATCACTGCAACCGCGCTGAATGCGCCGTAATCAATTGCGCCTACGCCATACCACATGCCTCGCATGGCGCGTCCAGCGAGGCATGAGCCTAGCAGTCCCACCGCAAGTCCGATCGCGGACAACACGATGCCTTCTTTCAAAATCAGGCGGACTACTTGTTTCTGATCCGCTCCCAGGGCGATGCGCAGGCCGATTTCATGGGTGCGCTGCGCGACTACGAATGCCATTACGCCGTAGATTCCGACGGCGGCAAGCAGCAGCGCCACCGCGGCGAATGTCCCAAACAGTTGGGTGCCAAAGCGGTCTCCGACCATGGATTCACTCTCGATCTGATTCATCGTCTTCACGTTTGCGAGCGCCAGTTCTGGATCTACTGAGTGCACCGCCGCAGCGATGCTCTTCGTCATCAATTCAGGGTCGCCCGTAGTGCGCACCGCCATTTGTGCGCTGGGCCAGGGGCTCTGCCAGAAGGGCACGTCAATCTCAGGGAAAGCATCTCCTTGCAAGCCGCCATTGTGCACATTGCGGTAAACGCCCACGATCTGCCAGTCAATCGGCGGGCCAAGCTTGGTCACGCCAGGTATGATCTGTTCGACTACGATTCGCTGCGTCAGGGGGTCCACTCCTTTTAAAAAGCGATCCGCAAAGGTCTCGTTCACAACAACTACAGGAATGCTGCTAGCGACGTCCTGTTCGGTGAAGCTTCGTCCGCTGGCCATCTGAATCCCAAATGTTTGGAAATATCCTGGAGTGACCATCGAAAAACCAGCACCGGGCCTTGTGGAAGGATCGCTTACAGGCTTTCCGGCAATACTGAAGGGCATGCCGAACCCCGTGCCCTGTAACGGCATTCCTTCGCCAACTTCGGCGCGGGTTACGCCTGGAAGCGATTCAACTTTTTCCAGCACCTGGCGGTAGAAGGCGATCATTTGCTCGGGCTCAGAGAATTTTTTGTCGGGAACCGGAAGAGAAAACGTGAGCAAGTGGTCAGCCTCGAAGCCAGGATTGACGCGAGCCAACTTCCAGAAGCTGTGGACGGCAATTCCCGCGCTGGCCAGCAGTGTCAGGGCCAAAGCAAATTCGAGAATCACAAGCGTGCGCCGCAATCCGTTGCGGGCGGAACCTGAGGCCGAGCGGCCTCCTTCTTTTAATGTCTCGTTGAGATCGAGTTTCGATGCCTGCCATGCGGGAGCGCATCCGAAGATAACGCCCGAGATCATCGTCACTGAGATGGTGAAAATCAAAACAGGTACGCTCAATCGGACATCCGCCTCCGACGGCAAAGTGTATTGCGGCATGGTCGCCATAAATATCTTGATCATTACCAGGCCCAATGCCGTTCCCAGCACGCCACCTATAAATGCCAAGACCAGACTCTCGCTTAGGAATTGAGCGAACACCTGACGGCGCGATGCGCCCAGCGCGGCTCGCACTGCGACTTCCCGTTGTCGGGTCGTACTGCGTGCCAAAAGCAGGTTCGCAACATTTACGCATGCGATAAGGAGTATGAAACCGACTGCCGCCATCAATATCCACATACTCTTCTTTGCTTCAGGAGGCAGAAAATCGTTGTGGAGCGGTTCCACGCTAATGTCCCACCCCTTGTTGGATTTTGGATTGTCCAGCGCAATCCGATGCGCTACGACATTCATATCGGCCTGCGCCTGGGCCACGGAGACTCCGGGTTTTAGACGGCCGAATACATTTAGCCAATGAAAATCATGATTAAGCTGCTCCGGCTTGAAAGTGAGCGGCGCAAAAATATCTCCCGCCATCCGGTCGGGAGCACCGGGAGGGCGGACGCCAATCACAGTGTAAGGCTCACCGTCCAAGCGCAGTTGAGTGCCAATGATGTTCTGATTCGATCCCATGTGCTCCCACATCCGGTGAGTAAGGATGACCACATGGTCCTTCCCGGCTTGCGCTTCTTCGGGCAGAGAATAGCGTCCCATCCAGGGTGTCTCCCCAAAATACTTGTCGTAGAAGCCGAAGGTCGAGCGAGTGCCATCGACCATTTCGGGCGCGGAGCCGGGCCTGGCCAAATTGAAATTCGCGCCGGTAGAAGCCGCCAGAGCTTGAAATGTCGTATTCTGGCGCTGCCAATCCTGAAAGTCGCCGGCAGAAACCGAATTGCGGCCACCCTGTATTTTCGACCACACAACAACCAACTGGCCCGGATCGCGGTATGGCATGGGCTCAAACAAGGTGGCATAGATCACGCTGAAGATCGCGGTAGTCCCGCCAATGCCGAGCGCCAGCGTGAGCGCGGCAACCAATGCGAAGCCGTAGTTCTTCCTCCACAACCGAAATCCAAAGCGGACGTCACGCCATATGTTCATAGTCGTCTCCAGTGTTGTTCAAGCCCCGCAAACTCTTTTCGGACTTCGTCATCCTCACTCGTACCGCAGAGCCACCATGGGATCGACCTTCGCCCCGCGGCGCAGGCTGCAAAGCATCTCAACAGCTTGCAATCGGCTATGCGTGCACGTCCGCCATCAGTTTCTTCAGTTCTTCCTCGGCAACAACTTTGCCATCGAACAAATGCACTTCGCGCTCGGCATGCTTGGCGAAACGCGGATCGTGCGTCACCATGCAGATGGTCGCACCCTCGCGATGCAGGTTCTGTAACAGCTCCATGACCGCTTCGCCGTTGCGTGAATCGAGATTTCCGGTAGGTTCGTCTGCGAGAAGGATTGAAGGTTTTCCGCCGAGCGCGCGAGCCACGGCCACTCGTTGTTGCTGACCTCCGGAAAGCTGCGATGGGTAATGCCGCACACGGTGCGCCATGCCCACACGTTCGAGCGCTTCCATGACTCGCTTCTTTCGGTCAACCGAAGGCATTTTCTGCCGATAGGTCAGCGGCAGCTCGACATTTTCGTAAACAGTGAGATCGCCGATCAGGTTGAAGCTCTGAAAGATGAATCCAATCTCCTGATTGCGGATGCGTGAGCGCTCGGCGAACTCGAGATTCGCGACAGGCTTGCCATTCAGGAAATAGCTTCCTTCGGTCGGCGTATCGAGAAGTCCGATAATCGAAAGCAGCGTTGACTTGCCGCAGCCCGACGGGCCGGACATCGCAACGTACTCACCCTTCCTAATAGAAAGGTGTACGCCGGAGAGCGCGTGAGTTTCGATTTCATCGGTGTAGAAGATTTTTTTCATATCTTCAATTTGGATCAGCGGTTGTCCTGCTTCAGTCATGGTTTTGCCTCGTTATGATTAACTTCAATTGAGCCGGATTCGATCGGTGTTATCCCAACGCGACATGTCGGAGAGAATCACCGTGTCGCCTTCCTGCAATCCTTCAATAATCTGGATCGAGTTCACCGATGCGCGTCCAACTTTGACCGGGACGCGAACTGCGCCTTTGCTATCTGGATCAAGCTTGAACAGGCTGATGGTACTGGTCTCCTGCCCAAAGGCGGGACGTCCAACGTAAAGAACATTGTCGAGGCGTTCGAGATCAACGGTCCCATCGACGCTCAAGTCGGGACGAGCACCCTTCGGAAGATCGCCCGTAAGCTGAACATCCACGGTGACCGTTCCGTTCTGTACCGCCGGGTCAACGCGCATTACCGTTCCCGCGACCGTCCCGTTGTGTGTGTCAATCATTGAAGGTTGGCCGATCTGCACGTCGCGGGCCTGTGTTTCGGCAATCTTCAATTCTGCGATCAAATGATTCGGCTGGATGACCTTCGCCAACATCGTTCCCGGCAACACATGCTGCCCGACTTGCAGCGGCAGATCAACCAATACGCCATCAATCCCGGCGCGAACCTTAAGAGCTTCCAGTTGCTTCTGCTTCAGTTCCGCGAGGGCGCGCATCTGGTCAACCTTGGCCTGCTGCTCGGCCATTTGCGATGCGATTGCTTTCTGGTTGATGTCCAGTCGCTCGTCCTCAATGTTGTTTCTGGTCGTAAGTTCGTCGGATTTCCCCTTCGACGCTTTGTAAGCGAGTCCGGAAATCACTCCCAGATCGTAGAGCGCTTTGTCGGTTTCGGATTGCAGTTTTGCCTGACTGTAATCGGCCGTTACGGTTGCGGCGCCAGCCTTCTGGTTCATGAGGTCGCTCTGAAGCTTCACTCGCAGGCTCTGATATTCAGCTTCGGCAGCTTTCAATTGCAGGCTGGCGTCGAGCGCTGCCTGCTCGGCTTGCGGATTGCTCATCTCAAGCAAAATGCTGTCGGCTTTCACTTGCGTGCCGGGCAACATGTGAATTCGCACCACGGTAGCTTCGGTCTCTGCTGGTATTTGACGGGTGAATTCCTGGCTGGGAATCAGCGATCCCAAACCCCGGACCTGTCGCAACATGGGGCCTCGCTTTACCGTGTCGGTCCACACCGTGCCGCGCTCGACTTCCGGAGCCGCAGGTTTCAGTCTCGAAACACCGAACGAAACAATGCCGAGAAGCACGACAGAAATCGCCACCACGATAATTTGTCTGCGTTTTTTCTGCCGCTTGATGTCGGGACGAGCGATATCCATCGCTCATCTCCTCGCAACTGGCAATCCATTTGCCATGACCCGCTAAGTATTTGTGAGCACAGCGAGATGTGACTTCGTGGGTGGACGCGAGCCACGACATTCTGTCCGCAATTGAACTAGAGTGTCCGTTTGCGAACAGTTTTCACGAGTCAGAAGCGATACCTCGCCCCCGGCGGGCCTCACCGCGCTGTAATGATGTCAGTCAGCACATCGGGCTTGGATTCATCGCGCACCAGGTGGGGATATTTTTCTCCGCCGTGATAATCGACCTTGTAGGTTTTGTAGTAGTCGGCATTTTCAATTAGCAACTCGATGGGGTCTTTCGTTCCGATCGCGGCGTGCAAGGCGTCGCGCAGAACTTGTGCCGAGTTTGCGTTGTCGGTCGAAAAGCGGCGGCCGTTGACGGCCATGAGCTGCATTCCGGGACCGATTCCGGCGTTTGCCGCCGGCATTCCTTCGATTGTGTCCACAATGGTTCCATCGTCCTTTAGCAGCAGGCCGAGTGAAAAAGACGCATCGATTTCACGATGATCGTCTTCCGAAATGCGCGCAAGGTCTGACCGGGTCTGATCGTAGACAACCTTCCAACCGCTATTTTCAAGGCCGGTCATAGGCGCGCCGGGACCGTGGCTGGTGAGCCGGTCCGTCCAAAAGCTGCGCCAATCGTAGGGAGCAACTTCATTCAGAGTGTTCACCACATCGTCAAAGGTGTATGTCTTCACCACGGGCGGGCCGCCGGGCGCTCCATAGAACATGTGACAGAAGTCGTCGATGGATTTTTTGCCGTGGGTCTGCTGGCGGATGATGGTATCGGCCCACAGCCAATTCAGAACGTCTTCGTCATAGAAGTCCACGGTTCTGCGCCATGAAGCCCAACCGTCATCAGC
>CAAGKR010110108.1_pt1 | contig 11582 bp, 11 predicted proteins | sample 2556971 | NCBI WGS metagenome assembly CAAGKR01 (sample SAMEA5207829, study PRJEB30636) | soil metagenome | biome: forest; feature: boreal; material: soil | place: USA | collected 2011-09 | depth 1 m
GGGCTAAACAATGTGAGCCGCCACTCCGGTGTCAAGGAAGCCTGGATTCGTCTGCGCTTTCAGCCGACTTCGCTGGAACTTGAAGTGGAAGATCACGGCAAGGGATTTACGCCGATCGCCGGTCAAACCGGGATTGGTTTGGTGGCCATGCGCGAGCGCGCCGAAATTCTCGGCGGAACGCTGCGCATTGTGCCGACAGAAATGGGCGGCACGCTGGTGTACTTGTACGTGCCGCGCGAGAAAGTGGAGACGCATGGCGAATAAATTGACCGTGTTGCTTGTGGATGATCACGCACTCGTGCGGCGCGGCTTCCGCCGAATGCTGGAAGACGAATCCAGCTTTGAAGTAGTCGGAGAAGCCAGTAACGGAATGGAAGCCGTGAAGCGCGCGGAAGAGTTGCGCCCGAAAGTGGTCGTGATGGATTGCGCCCTCCCTCAGATGAGCGGCATCGAGGCGACGCGCCGGATCCTAAACCTTTTGCCGGGTACTGCGATTCTTATGCTCAGCATGCATTCCGAAGACACCTTAGTGAAACAAGCCATGGAAGCGGGCGCGCGCGGCTACATCCTGAAAAACGCTATGGACCTCGATCTGGTAAGCGCCATCAAGAGTGTTGCGGAAGGCAAAACAGTATTGGATCCGCAGATTACTCGTACCGGCGGACTGCGTGGCGAGCGCGATACTGGTCTGACACCACGCGAATTGGAAATCCTGCAGCACATCGTGGCAGGAAAGTCGAACAAGGAAATTGCCATTGAACTGAGCCTCAGCGCCAATACCGTTTCAGTCCACCGCGCTAATATCATGGATGCGCTCGGCATGCACAAGACCGCTGAATTGGTGGTCTACGCAATTCGCAACGGGCTGGTGAACCTGCCGTGAAGCGGCGCGAGTTCCTGCAAGATACTTTGCACGCGGTCGTGGCGTGGGCCGCTTTTCCTTCCCTGCGATCCGCTGCGTCGCCTGGTTTCCGTTTCAACGACGTAACTGATGCTGCTGGAATTCACTTTCGCCAGAATAGTGGCGCGTATGGAGGCAAGCTTCTCCCCGAAACACTTGGCTCCGGTTGCGCTTTTCTCGATTACGACGCCGATGGCTGGCAAGATATTTTGCTGGTAAATGGAATGGACTGGGCCGGCCACAAACGCCAGCGCAGCACCATGAGGCTGTATCGAAATAATCGAAACGGAACTTTCAGCGATGTCACCAAAGCCGCCGGCCTCGACCAAGAAATGTACGGCATGGGTGTAGCTGTCGGCGATTATAACAACGATGGATTTCCGGATATTTTCATCTCCTGCGTAGGACAGAGTCGGCTTTTTCAAAACACCGGCAAAGGTACGTTCGTCGATGTCACCAAAGTCAGCGGCCTGCTCGGAAAACAAGGCTTGAGTACCTCTGCCGTTTGGTTCGATTACGATCGCGATGGCTTGTTGGACTTGCTGGTCTGTAACTACGTACGCTGGTCTCCGGACCGCGATGTCTTTTGCAGCCTCGACGGAAAAAATAAATCGTACTGCACGCCCGAGGCCTATCGCGGCGACACGTGCTGGCTATACCACAACCGTGGTAACGGCACCTTTGAGGATGTCACTGCCACCAGCGGAATCTTTGACAGCAGCTCCAAATCGCTGGGCGTGGCCATGCTGGATTTCGACCAGGACGGTTGGCCGGATTTGCTGGTCGCAAACGACACGCAGCCGAACAAACTCTATCGCAATCTGCATAACGGAAAATTCAAGGACGTCGCCGTGGAAAACGGCCTGGCCTTCAGCACGGAGGGAAAAGCGCGCGCCGGAATGGGTGTGGATGCCGCCGATTTCGAAAACTCCGGCAAAGCTGGGATTGTAATTACGAATTTCGACAACGAAATGATCGGCTTGTATCGCCCGGTTAGCAAAGGTTACGACGACGTCGCCATGCAGGCCGGACTGGGTGCCGCTTCCCGCAACACCCTTGGCTTCGGCTGCGCTTTTTTTGATGCCGATCTGGATGGCTACCTGGATATCGCCGTCGCCAACGGTCACATCGACGAGACCGTCCGGAACATTCATGGAAACGTAGGTTACGCGCAGCCCGCTCAGCTCTTCCTGAATCTTGGCGGCGGAAAATTCCGCGATGTCGCCCAGGAAATCAATGGAGGCTTCGATCAGCCGAAAGTCGGTCGCGGATTGGCCGTCGGTGATTTTGATCGCGACGGCGATTTGGATGTTTTGCTCACTACCAACAATGGACCGGCATATCTTTATCGCAATGACCAGTTGAGCGGCAACAATAGCGTTCGATTCCAGCTAGTCGGCACCAAGTCGAATCGAGATGCCATTGGCGCCCGGGTGCAGATCGATTACAACGGGCAATCCGCCACGCGTGTAGTGCGCAGCGGTTCGAGCTACCTCTCGCAATCCGAACTTCCGGCAACTTTTGGCCTAGAAAAGCACGATCACATCGATCGCGTGACGGTTAATTGGCCCAGTGGAACGACCCAGCAGCATGCCAAATTGCGAGCCGGAATTGCCTACCAAATTACTGAAAATAAAGGGATTGCAGAAATATATAAATTCTAGTTGTTTCGCACTATTGTACGCGCCGGCTATCGCTCTTATAAAGGTTGCAACTTGCACCGCTTCCATCAAGGGGACCACGTTCCCGGAAGCACCCCCAAACACTGAGCGGCCGGAGCGACCCTCCGGCCGTAGCTCTTTAAGAAGCGCTAAAATGGAATCTTAACGTTTCGTTCTAGCCGACAAATTTTGTCTACTTTTGAATTTTCTGGCTGTATAAACTGCGTAGCGAGGAACTTACCATGACCTGGATAAAAACGCTTGGCATTAAGGACGACCAACGCGTAGAGCAGGCCATGATGGAGCAACGCAAGCTCTATCCCATCGAGTACGCGACACCCGTGCCTGCCGTGGATAACGGCATGGAAGCCGGAATCGTTCTGTCGCACAGCCTGATTCCCGATGCCATGCTGCATTCCTTCAGCGCCTTTGGCGCCATGATGGCTCCGGATTTGCCTCTGCAGCGCCGTCAGCACGAGATGATTGCGACCGTAGTTTCCGTAACCAACAGGTGCTTTTATTGAATTGAGTCTCACGCAGAGTTTCTGCGTCGCGCGACATTGCAGGAAGACATGGTGCTGGCTTTGCGCCAGGATTACCGTAAGGCTGCCATCAGCGAGCAGGATCGCGTCATGCTCGATTACGTCGTGAAGCTCACCAGAGACGCCACCCAATGTAGTCCCGAAGATCACCAGAAATTACGCGCCGTGGGCTTTGACGATCGCGGCATCTTGCAGATTACCCTGATTGCCTCTTGGTTCAACTACATCAATCGAGTCGCCGACGCGCTGGGCGTGGGACGCTACGGACCCTCACAGAATCCATAAGCCGCCGTGCTATTGTTTCCGGGCGGCCATGTTCTCCCAACGAACAAACTGGAAGCTATCCATCAATCGTTTCACGCAAACCATCGAAGAGCTGCGCGTTACCGGTGTAACGCTGCTCGACTTGACCGTATCGAACCCCACGCGATGCGGCCTGAACTACGACCCACAGGCCATTCTTGCCGCGTTTCACAATCCACAGGCGCTTTCCTATGATCCTCAGCCGAAAGGTTTGTTGACCGCCCGGAAGGAAGTGGCGCGCTACTATCTCGAGGATCACGGCACCGCGGTTGACCTCGAATCGATTTTTCTGACCACCAGCACCAGCGAAGCGTACTCGTTTATTTTCCGCCTGCTTTGCAATCCCCACGACGAAATTCTGGTTCCGAAACCAAGCTATCCACTGTTCGATTTTCTGGCGGACCTGCATGATATATCTCTAATTCACTATTCACTGGAATATGCGCAGGGCTGGCTCGTCGATTTTCAATCTGTACTGCAAGCAATCACCCAGCAAACACGCGCAATTCTCCTGGTGCATCCAAACAATCCCACTGGCTCTTATCTTCGTCGGCAAGAGATAGAGCGTTTAAATGCAATATGCCACGAACGGGAGATTGCCCTGGTCGTCGATGAAGTCTTTCTGGATTACGCATTTGATGGCACACGGCGAAATAGCTTTGCCGGCAATCTCGAAGTCTTGACCTTCACGCTCAGCGGCCTCTCCAAAATTTCCGTGCTGCCGCAGATGAAGGTAGCCTGGCTGGCGTGCTCTGGGCCGGATGAGTTAGTACAGGCAGCCGTAGCCCGGCTCGAAGTCATCGCCGATACCTACCTCTCGCTGAATGCCCCGACCCAGTTGGCCATCCCGACGCTGTTCGCGCTACGGCGGCCCATGCAAACTCAACTATTGGAACGCGTGCGGCGCAATCGAGCGCTATTGCAGCATCAACTAGCCGGCCAGAGCGTCTGCGAATCGCTGGACGCCGAAGGCGGCTGGTACGCTGTAGTTCGCGTTCCGGCGGACCAGCCGGATGAAGAGCGTGCCATCGAACTTATGCACAAGCAACATGTCATCGTGCATCCTGGCCATTTTTTCGATTTTCCAAAGGATGGTTTTCTAGTCGTGAGCTTGATCACGCCGGAAGCAGAATTCGGCGAAGGGATAAAGCATCTGCTAGCCGGTGTTTTGAGTTGAAGTAGAGTTGGTAGCGATACCGGGATTCGAACCCGGGTTTCCGCCGTGAGAGGGCGGCGTCCTAGACCCCTAGACGATATCGCCACGGTGGAAAGTGGCTAAAGCGCGATGCATCTCACAATCCACAATCTTCCCATGCGGAACGGGTCGCTGCAAGCTTTCGGAGTGCGAGAGCTCTGCTACCGCTTTTACGGAGCGTGCGTAACTACAATCCCAAAAGTTCGGCGCAGTCCAAACTAACCGCTCCTATTCCGCGTTCAGGCTACGCACCGCGATTACGAAACAAAGTACAGCGAAAATGGTGAACGCCGCGGCCTCAAGGAGCAACGCATTGGGCCGCCCATAGCCGATTGTGCCATACCGAAGCAGGTCAACCTCCCAGGTGATGGGATTGGCCAGAGCCGCGATGCGAAACCCCCGCGGGAGCGGATCAATTGGATAGAACAGCGAGCTAGCCAATAGGAACACGAAATACAGCACCGAAGTTAGCCCGTTGAAAATGTCGTTGCGCCGAATGCGCAGCGCAAAGATGGTGTAGAAAAAAAACCAGCCGGCGGTACCAACGATGATGGCCAGGAACAGAATTGGAAAAAGGCCATAGCTCAGATGGATGCCCAGGAGCCATGAACCCAGTAACAGCGTGATCGCCGCCTGCGCGCAGGCGATGAAAAGATTAAACGCAACCTTGCCCAGTAAATATTCGGCGCGGCTCATCGGATAAGTGAGCATTTCGTAGAATATGCCATTGTCGCGATCCATAAAAAAAGACCATGAGCTGTTCGAAGCGATGCCAAAGCTGGCCATGCCCAGCACGCCGCCCAGAAAAAATGCGTTGTAATTGACGCCGGGAATGGACACAGGTGCGCCCAGAGCGGCGGACATGCCTACGCCGAAAACCAGCAGGTAGCACAGCGGGTAGAAAAAATCCCAGAACACGAAAATGATATTCGTGGCGCGGATCTTTCCTTCGCGATACAGAATGGCGGAAATCGCGGACATGATTTGGCTAACCATCCGACGCTTTTTTCGTCAATTCCACGAAAATATCTTCCAGGCTTGCTCCGCCGATTTCCACCCGCAGAACCCGGCCCTTTTTCGCCAGTGCGCTCACTGCGTCGAGCGCCAGCGTTTCGCCGTCCTTCACCCCAAATTCGATGGTATTCCCCTTGATATTCGAGTGGGTGGGTTTGACGGCCGCGAGATCAGCTTCAATTCCCACCGGCAGCGCCTCAAAGCTGATGACCACCTCATAGACGCTTTCCGTGAGCAGCTTCAGAGTGTTCAGATCGCCGCGAGCAATCTGCCGTCCACTGTTGAGGATCAAAATATCGTCGCACAGCTCTTCCGCCTCACTCAAAATCTGCGTAGTCAGCACGATGGTTCTGCCACGCTTGGACTCTTCACGCAGAGAATCCATTACCGAGCGTTTGAGAATCGGATCCATCCCGGTCGAGAACTCGTCGAGAAAAAGTACTGGCGTTGGAACCATGAAGACCTTCGCGACTTGCACGCGCCGGCGAAATCCACCACTTAAATCCTGCACCTTACGCTCGGATTCCGCGCCAAGATCAAAAAGTTCGATAACCCGATCGGCCCGGAGGCCGGCTTCGCGCCCGTCGAGACCGTGAAATCGGCCAAACGTCAGCATGTTATCGCGCACCGAGAGAAACAGTTCCACCGCCGTTTCCTGCAAGACCATCGAGATGTTCCGGCGCACCTGAATCGGATGAGTAACCACGTCAAATCCTTCAATCCGCGCGTACCCGCCTGTCGGCCGCCGCAAAGTCGAGAGAATTTTGAGCAGCGTAGTCTTGCCTGCGCCATTCGGCCCCAGCAAGCCAAAGACGATCCCTCGTGGAACGTTAAAACTGACCCCGTCGAGCGCGCGCAGTGGATCACTCGCTGGCCCAAACAAGCTGCGCCGGCCGCGATACACCTTCACAAGATTTTCGACTTCAAGAGCCAAGGCGCTCATGCGTTGATGGTAATACGCGCGCCCCGAGATAGCGATGTTTCCTGTGTTAAATATTCAGAGTTCCCGTGTCGCACCACAAGATGAGCTGTGCTTTGTCACTTCCTGGCGAACAGTCATACTCACGCATGCGCTAAACTAGACTGCGACGCGCATGCCAGAGAAAACGGCGATCATTATTGGGGCAGGGCCCGGAGGCTTAACTGCCGCATACGAGTTACTGACGCGCACGGATATTCATCCGGTGGTGCTGGAGCGCAGCGAGTATATGGGCGGAATTGCACGAACGGTCCGCTATAAAGGCAACCGACTGGACCTCGGCGGACACCGTTTTTTTTCCAAAAGTGATCGCGTAATGCAATGGTGGCTTTCTCACCTACCCGTATCGTCGGTGGAGCAAGCGAAGCACAAAGACCTGCTCATGCTTATGCGCCGGCGGAAATCCCGTATTTATTTCTCGCGACGTTTCTTTGATTACCCAGTGAAGTTCACTTTAGCAACGCTGCGCAATTTTGGATTCTGGCGAGCGACGCGAATCGCTGCGAGCTATCTGCGCAGCGCGATCTTTCCTATCCATCCGGTAAACAATCTCAAAGAGTTCTTTATTAACCGGTTCGGGCGCGAGCTCTATCTCACCTTCTTCAAAACCTATACAGAAAAGGTTTGGGGCGTGCCCTGCGAGCAAATTCACCCGGAGTGGGGACCACAGCGCATCAAGAAGCTGTCCATCGCGAAAGCTCTCGTGCATTTCATGCGCCAAACGACAAATAAGAAAGACCAAGTTGCATCTCAGCAGGACACGGAAACTTCGCTCATCGATCGGTTCTTTTATCCTAAGCTCGGTTCCGGGCAGATGTGGGAAGAAGTGGCGAGAAAAATAATCGCCGCCGGCGGGGAGATTGTTACTGGCACGGAAGTAGACCGCGTGGACGCCTCAGCGGGTCGCATCGTCGCCGTTTCCGCTATGGACCCGCACGGCCAGCGGCGGCGATTCGCCGGCGATTATTTTTTCTCAACTACCTCGGTTCAGGAACTTGTGAAAGCCCTGGGCGAATCTGTGCCGAAGAAGGTCCGCGAGATTGCTGCTGGACTGCAATATCGCGACTTTATTACCGTAGGACTGCTCTTAAGTAAACTGAAACTGCGCGAACCAGACCAACGCCTCGGTTCGTTGATTCAAGACAATTGGATTTATATCCACGCGCCGGACGTTCGCATTGGGCGCCTCCAGATTTTCAATAATTGGAGTCCCTACATGGTTGCCAATCCGGAGCAGGCGTGGATTGGCGCAGAATATTTCTGCAACGAAGGCGATGACCTGTGGCGGAAGCCGGACGCGGAGATTGTACAACTCGCGATCGAAGAACTGTCTCGAATTGAAGTGATTCAGAGAGAGGACGTCCTCGATTCAACCGTGGCGCGAATGCCCAAAGCCTACCCCGCCTATTTTGGCGCGTATGGCCGGTTTGCCGAAGCGCGCGAGTATCTGGACGGTTTTCCGAATCTTTTCCTGATCGGCCGCAATGGTATGCACAAGTACAACAACATGGATCACTCGATGCTCACGGCCATGACCGCCGTGGACAATATTGCCGCCGGAATCACAACAAAAACCAATGTTTGGGCGGTGAATACGGAAGAGGAGTATCACGAGACAAAATCAGACCCCGCAGGAGTGGAAAATATTTAGCCATTTCCCGATAAACTGAAGTTTTTTGGAATTGGTACAGGTAGTCTCAATTTTAGAATTTCTGCACCTCGCTCATTCCATTAGCATTATCTCACAAACCGAATTCCCGGGATCTGGTTCGGAACGTGCCCTGTACCTGTGTACAGGTGGCCTACGTAAGGGCCAGCCTTGATCTATTGCTTCGAATTTATAGCTAAGTACCGAATCGAGGACAATTATGGTTCGCAAAATATTGGGGATTTGTGCTCTCGCCGCTTTATCGGTGCTGGGTTCTTCGGTAGTTGCTAAAGCCGATTCCTTGGAGCCCTTCATCTATCAGTCCGACGGGAACACCTTCGTATGGCAACTGCCGCTTTCTCCCACGCTCGATCCCGGCGATGTTTACCCCGACGAGGGTTTCATCCTGAACAACGTGATGGTTTCCGAAAACGGCGGCGTGCCGGTTTTGGGCAGCTTCGGCTTTTACAATGCGCTCTGCTCCGGTGGGTTCGACCTGACCGAGGGGGCCAATTTTATGATCGGTACCGGTTGGGTGCCCCTCTATACAGGACCGGAATCGAATCCCACCTTCATACCGGGTACCTACCAGCTCACGGACTATGGGATTAATGAAGCAGGTCTTCCAGGGACATTGGTCATTGGCACGCCGGAGCCATCGGCTTTCACGCTCTTAATTTTTGGGTTTCTGGCACTCTTGCTGGCTTTTTATTCGAAAAAGTTCTTCGAATCGCAGGCTCCCCGCGCCGCTAAGGTGTAGTTGGGAGAAATATCGCTTCGAGCTCGACGATATAACCCTACGCGCGAAAATGCGCCACTTCTCTAACCGGCTGAAAGCTTCCGCGAATTAATGTTGACATATACTTACTAACTGGTACTCTCGACAAACAGCAGTCATGTCTTTCTTCCCACGGTCGAACGTTCCTTAAACATTTTATTTTGCGGGTGAGTATCGCTGAGCAATTTCCCCGGACATCCGCTTCATTTCTTTGTGGATCAACCCATTCGTGGCGAGAATCGTTTTCCCGCCCGGCACGTAGGGATTGCCTTGCATATCGCTGACAGTTCCCCCGGCCTCCTCTACCAGCACGACTCCCGCAGCGGTATCCCAGGGTTTCAGCCCAAATTCCCAGAAGCCGTCGAAACGGCCGGCGGCCACGGAAGCAAGATCAAGCGCGGCGGATCCATCGCGCCGTACTCCGTGCGACTTCAACGTGAAATCCCAGTAGTAGTGAATGTTCGGGTGGCTGTGGCGATCATGGTTCGGGAAGCCGGTGCACAGCAGACTGTTCTTCAGTACCTCGATCTTCGAGCAATGCAGTTTCTTCCCGTTCAGCGTCGCGCCTTCCCCCCGAGCGGCGCTGAACAGCTCCTCATAAACCGGATTGTAAATCACTCCGAGCAGCAGTTCATTCTGTCGCGCCAGCGCCAGCGAAACACAAAAGCACGGATAGCGATGCGCGAAGTTTGTCGTGCCATCCAGTGGATCGACGTGCCAGCGGTACTGCGATCCGGTTTCCTTGCCGGTTCCCTCTTCGGCAGCCACGGAATGTTCCGGAAAATATTTTTGCAACCGGCTAACGATTAACGCTTCTGAGCGCCGGTCGGCCTGCGTAACCAGATCAAACTCTCCTTTATACGAAATGTTGGCCGGGCGATCGAGTTCTTCGCGAAGAATTTTCCCCGCTTCGCGCGCGATTTCTACGGCCGCTTCTAGATAAGTTTTGGTCATCTTTTGCGGACAACTCCAAGAACTGTATTCCGAATCCGATAGGCCTTTTAAACGGGTGAGGAATCTGCTTGTCCCCCAAACGCGTTCGGGTCCTCCCGCTATTGCGGGCCGCTCAAGTACGTAGTCCGGTGTCTGGCCTTATATCCCGGCAATACTTTCACTTCAATTGTACGGTACGAATTGGCCGCGCCGCGCGGATTCGGATAATACGCCAGGCGATATTGAGTGCGCAGTTCGCGGTCGATTTGATCGAAGATGATCGCAAGTTCCTGCGCCGTATCGGGAAAAAACATCGCACCGCCGGTCATTTCCGTAATCGTTTGCAGCGCGTGCTCCCCGGCCGTATTGCGCCCGTTCTCGTTCTTTACTGGACGAATCACGATGGTGTACAGCAGAATCCCTGCGCGCACCGCGGCTTTGCGTGTGGCTTCAAAATCATAGTGGCTGGTCGTTTCACCGGCGTCGGTAACCATAATAATTACTCGCCGGCGTTCACTTCCGCGCCTTTCAAGAGCCCTCGATCCCAGAATGACGGCATCGTAAATCGATGTTCCAGCCCCATCGGGAATTTTCCGCACCGCCTCTTGCAGCGCGCCAACATTATCCGAAAATGGCGCAAGCTGGGTTACTTGCTCGTCAAAGTAGAACACTCCGAGGCGATCTTCCGGACGCAGAACCTGCTTGATGAAATGCGACGCGGCTTCCCGCTCAAACGCAATTTCTTTGTGTGCGCTCAAGCTGGCGTCGACCATCAGCGCCAGGTCCAGTGGTTGCTTGGTTTCCGATTCAAATATGTCGATTTTCTGTTGCACGCCCTCTTCAAAGACTTGAAACGCCTCCACCGGCAAATCCGGCGCGGGACGATTCTTGTCGTCCAGCACGCTCACCAGCACGTTTACGAGATTCACATTGACCTTGATTGTGCCGCGTGGAGATGCAGGCTCCTGTCTTGCTTTCGGCGAAGCGTCTGCCGGCTTCGTCTGTTGCGGATCAGTAGCTTGCGCGTCAGCCGGTTGCGCCCAGGGCGGGCGGTCCGGTTTCCCTTGCTCCGCCGTAGCTCCTACAACGATGAAGCCTCCGATGGCAGCGACCAGGGCGATCAAGACTTGCGAGCGGCGTATTCTCATCAAATTATTGAGATGCAGTTTTAGGGCTGGATGGTGCCGGGGGAAGCTCACCATCGGCCCATATGGCTCCATCTGCAAAATACTCCTTTTTCCAGATGGGCACGGTCTTCTTCAGGGTGTCAATGGCGAAACGGCAAGCGTCAAAAGCCGCGGCGCGGTGCGGGGCACTGATTGCGATGAACACACTGGTTTCGCCGATTTCCAAGCGTCAAAGCCGATGAACGATGGCTACGCGGTGAATCGCGAATTTCTCGTGCACCAGCCGCCCTATTTCGCGCATTTTCTCCAGCGCCATGGGGGCGTACGCTTCGTATTCCAGGTAAATGGTTTCGCGCCCATGGCTTTCGTGACGCACAAACCCGTCGAATGTAACGCTGGCGCCATCAAATTCCGCGCGGACGTGCTTCGCGAGGATCGCCGAGTCAACGGCCCCTTGCACTAAATCGTATATATCACCTTCGATTGTGCCGGCCATAGTGA
>CAAGKR010484527.1_pt1 | contig 11580 bp, 12 predicted proteins | sample 2556971 | NCBI WGS metagenome assembly CAAGKR01 (sample SAMEA5207829, study PRJEB30636) | soil metagenome | biome: forest; feature: boreal; material: soil | place: USA | collected 2011-09 | depth 1 m
GCAGCGGGCGGTGCACCCGTCGAGCGGCACGGCGTCGGTCTCGGCCACGAGCTCGCGAGCGCCCACGCGGGGGCCGACCCGGACTGAATTCGCCACCCTCAAAAGCCCGGGCGCGGGGAGAGAGCCGGTTGCGCGGGGGGCGAGTGGCCCTTCTTCCCAGTTCGACCTGCCAGGTCGGTTAGATGAACTTCCAAGTCTCCCGTTGTCGAGCGCTGTGCTCTGATCGTGGACTTCACGCTGGAATGACCCCGAATCTGGTCCGCTTTGACGCTCTCCCAAGCGGGCCGGAATGTGCCTACAGCGCAGAATTGTCACGGGTGGTTTGGAACGCTTGGTGGCAGGGACGAGAGCACTGACGCGGAGTTGGCAGGGGCCTGATCCAGTCGGCTCGACGGTCGCGCAGGCAGCGATGACGACCGCGAGCACGGCGAGGAGCAAGCAATCCCGGTTTGCCCTGCCGTCGCGCTGCGGTCCCAGGTTCAGTCCCCCACACGCACCCATTGCCCATGTCCCTCGGCACCAGGTTGATGGCCGTGGCCTTCTGCGCATCAAGAGCTGCCAGTGCTCGCCGGATCGTGATCGCCTCTGCCTCGGCAATCGCGGCGCCACCGGCGAGCGCTCCGGTGGAGACCCTCGACCCAAAGCCAGCGGGTACGATTCCGGCGCAGTAGCAGCCTTCCCCGCCAGCGCGGGCCATCCCGTCCGGCGACTTGCGCGGGAACTCGCGGCGGGTCGTGGTCACCCAAGACGGCCTGCACGTCGTAGCCGAGGCGATCGAGTCCATCCTCGACTGCGCAACCGCGGCCGATGATCCCGCTGGGTGGCTTGCCCGAGCCAGAATTGTTGGCTGGGCGCTTTGGGCGCGGACCGACCCAGGCGCTGCGCGCGGCCCCGGAGACCGCGCGCCGGGGGGTGCCAACGAGCACCACGATGCTCGAAAACAGGACTTTCGGGGGATGCGTCCAGAGCGGCCCTGGCCCGGACGATCCAGTCATGAGATTGCCGTCCGGACGCCTGGGCATGTTCCCCGCGGCAGGGGTGCTCGCGCTTGCCCTGTCGTTCGCCGCCGGGGTCCCCGGCCTGGCCTCGGGACCGCTCGCCGACGTGTCCGGCGTGGCCCTCGTCGCCGCCTCCGGCATCCACTACAGCCGGGTCTCCAGCCTGGACGTTCCCACCCGAGCAACGTCGATCTCCTGCCCGCGCCTGGGCATCAACATGCCGATCCGCAACGGGGTCCTGAATGCGGTGATCTCCCGGCAGTACACCTACCACTACCCCGGGACGTCCTGGCCCGGGGGCGGCTCGAATACCTACCTCTATGCCCACGCGCAGATCGGCGCGTTCGTCAACCTCAAGTACGCTCGCATCGGCGACCTCATCACCCTGCGCCTGAGCAACGGGAAGTACGTGAAGTACAAGGTGACCGCGAAGCACGCCATCGTCTGGAACGACGACCGCTGGCTCCTGCCCACCAGCTCGGACAGGCTGACCCTCCAGACCTGCCTCGGACCGAACCTGAAGTCGCAAGGGCTGGTAGTCATCGCGGTGCCAGCCTATTGACCGTCGCGCCCCCGGCAGCTTGCGCCGGGCTGGCGGCCTACGCTCAGAGCCTTGCACCCGCGGCCGAGGAGCCGCTCCCCGCCTCCTTCGCCCACAACGATCCGCCGACCTGCCGCGTCTGACTGCGTCCAGCCGGGTGTGAGAACATCTGCCGGAGGTGTCGCGTCATCGACGCCAGGATCGAGCAGTCGCAGGAGGGGACGCCGGCTTCAGCTCGTGAAGATCGGAAGCGACTCATGAACATCGGAAGCAATCCACTCCGAGAAGCGTCTGGCGATTATTACTACTACGACTATCACGGCGGCTACGGCGCCGATGGCGCACCAAAGGACGGCCGTAACGAGACGGGCCGGGACCGAGACAAGGGACGCGGGAGTGTTCCGCCGATTGCGTCAGTGGGGGTCAAACGGGAGTGAGCGGTCGGGGGGTCAGCGGCGGCCGGTGAGGGTCATCATCGGATTCGGCCTGCTCTCCCAGGATAGCGTGGGCAATGTAGTGGCCGGGTCAGGGAGCCCCGGAGGTGGGTCCGTCGGTCGGACGACCCGCAGTTGCCAGCCTTGGAGGCGTCGTTCGGTTACAGCTTTACGGAATTTACCTCGCAGTGCCGTGACTGTCACGCACAAACACAGACGCCTCCGGACGCCCACGGTTGTCGTATCGCAGCGCGGATTCGCTGGCGACTCGGCCCTCGTTGGAGGCAACCGTCAGGCAGTACCTAGTGTGGTTGGAGCCTGGCAGCGCGCCAAGGCGGCCGTCGTACGCGAGCCAAGATGAGTGTCTTCGTTGGCTGGTCAGTAGCCGTCGCTGCAACGCTGATTGTCATCTTTGGTGCCCGTGGGCGCCTATCTCCGTTCCTCATCACAATTGCGACCCTAGGACTGGTGGTACCCGGTTATGCATCCCTCGCGGATACTTATGGCCAGCCGACTCCGTTTTATGAATACTCCTTTGGGGTACTCATGCTCGCCCTGGGGTACGCATGGGCGAAGCGAACGAGCAACTCATCGAACGAACTGCGTGCCGGAATAGAGCCACCGCGTCGCGGCGGCATTGCTGTCGTTCTCGTCATCCTCGCAATTCTGGGCACGTACCATTTCGCGCAGGTCGGTCTCCCGATACTTCAGAAGAATGTGGAGACAAGCCGATTCGACTTCACCGGCTCGGGATTGTTCGGGCTGCCGGGACGGGTCGTTCTGTTCGGTATTCCGATTGTCACTTACCTTGCTGTCGCCTTTGCACGAAGCACCGGGGCGAATCTTAGGAGGCCGGGCGCGATCCTCGGCACTGCAATGCTCCTGCTCGTTGCCACACGAATAGTGATGGGTTTCAAGAGCGGGATCGCCGAAGTAATAACGATTCTCCTGGTCGCTGTCGTGCTTGCATGGGGTCCGCCGAAGGCCGCCAGAGGCGCGGTTACGCTTGCTATCCCTGTCGCTGCTGCGGTCTTCTTCGCGGTTATCGTGTCTGGGCTCTATGGCACAGTCGTAGAGAGTAATCAGCCCGCGCTGGTCTACCTAGTTGATCGGTCAACCGTCATCGGGGCGATACCAGGTTACGACGTACTGTCGAATAGGATCGTCCTGCCCTCGGGCGAGACGAATTCCCTGGTGAATGATGCCGAGTATTACATTCCCAAGTATCTGGGTCTCGGTGCACCCGCTAATCGGTTTCCCTTTGAACTTGTCGTCTCCGCTTGGATTTATGGGACCCCGCTCACCGACCAGTCGTTCATCGTCCCGGTGACCGTAGGGGCGTTCGCCTCGCTCCTCTGGGATTTCGGCCCGTTGGGGTTCTTGTTTTACGTGGTGCTCGGAATGACGTTCGCATGGGCCGAAAACCGCGCGTTCCGTGAGATGGCCGCCTTGCCGTTTGTCGCCTGGTTAACTCTCCTAACCATCCTGAACGGGTATCTGACAAAGGGTGACCTTGTCTACAACGTCTTAAACTGGGGCGCGATGCTCGCGTTTGTCCTCTTAACCTACGGGGTAGCTTGCTTGATGATCGGAGCCAGACGCACGAGAAACGCCGAGGGTTCCTTCCTCGCCGCGCGATGAGGTTGAGATTCGAACTCCATCCGTTTGCTTGGTTCGCGAGCGGACCAAGCTACGGACCGCTGCAGAAGAGGAGCGACGCGATGACAGATACCATGGCCGTCGTCGAGATTCGCGAATGGGGCTTCTCAGAGAGGCCGGTTGCGACGAACAGTCGACCGTCCGGCGCGTCCAGGCACTGATGGACCACCTGCGCTGTCAAGGTTGTGGGCAATGAAGGTAGTCGTAACAGGCGCGGCGGGGTTTCTCGGATCCCATCTTTCAGACGCCCTTGTCCAGTCTGGCCACACCGTCGTAGGACTGGATAACCTGTCCATGGGCAGCTTGGACAATCTGGCGCAACTCGCCGAACAACCGACGTTTGAGTTCATCCACGCAGACGTCCAGGATCTGGACCGGATGACTTCAGCGTGCGCCCAGGCAGACGCAATCGTACACCTGGCGGGTTACAAGATCCCTCGTTACGGCGGCGCGGTGGAGACTCTTCACATCAACCTCGATGGTACAAGGACGGTCCTCGAGGTCGCCGCGGTATCACAGGCCCGTGTCGTTTTCGCTTCAACCTCGGACGTATACGGGAAAAGTTCGGCATTGCCATTCAGGGAGGACGGAGACCTCGTTCTCGGTCCCAGCACGGTCTCGCGGTGGTCGTACGCGGCCTCGAAGATTGCTGACGAACACCTTATCCTGGCCTATGGGGTTGAGCGCCGACTACCCGTTGTTGTGCTGCGCCTCTTCGGATCGTATGGCCCACGCCAGCATCTCAGCTGGTGGGGTGGTCCGCAGTCCGTATTCATCTCCGCAGTCCTCGGCGGTTCTCCGATTGAGATCCACGGAGACGGCCACCAGACACGTAGCTTCACGTTCGTTTCGGATACAGTCCAGGGTTTCGTCCGAGCCCTTGAAGCGCCCGACGCGCTCGGCGAGGTGATCAATGTCGGCAATGACCACGAGATCTCGATCCTTGAACTCGCCCACATCATCCACCGGCTCGCACGCGCGGAAGGAGCTCCGAACTTGAGGTTCGTCCCGTACAAGGAGCTGCCTGGCGGTCGCTACGAGGATGTCCTCCGGCGAGTTCCAAGCACAACTAAGGCAGCACGGATCCTCGGCCTCCGATGCGACGTAGACCTCGAGACGGGCCTTCTGCGGACACTGGAATGGCAGCGTGACGAACTTGGTCGTCGTCTCCGAGTTGGCGGCTGACGTCGTTGAGCTAACGCTGCTGCTTGCCACTGCCCGATGTGTGTGGTTGAACTTTGACAGCAAACACCCCAGGGCACGACTCTTCGAAGGCCGGTTTTGCGCTCCCACGAAAGCAGACTCCCCAGAAGCTGAGTTGGCGCGGATGTTAGCCGGGCGTTCGCCCCTCGCTGCGCCGTGAATCCTATTGGGGGCGGAACACCTGCGGTCGGCGTCCGCGGGGTGCTTGCCATGGCCGGGTGGCTCGGCGTCGCGCGGCTCGTCGTCGGACCGTTGGGCATCGGGCTCGTGATCTTGGTGGCACGGCGCCTCCAGCCGGAGGAATTTGGCACGTGGCAGTTCGCGACCGCGGTTGGCGCGTACCTAGCGGTCTTCTCTGCATTCGGGTCGTCCCAGATTGGCACATGGCGCGTCTCTACGAATCCAGGACGTGCGCGTCCTACGATCAAGCGGTGGAGGCACGCGATTGCGATCACCAGCGCCGTCGTACTTATCGCCTGGGCGCCAATCCCGTTCGTGCTCACCCACGGAGTGGTCGATCGCGTCTTGCTCCTCCTGGTGCCGGCTGCCGCCCTTGTTCGCGGGCTATGGCCCGACTGGCTTGTCCAAGGACTTCGTCAAGGTCCGGCGCTGGCCTTACTCGTGACGGTGTACCCAGTCGCAGTCTTGGCATCTCTAGCGGTCGTTGTTGGTGGTAGCAACGATGCGTGGCTCGTGGGTGTCGTTCAGCTTACGGTTGCTGCGGTAGGGGCAGGGCTGACCTGGACCTTCGTCCTGCGAGCCCTCCGAGCGAAGGGCGGCCGCCCTTCGCCACAACGCAGCCCGGCACTCGGCGCTTGGTTTCGTGCCTCCGCGTCGCTCGGTCTCGCTGCACTCCTTATCCAGATCGTCGTCAACGCTGACGTCCTTTTGATGGGCATCCTTCGATCACGGCTGGACACGGCGCACTACGCGGCTGCCATATCGTTCTTCATGTTTCTCAATGGCTCCGCCGCTGTGTTTCAGATGGCTGTGTTCCCGTCCCTCTCTGCCGCAGTTGCTCGCCGTCAGGGTGCCGGCCCACTCGTGAGGTCTCTTCTCCCGCTGGTTGCAGGTGTTGCAATTCCCGTCACTGTAATCGTCTGGAATTGCGCCGACATTTTGGTCGAGGCCGCCTATGGCCCAGCATACCGCGAAGCTTCGGGGCCGCTCCGTGTTCTCGCCGTTCAGGCGCTCATTGGATCTGTCGGGGCGTTCTTTGGTAGTGCCCTTCTTGCGTCTGGCCGGCGCCGAGAGTACGCGACGGCCTATGCCCTTGCTGCGGCAGTAAACGTTTCGTTGAATGCCGTCGCCATCCCGGTGGCTGGGCCTATAGGCGCGGCGTTTGTGGCTGTAGCGACTGAATTGGTTCTTGTGTCCCACTTTATGCTCCGTGCGCGATTGCCTCACGCCTTAGATTTCTCTAAATTAGGGACGATCGGGGGTGCCGCATGCGCAATGCTCCTGGCCGAATTCATCTTCCGCGCCCTTCCGCCCACGATAGTCGCCGTCATCGGTTTGACAGCGTACGGGTTGGTGGTGGCCATGGCCTTGGGCCGCAAGCACCGGCGACGCCAAAAGTCGGAGGCACAATGACTGGCAGGCGCAATGACAAGCCGTTCAGGCTCCTCTTTATCATGCACGTCGACTGGGGTTGGATAAAGCTACGGCCGCACTTCATCGCGGAGGAGCTGGCGCTCGACGGCTTCAGAGTCCTGGTGTGCTATTTGCCGGATGTGCATCGAGCTCGGATGACAACGAATCCATCACCTCTACGCCGTCTCCCGCTCCCTTCGTTACCGCGGCGTGACGTGCCGGTGGTTCGCGCCATCAACAAGTGGCTAGCCGCTCCGGTATTGTCGCTGATCAAGGCAGCTTGGGCACCCGACGCGGTTCTCGTCACCCATCCGGACGTGTACGACGTCCTTCCTTCCACGTTTGCCAAGCTTCCGATCTTCTACGACTGCATGGATCTTGCGGTAGGCTTTGCACGCAGTCATGAGCATCGGGATTCGCTTGAAGCGGCCGACCGAACGCTGTCCGCTCGAGCAAAGCTCGTCTTCCTTCCAAGCGAGAGTCTCCGCCTCGTCATCCATCGAGGGGGCGTCCCTGCGGACCGACTGGTCGTCGTCCGAAACGGGCACCCTGCCACCGTGGCTCTTGCAATTGGCGGTAACACGCAGTTGGACAAACCGACGCTCGACGTCGGCTTCGTTGGCACCATCGCAGATTGGATCGATTTCGACGGACTGTTGGCGGCGCTCGACCATCAGCCAGGTCTCCGCGTGCATCTATGGGGCCCGGCTGTGGTCAGGATCCCTACCCACGAGCGATTGGTCTGGCATGGCGTCGTTGCACGGGCCGAGCTGGATTCTGCAGTTGCGTGCGTTGACGGCTTTATCCTACCGTTTCACCTGTCGGAGTTGATCACCGTTGTCGATCCGATTAAACTGTATGAGTACATCGCGTGGGGACGGCCAGTGATATCCGTGTACTATCCCGAATTGGACCACTTCGCCCCATTCGTTCACTTCTACCGGACGACAGACGAACTGGTGTCCACTCTTGCGCGGCTGTCAGACGGTGAGCTCTCGACGCCGGATCCAACCATCGCGCAGGAGTTCCTTCGGCAGAGTACTTGGAGGCTTCGCGCCAAGATTATGGGCGACGCGATGCGGGCGTCCATTATCGCTGATCGCGCCAGCTATGGAGGGAAGTAGGGCGGAATCGGGTCGGAGTCGGTTTGCCTGTGGGCTCACCTAGCCGAGATCAATGGCGGCGAGCAAGGCTGGCCTGAACCAGCGCGGAACGCGAGCGGCTGAAGCTCGCTCAACCGCGAGAACCGCGGGCTGCGCCGGCCCAACAGATCCCGCTTGGAGTAGCGAACCGGGATCGCGTCCGTGACCGTGTTGCCCGCCAGTATCCTGTAGTCGATGGACGAGCGGACGCCGCGCACGCTACCTGCCTCCCACCGACAAGTGTTGGGCTGGGCGCCGGTGATCACTTGGGCGGCGCTGATCTTCGCCCTCTCGGCGACGCCGAATCTGCGTTTCGCGCCGGACCCGGGCCTTGACTTCATCATCCGTAAGATCGGCCACGTGGGAGTGTTTGGGATCCTGGCGCTGCTGCTCTTGCACGCCCTGCAGGGGACGACCGCCTGGCACCGGCCATGGGCCTGGGCGTTCGTGCTCACGGTCCTGTACGCGGCGAGCGACGAGTTCCACCAGGGGTTCGTGGCTGGTCGCCATCCGTCGGCCACCGACGTGGGCATCGACGCCGCCGGTGCTTTGATCGCCCTCGTGGCCGTGAGGCTTATTCGGTCTCGACGAGCATGAGGGGGCCAGGTCGGGCTACTTGCCCGTGCGGACGAAGACCGCTGGGATCGTTTGCAGGAGGATCTTGACGTCGAGCCAGAGCGACCACCGGTCGGGCTACCGCATGTCGAGTTCGGCGCGATCGTCGAACTGATCATCGAACCGTGCCTCCACCTGCCACAGACCGATGATGCCCGGCGCCACACTCAGTCGGCGACGGTGCCACATGTCGTAGCCCTCGACCTCGCGCGGAGGAGCTGGACGCGGTTCCACGAGACTCAATGGGATGCCCGTTGTGCGCCAGCTGGGTCTGGCAAAACAGGTCGCGGCTCGGTTATCCGATGCTGCGAACATACCCACGAAATGCTGTTAAATCGTTGGCCGCGGGGACCTTCCTTTTCGTACAAGGCGCCATTCTCCGCTAACTCGTGGAGGCCACATGCACCTATCAATTGAAGAGATTCTTAAGGAATGCCCCGAGTGGTTCCATTCGATTGAACTGGCGCCGAACGCCATCACTCCGGGGCGCAAGTCCGCGGAGACTCTGAAGCGGGAGCTCCGACTGTTGCGCCTGCCGGATCTGCGCGACAAATCGGTGCTCGATGTGGGCGCGTACGACGGCTTCTTTTCGTTCGCCGCCGAGAGGCTCGGGGCGGCGCGGGTCGTGGCGCTCGACCATTATGTCTGGTCCGTTGATATGGCTGCGTATATGGCGGATTGGCGGGAATCGAAACGGAGCGGCATACCGCCGCCGATTCCGCATGAGTCCCGCCATTGGCGGCCGACCGAATTGCCGGGTCGAAAGCCGTTCGACCTCGCCCGTCGGGCTCTGGGCAGTAAGGTCGAACCCGTCGTCGGAGATTTCATGACGATGGACTTGGAGTCTCTGGGCCAATTCGACGTTGTTCTGTTTCTGGGTGTCCTCTATCACATGGAGAATCCTCTCGCGGCGGCCAGACGGCTATACAAAGTCACAGCTCCCGGCGGCGTCGCGGTTATCGAGACCGAGGCGATCGAGATCCCGGGGCTCGGCGGACGGCCTTGCTGCGAGTTCTTCCCCGGAAGCGAGATGAACAATGACGCGTCGAATTGGTGGGTGCCCAACGCGAAAGCCGTCGAAGGATTGTGCCGGGCCGCGGGGTTTCAGGGCGTGTCTGTTTACAGGGGCAGCGGCGGGCGGATGGTTGGACGGCAATTGGGGCGCTCGTTGGTTTCGTTCGTGCGGGAATGTCTCAAGGGACGTGTCGGAATTCCTGTGCTCCGATACAGGGCTTTCGCCCACGCGCGCCATTCCGGAACTTTTCAACCCAAGTGAGACACAGGCGTCGGTAGATCTAGCAAGTGCACGCGACTCGATGTCATTCGGCCAGCAAGCACGAAACAAGCATCGCGCTTACGGGATCGTTCCTCTCGTAGCAGCCAGCTCCGCCGTCGTAGGAACGTGTTTGGGCGGTCCGCTCATACCTCGCGGTACTGGACCGGTGAGTCATCCCAACAATCCGGAAGCCATTATCGCGGCGAGAGCCGCGAGGCATCAGCCAGTCTGGCCCACGATCGCTGTGGTAAGGGCGGCGCTGCTCATGCGGGCGAGTACAGGGACGTATCGACACCCAATCGAGCGAAAAGGTCGCGCCAGTGGGCACGGAACACGGCGATGTCGAACGCCTCGGCCCGCCGCCGAGTGGCCGCCGGATCGAGGGCCAGCGTCTCGAGGTGTTCGATCGCGTCCGCCAGGGTCGACGGACCCGGCCGGTTGTAGAGAACGCCCGTGACCTCGTCGACCACCGTCTCCGCGACGCCGCCAGCGCGAAGGGCGACTACGGGTTTGCCGGCCGCCATCGCCTCCACGGGCGCGATGCCGAAGTCCTCCTCGCCAGGGACCAGGTAGGCATGGCAGCGTGCGAAGAGGTTCAGGAGCGTGGGCCGGTCCACGCGGCCCAGGAAGCGGACGGTCGGGCCGGCCAACGCCTGCAACCGGGCAAACTCGGGGCCCTCACCCACCACGACCAGCTCCCGACCAAGCCGCGAGCATGCAACAACCGCGTCGTCAATGCGACGGTAGGCAAGCATTCGCGCCGCGACGAGATAAAACCCATCGTCTCGCCCGGAGCCGTGGATGGTGCCCACATCCACGGGAGGATAGAGCACCTCGGATTCCCGTCCCCAGCAACTCCGGATCCGTTCCTGCACCGTCGTGGAAATCGCGACGATGACGTCCGGACGACCGGCGGTCCCCCGGTCCCACCGGCGGAGCGCGGGCCGGATCGTTCGTGCACCAAGGCGCGCCAGCGGCGACCAGCTCGAGCCCTCCAGGTACCCGTCCAAGTTCCAGGCGTACCGCATCGGGGTGTAGACATAACTCACGTGGAGTGCATCTTGGCGGGTCCGCACGGCGTGGGTGAACGCAATGGAGCTGCTCACGATTAGGTCGTAGGCCCGTAAATCCAGGTGCCCGAACCAGGCGGGGTAGAGAGGCAGGAGCGATCGGAAGCGCTCAGTCGGACCCACGAGCCGCTGTAGGGGCCAGGTCCGGACACGGGCGGGGTCGAGGCGGTCGCCGTACCGGCGCGGGTCGAAGAAGCTCGTGTGGACGTCTGCCGTCGGCAGGAATCGGGCCAACTCCAGCGCGACATGCTCCGCGCCGCCCTCGGCTACGAAGAAGTCGTGAACCAGCGCAACGCCCGTCACGCCGACTCCGACGGGACCGTCAGTGGTGGTCCGTCGGCCGGCACCCGCCAGCCGCGCCGCAGCGCATCGCGGAAGTTCCAGCCACCGGCCTCACGGACCCCTTGGACAGCCGCCCGAACGCCCTCTCGTGACGCCACCCTGGCTAGATAGATCGGCACTCGGATGAGCGCCCATGCCAGGAGCGTGGTCGACAATTGAGCGCGTGTGGCATGCCGTCGGGCGAAGAGCAGCGAGTTGCGCAGGGACCATGTCCGGGTCTGGAGGGTCGTCGCCGACGCGCCGCGTGCATGCTCTATCGTGGCACTCGGCTGCACGAGGATGGTGTACCCCGCGCGTCGAGCCCGGGCGCACCAATCCAATTCTTCCCAGTACAAGAAGAAGTCCTCCGAGAAGCCCCCGATGCGGCGAACAGCGTCGATCGATAGGAGCATTGCGGATCCATCGATCCAGTCGACCTCGTAGGGCTCTGATCGATCTGGGCTGCGCCGATGCCAGGAGCGCATAGTCCAGCGCGACAGCCTACCCCCAGCGGACCAGGTTGAGCCGTTATGGTCGCGGACGGTCGGTCCCACAGCCGCGACGCCAAGTGACGCTGCTGATGCCAGCTCGTCGACCAGCCATCCTTGCGCGACCACCGTGTCGTTATTGAGCAGGAGAATGTGTGAGCAGCCGCGCCCGGCCGCCCAGCCGAGGGCGGCGTTGTAGCCGCTCGCCACGCCCCCGTTGTGGGTGGTCTCCAGGTGCGC
>CAAGKR010088396.1_pt1 | contig 11578 bp, 13 predicted proteins | sample 2556971 | NCBI WGS metagenome assembly CAAGKR01 (sample SAMEA5207829, study PRJEB30636) | soil metagenome | biome: forest; feature: boreal; material: soil | place: USA | collected 2011-09 | depth 1 m
AATTTCACATATGGTATGTCTCTTTTATTCAATGAAGCTTCCACTATATCAGTCATGCCCAATGCAAATTCATTAGTCTTCTTATCAAAAAATCTTACATATCCATCCCAATGACCATTTTGTACCGATGGTGAGAATTGCGCTCCCTCTTTATAAAAAGTTAATGATTTGCGAACTGTGTCCAATACTGTTGGATTATAGCTTTCAAACCTAACCATTGACCCACTTCTAATTAACTTTAGCATTGTTGATAGTTCTTTAGTTAAGTTAATAACGATGCTCAACTTTCCACGATAGTTAGAGCATTAAATCTGTTGATTTTGGCATGATCACAGTAGGTGGTGATAGAAAGTATGCTAAAAATTTGACGTGGAATTTGATGCTCTTTATTGCTAATATCAACTTCTCATTTTAAACCAACGTTATTAGCATTCGGGGGATTGGGGGTGGTTGGTGGTTGATGAAATGATGAAATGAAATGATACTGATTGATATCTTGTACTAAATACTGGCGCAGTAGGTTAAAGCAAAAATGCCACATTCCTGTTTGATAGGGTGTGGCATTTGCTGTTTTTTATAGATTATAATACATTCAATGAAATAGAGTCAGGCATCTCTGTAAATTCTAATCCAACAGCTTCAGTGGCTGTGATAACAAGATCAACGCCAATCGTTTGTCCTTTTTTATTGGAAATTGTGTAATGTCTTTTAATTATATGTGGATTGATTTTAACAACAGGTGGCTCAGGTACAGGTGGCTTAACAACAGGTGTTTCAACTACAGGCACGTCAATAACAGGAACAATTGGTTTATTAGTTTCTGGATTAATACCCATTAATTTCAAAACATTTCTTAATTTATTGGCATATTGACTGTCAGTAGCATATCCAGCTTCATGTAAGGCTTCAAATTGAATTGAACTTGATTTGGCACCTAACACACCAGCTTTCACATATCTCGGACCACTGATAAAGTGTACATAATTAGCAAAACTTTCTTTGGGTGTTGGATATACTCTGAAATCAGCATTTACTAAAATCATTTTACCATGAATTTCTTCATGAGTTGGTAAAGTTACCTTGTTTCCTGCCCAACTGGGGTCAGCCTTTACACCGAAGAAATTGTTATATTTCTCAGCCAATACACTTTTACCGTATGCGCTTTCCAATAATGCAACAGCTAATATAGTGTCAGGAAAAACAGTTGTTCCTTGCGCAGCTTCATCAGCAAACGCTTTGTATTTGTCGTAAAATTCCTTGGGTGTCATATTATAATATTATTGCCAGCACCAGTGCTATTCCCAACCCCAATGCTGTGATGCGGGTTCTTTTTAATTTTTTTCTTGCTTTATCACACAATACATCATCTTTTGAGATTGCGCTAACTTCTTTTTCTTTTTCATGAAACATTGCATAAAGGTTTGTTATTTTTTCGTTTTGATTTGATATCACACTATCTTTTAATGTGATACGCAACACTTGAAGTTTCAACTCCTGTTTGCAACCTTCACCTTGTTGTATTAATATTGCTGCTTTAACCAATTCTGATTTTGGACGACATATCAAACTATCTGCCTGTGTCGGGAAGGTTTGAGTAAAACCATATAAGGCTGTCAATGTTGTAATTGCTAATATTAATAACTTTTTCATGTGTACTTTTTATTATTGAATCAATTTTTTGTACCAAAACAGGATCATAACTTGACAAGCGATCTATCACCGTATCACGCTGACTTATCAACGTTTTTAATGAATCAATAGCTCTATGGGATTCATTGACTTGTGATACAAACCTATTATGAAACCATATGGAAATCACTCCCATAATAACAGAAATTACAATCAATAATAATTTACTTGTGATAAATTTTTTCATATGGTCAATGTTTCAACTTTAGCTGCTGCGTCAGGAGCAACAGCTTCTTTTGTGTCTTCTATAACAGGGGTGTTAATTACTGTAGATTCAGACGGTTTTGTAATAGCACTTGCTTTTATTGCATCCGAAATAGTAGCATCCTTGTTTTGGCTACTTTTACTGCTTCCCAGAATGTAATTAATTGCTGTTGCCCCAACAGTACCAAGCACAAACATTCGCATTGCTGACAAGGCTGCTGTATCTGTCATTTGCACTGTATAGAACATGAATGCAAATGCAAGTATAAGACATGAGAATGCAAAAATTGTACTCAGATTAATTTTTGGTTTATCCATTGTGTTTAATTAGTTAGTGATTTTATATATTTTCTTATCCAAAGAAATGCCAAAACTAAATCAAAATTCAACATAGCGTCAGGATTGACTTTCAATATTGTGTCCCAATAATCACTTTCTGCTCCTTGTTCAATCATTGGATCACTCATCCAATGACTTACCTCTTGAACTGTTATTATTGTCACGGTTATTTTAGATTTTTTAATGCTGCTAATAAACCCTCACAGTCAAACCCTTCAGGTGATTTGTTATTACACAAAGCCTCTTCGCTTACATATGCAAAACTTTCATCATTATATTGACCATAAAATCCAACAGTCATTGGTTGTATTTTGCCCCAGCTTATGCATTCAATGTATTGTCGCTTAGCAACTAAACAAACATCATGACCACCTTCATTCCCAGCACCCTTTACTACAGACCATGGTTGATTCTTTTTGAATTGATCCATAGCTGTAGATGGAAACTGAATTCCAATATCCACTGCACCAAATAGATACAAGGCTTGATAAAGTTCTGTTATATTTGAAGGTTCAAATCCAACATAAGCTTTGATCTGATGAATATTTCCTTTTGAATCCTGAATCCCTGTACTGCGCCAATAAGCAGCAGCTTCCTTCATGTCAGTACCGTTATCAGTATTGGGATCATTAGGATCATAACCTGTCAATTTAGTATACAGATCAATGGCATCTTTAGTTTGAAAATCAGCACTTTTTTTACCCATTGAACTCATTAACATCTGAATATGCATTTTGGCAGCAATCACACAATCTCCTGCCTCATCATTGCCTAACATGCCCCAACCACTGGGATTAATCAAGGTTTCATGACCAAAGTTTTTTGGTGGTTGTGGTAAAGCTGAAGGATTGGTAAAATCCTTCAACTTAAATCCCACGGGTGACGGGGCAGTCTTGCCTAATTTATATTGCATTATCAGTTAATTTGTTTTTAAAATGGAACACCAATGTTCACACCAATGCCAAAAGTTCCTTTGGGAATAGTAGCACTCGGCAATGTGTAAACTGGCCCGAATTGAAACAAGGAATTGTAGAAGCAGGCAAATATGCCAATACTCATAAAATTATTTACATTCGGTGTGGTATTTCCGGCTGCTATGATTGCTAAATTTAGCGCAAAATCTTTGTAGTATTTTTGAAGGCTATCAACCCAGTGCATACGATTGTAACCAATTCCCAAACTTGTACCAATCATCCTTTGTGGATAAAGATAAGTGGCTGTGGGTGCTGAGAAACGCAATGCTATAACTTCTGGGTTGGCCAGAAGAGCACCCTTATAAGTTTTCTCATATTTTGATTTTGGATTATTTGGTTTAGGCATACGTTTAAATACACTCTGGGCACTTACATCATTTAGAGAAAGTGCAATCAGCAAAATAAGAAATAATTGTTTCATTGTTTTTTTTTAGTTTAAGTGATTAAGAAATGTTTATGTATAAAAAATTTAATTGATTAAAATATTTGTTCTTTTACTACCTTTATTGCCATTCCTGCCAGTATATTAGAAATTGTTATAGTTGAATTATCAGCTGGAGGAATGATGTTTAATAACTGACAACTGGGTTCATTCGCTTTTACGCTCACGGTTGTGTTGAAATTTTCAACCCCATTTATAGCATATGTAATCAATATATCATTATCAACACTGGATTTTATAAATATCTTCTCCACATTTTCACCTACTGTCATTGGTATAATAACATTTGCAGGAGCATGTGCACTATCAGCAACAGTATACGTTTCCAAATGCCCCCAAAAAAGGGAATCAATTATATCAATCAAGATATTATTCAAAATCGGGCCAGTTATGGAACGAATATTGTTGGCTGTTATCTGTTGATTAACCTCTAATGCAAGGTTGATTTTTGTTTTTATTGCCATATTAATAATATATTAAAATCTTTCTTGATTGTTGTTGTAATATCTGACGTCACCAAATCTTCACAAGACAATGATGTTCCTGCTGATAGTGTCTTTCTTATCCATATTCCAAGCTTCTTGTTGGCTTGTAATACTCCCACATTTAATGGATTATCAACATTCACTTCAAAAAATGTTCCATGATAAGGCAGGTCAGATTGATTTTGAATATCTTCCATTATTTGATCTGCTGGTTGTACTAAGGTAACCAATGCCATCTCAATCTTAAATTTAGAATTTACAGGGTTGTTATTACTTATCACCAAATCACTTGTATTAGCACCATCATTAACAAGAATTATTGCACGATGTATAATTGATCCATCCTTGTTGTCTTTATAGGTGTCATCAGGAAATAAATTATTTAATCTTCCATTAGGAATGATGGAATTGCTTTGAAAGCCACCCAAACTCTTGTCAGGTTCAGATTGCGGAAAATTGTACTCAATAGCTCCTGTATAATATAAAATCATAATGTTATGCCAATTGTAGGTGAGGAATCATTCAATGTCTTTGTAATGTCTGTTAATACTCCATCTGTAAAAGCTTCTTCAGTGTAATAATCATCTACATTAAAAATGCTTTCCGTGTTGGTTTGATCAAGTTTCTTATGCTTGAATTTTAATTCAAATAGTTGGCCATCAGTGGGTTTGAATATTTCTTTATCGGTAATAATAAAGGATGGTGTTTTGAATGTATTGTTAAAACTTATGTGTTTTTTATACAATTCTGTTGTTGTATCTGCAGCTTTTACACTTACAGATATTTCTATTGAGTCGCAGTCAGGTGTGATATATAATCCAGTTACATCCTCTTTCAATTCATCTAAATAAACATCAATATTGCCACCGTTTTTGACCGATCTAATGATTGTATTGAAAGTACCATCTTCATAATAATAACGCCAATTATCAAACGATCCACTGGTGAAGTCAGCTGCTGTTTTATAAACACCACCAAATCCTGCACTCACGCTAACTAAATTACTTTGATAGTTTCTGGTCTCAGCTGATATATTGAATTTCCAATCAAAATCTACAACGAAAAATGTTTGTGTACGATTCACAAATTTCTTAACACTCTGTAATCCAATGACTGGATTAATCTCTGTTATGCTATTTAATTTTGATTCTAATGCAGATTTTAGGATATTTAACTGTCTTTTATCCTGTATAATCATACCATTAGCCGTTGAATTCTGTATTCTGGCAACTATAAATTGCTTATTGATTATTATGTCAGGTGGAACGTTTAGTCCAATTTCTTGAATTAATGTTACCTTGCAGCTGTCATATATAAAAGGATTGATTTCATCAACAGTTGGCTGATATCCTGGAGTGAATGTACCTATAACAACAAATTGCAACTCAGTTTCTACATTATCAAATACTCCCTGAACAATTGCATTATTATCATCCAATACTTCTAAAATCTCATATTCAACTGTGTAATTAACAGAATTTGTAAATTTTATCTTCGCAGGATAATTTGGCTGTCCTCTGAATAGTTTTGTAAACTCAGTGCCTTTACCAGTCATTAATGAACTATTCATTCCACCTATTGAAACCGTGCCTTGTTCTAAATTTGTGATCTCATGTTCAATTACCATCCATTGCCATATATCAGCATCAAGCACTTCTATGGCAGGTGCATCAAGACGTTGATGTATTAGTTGTCCACTTCCATCATAAGCATACCCTTCATTGATTTTTATTGTGTTAGCTAATGTACCAGACTCAGGTTTGAAGAATGTGAATTTTGGATCCATTGATTTGTTGGATATAATTCCATATCTCTCAGTCATTGAGCGCAATAAAAAGTTGTACCCGTCATCAGTAAGAAATTTTTTCCAACGATTCAATTCTTGTTTTCCCAAAAACAAATTCTCTGATATTTTTAAATCTGACATATATGTGTAGTTTTACAAATTAATAACTGATTGCCCAGTATTGTAGGGCAATAAATACTGTTGCGCAATGCGATCCACTTTTTCATCTGTTAATGTTTTGTTGTTGTTTTTACGCCATATTTCCAATAAGTTACCTGATTGAATAAATCCTGTACTGAATGGTGTTCTCAAGGGTTTTACTTTAAAATTCCATATTAATATGTTGCTTGATTGATGAGTGTTTTTCAGATTGATGAAAATGTTTGATGTGAAATCACCCATAACTAAATTTGTTGCTCCTGTTGCTAATGAAGACAAGGGTTGTTTACCCAATTTAGCAGGTTCATTATTGGCATAAAGTATACACCGAACAAAATGATATTTGTTTGGCATACCAATAAACCGATCTGTTGACTTGATAAAATTAGTTTCAAATAATGTGGTTTTTATATCATAAGTTTTGGTTTGTAAAAAGTCTGCATTGAATGCACTCACACCAAATTCTATTGATGGGTCAGTATTAAGCTGACTAATCCAAAATGATATTTCATAATCCATTTTATTGGATACTCTTATGGTAAATAATTTGCTTGTACTTACACTATCAAATCCAAATCCATTCTGCGGCTTTATCAACATGGCTTTACCTTCTGATCTTCCATCTGGTGTACCTGAATTTACAATTTGTATTCCAGCAGGATCAGTGAACGGCAGTAATGGATATTTATTCAAATCAATCACATCAGCTGTTTCTTCATATCCTTTTAATAGATATTCATTGTATTGAATTCTTAATCCTTTGTACAACGGTGAACTGTTATTGATATTCCATCCTAAATCTTTGATATTTACCTGATTAAATATGAACTCATCGAACTTATCATCATATCTTATTAAACGCAAATATTCACCATTATATTGCTTTTTTACTGCTGCAGATAGGTCAGTGATCTCTAAAATAACGTCATCAGAAGTAAAAGCATCACCAATTAAGAAATCATTGTTGTAATCCCTGCTATAATGACCACCTTCTTCAACATATATTGGTGTATCAATTATCCAATGATGGTTAAGGTCAGGTGATATGAGATATTGTCCATCAATCACCCATCCGAATGGTAATTCATCAGCTTCCTGATATTTTATGCCATCAATCCACAATGGTGAAGATGGTAATATAACAAAATCCACTGGCAACAAATACCGTCTTCTGCGTACTACAGGATATGTGTAATCTTTTTTACGAAATATCTCAAAAGTTCCTCTTTGTCTAATTTCATCAAAGAAATTTTGAATTATCATCTGTAATTCAATAATGTCTTCTTCATCTGCAAAATACACACCTTTTTGTCTAATGTATTCTGACAAGAAGTCTTTTCTCCAATAGATATTCTTGAATTTGTAAGCATGTATAAACAATAAAGAAAAGAATTTTGCAACAGCTGACCAAAACTCAATGTAATCTTTGTCAGCTAAAATATCATTAGTGTCAACGCCACGATCCATGTACAATGGGATAATTCCTGGTTCATACAGCTTTTGAGCTAAATTCACCTGTAGATTATACACATCAATATCATCATAAACTAAATCTTTGAATATAGTTTGTTTAGACACATTATATTTTGGGCTTCTTATTGAAAATGTACCCACTATATTTATTGAGTTTAAAATCAATGGTGTACTGCTTCCATCTGTTCCTGATCTTATGTATTTGAATTTCAGGACAGGCTCAGTTTTTTTTGTAAGTTGATTGTTTATCGTTTGTAGGTTTGAATCAATTAATTCTAACCAATCAGTAAACACTACACCGTCAAAGGAATAGCAAAAGAATTTACTGAAAAACCTTGTACCTGTTTGACCATCCACAGAATCAGTAAATGATGTGATGCTATCCAACCCATGTAGTGGGACAGTTTGAAATATTATCTCATCAGATATTTCTGTTAATCCTGTGTTATCTACAACCATTTTTAGAAGTTTGATGCGTTAATAGACTCAATATCAACGAATGTACCAATTATTGTTCTAACAAAATCATTTATTTGGTAATGTGATATTCCACCAGCATGGATGATCTGAATCTGTATCTTACCAGGTGTGGTTACACCACCTGTATAAGTTGAATGAATTTGCATACTTACCTGAGTTGCTTGACCTGGCAATCTTCTCACTCTAAATATGCTTCCACCTGCATCACTATTAAATGGTGTAGTTGGTAAGTCAGGTGAATAAGGTGTGCCGCTTACTGCTAATTCTGTACTGGTCACCAATAAATTTTGGCCATAGCTCACATGAGTTTCAGGAGCATCCGATGGACACAATGTTGTATCCACAGCAGGTGATACATAATCTCCATCTGTTACCACATTAGGTTTTTCAACTCCTGTAGCCAAATTATTATCTGTATAATATTGTTCTAATGTTGTCCATTCCTTGTATCCTGTTTTACCATCTGTTAATTCACTGTCAGGAAACAAACTATATGATATATCGTCTGTAGCGCCCAAACGTATACCATGTGTTGGTGTGTATTGGTCATATTCTCCACTTAATTCATAATCAGAGCCACCATTTAATAATACACTTGTTCCCGATATGTTTGTAAAAGATACAGTACTCAAGGCTTCATACCATGCATTGTATGTGTGAATTAAAGATAATGAATCTGGGTCAACGTATGTATTTGATGTATTATGATTGCGATTTTTCAAAAATATCCTGAAATCCTGATTAACAAACGTCACAGGAACAGTTAAGGCTGTATCAGAAAAGAACGATAATCTGATTTTCCCTGTATTAACAATGGATTTTTCTTGAGGAGTGATTGCGTCAGGAAAATATGTTGTAACTGTGTCTAAACTTTCTATTGTTAATTTACCAAACACTGGTCTCTCATTTAAAGCACTAATCACACAATATTTTGTCAAATCTTTTGGTCTCCATGCTGTTGCACGTGAAGAATTTGTTACATTGGCTGTTATATATCCTGTATAAGCACTTGCTTGTAATACTGCACCTGACCCATCATATGAACATACTGTTCTTAACCTGAAACTGTATGCACCTGCTATTGGAACAGTTTCTACATAAGTGAGTGTACCAGAAGATGATCCACCATTATTTCCCACTATGTTCACAATTTCTACAGTAAGATTAGGTCGGGTGATCTCTATTTGTGAACCTGCTCTGGTAACAGGCATTTGATAATCAAATGTGAATGTAATTGGTGCTCCAGCTACAAAGCTACTTGTAACTAAATCAAATAATGTTGGAGCAACACAAGCAACACCTGAATAACTACACAAGGCTGAATTTATGATGTTTCTTGCGTCATCATCTGTTCCCAAAGCATTAGTGGCTGAATAAGCTTGATTAAATTTACAATAAGAAATATATGCCACTGCTCCCATTATAGGATCATATGCGCTGCCACTTACACAATGAAGTAATGTGGAATGTTCAATGGTTGATGGTACACGATCCACCCCACCGTCAGATGGTAAAACCAGGTTCAATGTAGGCTTATTGATATTAGTACAACGGGCAAACATTCTTCTCATCTTGCCCCAAAATAACCTACCTTCAGCAAAGCCATTGGAATAGTCTGAGGTTACATTATTCAAATTTCCTGATACGAAATCACCAGTACCACTGGCAGCGAATTGAGCTCCAAAATCACAATCTTGTGCTATGATATCTGTAAAATCCCACATACAATTAGTGCCACCAACTACTAAGTTGAACAGAGTATTTATGGCATTTTTTATACATGTATTGCCTAAAGAAACAATCTTTAATTCACACTGTTCAATAGTTGATATACAATTATTTTTAGCTGCACATTTATGCATTTTGCTGTTGTACATATAACCGCCCAATCCACCAAAACTACCATTGCCGCCATAACACAGTTCAAAGGTTGCGTTTTTTATTCCACCATGCCAAACATTGCTTGCAAAGGTGGCAATACCTGATCTGAATGCTTTATTCCCACCACACATTACAAATGTTCCACTAAGGTCAGTTTGAGCATCACTATTCAAGAAATTCTCAGCATGAACATCATAGAAATTTCCTGTTACTTCACCTGAAGTTATCGGGTTGGTAATTGTTTGAGCAATTAAATTTTCTATGTTTAGAATTGGTTTTATGTCTATACTATTTGAAAAATAAGGTTTGATGCTTAACGTGTTTACATCAATGCCCTTTAAACTGGCTTGTTTAGTGAGTATAGATATTTTGCCATTTACATAATACTTGCGTTTTATGCCACTAAACGTAAAACCATTAATCAAGTCAGTATTGTATATCAATTCTTGTGGAACAGCTGACACAATATTAATAAAATCAGTGTCCATTACAATATCTTCAATGTAGGTGCCAGGATATACAGCCACCACAATTCTTTTGTTAATACTGGGTGCTAATGTTTTGGCATAATTATAAGCACCACCGATTGTGTTAAAACACTTAGCTAAATCACCTTTGATACCTGTGTAGTCATTCCCTTCTTTAGACACAAAAACTATTTGATCACCCAATTTTATGGTCAAAATGTTATCATTGCTATTCTGTTGGATAGCAATTAATGGCTTCCATGTACCATCAGTCGTATCATAATATTTTTTTATGGCAGGGGTTGTGTTAACATCAAGCCATAATATGTCAGTGTTGCTTGGTGGTGTGGAGCCAGCTATGATGGCAGCAACCAGTCCTAAATCTTTACTTGTCGTTGTTGGATTCATAATATTTTCTATCTGTATATATAAATTAAATGTCCTTGATCATTAATACTGTAATTTTTTGAATCTTCTGCGTTCACAATTAAATCTCCATTCTTGAATAAATGAAAATCAATATCTGCCAAATGATTTTTCATAACCATTGATAAATTTCCTGGGATGATCTCTTTGTTATTCACATTCTCATCCAATAAATGTAAATTCAATTCCGCTGCCATTGTATTGGGAGTGTCATCCTCTTTTTTTATGGTTATATTCAACACATTGGTGCCGTCACCATTGGTTTTGAATTTTGTATCGAATAGTATGAATTTACTTTCTGGCATTTATTTCTATGGCTTAATACTTACTTCCATTTCTGCTTTATTGATTGCTTCCCACAATAACCTCTTATTCAAAATACCGTAAAGTTTATAAAAAGCAGGTCTGCCAATACTATCAAATTCTAATAGCCATTCTTCTTTAGTCTTTTCTACGTTATTAATTTTTATCATAAAATAAATTTTTAATCTGTTGGTAATACTATTTGTTGAACATCTGAATTATCAAAATATCTTAACTTAACCGTTAAGTCTGCTCGCTTAAATATTGTGCAACTATACGCATTGCGTACATGGGTGGCGGTAGAAAAATCTAAACTAAGATTTGTATTTTCTTCTATCGTATTGTTTTGCCAGTTATCACCTAATGAACTGTTATTGCTGTAGTTGTCGTTGCCCCAAGTCATGTTGTTGTTGCCGTTGCCCCAAGTCATTCTGTAGTTGCCGTTGCCCCAAGTCATTCTGTAGTTGCCG
>CAAGKR010157879.1_pt1 | contig 11573 bp, 9 predicted proteins | sample 2556971 | NCBI WGS metagenome assembly CAAGKR01 (sample SAMEA5207829, study PRJEB30636) | soil metagenome | biome: forest; feature: boreal; material: soil | place: USA | collected 2011-09 | depth 1 m
AAGCCAAGGGAGAGATTTGAACTCCCGTGTAATGGATCTGCAGTCCACCGCTTCGCCTCTAAGCTACCTTGGCATAGTAGATATAGTTTAAGTTCTGTTGATATTTAAACCTTACGGAGAGTTTACCTCAAAAAAAATCATTAATTGCAATTTTACATAATTTTAATTGTATAAATTTGAGATAAATTCAACTAGAATCCATTTTAAATTTAATGAATAGATAATTTAATATTAACTTATACAAATTATCAATCAACTCATTATAGTTATTTGATTTCCAGTTGCTTGGGGAGGATATGCCTGGATTATTGGACCAATGAATGTAATATCTACACTTTGTCCAGGTTGAAGACTTCCAAACGTTCCATCGTTTGTTTTATTTCCATCTTTACGTAATATCTGTGTTTCATTTGTTATTCTCACCGAAACATTCCCCTGTTGGTTACCATTGGTTATTACTCCTTGTACAAGTATTGAATTAGTATTGGTGGAGTTATTATCTGCAACCAATATGCCAATAATCTTTCCAGTCATATCTGAATGTTGTTGACCGCCAGTTGCAACCATTGCACCGTAAACAACTCCCATAAACATAACAAATAGCATCGAGAGGAGTATGATATTTTTCATTTTGGAATTCCTTCTAATAATTTATTTCAACGATTATTTCTAATTTGGTATATTCAAACATGAATCCCCAGAATTAAGTTAACCCGAGTACTATCCCTATTTGAACTCTGAAATACTATATTTTACAAACCCCTTTATATAATTAATTGAGGGAATTATCACAATTCTCAAATTTCAAGTAGATATCCAACCCCATTTATATAACAAATCAATAATGTTCTTTAAGTTCATTTTTAATTGTATCATGTTTCTTAATGGTTGTATTAAAAAGTTTGTTGAATGTTGCTGGAATTTCCTCATCCAAAACCTTCAAACCCTCTTCTGTTATGCCTCCTTTAGTAGCAACCGAGGATATTAAATTGTCAAACCCCATATTTCCATCAGAAAGGAGTTTTGAAGTTCCATACAAAGTTTTAATTACCATCTCTTCTGTTTCTTCTATCGAAAATCCACTATTCATTGATGCTGTTTTAGCAAATTCCATGAATATTTGTGCAATAAATGCAGGTGAACAACTCGTAATATCAGCACCCACATCAAAATCTTGCTCATCAATGACTTTAAATATTCCTATTGAATTAAAAAGAGAGTTGAGATATTCACCTTCTGTTTTTGTCACAGCGGAGTTATGACAAATTAATGTTACTCCTTCCAGTACTTTTGAAGTTAAAGACGGCATTACCTTGGATATTTTCCCTTTGAATATCCGATTAACATTTTCAATTGTCAAAGCCGCAGATATATACACTATATGCGTATTTTTGGATGTGAATTCATTGATCTCTACAAGAACCTTCTTTACATCTGATGTTCCAACCATCAGGAATAGTAGATCAGACTTCATTGTTGTGACAGTATTGTTCTGAGCAATTTCTATTTCAGGATACTCTTTTTTCAAATGATCGAGTTTTGATCCGGTTCTAGTAGAAATTATAACCTCATATGGCTTAATTATCCCTGATAATAGGAAACCATCCAGAATAACTTTTCCCATACTTCCATAACCTATAAATCCTATTTTTTTCACAATAGATCTCCTAATTATTGATTCATATTATTTAAATAAAAAAGTTGATTGATTAGAATTGTTATTCAATTATTTTGAGAAGTTTATTAGAACTGATATTTCATAATTCTGTAATGTAACATAATAATCTCGTTCTTTAATTTCTCCACTTTAAGAAGCTTCAAGTCTAAAACTCCTTCTTTCGAAGATAAATCAGGTGCAGAATACAGGGAATCGGGTGATATTCCCCCTATAAGATTAGGGTAAATTAATACACATACCTCATCCACAAGATCGTCCCGGAGTAACGCCCCATTAAGTCTGCCTCCACTTTCAACTCTTAAATTTTTAACACCAAACTGTAAATTCAGTTCTTCAAAGGCAGTACCTAAATTAACTTTATCATAGCCTATGACCATGTACTTGAGGTATCTTTCTTCTAAAAAGTCCAAATATTCTTGAGGAGTAGATCTGGAACATAAAACTAGAATATCTCTAAAAAAAGAAGTTTCTAATACATTATTCCAGATCCGTATCATTCCTCGACTGTCGGGTACAACTAATAACGGTCGATTATCATTTTCATTTGTTTGGCTTAATTTGCTATCCGTTACTTCATTTATATCGTCATTTTTTAAATGAAATCTTTTTAATAGAGTGTTACTACTCATTAAAACCGCATCTAAAGACCATTCAGAAGCCACTTGATGATAAAGTTCAGTATCAATATTGAAGCCATCAATTCGCCCATCAAGTGATATATTATCGAATATTATTACTTTTGGTAGTATAGGACTCACCTCTTTTCTTATTAAAGATTATTAGAATATTTAGAATTATCCTGTGATTTAATCTAATTTTGTCCAGTAATATTAATTATAAAGCCCAATGTCATGGATTAAAAAGTATGTATACGGTTATGATTTAATTGAGTTGACCTTAATAAAACCACAACTCTAGAAGTTGTACTCCTGCCAGTGTTGTATTATAATCTAGATTTTAGATTATAAATTTTATACTCTTAATAATTAAAAAAATGAGTCAAGTACTGTTATGTGATAGTAGTTCATGAAATGTTCTTCGGACTGTTATTAGTTATCCATCTTCTTAAAACCCAATTAAACAATTTTGGATCTTCTAAATTCCAAAAATGACCTACATTAGGAGCAATATATCCTTCAGATATCTGAAATGACATCAATAAATCTTCTGCTGATTCCTTAACGATCTTGTAATCTTTATCACCGGTCATAACCAAAACCGGGACTCCGATTTTTTCAAGCCCATCTGGCTGCTTAAAAATCATGTTCTCTTTAAGAATCCTATTTAGTGAATCATTTTTAATAAGAAGGGTTGATTCCTTAAATTTGTCAAAAAGACATTTAGGCATGTTGTAAGTTCGCATGTTAGCCTTTATGAAAAAATCCGTATTTTTTACAGATCCATATACTTTAATTGTATAATCAAGTAGTTTTAACAAAGAATCAATATGTGAAATTCTTTGGACAAGTGTTCCGCTGATAATCGCGTGATCAACTAATTCAGGAACTTTGCTCAAAATCTGAATGATAATTTGAGCTCCTAACGATATTCCAACTAGATGCGCCTTACCATTACTTGCATGATTACGAATTATCTCTGCTATCACTTCAGCGGATTTACTAATGGTAAATGGTTTTACATCAATACTTTTCCCGTGTTCTGGAAGATCGGGTACAATACAATGATAATCTTCGAATTCTTTTACTTGTCCATCCCACATCCATCCAGACGTTGCACTAGCGTGTAGAAATATGATGGTCTCGGCATCTTTGGAACCTGTTTCTCTAAAATATAGATCCATACTACCCTCTAAACAATAATTTAATAGATATTTATCAATTCATTTATCAAATGAATATTCCATGCCATAAGTTCCCTCAGATTTACCCATCCATTTGAATTGTTTCTCACCACATACTTTGAAACCTGTTCTTTCGTACAATCTTTTAGCATTAAAGTTCTCAAATGTTACATCTAACAAAACTCTTTTGCATTTCTTATCAGTTGCCAATTGAAATGAATTCTTCAATATTTCACTTCCAATACCCTGTCCTCTTAAACTATCTGCAACAACAAGATTGCCAATGTAAAGATCATCATTCCCTATCGATGACGCTGTAATCTTATCGTATATTGGTTTGACGAATGAAAGTTTTAAAAAATTCAAAAATTCCATTTCATGCTTAAATATGGTGATTTCCTCAAGATAGTTTATTTCATCACCTCTGAAAGCAATGAGAATTCCCATAACTTTACTGTTATCATCTTCTCCAATGTAAATATGTTCATGGCCGTAACTATTTTTTCCGGTTATTATGAGTTTTCTAAGCTTTTCAATAGCATTAGTTCTGTCTTTATCAAGAAAAGTCGTGAAAAGACTGATATCCGTTTCATAGATCAACTCTGATACTAAATCAACATCATGTTTATTTAAATCCAATTTTACCAAATTCATTAAATTGTAACTCCATATTCGATTTATTAATCATTTAAAGCATTTCTAAATCTTGATAGCTCATATTGGTCCATATTATTCCGCTCAATCATATGATTTAACAACCTATATAACCCTCACACTATAAATAAAAATTCATGGAAAGTAAAAGATTCGTACTTCTGGACATAGATTACATCACAGAGAATGATAAAGCAGTTATTCGATTATTGGGTAAACTTAAAGGTGATGAAGAGGGCAAATCTATCATTGTCCTTGATAAAAGTTTTGAACCCTACATTTACGTAATTCCCCATGATGAAGAGCAATGTATAGAAGATTTGAACGAATTTGATATTAACAGAATTGGTTGGGCACGAAAAGGGTACATGGGTGAGATCAAAGATTTCATAAAACTTACTCTAAACCACCCCCAAAATGTTCCTAAACTAAGGGATAAAATAAGAAATCTAGACTCTGTAAAAGACATTTTAGAACATGACATACCATTTTACCGCAGATATTTGATAGACAAAGCCATATTCCCAATGGCCGAAGTTGAAGTGGATGGTGTGTGCTTAGATAATAAATCTGTTAATTTTATGTGCAGCAGTGATGTATGTGTTTTTGAAATGAATGGAAATCCAAAACCAATTAATTCTGAGTTTCCTGAATTAAAAACCTTAAGTTTTGATATCGAAGTACGAAACCCCAAAGGAATGCCACAGGCAGAAGAAGATCCAATAATCATGATAAGTTTATCAAGCAACCAAGGGCTTCAGAAGGTTCTTTCAACCAAAGAATCACCTCTGGAATTTGTAGAAACACTCAAAACAGAAGCCCATATGCTTGAAAGGTTTGTTGAGATAGTTAAATCAGAAAATCCTGATCTTTTAATAGGCTACAATTCCGATAATTTTGATATGCCCTACATTCGCGATAGAGCAACCAAACTCAATGTGAAAATGGGTTTGGGAACTGATGGATCTGGACTGAAATTTATGAGGAGGGGTTACACAAACTCAGCCCTTGTAAAAGGCAGAATACATGTGGATCTTTACCTTTTAAGTCGAAGATATCTTCAGCTAGATCGTTACACCCTTGAAAGAGTTTATAAGGAACTTTTCGATGAACAGAAAGTAGATGTGCCTGGTGATGAAATATTTGAGTACTGGGATTGTGGTGGTGAAAAGCTTGAAACACTCTTTAAATACTCCCTTGACGATGCAGTATCAGTTACCAAGATAGGTGAAAAATTACTGCCACTTAGTATGGAACTCACACGTCTCGTTGGCCAACCCTTCTTTGATATAGCGAGAATGGCTACAGGACAAATGGTAGAATGGTACCTTATAAGAAAAGCCTATGAAATTGGAGATATGGTACCAAATAAACCTTCATCTTCGCAGTATTCAGAAAGGAGAGGCAAAAAGGCCGCGGGTGGTTATGTTATGTCGCCTGTTAAGGGATTGCATGAGAATATTGTATCATTCGATTTCAGAAGTCTTTACCCGAGTATTATTATTTCAAAGAATGTTTCACCAGACACCTTTGTGAAAGAAGGTGATGATAATGATTGTTATATTGCACCTGAATTAGGACATAAATTTCTTAAAACCCCCGTAGGATTTGTTCCTTCCATTATCGGGAACATTTTAAAGGAAAGAGTGCGACTTAAAACCCAAATGAAAAATGCTGTAAATCCAAGAGAAAAACAAGTACTCGATGTCCAACAACAAGCCCTTAAACGACTCGCGAACTCAATGTACGGAGTATATGGATATTCGAGATTTAGATGGTATAGAATTGAATGCGCCGAAGCTGTTACAGCCTGGGGAAGGGATTTTATTAAAAAAACTATGTTAAATGCAGAAAATTATGGTTTCAAAGCCATTTATGCAGATACTGATGGTTTCTATGCTACTTTTTTACGGGATGATGTTGAATTGTCAGAGGATAAATAGGTTGGAGTAATAAATGCTCTGATAATAAAACTATCAAGGTATAATCTGATTTTAAGACTTACAATAAATTTTGAGGTATGAAAGTGGAAAAGGCTAGGATATTAGTGCAAGGAATAGTTCAGGGAGTAGGATTTAGACCTACAGTTTACAGGGTAGCTCATGGTCTGAACATCAACGGATATGTAAGAAACCTTGGAAATATTGTTGAAATAGTTATTGAAGGTCAGAACAACAAAATTAATGAGTTTATAACTAGTTTACAAAATAATAAACCTCCAATATCTGAGATAAACTCACTTGAAGTTGAGTGGCTTGATCATAAAAGCCAAGAATTCAATGATTTCAGAATACTTGAAAGTTCTAAAAATTTCTCAGGATCATCTGTAATCCCTCCGGACATAGCTACGTGTGACAATTGCCTTGAGGAAGTGTTTGAAGTTTCCAATAGAAGGCATAACTATCCATTCACTGCTTGTACTGACTGTGGTCCTCGTTTTACAGTTATTAGTTCAATTCCCTACGATCGTATAAGAACATCTATGAAGAGTTTTCCTCTCTGTGAAGATTGTGAGGTTGAATATGCAAACCCTAAAGATCGAAGATATCATGCTGAAGCTTCATGTTGTCCGGTTTGTGGACCAAAAGTGTTTTTGTATCATGAAAATGTTATTGATAGTGAAAATCCCATAAAAAAAGCTGCCGAACTCATTGATGAGGGAAATATTCTTGCTATAAAGGGTATTGGAGGCACACATCTGGTTGTTAAAACAACAGAAGATGGCCCTGTGGAAAAACTAAGAAAAAGACTTGGTAGATATAATCAACCCTTTGCATGTATGTCAAAAGATTTAAAAACCGTTCAAACATTTACAGATATTTCAGAGTCTGAAAAAAATGTTTTAGAATCTAGAAGACGGCCCATAGTGGTTTTAAATAAGAATAATGGTTACATGTTATCACCTTCTGTTTCACCTTACCTTCACAATCTTGGAGTGATGCTCCCATATTCCGCACTTCAACATTTACTTTTCACTTACACCAATGAACCCGCTTACATCATGACTTCTGCAAATATGCCTGGTGAACCCATGCTCATTGATAATAGAGAGATAACTTCAAAACTTAACGGTATTGCAGATTATTATCTCTTACATGACCGGGAAATAATTAATCGGTGTGATGATTCAGTTGTGAGGTTTAGGGGTAATGAAATGGCATTTATAAGACGCTCAAGAGGTTATGTTCCCGAACCTTATGATTTTGCTCGAATTTCAGAGGATTTAAATGTATTAGCCCTTGGCCCTGAAATAGATGTGACTTTTTCATTACTCAAAGAGGGAAAATGCTATGTTTCACAACATATAGGAGATACAACCAAGTATGAAACATTCAGATACCTTCAGGAAGCAGTGAATCATATGAGGGATATTACGAGAACAGGAAGTGTTGATGTTGTTGCATGTGATCTCCATCCAATGTTCTTTACAACTAAACTTGCTGAGGATATGAGTCAAGATTTCGAATCTGAGATTGTGAGGGTTCAGCATCATCATGCACATGCAGCTTCACTATGTGTGGATAATAATATTGAGGAGGTCATATGTATTGCTGCAGATGGTGTTGGATATGGTGATGATGGAACAGCGTGGGGTGGAGAAATACTCCTTTCACACGGATCAAGCTATGAAAGATTGGCAAGTTTAATGCCACAACCCATGGCTGGTGGTGACTTAACAACTAAATATCCTGTAAGAATGCTTATGTCTATGTTGTATAACCACATTGGTGATGATGAACTTGTAGGTCTTATGAAAACGAGTTACAGTCACTTCTTCAAACATGGGGAAAGGGAGATAGATCTCGTTTTAAAACAACTCCAAAAAGGATTTAACACAAATACCACAACCAGTACCGGGAGGGTTCTCGACACAATATCAACAGCACTCAGAATATGTGGTGAAAGAACTTATGAAGGCGAATGTGCGATGAAACTTGAATCTGCTGCGTTTTATGGTGAAAATACCCTTAAAATCCCTTACGAAATTGGAACTAATAGAGGTAAAGATTTTTTAAACACATCAAATATTTTGATATCAGTTTTAGAGTTGATAGAGAAAGGGGAAAAGATGCAGAATATAGCTCGTGCAGCACAAAATGCAATTGCCTTTGGACTTGCTGAAATGGCAATAAAAGCCGCAGAAAATGTTGGAGTAAAAGTTATTGGAGGTTCTGGAGGAGTATTTTATAATGAAGCAATAAGTGTTGCAATACGCAATACAGTAGAATCTGCTGGTTACACCTTCGTTCAACATAAAAACAGTTGTGCAGGAGATGGATCTGTCTCTATGGGACAAGCTGCTATAGCAGCTTGGAAATCTCAAGGTATTTAAATGAATTCAATACTATTTTTTTATTTGTAAACAAAAAATAATTAAAAATAAGATTATTCATTGAATTGATTAAGATTTATTCAAGGGATTTGTTTGAGGTTCTGGTTGGGAATTTTCTTTTTTATTAGCTTCGAGTTCTGCTAAAAGCCTTTCAGCATGTTTTTTAGCGTCGTCATATTTATTAATGAGCTTTTGTAATTCTTCTGTAACCTCAGTTTCACCCATGTGAATTCTACCTTCGAGTGTGTGTAGTTCCAAAAACTCTTGACTAATAACATTCATTTTTATTGCACCTGGTCCAATAAAAATTTGTATCTGTATATCCTGAGAAATGTCATAGTACTTTCTAGGTCTTCCTCTTTCTATTTTTTGGAATGAAGAACTTAAAAGACCTAGTTCTTCCATAGCCCTGAGATGTTCTATTATAGCCTTTTGTCCCACTTCAAGTTCCTTTGAGATTTCACTAACAAATCTAGGCTCGTCAGTTAAAAGGTTGATTATGTCCCTCCGGGTCTTACAGCCCATTACATCAAGTATTGCTTCTAAATCCATGTTATACCACTTACTGGTTTATGATCTTTGTGATGTTATAAATATAGTACTTATTTTACTAAATATGCGAAAGATTTATATAACCTTTGGTAACTATAATAGTTAAAGGTTACTGTTCTTTTTATACCATATAAAAGGTGAATGAATGAATGATAAACAAGAATTAGAGAAGTTAAAAAAGGATCTGACCAGTCTAAAATCAGATATCCAAGAAAAAAGTGAGGATATTCAGGGAAAAGATGAAGAGATCCAGAATCTAGAGAATAAAGTTGAGGATAACCATTCCCAACTACTTAGACTCCATGCTGACTTCGACAACTACAAAAAACGATCAGAAAAAGAGTTTAAAGAATATGTTAAATATGCAAATGAAGACTTGATCGTCAAGATCATTGATGCATACGAAGATCTTGAACGAGCATTAAATGCAGATAAATCCCATGACCTCAAAGAAGGTGTGGAGATGATACATAAAAAACTCAAAAATATATTAGAAGGAGAAGGACTCTGTGAAATTGAAGCAACTGGAGAAAAATTCGACACCGATAAGCACGACGCGCTAATGGTGGAGGATAATAAAGATTTCGAAGACAATGCAGTTATAGAAGAACTTGGTAAGGGATATACCCTTAATTCCAAGGTAATTAAGTATGCTAAAGTCAAAGTTTGTAAAAAGAAGTAACCTTTAGATTATGAAGATAAATTTAAAAAGTTGATACAGTGTATTTTATAAAAAGAGGTGAATATTAATGGCAAAGAAAGAAAAAATAATAGGTATAGATCTGGGTACGAGTAACTCAGCAGCAGCAGTACTCATTGGTGGTAAATCAACCATAATACCAAGTGCAGAGGGTGCAACCCAGTACGGTAAAGCATTTCCAAGTTACGTTGCCTTCACAAAAGATGGACAACGTTTAGTAGGTGAACCAGCCAGAAGACAGGCTGTCACAAACCCCGAACATACTATCAGTGCCATAAAAAGAAAAATGGGTACCGACTACAAGATCAATATACTTAACAAAGATTACACACCCCAAGAAATATCAGCTTTCATATTACAAAAGATTAAAAAAGATGCAGAAGCATTCTTAGGTGAACCTGTGAATAAAGCAGTTATCACAGTACCTGCATATTTCAATGACAACCAAAGAACAGCAACTAAAGATGCAGGAACAATAGCAGGTTTAGAAGTAGTACGTTTAGTTAACGAACCAACTGCAGCAAGTCTAGCATATGGAATAGATAAAGAAGCAGAAGAAGATCTAGAAATACTTGTATTCGATTTTGGTGGAGGTACTCTCGATGTCACCATAATGGACTTTGGTGGAGGAGTATTTGAAGTTAGATCTACTAGCGGTGATACCAGTTTAGGTGGAACCGACATGGACAACATCATAATGAAACATCTTGCAGAAGATTTCAAGCGCGATACTGGAGTAGACCTCATGAACGATGATCAAGCTGTTCAGAGGCTCAGAGAAGCAGCAGAAAAAGCTAAAATAGAACTTTCAACAACTCTAACTAGCGATATAAATCTTCCATTCATATCAGCAACTGCTGAAGGACCTAAACATCTTACTGCATCATTAACTAGGGCTAAACTCGAAGAATTAGTTGATCCTATTATCAAGAAATGTTCAGGACCACTGGAACAAGCCATTAAAGATGCTAAAATGAGCAAATCCGATATAAATAAGATTATATTAGTTGGGGGACCAACCAGGATGCCTGCTGTCCAGAAATTTGTTGAAAAATTCATTGGAAAACCAGCAGAAAGTGGAATAGACCCTATGGAATGTGTTGCAATAGGAGCAGCAATCCAGGGAGGAGTGATGGGTGGTGAAATAAAAGACCTAGTACTTCTCGATGTGACACCACTATCCCTTGGTATAGAAACATTAGGAGGAGTTTTTACTCAGCTTATTGAAAGAAACACCACCATACCTACCAAGAAAAGTCAGGTATTCACAACTGCAGCAGACAGCCAGCCTTCCGTAGACATACACGTACTTCAAGGTGAAAGGCCAATGGCAGCAGATAACTCAACCCTTGGAAGATTCCAACTAGTTGGGATACCACCAGCCCCTAGAGGGATACCTCAAATAGAAGTTTCATTCGATATAGATGCTAATGGTATCATAAATGTATCTGCAAAGGATATGGGAACAGGGAAAGAACAGAGAATTACAATAACGGCACCAAATAAGCTCTCAAAAGAGGAAATAGACAAAAAAGTAAAAGAAGCAGAGCAACACGCAGAAGAAGACAAAAAACGTCAAAAAGAAATTGAAATCAGAAATAATGCTGATTCCATGATATACACTTCAGAAAAGACGTTAGAAGAATTAGCAGATAAAGTAGATGCAGATAAGAAAACCAAGATCGAAGAAATTGTAAAAGAATTAAAAGAACTTATATCTGGTCAGGATCTCGACGCAATCAAAACCAAAACTGACGAACTGACTAAAGTGGTTCAAGAAGTAGGTGCAGCAATATACCAAGAAGCTCAACAGGCACAAGAACCTCAAAATGAGGAAAACGAGAAGGACCAAGAT
>CAAGKR010326587.1_pt1 | contig 11567 bp, 11 predicted proteins | sample 2556971 | NCBI WGS metagenome assembly CAAGKR01 (sample SAMEA5207829, study PRJEB30636) | soil metagenome | biome: forest; feature: boreal; material: soil | place: USA | collected 2011-09 | depth 1 m
CGCGCGGCTTGGCCACCTGCGCCCGCCGACCGGCGGGGGCCGGGAGATGACCGGCCTCTATACACCCCAGATGATCATCGACGGTCAGGTGCACCTGCCCGGTGGGCAGCGCGCCACCGCGCTGGATGCGATTCGCCGAGCCGGAACCGTGGCGCCGCTCGTCGACGTTGCGGGGGCAGCGCGCGCGATCGGTGACGATGTGGTGGCCAAGGTGGAGCTCGGTACACGCGCCAGCCTTGACCGCGCGCGCGATTGGCGGCTTACGGTCGCGCTCGCCGCCGCGCGTGAGCAAACTCATGTGCTGCGCGGCGAAAACTCGGGCGAGACGCTGGAGCAGGCCGCTGTGGTACGGGCGATGTCAGCGCCGATCGCGCTGTCGCCGATCGGGGCCGTCGCGCGCGAGCTGACCGTCCGGCTCAAGAAGCCCGCGGATCTGGCGTGGTCGAACATCGAGCTGATCGCGTTCGTTCAGGACGCGGCGACCGGCGAGGTCGCCGGCGCCGCCGCCCTGAGCCGACAGTAGGGGCCGGCCGGGCCGTGGCCGGCCCGCGGCGCTCACCCGTTCGCTCTTCGATGAACGGGCTCGGGCACTCTGCGGGCGGTCATGAGGGCGGACGGGTTGACGGAAGGTAAAAATTTATCGGATTTCCGTCGGTCGGATTTTGGGCCTGTCGAGCTGAGCTATGGGCCCAAGTTGTGACGGCGCGAAGATAGCGCCCGTCACGGGCCAACGGTAAACATTGGGCGACATCGCGAGGGAGCGATCAGCCCTTCCCGCCATCCGTGGCACTGCCGGGCGCTCCCTCGACGATCCAAAGCTTGACCATCGCGACCACGCACGTGGGAAGTGGTATCGCAAAGAATTCGCCAAGCGGCATTTGCGACCCGTAGCAGGGCGCGGCCGACGCCAGCTTTTGATAGAGATAGCTGTCGTTGGGGTCGTGGGGAGTCACGAGAATGCCACCGCACGATTCAGGCGCGGGCGCCGGTTGGCCCACCACATTGGCCCACGAGACCTCATCCCTCAGGTCCAGCGCCGCGCCGCTGGCGTGACAGGTGGTGCAATTCGCGTCGAAGATCTGCTCGATTTGTCGGTAGGTCACGGCGGCCGGTGCAGCATCGGCCGCCGCGCAAACCGCGGCGCGCGGATCGACCGGCGTGCCTCCGTCATCGTTACTTCCGTCCGCGGCGGGCGACGATCCTCTGGTGCAGGGGAGGGTCGCCACCAAGAGGAGGGTCGCCGCGATTGACAGGATCAGGGGCGCGGCGTTGGTCATCTCCATTGTGGCCGGCTTGACTGGACCGGTGGCCGGCGGCGTTGCCGGGCGCGCAAGACACGTACCCGAGTCGCTCGCTAGATCAGGCAGCATCGGACATGATTCTCTCGATGAGCTCGAGCCGATGACGGTGCCGGTCGTCTTGCTTGTGGCCGTGGCCGCGAATTCCAATGGCGTCGCGATGACGCAGGAGGCGGCCGTCGCTTGCGTCGAGGCTCTGCCATCCGGGGCCAGAAGCATCGTGCGCGTGGTACCCACTTTGCCCGGCGCCCTCGATCTGGCTGCCGACGCGTCGGCGGAGGGCGCCAACGCAGTGGTCGTCCTGGCGTGGCATGACGCCGCCTTCCTGACGACGGACGTGCGCGTCTCGGTCACGCCGCCCGGTACAAGGATCCGCGACTGGGTCGCGCGGACCGTTGTTTTCAGCGACCGCGATCTTCCGGCGGAACGCGGTCGAACGCTCGGGCTGGTCATCGCATCGATACTTCTCGAGCCCGGGCAGAATGAATCGTCGAGCAACCGCGACGTCTCGAGATCGGCCGATGTGCCTCCTGTCGAAGCATCGTCGGTGAACCTGCCCGCGGCGCGGCCGGCGGTCGCCGCGTCAACGGGGGAGTCGCTGGAGGCACCCTCCAGATGGGCCATCGAGGCCAATCTCTCGACCATCATCGACAGCTCGGAAGACATCGATTTCGACGCTCTGGGTGGATCGTTCGCCCTGCGCCGATCGATCTCCGGTCACCTGGAGCTACGAGCCGGCTTGGGCTACCGAGTGGCCATCGTCGATGGCGCCGACGCGACCACGCGCACGGCTTCCGCGGCGATCGGCGGTGCCTGGACCAGCTCGGGTCTTGGGCATCCTCATCGGGTGGGCTTCGGGGCACGGTTGGACCTCATGGGCGTGCACGAGGAGATCAAGCGAGAGACCGAGAGCTCAAGCCTGCCCGAGGCTCACGGCTATTGGTCTTTGGGGTGCGATCTCCTGGGCCAGGTCGGGTACGGCCTATCCCAGGGAACCGCGCTGCTTCTGGGCGGCGGTCTGGAAGAGACCTTTACGGCCGCCGAGATCGTGGTGGCCGGGCAGTCGGTGGCGACCGTTCCGCACCAGCGCGTGGTGTTCGAGCTCGGGGTCCTGTCCCGATTCTAGTAAGCGATGTCTGATCCGCGATCGGCGAGCGAGCCGGTCGGTCCATAGTGTCTAGTCTAGCCGCCTGCTTCGCGGACGCTGGTGGTACTCTTCTCCTGGTAGGGTCATGGTCGCCTTTCGCTCGCCGCGTCGCCCCTCCCTCACCGTCGTGGCCCGGGCGGGCCAGGCTCTCGCCGATCGGCGCCCGTCCCGTAGCGACGACGAGATTCTTAGTGCACTGCGCCGTGGCGACCACCGCGTGGCGGAGGACTTCTACTGGCGGGTCAAACCGGTCGTCGACAGGTCCGTTCGCCGGCTGCTGGGTCGGCTTGACAGCGACGGTGAGGACATGGTTCAGGTCGCGCTGGTGCAGCTCATCGAATCGCTGCCCAGTTACCGGGGTGAATGTCCTCTCGATGCCTGGGTCTCCGCCGTTTCTGCGAACGTCGTCTACAAGCACATCCGGCGACGCCGCTTGGAGCGCAATATTTTCGCCTCGACATTGGGAGACGAGGAGGATCTCGCCGATAATCAGCCCGCGAGCGGTGCCGCCGACACGATGCACCTCCGTCAAGCGATCGGTCGGATCGCCGAGCATTTGGCGGAGATGAGCGCGGATCGTGCCTGGGCGTTCGTCCTGCACGACGTCTGCGGCTATTCATTGGAAGAGGTCTCTCACATTTGCGGGATATCAGCGGTTGCCGCGCAGAGCCGGTTGGTGCGAGGCCGGCGTGATCTCCACGGGCGAATCGCCGGCGATTCGCAGTTGACCGAAATCCTCGATCGAGGCGATCCGTGACGGAGCATCGCTATGCCCAACTGGCGGCGCGGCTTTTGCGCGCGTCCCGAGGACGCATTGGGCCGCATCCATCGGCGCAGCCGGCGGACGCCGTCGCCGCACTCACGAGCGTAATCCGCGGCACCGCAGCGCGACGGCGTCGTCGGCGAATCGCGAAGTGGGCAGGTGCGGTCGGAGGCGCGGCTGGAATCGTGTTGATCGTGGGGTGGACCTTGACCCGTCCGGTGGCCGATCTGGCCGTTTCTCCGAGGCCGACCTTCGTGGTCGAGGGGACGGCGGTCGCCACGGTCACGGCCATCGGCGGACCGAGCCAGCCGCTTCTGCCTGGACAGCAATGGCGCTCTGGCGAGCGTTTGCAAACGGACGGGCGGTCTATTTCCTTGGCGACGAAAGACGAGACCGCGATCGAGGTCGAGCCACACTCGGATCTCCTGCTCGCGCGCGCGGACTCGGAACGCTGGTTGCAGCTCGGGAGCGGCGCCGTGGATGTGCACGTTGCCAAGCTGAAAGCGGCCGAACGGTTCGTCATCACGACCTCCGACGCCGAGGTGGAGGTGCGTGGAACCCGCTTCCGGGTTGCCGTTGTTCCCGCCGTCGATGACTGCGGACAGGGCACGGTCACACGCGTATCCGTGACCGAAGGGGTGGTCGTCGTCCGGTGGTCTGGCCAGCAAAGACGTGTGGAGGCGGGGAGCCATTGGCCCGCCGACTGCGCCGAGCGGGCGGTCTCGGTTGCGCCGTCGCCCGCGGCCGATCTCCGGGCGCGGTCGAATCGCCAGACCTCGCCACGCGCGTCGGTCGTTCGGGTTTCCCCCTCCGTGGGTGTATCGCCGTCGACGCTCGCGACCGAAAACGATCTCTTCGGTGCGGCCCTGAAGGCGGCGAGCGCCGGTGACAGACGAGAGGCCATGCAGCTGCTCGATGTCCTGCTCGCCAGGTTCCCCGCGAGCCCGCTCAAGGAGAGCGCCGCCGTCGAACGGGCGAGACTGATCGATTTGGCTCAGGCCCTACGCTAGATTCAGTTTCGGCAACGGCGAATGGGTTCGACAACTCTCCAACGGAGCGCCCCGATCATCAACAGCTCCGCTTTCCTTCTTCTCATGCTATCGAGCATAGCCGCACGCGCTCAAGGACCCTCGGAGGTCGACGAGCTAGCGAAGGTAACGTCGGCGGGGGATCTGAGCGTCGACGCGGGGCTCGTACTCGGCCTACCGGCCACATGGCAAACGGGCCTCACGACCGGGGTGGGTGGCGGCTTGATGTATGGACGAAGGTTCGCTTGGGGCGTTCGGGCATCGTGGTCGACCGCCACCGAATCTTCGCTCGCTTGGACCGTCAGCCACGACGACTTCCGCCTGCGCGCCACGGCCGCCGTCCAGCATGCCGTCGGCCGCGGCACCTTGGCCCTGCGGCTTGGGCTCGGCCCGACGTTCATCTACGAGGATCGCGTGCGCAATCAAGGGATGCGGGCGGGCCTGACGGGCAGCGATCTCGAGACGTCGGCGCTCTCGACGGTGCCCGCCGCCGAGCTCGAGGGTGTCGTCGCCTTACACGTCGCGGGCCCGTGGCTGCTAATCGTGAGCGGGGGACCGTCGCTTCTGGTCTCCGAGGGCGCCATCCATGGAGGCTGGACGACCCAGCTGGGCGCGGGATGGCAGCCGTGAAGCGCGCGTTCGCACTCGCCGCCTTCCCGATGGCGCTCGTCGCGTGCGGAAAGCTGCAAGGTTTCGGGGGCGCGGAGCCTCCGCTCGTGACGTTCGACGTGACGTTCAGCGGTGATCTCACGTCGTTGCGGCCGCCGGGCGACACGGAGGAGCGATCGCTGCAGGTTACCCTCATTTGGGGTTTGCAGTGGCTCCAGGAGCCTTTCTGCGTGCTACCGCCCGAGTCCGCCGCGGCGGCAGCCGTCATTGCGGCCGGCTGCCGCGATCCGTTAAGCTTCGTACCTAACCGCGTAGACACGAGCGTGCCCGTCTCTATCGGTGAGACCGCGTCGTTACCGTTGCTCGAGCTTCCCACAGCAGACCTCATGGTCGGCGACATCACGGCGCGCGTGGCCTACGGGAGCCTCGTTGTCTACGACGATCGCGACGGCAGCGGAACCCTCGAGCTATCCCAGCCGCATCCGACGCAGTTCGGCAGCGAGGGCCGTGGCGGCGGCGGTGAGCCGATGGACGAAGTGCCCGACTCGGCGGACGTCCTCTACGGCGCAAGCTTCCTGACCATGACCGCGCCCGACCAGCGCGTCGCGTATCGCGAAGGCGGCTTCGATCCGACAAGCGCGTTCTATCCGCGGTCTGGCTGCACTCAACCGCCCCCAGCATTCTCCGTCCTCGGGGCCGGCGGGTTCACGCTGGTGGCAGCCTTGGCGGCGACGGCGGCGGGTGGGCTGCCGCCGGAGGATCCGACGTCCTGCTCGGAAGCGGCGGCCACGGCGGCCGGATCCGCCCTCGTGAGCATTGCCGCGCAAGCTCCTGCCGACGTCGACGAAGTCGACTGCGATGAACGCACAGCCGACAGCAGTACCCGGTACCACGAACCGCCAGCTGACGCGCCCGATCTGACCGAACGCGTGACGGCGTGCGCACACCTGCCCTCGTTCGACGCGGGTACGCAGTCGAGCTTGATTCAGTTCGTCGTGTCCGGACGAGCTACAGATCGCTGTAAAGGGCTCACGCACTACACGCTTCGTGGCTGCCGCGAAAACGTTTCCTGCGCCGTCCCGGACTGGGACCTCACGGCGAGCCCCCCGTCTTGGTGGTCGTGCCCCAACTAACCGTGTCGGCAGGAATCGAACAACGTCTCGGGCGCCGAGTAATCGATGTACTGCGCGCCGGGGGTGCGGTCGCCGCGATTGTGCTAGCGCTCGCACCGCGTGCCGCGTACGCCCAGGCGCGTGCGCCGGGCCTCGCGCCCACCGACAAAGACGACGAGGGCGAGCCGCGCCTTTCGCTTCCGACGGAGGCCGATCGCGACGCGTGGAAGCGAAGCGGGTTCCGGCTGGGGCTAGGTGTCGTGTATGGCCGGATCATGGGGCTAGACGGCGCGCCGGATGGTCGGCTCCTTGGGGCGACGATCCGTCTCGGGTTACGCCTGGACGCGGGTTGGTCGATCCTCGCATCCTTCCAGTACGCCTTGGCTTCCGCGGCGGGCGGGCTCTCCGGCCTTCGGTTCGCCGGGACAATCGATCCAACCTGGCACGTCACGCCTCACCTTTCGCTCGCCGTTGGCCTGGGCTTCGGCGGCATCGTCGAGGGGAGCACCAGCCGCCCTGAGATCTCGCCATTGCCGAGCACGCTCGGCACGTCCTACACGTTCCCGAGCCCCTCACCGCCGCTGCCGAGCTGCGTCGGCATGGGGGTCGCCGGCCTCGCGCGCGCCGAATGGTCGATCGCCCTCGGGCCGCGCGCAATGACCGCCTTGGGCCTCGAGGGAATCGGCCAGTGGACCGGCTGCGAAGACGACACAGGGCTCGTCGAGCCCGACACGGGGCAGTCCATCGTGCGTCGCCAGTGGTGGCCGCACCTCGGTCTCAGCGGGATCTGGGGGATCATGTGGCGCTGACCCGGGTCGCGGGGTTCCTCGTCTTGTTGGTGCCGACGCTGGCGGTTGCGCAGACGCTCGACGGCGGGACGTCCGACGGCGCCGCGCTCGATGGCGGCGCGACGCTCGACGGCGGCACCACCGCAGACAGCGGCACCGAACCCTCGCCGCGTGACGGCGCCACTGAGGCCCCGGCGACATTCGAGCAGCCGCACCCGCTCACGAGCACCAACGTGCTGTATCCCGCGGGTGCGCCCGAGATCACGTCACCTGTCGCCGTCACCGTGAAGCTTCTCGTCGACGCGACGGGCACGGTCCAGAAGGTCGAGCTCCGCACGCCCTCCCAGCCGCCATTCGACGACGCCGTGATCGCCGCGACGCGCGCCTTCCGGTTCGCGCCGGCGCGCTACGGGGGGGCACCCGTCCCCGTCGAGATCACGTTCACGCACAAGTTCTTGCCTCGCCCGCCGCCGCCCGCGCGGCTAACGAATGAGGGGCCGGCGCGCACGTCGATCCTGCGCGGCCGACTCATCGAGCTCGGAACTCGGGCGCCGGTCACAGGCGCGACCGTGACGGCCGTCGTCGGCGATCGCCACTACACCGTCGACGCGGATGGGCGCGGGCGTTTCCGGCTCCCGCTACCGGCTGGCGCGGCGCGCGTGTCGGTCTACGCCGCCAGCCACAATCCGTTCGTCCAGCAAGAAACGCTGGCGCCCAACCAGGAGCTCGCCGTCAGCTACCTCGTCGAGCGCGATCGCTACGACCCATACGAGATCGTGATCGTCGGCGAGCATCGGCGCGAGGAGGTCTCACGCATCACGCTGCGCGGCCAGGAGATCCAGCAGATCCCGGGCACGTTCGGCGATCCATTCCGCGTGATCCAAACGTTGCCGGGCGTCTCATCGGTCGTGTCGCTGCTGCCGTTTCCGATCGTGCGCGGCGCAAGCCCCAGCTCGACGGGCTTCCTGCTCGACGGCACGCGCGTGCCCTTGCTCTTTCACCTGCTGTCGGGACCGAGCGTCATTCATCCCGAGTTCATCGACGAGATTCAGTTCTTCCCGGGCGGCGCACCCGCGCCCTACGGCGGGTACACAGGAGGCATCATCGACGGCCGCACGAGGCGGGCTCAGCCCGATGAGCACCTGCTCGACTTCGACGTCAACCTGCTGCAGATCGGGGGCTTCGTCCGCGAGCCGGTCAAGCCCATCGACGCGACAGTGACCGCGGCGGCGCGCTACGGCTTCCCGGGACTCCTGCTCAGCCTTGCAACGAACAAGCTCTCGCTCGCGTACTGGGACTACCAGCTCCGGCTCGACGGCGGCAACGCGCGCAATGGATGGACGGTCTTCGTGTTCGGCGCACGCGATGAGCTCGACACCGTCGCCTCAACTGCCGCGCCAGGCGCCGCCAATCCGCCCCTCGCGCCTGCGTTGGTGCTGGGCTTCCACCGGCTTGATCTTCGCGATCACCAGACCCAGGGTCGACTAGAGGAGACCTTCCGTGCGGTGCTCGGGTACGACCACACGTTCAGCATGGGGACGGATTTCTCGGTGTGGAGCGCCGATCCGTCGGTGTCGCTGCTCTGGACGCAAAACGACCACCTCAAGCTCGCGGGCGGTCTCATCGGGACCTTCCACGATGTTACGCAGGGAGCGGGCGCCGTGTCGGCCGCCAATCCGTTGTCCGCCATCACGTCCCAGCTCGGCAAGTTTTACGGCGAGTCGTCCTATCTCGAAGCCATCTGGCGACCCACACCCTTAGTGCTGATTCGGCCGGGTGTGCGCGCGGACTTTTACCAGGATAACACGGCCGACAAGTCGGACGCCGACCCGCGCCTCACGTTGCGCTACAAACTGTTCGACCGTGATCTGCCCGAGCTGACGCCGGGCAGCGACGACAGCGCCGTCTGGCTGAAGGCGAGTGCCGGCATCTACCACCAGCCGCCGCGCTTCGTCCTGCCCCTGCCCGGCCTCGATCTCATGCCGCTCAAGTACGGCTTGCTCCGCTCCTATCAGACGAGCCTTGGTGCGGAGGTGCCACTCCGGGAGAAGTTCCAGCTGTCCGTCGAGGGGTTCTTCAACTACATGGACCCGACAATCTTCGATTTGACGCTCAACACGGCGTCCGTTGTTACGACGGCGAACCAGAATGTCGTACCGACCAGCGTCGTGATGCCCGCCACGGACATTCAGCAGTTCGTTGACCGCCTCACGTCGCCCGAGACGGGGCGCGCCTACGGGTTGGAGTTCCTGCTGCGGCGGCAGTCGAAGACCGGTGTCTTCGGCTGGATTTCCTATACGTTGTCTCGCTCGGAGCGGTATCACGACGGTACGGGCTGGCTGCCCTACGACTTCGATCGCACGCACCTGTTCAACCTCGTCGCCGGGCTGCCGCTACGCCGGAACTGGGACCTCGGCATTCGCCTCACCTACCAGAGTGGAAGGCCGGTCACGACCACCGCAGGTTACAACGCCGCGTACGGCGACGGCTACTATCGATTCGACTTTCGCGTCGACAAGCGCGCCGTCTGGAAGAAATGGCTCTTGGATTTTTACGTCGACGTGACGAACGCCGCGCTCCTCCCCGAGGAGGTCGAGCCCGGAACGGTGATCCGTTATGTGCTTCCAACCGTCGGTTTGCGCGGAAGATTCTGAACAGGAGAAACGATGCCTCATACGAACGCGATCGATTCACAGGTGCTAGATCTCATGCTCCGCGCGGGGTCGAGCTGGGTGCTCTATCTCCTGCTCGGCCTCAGCGTCGCGGCGGTCGCCGTCATGCTCGAGCGGCTTTGGTTCTTCGTGCAGGAGCGTCGACCGCAAGGCGTGCTCGAGGAGTCGCTGGCGGCCCTGCGCAAAGGCGACGCACCCGCCGCGCTCGCCAAGCTCGGCGGCGCTCCGTCGATGGAGGCCGCCGTGGCGCGCGACTGCCTGAGCCACGCCGCCGACGGCGCCGCGGCCGTCGAGGAGATCAAGGCGGGTGCCATCGAGCGCGAGCGCGCGCGCTACGAGAGCCGTCTGGCTTTCTTGGGAACACTCGGCAACAACGCGCCTTTCATCGGCCTCTTCGGCACCGTGCTCGGCATCATCCGTGCCTTCCATGATCTCGCGGGCGCCTCGATGCAGGGCACGCAGGCGGTCATGTCGGGCATCGCCGAGGCGCTGGTCGCGACGGGCATCGGTCTCCTGGTGGCGTTGCCGGCCGTCGCGACCTACAACGCCTTCACCCGCCATGTCGAGCGCTGCACCTCGGCCACCGAGGTCCTCGCGCACGAGATCCTCGCGCTGCTCAAGCGCGAGCCAGCACGCCCACCGGTCGTTGCGCCCAGGGAGACGTGATGGCCGGGACCAACCGCAAGCGCGGCATCATCGCCGACATCAACGTCACGCCGCTGGTCGACATCATGCTCGTCCTGCTGATCATCTTCATGTTGACGGCGAACTTGATTGCGAAGCAGGCAATCGAGGTCGAGCTGCCACACGCAACTCAGAGCACGACGCTGAACCCCACGACGTTGGCCGTGACCCTGACCCGCGACGGCGCGCTGTACTTGAACGGCAAGCCCACGACGCCGGCCGGGCTGCGCACCGAAGTCAGCGCCGCGGTTGCGCGCGACCCGAAGACGCAGGCGATCATCTCGGGCGACAAGGCCGTCTCGCACGGACGCGTCGTCTGGGTCCTCGACGTCGTGAAGTCGCTCGGCGTTTCGTCCTTCGCCATCCAGATCGATCCGACCGCCATGACGGCGCCAGGGAGCCCTTGATCGCCGACCGCCGTATCCTCGCGTGCGTGGTCCTGTCCGTGGGGGCTCACCTCGCGTTCGCCAGCGCCATGCGCGGCCTGCCGAAACACGCCGACGACCGCGTCCGGAGCAAGATCTCCATCCGAGTCGTCTCGCCACCGCCCCCTCTCGAGCCGCCACCCGAGCCCGCGAGCCCGCAGCCCGTGCCGACCCCAAGACCGGTACCGCTCGAGCGGGCGCGGCCGCGCCACGCGCCGCAGGTCGCCGAGGAGGTCGCGCCCAAAGATGTCCCGCCGCCCGAGCATCCGCCGGCTCCATCGGACACGACCGGCGGCCCGGTCTTCGGTATCTCGATGGAATCGACTTCACAGGCAGGCAGCGGCGCCTCGATGCCCATAGGCAACCCCGGCAACTCGCGCGAAGCGCATGCCGGCGGCGGACAGGAGGGCGAGGGCAAGGCAGAGCGCACCGAGCCAGTGGCCGCCTATGAGGTCACGACCATGCCGCTGCCCCAAGGCCGGTGCGTGGGCAAGTACACCGAGGAGGCCAAAGAGGCGGCCATCGAGGGCACCGTCGTGCTCGACATCGTCGTCGGTGTCGACGGCCGCGTGCGGGAGGTCCGCGTCGTGAGCGGCCTCGGGCACGGCCTCACCGAGGCGGCCATCGCCGCAGCCAAGGCGTGCCGCTTCAGCCCCGGCGAGAAGGGCGACGTTGCGGTTCCCGTCCGTATCCGCGAATTCAAGATTAGGTTCCTGCTCCAGAACGACGAGTAGGACCCGAATCAATTGGGCGGGGACTCCCCGCAAATCAATTGTCGAGCGCGCCCGCGTCGATCCAGGCTTTGATGAGCGCGATGTTCGTGGCCGAGAGCTTGGCTTTGCCTCTCGGCATGTTGCCCGAGTTGACCGTGTTGTAGATGGACGAACCCGCGCCGTTACATGGCGTCACCAGATTCTGCAGACCGCTATACGCGCTCGCCTTGCTGGCGAACGTGACCCCCCCCGCGCTCCCCGGACTGTGGCAGCTGCCCCCCGAGCAGTAGACCGAGAGGATGGTGGTGTAGACCTGCGTGAAGGTTGC
>CAAGKR010364607.1_pt1 | contig 11565 bp, 7 predicted proteins | sample 2556971 | NCBI WGS metagenome assembly CAAGKR01 (sample SAMEA5207829, study PRJEB30636) | soil metagenome | biome: forest; feature: boreal; material: soil | place: USA | collected 2011-09 | depth 1 m
CTCCGTGCACTACACCGCGGGGCACGACGCCGAGCTGGCCGCGACCGCGTTGGCGCGCTTTGCGAGGGGCACGGTCGGCCTGCTCGGCACCGCGGCGATCTCGTACGCGCTCGTCGACACGCTGCGGCGGGGAGCGCTGCGCGACGCGCGCCTTGTCGACGCGTCGGACATGGTGGACCAGATCAAGGCGGCGAAGAGCCCCGACGAGATCGCCATGGTGCGCATGTGCTCCGCCGCGCAGGACGAGGCGATGCACGCGGTCTTCGATGCCATCCGGCCCGGGATGCGCGAGCTCGAGGTGGCCTCTGTCGCGGAGCATGTGGGCCACTCGTTCGGCAGCGAGCAGGGGCTGTTCCTCGCGTACTCGGGTCCTGCGGGCAGGCCGGGGCAGATCGTCAACCGCCATCTGCAGCACCGCGCGCTGGAGGTGGGAGACCAGTTCAGCCTGCTCATCGAGAACAACGGCCCGGGCGGTTACTACTGCGAGCTCGGCCGCAGCGCCGTGCTCGGTCGCGCCACGCCGGCCATGAAGGAGCAGCAGCGCGTGCTCCTCGAGGTGCAGCAGTTCTGTGTCGACCAGCTGCGCCCGGGGGCCGACTGCAAGAAGATCTGGGAGGGGTACAACGCGCACATGCGCTCGCGCGGTCTGCCCGAGGAGAGGCGGGTGCACTTCCACGGGCAGGGGTACGACATGGTGGAGCGGCCGCTGGTGCGCTTCGACGAGACGATGCCGGTGGGGGCGAGCATGTACTTCTCGCTGCACCCCGCCTTCAGCACCGAGCACGGCTACAGCTGGACCAGTGACGACTACCTCCTCAAGGAGGACGGCGAGGTGGAGCGGCTGCACACCTTCCCGCAGGAGCTCATCGAGTTAGGGTGACGGCCCTTGGGGGGCGATCACCGCGGCGCGCTGGCGTATGGTCGATGCCACCTCATGAGTACCTCGCGCCTTCCCTCTACCCTCCCCGACTTCGAGGCGGCGGCCGGTGCCGCGATCGATGCCGGCGCGTTCGGCTATCTGAACGGCGGTGCGACGGACGAATGGACGCTGTCCGCAAACGTCGCCGCGTGGCGCCGCCTTCCCATCGTTCCGCGCGTTCTCACGTGTACCGGCCAGGCCGACACCGCCGTCGCCGTGCTGGGCGAGCCGATGCCTCACCCGATCATCGCGGCTCCGATGGCGTACCAGCGAATCGCCACACCCGACGGCGAGATCGCCATGGCTCGCGCTGCCGCGCAAACGTCGACCACCGTGTGTGTGTCGACCTTGTCGACTGTGTCGGCGACCGAGATCGCCGAGGCGGTACCCGAGGCACGACGATGGTTCCAGGCGTACGTCTTCACCGATAGAGGTCTGACCCACAGCCTCATCGAATCGGCCGTAGCATCCGGCTACAGCGCGCTGGTGGTCACCGTCGATCTTCCGGTGTCCGGCCTGCGCGAGCGCGACATCCGGTCCGGGTACAGGGTGAATCACGCGGTGCCGGCGGTGGCGGCTGCAGGGACGGAGGGGTCGTTCGAGCCGCATCGAGTAGAGCACCTGATCGACGCACACCTCACCTGGACGGACATCGGTGACTTCGCCTCTCGGTACCCGGTTCCGGTGCTCGTCAAGGGCATCATGAGCGCGGACGACGCTCTGCTGGCATTCGAGCATGGCGCTGCCGGCGTCGTGGTGTCGAATCACGGTGGCCGTCAGCTGGACGGCGTCGCGGCGACAGCAGCGGTCCTTGGCGGCATCGTGGACGCCGTGGACGGCCGCGGAGACGTGTTGGTCGACGGCGGCATCCGCCGAGGCACCGATATTCTGCGAGCACTCGCGCTGGGTGCAAACGCGGTGCTCGTGGGGCGTCCTCTGTTCTGGGGGCTCGCCGTCGGCGGCGCGTCCGGTGCTCAGCGCGTGCTCGAGCTGTTCCTCGAGGAATTCTCCAACGCTCTGATTCTCAGCGGTGCCAATTCCGCGCGCTCCCTGGGCCGCGACTTCCTGCTGAGAGACGCGGGAGTCCTCCGTCACCCCTGAGCCGACTGCCACCCTGGGTGCGCGCGATCGCCGTGTGCCCTCAGCCGTGGACCACAGCCGCGGCGCCCGCGGAGTCCGCCAGCCCAATTCTGCGATGGAGACGCCGGAGCGGCCCCGGAGCCCACCAATTGGCTTCCCCCGCGACTCGCATGAACGCAGGCACGAGAACGGCCCGGATCTCTTGACGCAGTGAACGCATTGCAACCTGGTGAGCCCCGGCAACCTCCCAGACGGTCCTATACTCGCCGACCGGGTCGTTGCTGAGAGGCCATGGCCGGCCGCGGTGGGTGAGGGGAAGCAAGGTGAGCGCGCTGCCCAGTGGACGGGTCACGCCGAGCGGACCGCGAATCGGCGGATCGCGCTCGGGCAACGACGGCTCTCGCCGTCCCCCCGGCGCACCGCCCCTGCGCGAGCGAGAGTTGGGCGGATGGACGGGCGTGACGGGCAGCTCGTCACGGCGGACGTCGGCCTCCGAAAGGGTGGCACGCGGTGCTCTGCTGCGAACCCTGCGCAGCATGCGCGACGGCCGTCTCGTGCTCGTAGACGCCGACGGCGAGCACACCATCGGTACAGACGGCGAGCTGAACGCGCGCATCGTCATCCACTCGCCCGCTGTGTACCGCGCGATCATCGGCGGCAGCAGGGGATTGGCGCGGACCTACGTCGAGGGATTGTGGGACAGCGACGACCTCGTTTCCATGGTTCGCATCGCCGCTCGTGCGCTGGTCAGGATCGACCCATGGCGAGCGAGGATCGCCCAGGTCACCTGGCCGCTGCAGCGTGGGTCCGCCGCGTTGCGTTCCAACACCCGTGCCCGCAGCCGCGACAATGTCGAGCGCCACTACGACCTCGGGAACGACTTCTTCTCACTGGTTCTGGACGAGACGATGGGCTACTCCTGCGCGTACTACGAGAGCCCCCGCATGCCACCGGTCGACGCGTCGCGCGCGAACCTCGATCGCGTCTGCCGCATGCTCGATCTGCGCCCGGGTGAGAGGCTGCTCGAGCTGGGCAGTGGCTGGGGTCCGCTCGCCCTGCACGCCGCCCAGCGCTTCGGCTGCCACGTCTCGACAGTCACCCTCTCGGAGGCGCAACGGGAGTACATCGAACGCACCGCGCGCGAGAGGGACGTCGCCTCCCTCGTTGACGTGATCGTGCAGGACTACCGCGACGTGCGCGGCAGGTGGGACAAGGTCGCCTCGTTGGAGATGGTCGAGTCCATCGGTGCCCAGCACCTGCGCACCTTCGCCTCGCAGGTGGGCGAGCTGATGCGACCGGACGGCCTCGCGCTCATCCAGGCGATCACGACGACGGATCGCCTGTTCCGCGTCGAGCGCTACAACCGCACTTTCCTCAACGAGTACATCTTCCCCGGCGGTCACACGCCGTCAGTCGAGGCGATCCTTGACGCTTTCGCGCGCACCTCGAGGCTGAGAGTGGTCGCGGTGCACGACATCACCGCTCACTACCCGCCGACACTGCGCGCATGGAGGGACCGGCTCCAGCGAAACTGGCCGCGCATCGCAGCGCTGGGGCGATTCGATGAGAGCTTCCACCGCCTCTGGACGCTGTACTTCTCGTGGTGCGAGGCCGCCTTCATGGAACGCCGCGTCCAGGACAGGCAGATCCTCCTTGCCGGTCCGGGATGGCGCGACGAAGACCGGCTACTCGGTCTGCCCGTAGTGCGCACCGACGCCGCGAGGTGACACATTCTCACGGTGGGTCGGTATGTGCGAAGCACGCCGCTCGAGGGTCGCGCCATCCCTCTCGTCTCGCTGTGAGCGCGAGAAGGCACCTGGCAGCGGGACTCAGGGTCCCGGTGCCAGGTCCGACAACCGACCGGGTCGAGCCTCGCGGTATGCGGTGTCGGACGGCGCCACCTCGACACGGTCCCGGCCCCGATCCTTGGCCGCGTACAGAGCAGAGTCGGCAGCCCTGAGTAGCGCCTGCGACGAGTTCCCGTGTGCAGGGAACCCCGCCACTCCCAGCGACAACGTGATGGCCCGGCCGGTGTCCATCAGCTCCATTCCCTTCGCAGCCTGACGAAGCTGCTCGGCGCGTGCCGCCCCTTCCGCAATCCCACAGTCGGGAAGCACCAGGATGAACTCCTCACCACCGACCCTGCACGCGACGTCTGCGCCGCGCAGCAGCGTCTCGAGCGTGTCGGCGAGGCGCGCGAGAAGGGCATCTCCGACGGCATGGCCGAGGTCATCATTGACGGCCTTGAAGTGATCGATATCGGCCATGATGACCGCGATCGGGCTCCTGGTCCGCGCGGCGCGGCGCAGCTCACGATCCAGGAACTCATCGAGGAACCGCCGGTTGAACAGGTTGGTCAGTGGGTCGCGGATCGACTGCTGCCGAAGCGTTTCGCGGAGCTGGATATTGGCGAGGGCGAGCGCAACGTGCTCCGCCATGGCAGCGGCAAGACTGCACGTCGCCTCCCAGTGCGTCGCATCCATCTTGTCGGCTGGCGAGTCGCTCGGTCCCAGCCAGCGCAGGTGCACGACGCCGATCGACTGGCCCTGGGCCAGCATCGGGGCGCAGATGTACTCGCCGCCGTACGTCCCCACGTGTGGGCAGCGCGGGAGGAGATGGTCGCCCCCACTGCGGTGAGTGACGCCCCGGCGCAGAGCCCAGCAGTCGCCGACGCCGAACATGCGGTGATCCTGCGCGACACCCCAGCTCGCTACCGACTCAAGGATATTCCCCGTCTTGCGCACGAAGATCGCTCCTGGGGTTTCCGAGAAGAGCCGTTGGCCGAAGCGCGCGATGACGTCGTGAGACTCGTCATTCGTCGCGCAGCTCTGGAGGAGATTCCCCATCTCGCCAACCAGGACCACCTCGTTGTTGCGCCGCTCGAGCGCGCCCGTCCGGCGCCTCACCGCGGCGATCGCCGCCTCGGCCGTCCGTCGGTCGCTGATGTCGCGGATGAAGGCGACGGTGACCACGCCGTCGTCTGCGGTGGCGATGGCGCTCAAGGAGATGTCGACAGGGAACTCCGTGCCGTCTTTGCGGCGTCCGGCAAGCTCGAGGCCGGCGCCCATCGGCCGGCGATGGGGATCGGCCATGTAGCGACGGCGGTGCCCAACGTGGGCCTGGCGGAGGCGTTCCGGGACAAGGTCGTCGATGGGGCGGCCAGTGAGCTCCTCTCGCGCGTACTGGAAGAGCCTCTCCACATGGTCGTTGACGCGGACGATGGCGCCGGTTGCATCGATGACCGCCACCGCGTCGGGTGTGGCCTCCAGGAGGATGTCGAAGCCGCTGTCCGTGCTCGACGAGGCCAGATGGTCGCTTGCCGCCCGACGCGATGTCGCCGACGCTCCCACCAAAACGATCTGCTCGCTCACTCATCCTTTCTACCGACCGAGGGATGGACGCGCCGATACTGGATGTCACATTCCGGTGAAACTCCGAGACGTTCGTGGACGCCCGGATGGTCACCGCCCCCGGCGCGGCTTCCAGCGAGGATCCAGGTGCGCCCTTGCGGGCCCACGTGGTTCGATGCCCGGATCAATACAGCCCACTCGCCACTCGCGGAGGATCACGGCAACCACATGAACGCGCCGGTGGAATGCGGCTTGTTCACGACCGCTGAGTGGGGATGTCCGGGCGCCGGGTGCTCAGTTGAGCTCGCGATCCTCACATGAGCGTGCTGCCGTCGCCGATCGCCGCGCTCGCCTCCGCCGGAACGCTCGGTGTCGCTGACTTCAGTGGCGGCTTGGCCGGTCGCCGCACATCGGCTCCGAGCGTCATCGTGGGCATGGAGCTCTGCGGGTTGGTCGCGGTCCCGCTGGCGCTGGTGCTGATGCCCTCGAGCTGGGACGTTGTTCCCATCGCGTGGTCGTTGGTCGGAGGTGCGCTGGGAGGTATCGGGCTGATCGCGTTCTATCGAGCCATGAGCCTCACGCTCATTGGAGTGGTCGCCCCGATCGCCGGGGTGGTCGGAGCCGCTGTCCCCACCGTGGTCGGTGTCGCCGGCGGCGATCGTCTGCATCCGGGACAGTTCATCGGCATCGGTGTGGGCCTGGCGGCCATCAGCCTGATCAACGGCATCAGCCGCACGACATTCACCCGGCCCGAGCCGGGGATTGTTCTCGCCATCCTGGCCGGGGTGGCCTTTGGCCTGTTCTTCGTCGTATTCCATGCCGCCAGCTCGGCGGGAGTTCCGGCCTTCCTGGGCGCTCGAGTGGGATCGGTCTCAGCAGGGCTGTGCGCAGCCCTGCTCAGCCGTGTCTCGCCGGTCGCTCGGCGTGGCGCCTGGCGCCTCATCGTGCTGGCTGGGACGTTCGACGGTGCCGGAGCCGCGCTCTACATCGCCGCATCACGCAGCGGGCTCCTCTCCATCACCGCGTTGCTGACCTCGTTCTATCCAGCCACCACCGTCCTGTGCGCCCGACTCTTCACCCGGGAGAGATTGGGGAGCCTGCAAACGGTGGGCGTGTTCCTCGCGGTGATCGCGGTTGCGCTGATCGCGGCCACCTGAGAGCCGCGCGGCTGTCGTGCCCCCGGCCTCGTTCCTCCTCCTGGCCGTCGGCGCACTAGTCCTGCGCCTGGCTCCGGAGGCGGACACGTCCTCCAAGAACGCTTGAGACCGTGGCCGTCATGCGGCAGCATCGCGGCATGAGCACAGCGGCTCCCGCGGTCCACCCGCCGACACGCGGCGGCCTCACGGCCACGTCTGGCCTCAGGGAAGAGCGTAGACGCGTGGTTGCAGCCCCTCCGACGGCGGCTCTGCCCCGCCACGCCGCCGGCAGTCCACGATGAGCCGGGGCGGTGGCGAGGACGAGCGGACGGCCCTTCGGTGGGACCGCGTCTACCAAGAACATGACCCGTCGACCTTGAGCTGGTTCCAGCCGGCGCCGACGATGTCCCTCAAGCTCATCGACTTGCTCGGCGTTGAACGAGGATCTGCCGTGGTCGATGTCGGTGGTGGTGCCTCGCCATTTGCGACCGCTCTCGTCGATAAAGGCTACTCGGACGTTTCCGTCGTTGACATCTCGCCCGCAGCGCTGGCCCGCGCCCAGCGGCAGGCCGGCACGGCTGTCCCCATCACGTGGATCTGCGACGACGTGCTGACGTGGCGTCCTCACCACCGCTTTGACCTCTGGCACGACCGCGCTGTCTTCCACTTTCTCGCCGAGCCGTCCGAGCGTGATGCCTACGTAACCAAGCTCGGGACCGCAACGAGGCCCGGTGCAGCGATTGTCATCGCCACCTTTGCGCCGGACGGACCCGACCATTGCTCCGGATTGCCGGTGCGCAGGTACAGCGCGGACGAGCTCAGCGCCTGCCTGGGCGCTGAGTTCGTCATCGTGGCCACGCGCCGCGAGCTCCACGTCACCCCGGCCGGCGCCACACAGCCGTTCACCTGGGTCGCGGGCCGGAGGCGGCCACTCTGAGGCGCGGCCACGCGCCGATCCTGCCTCGCGACGGTCGCGCCATGCACAATGCTCAGCGGCGATCCGGGATGACCCCGCCGTCGGTCACCGGCTGCCACCCGAGCACGAGACACTGACAGGCCGGCTTCGGCCACGAATATTGGACCGCCCGGTCTGACCTCGAGACCGAGCCTGGAGTGTTTGATGGTCACCGGACGTCTGCGGCTGGTCCTGTACAGCGCTCTGATGCTCTTCACCGAGCTGGCGCTGATTCGCTGGCTTGGCTCCAACGTCTTCTACCTCGCCTTCTTCGCCAATTTCGTGCTGCTCGGCAGCTTCCTCGGCATCGGCGCAGGATTCCTCCGCTCGCGCTCACCTCGCGACCTCTCCGGCCTTGCGCCAATCGCACTTGCGGCGCTCATCGTCCTCGTCAACATCTTCCCGGTCACAGTGCAGCGCTCCGCCGACCAGCTGATCTTCTTCGGCGGAAACAGCCCCACCACGGGTCTGCCCTCCTGGCTGGCGTTGCCGCTCATCTTCCTGGCCACCGCGGTGGTGATGACCTGCATCGGTGAGGGCGTCGGACGGTCCTTCCAGCTCTACAGCCCCTTGCGCGCATACCGCCTCGACATCATCGGGAGCCTGGCGGGGATCGTCGCCTTCTCCGCGCTCTCGTTCATCTGGGCGCCGCCGCTCGCCTGGGGCGCCGTTGTCGCCGTTCTCTTCGTAGTGCTCCAGGCGAATCGCCGCTGGCTGATCCAGGGCGCCTGCATGGCGGCGATGCTCGTGTTCCTCGGCATCGAGACCTTCACGCCGCGGTTCAGCTGGTCGCCCTACTACAAGGTCACGCAGGTCCGCACCTCGGCGACGAACATCACCATCTTCGTCGATGGAATCCCCCACCAGGGTACATCCGACGTGCTCCACGATCCCAACCAGGTGCATGGGTTCCGCCAGTGGCCCTACCAGGACGCGGGGCCCAACAACCCACTCGACAATGTCCTCATCGTCGGCGCCGGCAATGGCAACGACGTCGCGGTGGCGCTGGCCCATGGGGCCAAGCACGTCGACGCGGTGGAGATCGACCCCAAGCTCTACCAGATCGGCTTCGACCACCATCCGAACCATCCATACCAGGACCCACGCGTCAGCGTTCACATCACCGACGGTCGTGAGTACCTCGAGCACACCACGACGGCGTACGACCTCATCATCTTCGCTCTTCCCGACAGCCTGACCCTCGTCTCGGGCCAGGCTTCGCTACGCCTCGAGAGCTACCTCTTCACCGAAGAGGCGATGGAGACGGCCAAGCGGCATCTGCGGCCTGGCGGCTCGTACTCGATGTACAACACGTATCGCGAGACCTGGCTGGTCGACCGCCTCGCGGGCACGCTGCAGCAGGTCTACGGGCGCACCCCCTGCCTGCGTCACTACGGCCTCACGTCGGTGGTGATGACCGACAGCGCGACGGCGGGAACACTGATGTGTCAGGGGACGTGGCGACCCGCTCCGGGTGCCTTCATCCCCGCGCCCGCCACGGACAACTATCCATTCCTGTACCTCGAGACGCCCAGCCTGCCCGCGCTCTACGTATGGACGCTCCTGCTCATCGCCGTGGCGGCGGTGATCTTCGTCCGGCTCACCGGCGGCCCGCTCCGGCCCATGGGCAGGTTCATCGACCTCTTCTTCATGGGGGCGGCGTTCCTGCTCCTCGAAACCAAGAGCGTGGTGCAGTTTGCGCTGCTCTTCGGCACCACCTGGTTCGTCAACGCGCTGGTCTTCATGGGGGTGCTGCTGGCCGTTCTCGTGGCCATCGAGATCTCGCGCCGCTGGACGCCGCGCCGTCCGCAGCTCCTCTACGCCGTGCTGTTAGCCTGCCTGGCAGTGGCATGGCTGGTCCCGTTGGACAGCCTGCTGGGGCTCGACTTCCTGCCGCGGTTCGTCTGCGCTGTGCTCCTGGCGTTCACTCCGATCCTCATCGCCAACCTGATCTTCGCCCAGCGCTTCAAGGACGTCGCCGACTCCGTCACAGCGTTCGGCGCCAACCTGCTGGGGGCGATGCTCGGCGGCATTCTGGAGTACACGTCGCTTCTGACCGGATACCGCGCGTTGCTCATCCTCGTCGCGCTGCTCTACGGGCTCTCGCTGGTGACCAGTCCGGGCCTGGCGCGCCGCTCCGTCTGACCCGGACGGGGCCTCGGTCACGAGGAAGTCGGGGACCTTTGGCCCTATGGCGCTCGGCTCGGGTGGGGGATATTGGCGCCCACACCCTCGACCACCTCACCGGAGACCATCTGTGAAAGTCGCCGCCTCCTATATTGCCGCCACTCTTGCGGCGCTTGTCTTCGTCACCGCCGGCATCATCGGTTGGAGCGTCGGCCGCGGCAACGCGGTGGCTGCCGGCCCGAATGCGGGGACGGCGGTGCGGACTGTCGCGGCACTGCCAACTCATCTCTACCTGACCGTCGCGACGCCCGACATGCTCGGTTCGCAGGTTGGGCCCGCCGTTCTGCCCTCCCAGGCCACCGTGCCAGCCAACAGCGATGTGACCGTCACGATCATCAACTTCGATGACGCCACTCCGCTGACCGGGACCGCAGTGCAGTTCGCGAAGGCAACCAGCATCACCGGGAAGTTCACCGTGCAGGGCATGAATCCCGCCGACCCCAACGGCCCGGCCACCTCGTCGCCCCAGCAACTGACGGCCCTGGATCCAGCCCAGGTCTCGCACACGTTCACCATCCCCACGCTCAAGATCAACGTCCCACTCCTGCCCAAGAGCCGGACAACCTTCACCTTCCACACCGGCGGCGCCGGGGCTTTCGAGTGGCATTGCATGGATCCGTGCGGCACCGGTCCGAGCGGGTGGAGTGGCGCGATGTCTCAACAGGGCTTCATGGGCGGCCGGCTGACCGTCGTCTGACCGCACACATGTTGGAGGTCGGCGTCGGGTGAGCCCGCGCCGGCCTTCAAGCGAGCCTTCAGCGTGCTGCCCGAGGTTGACGCGGTCACGACCTGTGCACGGCAGGTGGGGAGTTGAACGGTCAGAATTCTCGCCGCATGAGCGGAGCCATCACCTGCCTCGTCTCGGCCCTGGCGCGCTCGAGACCGCGGAGCGCCCGGCGCGCTGTCACAGCCGGCATCGCGCTCGTCGCCGCTGTCGCAGCCACAGTCTCCTCAGCATCGGCTCACGCGCTGCCGGTTGCTTCCAGTCCGCTGCCCGGACAGATCCTGCAACAGCCCCCGACCTCGGTCGTCATGACGTTCGACAAGGCGCCGGACCCCGCCCTCTCATATATCGAGGTCTTCGATGCGTCCGGCAACCGCCACGACGTCGGTCACCTGGTGGCGCGGGCTGACAACCCGCGCGTGCTGACAATCGGCGTCGAGGGCATGCGCAAGGGCGTCTACACGGTGGCCTGGCGTTCGGTGGCCTCCGACGACGGTCACAGAATCACCGGCAGCTTCGCGTTCGGCGTGCAGGTCCCTCCACCGACGCCCGTCGCGAGGCAGCAGGTGCCGGCCACATCGGCGCTGACGCCGCTCGGAGTCATGGCCCGCGCCGCGTTGTACCTGGGCTTGGTAGGGCTGCTCGGCGGGGCATATCTGGGCAGCGTTGCGGTCTCCGAGGTGTGGGACCGTCTGCGCCTCGCGCTCAGCGGCAGTTGGGTGCTGGCCGTCATCGGTGTGGTCGGCGTCACCGACTCTCAACTCCGCTCGGCAGGGTCGGGGTGGGGGCAGCTGTTCGGCACGTCCCTGGCCCAGGCATTCCTCGAGCGCCTCCTCCCGCTGTTGGTCGCCGGTGCGGTGTTTGCCGCCTCGGCGCGGTTTGCCGGCCCAGCGCGGCGACTGGCTGCGCCCATCGTCGGGCTTGGCGCCGCGCTGTCGATGCTTGCCGACTCGGCGGCCACCCATGCGAGCGCCGAGGGCAGCCCGGTCCTCAGCGTCGGCGCACAGTGGATCCACATCGTGGCGGCAGGCGTCTGGATCGGTGGCCTTGCCGCGCTGCTGCTCGCCATCTCCGCAGTCCCGGCAGGCGCGCGGTCAGCGGTGATCGAGCGGTTCTCCATCGGCGCCATCGTCTGTCTGCTCCTCATCACGGCCACGGGAGTCGTCCGGTCGGTTGCCGCTTTGGGCTCCTGGGGTCGACTGTTCACGACCCTC
>CAAGKR010364153.1_pt1 | contig 11564 bp, 22 predicted proteins | sample 2556971 | NCBI WGS metagenome assembly CAAGKR01 (sample SAMEA5207829, study PRJEB30636) | soil metagenome | biome: forest; feature: boreal; material: soil | place: USA | collected 2011-09 | depth 1 m
CGCAGCGAGAGGCGCAAGGCATCTCGGCGCAGCTCGATGCGCGACTGTGGCAGCACGCGGCGGCCCAGCAGGAAGGCCGGCTCGAGTCGGACCCGTGGTTCGACCTGATCCGAGATTATGTGGAAATGCCGGGCAAAGAACGAACCGACGTCAGCATTGTCGACGTGCTGCTAGGCAACCAGTTCATTCAGCTATCAGCCGAACGACTTGGGCAGCGCGAACAAAATAGAGCCGCGGCAATCCTGCGACGGCTCAGTTTTGTCAAATACCGCAAGCGAGAAGGCCAAGGCCTAGCCTGGCGCTACCGTCGGCTTTCGCCCTAAAGGGCTTCAGCCCGACAAGCCGCTTTAGACGAAGTCCCAGGTCGGGCCGAGTGCCGACTGGCCACCCGGGGTTGTGACGCGAACCGGAAGGCCCACACCAAGCGCGCCCGCCGGTGCGACGGCAGTAATCTGGGTGTCGCTGTTGACTACGAACGAAGCTGCGGCGATGGATGAGAACGTGACGCCGGTTGCACCAGTCAGCCCGGTTCCGGTCAGAATGGCCTTGGTACCGCCAGCTACTGGCCCCGACGACGGGGAGACAGAGCTAAGGGCGGGAACCGAGACTGCCGGGGCCGGCGGTGCGATCGAGCCGTTGAGCGTCCCGACCAGCGAACGCATCTTGGCCACACTGTTCTCGATGGCCGGCGAGTTGTTGACGCCTTGGGAATTCATCGCAGCTTGCAGTGCAATAATCTCGGTAGCGATGGCGGCGCCGATGTCGGAAACGACTTGCTGCAGATCGGCAATTGCCTGGGCTTCTGTGTCGGCCATGTACTTGAATCCTTCTGTGATGGCGGTTGCGATACGGTTGGCCGCATGGTGGATAGCCGTGATCGTATCGTCAGAATGACGCTCGGACGGTTCTTTCCATGCCATTGCAGCCCCTTTCAATGGGCTAAGCGTTTAGCATGGAATTCGCGGCCGGTCTAGCGGCCTTTGAGCCAGGGCGGACTAACTCGCCAGATCAGCCAGCCGACGGCGGCGCCGAGGAGGAGATGGACGAGGATGGCGGTCACGCAGCCGTTGCCCGCTCTATTACATGTTTGCGAATATTTTCCGGCAAATCTAGCCACCGCACCTTTTTGCCGAAGCCGGTTCGATTGATCGAAGGCATCTCGCCCCATTGGCTAAAGCCTTGCGGGTGTGTCGGCGATCCACTCATGCCGAGACAGTACACGCTGCGGCCCATGTCCGGTTCCCAAAGGGATCCGCCGAACATCACAGTGTAGCGGTCACAAGTCCGGCCGCCGTTATCAAAACAGGCAAGCACAAATTCAGGCGCGGCTTCACTCCAGCGCTTTGACGCGCGTTTCGGTTGATATCTCATGGCTAATTCCCCTTTTCTTGGTTAAACTCGTCGACGAGGAGGGCTGTCATAAAGCGCGACAACCCACAACTTCTAAGGCTTCGGCTTCCGCATGATATTCCCGCGCCACACGATCCACGGCGCGGCGCATGGCTTCCCATTTGTCGAATTCGTCTTTCATGACAACGTGAAAATTTGTTGAACCACAAAGTACGTGGATTTCAAAATCTCGCCCTTTCATATCCGATTCTCCCTGTTAAACTCGTCTGCGACCAGCTCCGCGGCCTGCTGGCGGCTTAAAAACGACCGGGCGCCCCAGCGGCCGCGGACGGCGACACGCCATCCTGAGCCGTCCCAGGCCAGCCAGAGCGGCTCCGTGGTGTGTTCGAAGAACGAAGGCGAGTAGGCGAGCCAGTCAAGGCCGGCGATGGTGCGGGTTGTCATGTGGGTCATCGGCACACCACTATCCCGCGCGAATAGCAGGAGTCGACGGTCGCGCCTTCCGGTACATCGCCGGGTCGCAGGATGTACAGGGCCGCGCCGCGCGGGTCGCCCTGCACGTAGGACTCGAGCTGCGGATAGCGCGCCATGATCGCGGCCAGGCGCTTCAAGGCGCCGCGCTCGCGGTCGGGTATTGGGATATACCGCGCCCTGTTTTCCTCGTGAACGTGGCGTTCTATGAACGGTTTATCGTCGTCGGAATATTCAAATGGATCCCCTTTGTTAAATCCCGGCAAACCTCGCACTACACACTCGGACGCATAGTCGTTCGAGTCATCGCATTCGAGCTCGTGCCAGCGGTGCAGCGTCATTGAGATGCGACGCAGCGCGGTTGCATCTTCGTAAGAAATGCCAGCGGAGCGTAGCGTGTCGATGCAGTTGTAAGCGTGTTTCATTTTATTCCCCTTGCTTGTCGAGCCGCAGCGCTCTTGCGCGTAGGCTGATTTGGTATTGCCGGTTAAGTTTACATTGTGAAGCGGTGAGGGTCAAGCAGCCTTGAGCAATTCCAGGCCTTCGGCCAGCTTGGTAAGAAATTCGCCGAACGTATCGCAGCACGTCGTCGCCTTCTGTTTGTGGTACGGGTTGAGCGAGCCGACTCGCCAGAACGTATCCGGGTAGGTTTTCGAGCGATCGCTATCCGCCGCGCGGTTCATATGCCAGTGGCCCAGGAAGGCGCCGACCCGCGAGCCGCCTTCAAAATGGATCATGCAGGCGTACGGACCGTAAACCAGCTCGAGTCCGATCTCGCGCGGGCCATTGAATTCATGCGGGTACACGGTCGCGCCGTGCCCGCCGGCCACGGATTGCACCGCAGCCATGCATTGTTTGCGCTTTTTGTCGGTACCGCATAGGCGGCTATATTCGTCGGTACGTGGCATAGTGATTCTCCATTGAAGCGGTTGGAGTCAAGTTACTAACCAAATGGCGTTTTGCGTTCGCCTAGCATGGTATCGTCGGGATGTTCTGCCAGCCATTGCGACGTCGGAAAGCAATAAACCGGACCCGATCCGCCAAGGCGGCGGATGTAGCTGCAGCCACAACGATGACAGGAGTCGACGCCTTGACTCTTGACGTACCAAACATGTTTGGCGCTAGGCCGGTTGTTCCACGGCCATTCGCGCAGCTGCGCTTTCGACATTGCCATCTGGTTTAATCCTTGTGGTTTCCGGGGAAGGGTTACCAGGTCTCGCGGACGATCGTTAATCCGTCGCGCAAAGCGAAATCAAACAACGCGCCCATATGCGCGCCGCACGGAATCGGAACGCCATGATACATTTCGGCGGCGCCTTCTGTGCGGGAACCGTCATCCCATTCCACATAGGCCACGAGCGAACCATTATCGCGGTATTTTCGCGTATAGGCTTTAGTGATTTTCATAGCGATTCTCCATTGGTTTTGAGGGAAGGGTTAGAGCTCGTAAATCCGGCCGCGTTCAAACACGAAGCAGTTGCGACGCATGTCCTGCAGCGCTTCGAATCGCGAGTCGCGGCGTTCCTGGTAGTGTGCGAACGATCGGCTGGTTAGTTTGTCATTATAATTTGACACACACCGCGCACGGTAATGCACGGCATTGTGGCGGTTTGTGTAATTGAAGCAGTTGTTGTGTTCCAAGCGGTAGCCGGCGGCATCAATCCGCGCCAGCCATTCGCGGCGCGATAATTCCACCATACCGCAAGCCAGCATTTCGTCGCGTACCAACTCGGTTGATTCGGTCAAGGCGTCCATATTACATTCCGATCGGGTGCGGCGTTCCAAAGATGGAAACGACGGGGTTGCGGGTTGAATTGTGTGGCAGCATGCATTGCTCCGCCGGCTTGATCGCCAGCGACCAGCGATAAAGGTATTCGCGCGCCGCGGCTTCCTCGATCGTGCGGCCGAGATACAGGCGCACTGCCAGGCGTTCGGTTGTTCCCATGCCGGGCACGCGGCGCCGCATCGCATCGCTACACCAGGAATCGAATAGGTCGCGCGCCTTAACAGCATCAGCCTTGTGAAGCGGCCAAGCGGCGCTAAGCATTTCCGAAACGGTTTGCGGCATTGTGATTCCCCTTTGCTGGCTTGTCGCGCCGCAGCGGTTTTTCTGTTGCCTCAAGGCCGGTATCCTTACGGAGCCGGCCGTGAAGCGTTTGGGTTGGCGCTTGCTACGCCGCTTCACTCTCCTTTTGATATTGCAGATAATCGGCGCGCGACGCTACCGAAACGAAAATGCCATAGGAATAGGACGATTGGCCCTTTTCCTTTGTCGGCAGGCAATACGGCAGATATGCCGGTTTTTCTTTTTGGGCCTCACGCCAGCATTCCGCAGCAAATGAAGCCATGGCGCGCTTTGACAGGCCAAGCGTCGCGCCGCTATCAAGCATGTCTGCTTCATACACGATTGCGTCTTTGAGCTCGCGCCGCGTGTGCGCCATTAAAACTTGCGGCGCGCCGTCCGGCATGTAGCAACCGCGCAAACCGTGCATGATGTGAAAGTACTTTGCCATTGTTAGACTCCCTTGACGATCTTGATGATGGCCGGCCAGGAATAGGCGCGGATTCGGTATTGCCCGTAATATTGGCGGGAACGATAGACAGACGATCGCGGCACGATATGGCGCAACACGTGCGTACCATACTCGCCGCGCTTATAGGCGCCGCGCGTCGCAGTATATTGAATGCGCGCTTGGCTGGAACCATCGGACCAATCGCCAACGGCACAAACGCGACACGGCACTAAGCCGGCGAACGAGTCGAGATATGCGAGCACTGGTATTCCCCTTTCAGTAGCGATAGCGTGTTTCGACCAGGCTGTTATACATTGTATATAGAGAGATGCAAGCGGGAATTTAGGGTTATCACGGGAAAGTGATAGATGAATTGTGGTGTCCTCGCCTTAATGTTCCTAACATAGTGAGAACAAAAGTCAGATAGTAGGAACGCGCTAAGTTATTGTGTTCCATGGATTGTTCCTACTGTTCCTACTGTTCTTACTAAAAGACTATAGGTTGGTAAAGAGGTAGCGGTACATACGATGTATATATTAGGGTGCGTTACATATGTACCCCTCTGGGGGATAGTGGGACGAAAACGTGGGAACACGTGGGAACGTCGGAACATTTGTTTGTTATCAATAGGTTATACGTTTTTGGTGGTGGGAACTAGGTAGGTACAAGGTAGGTACATAGGAACATATCACGATATTGTTATTTACATTGTAAGTTTTTTGTTGTTTTTAGCATTTTTAGGCTTATTACGGTAAGCATGCAGCAAGTGCATAAAATGTGTTGAGTTTTAGGCGCGACGTGCGCGGGAGTTAGAGGAGGACGGAATATGCGAGTATTCAATAATGGTTGTTTCTTTTCTGTTTGCTGCGACGAGCATGACGTGCGGGAATTCGCGGCGCGCTGGCCGTGTTTTGGTAACGTGCGATCGTATTGGTTTCAGTATGACAAGCGCAACGGTGACTTGGTAGATACGAATCATCAAGACGGTGAAACGGACGGCGGCGGGATTGTCGCGCTGGCAGATGACGCGAAAGCGTATGGTGCAAAGCGCTTGCGGCTTTCGTTTTAACGTCGCGCCATGTACGCCATGATATTGCGGGTTCCGGCTTTCTTGCCGGGGCCCGTTTTCATTTGGTCAATGTCTGCAGCCGAATCGTTTTCGAGCTCGCGCCAGCGGCGTCGCAAAGCATCCTTGACCCATAGCGGAATTGATCGCCGGCCGGCTTTCCAGTTGGCTATGGTGGTACGATCGGCGCGGCCGGAAAAGAACGCGACCGGATCCGCGATATGCGCGCGCCATAGCATCCTGGAAAAAGGCGTTTCGTTTGGCAAATCGAAATCTCCTCTGTGGCACAGAGTAGCTTGCTCTCTACCGCGCACCTAACATAGCGCTGCGACGCCAGGCGCACAAATCGCCGGCCGCCAGGAGTCAATCAACCAGCTCGAAACGTCAGCCGCGCTGCATTCGCCGTATCTCACTCAAGAGTAAGATACGGCACGCGACCGTCGATTGATTGAATGATTATATACATCAATAGCTTATGAAGCATAATTGATGTAGCTACGCGCACCTCGTCACTATGGAACCTGGGGGTTAGGTAGGTCACGAACCCGTGATAGTAACGTTATCGTGATAATACCCCGAAGTCGATGGCCCTCGGCGGAAGAAGTATTTGGGTACCGCAGAGCATCCGTCCCCCAATTTCCGGGTGGACATAGCCAAAAAATTTTTGTAAAAATAAAAAATGAAAATCAATAAACAGGGTCTACCCTACCGCCCAGGGCTTGTCGCCCGCCTCGACGGGCAGCGTTTTGGGCTGCTAACCGTTGTGTCCCGCGCCCATAACGCCGGGGGCTACGCGATGTGGAACTGCCGCTGCGACTGCGGTGCCGAGATCATTGCGGGAGGGAACCGGCTTCGGCAGGGACGCAAAAACCGCTGTGCGTCTAAAGTTCATCGGATCAGGCCGCCGTCGCTAACCGCCGAGTACAAAAGTGAATACCAGTCGTGGCTGAGCATGCGCGCACGTTGCCTCGACTCCAAAAACAAAAAGTATCCAATTTATGGAGGCCGCGGCATTACGATTTGCGAGCGCTGGGCCGAGTTCAAGAACTTCATGTTCGACATGGGGCGCAAGACGGATACTAAGTTTACGATCGAGCGCGAGGATGTTAACGGCAACTATGAGCCGAAGAATTGCCGGTGGATCAGTCGCAAGGACCAGGGGCGCAATAAGCGCAACTCGGTGTTCGTGACGTACCAAGGACGTAAGTTATTGTTAATCGATCTCGTAGAGGAGCTAGGCTTAGTGCGTAGTGTTGTTTACGGGCGCTTGAAAGGCGGCTGGACGCTAGCACAGGCAATCGCGTTAGCGGTAAAACCATATAAGAAAAAATAGCTGTTGCAAACTGCGACACCTTGGATTATGAGCGTTTACATGATTCCCTCTAGCCTCGAGAAATCCGGCATCAAGCTCTATGGCCGCAAGGGCTGGAAGTCCCACCTCGCGGCTGCTCTTGGCGTCGATCGCGCCACAATCTTCCGGATCATGCAGCGTCAGCAAGTCCCGGGTCCATACGAGGTAGCGCTGCGCGGGCTCTTGGAACACAAGCGGAGACAGGACGAGCTCGACCGCGCCGCGCGGGCACTGCGGCCGCGCAAATTCCGGAAGAAGAAAACATGGAAGGGCAAGGCGAAGCAGAAGAAGCTCGTGCCTTATGCGGGCAAGGAGCCGGAGGCGTGACCGATCCCGTGAACCATCCACCGCATTATGGCGGGGCTGACAATCCTTATGAAGCAATCAAGGTGATCGAGGCGTGGAAGCTGGGTTTTAATCTCGGCAATGCCGTCAAGTACATTAGTCGCGCGGGCAAGAAAGTTCCTACGCACTTCGCGGAAGACTTGAAAAAAGCGCGTTGGTATCTCGATCGTGAGATACAGAATTTGACCAGCGGTGGGTAGGAAGACGCAATGTGTTCGCGGACATCGGTTCAACGACAAGACGCGTGCGTGGTTCCGGCTGAAATCCGGCTATGTGGTGCAGCGCTGTCGGTTATGCAGGGGCATATCGGACAGGATTCGATATCGAGAAAGGAAAAGCCGGTGACCCCCACTCAGATCGATAGTCTTGCCAAAGCCCTCGAGCGCGACATCGCGCAATTCGCGCGCAACCAGGTTCTCATCGACCGCTTCAAAACCGTAACCAGGAAGGATAAATTTATGCTTGCCATCCATCGCTTCAACTGGCTCCTCATCGCTGCGATCGCTTTCTCGCTTTTGTTTTGGATCGCGATCGCTCGCGCGGAGGGCAACCCGCAGTGTCCCACTCCGGGCCAGCAATGTCGGATCCTGTTCCTGAACGCCGACGAGGAAACCATCCTGGTTCGTCAGAACGGCATTCTCGATACCGCAGCCCAGGGCCGCATGGTGGATCTGTCGGCAGCGGCTGCTTATTTCAAGCTGAAGCTGTCGAGCGCGCCGATGGGCGAGGTAAAGCCGGTGCCGACCGACAAGCCGGTGAATGCGCCCGCTGCTTCGTCTACGCCTCCGGTTGAAAATAAACCGGCCGCGCCGGTTGACAAGTAGTTAATCTTACTACAATCTGACTACGCTCGCGGCCTTCCTCCCACTCCTACAAACTCTGCGAGCCGGGGCGCCCCGCCATCTTTCCCCTAACCAGGAGTTTCCATGACTGAACCCAAACTATCGCTTGACGAAGCCAAGAAGGTTGTCGCGACCAAGACCGCGCCGCGCGTAACCGAGGAATCGATCAAAGCGAAGATCGCCGATGTTGAGTACATCGTGTCGAAGAAGTTGTTGACGATCTGCCTCATTACGATGTCGAACGGCTTCATGGTCAATGGTGTGTCGGCGCCGGCTAGCCCATCCAACTTCGATGCCGAGGTTGGCAAGCGCTATGCCTACTACAACGCTTTTAAGCAGCTGTGGCAACTCGAAGGATACCTGCTGCGCGAGAAACTCGCACAAGCTTGATGCGCCCGCTCCGTTCCACCTTCAAGCGCCGGCCGAGGAAGCGGGAAGTTTCCCGCTCCTTCCGCTGTCCTCCGGACATCGACCGCACGCTTGACGTCGAGGCGAGGAAGAAGGACCGGAGCAAGTCGTTCTTGATCCGCGAGATACTGGTGAGCTGGTGCAATTACCAGAAGGCGAGGGAGAAGGTTGAGTGAAGATCGCGCTTTGCACCACCACCATCCACGTCCCGCACGCGCTGAAGCTGCTGCGCAAGTGCTCGGCCGACGTCCATTTTTTTGTAGCGTTCGATCAAAATATCGAAAAAGGCGCTATCATCATGGTCGAAGAACTGGGCGGGAAGCTGGTGAAGCCGGTAATGCGAGGGCATCCCGAGTGGAAATGCTCGCAGGCGCTGGGCTGGAACACCATTGCCCGGCGCAACATTGCTTTTCTCGAGGCATTGAAGTGGGGCGCCGATCTGATTGTCAGTTGGGACGACGACAACATTCCTGTTAGCCTAGATTATTTTAATCGCTTTGCGTGGGCGGTCGGGCATCCTTTTAACGGTTTGAAGGCTTCTGGCTACGACAATTGGTTCGACCCAGGCTTCTTGCTGGTGCCGCGGACGAAGCACCGCGGCTTTCCTCACGACAAGCCGCGCATGGTGACTATCGACCACGTCGAGAACGCCAGGGTTGGTGTCGCGGCAGGTCTCGTGCTTGGTGACCCTGATATCGACGCTACGACGCGGATTGCTACGGATCCCGACATTCAGTCGGTCAGCGAGATCGGGCGTACCGGTATCGTTGTTGACCTGCACACCTGGACCGTCTTCAACAGCCAGAACACCGCGGTCGTTCGCGAGCTGATCCCGGCGTGGTTCATGATGCCCGGTGTCGGCCGTCACGACGACATCTATGCCAGTCTGATCGTGCAGCGCGTCGCCCGCGAGCGCGGCCTTCACGTCCACTTCGGCCCGCCGTTCACATACCAGCAGCGCAACGCGCATAACATAGTCACGGACCTGCGCGCCGAGATCGACGGCATGGAGAACGTGACGAAGCTGGCGACGCTACTCGATCACATATTATTGCCGGGCAAAAGCGTGATTGCGGATACCAGGATCATTTACGAGCAGCTGCAGAACTGCGCTTTCATTCCGCGGGCGTCGGCGGTGGCGGGGTTGATTTGGCTCGAGGACTGCGAGGGAGTGCTGTGATGGCGGGTTATAGATTTATACTTCGACAGGATCAATGCGAGTTCATCATTGCTGCGATGGATTATATCGAGGCGCGAGCCGACGAGCGTATTAGCAATACGACCTGCGCACCGTTCGATTGTTTCGCTTGCAGGCGAGCGAAGGAACGCGCGATCGAAATTCGCAATGTGATCGCGGGTAATATTGCATGAAACTCGCGATCGCCTACTCCACCAAGGACCAGGTCGAGCTGACGAAGCAGACGCTGCCGGCGCCGACCGACAAGTTCGACCTTATCTGGTGCGACGGTTCGAAGACCGAGGAAGGCATAAAGTTTTTCAAGCAGCGCGACAATTTTGCGATGTACAAGCACGGCAATTTGTACGGCGGTGCCGACGCTGCGATCGCATGGAAGTTGTCAACGCTGCTGGTGCACGACAACAACTATACCCACATCGGCCTGATGGAAAACGACGTCCTGCTTGACGAGGACTGGTTTGATCCGACCCTAGAATTGTTTGAAAAAGGAAAGCAGGATGGTTTGCACGTTGGGGCAGTGTCTGCGCGATCTTACGTCGATCGTGTCCTCATCCAGCGAGACGGTTACGCCGTCATGCACAATCTTGGTGCTGGGATGGTCATCTTCACCCGACAAGCCGCCGAGATTATCCTTCGATCCTTCCGAACTCACTGGTGGCCAGCCAACCGGCTACTATTTGCGCAACTCAGCGGTGTTGACCTGGCAACTTACGCCGCCTTCCGCGGACAAGAGCAGTTCGTCACTACCGACTGGGGATGGGAAGCCCAGCTCTTATGCCACGGCCTCGCAGCGCTGGCACTCACTCCCTCTATGGCGACCATGATCGGGCAAAACCCACCGCTCGCTGAGCAGGGCCTGGAGTTAGTAGCCTTGGGGTCTCCTGCACGATCAATGCCGAAGGAATACTTCGACCTTTACAACGGCAACCTCGACGCTATTCGTGGCGGTTGCTTCAAAACCGAGTTACCCGGTATCATCCACCGCGACGGCGGTGGGATGACGTTTTTTCCACACCAGCTCGGCTATCTCGCGGGAGGCCCGCAATGGTCAGGAACTTTGGAATTGCAATGGAGTCAAGGCTTCGGGCCGTTCGCCTACCGCGCTGGTCCGGGCGGCGCATCTCTCTCGCTGCGCATCTCTGGTTCTTGCTCGTTCCTCGTGAGTGGCGGTGTCACTGGCGCCAAGGTGGCTATCACGGACACCCGCTCTGGATTTAGCTTTGCGCCTGAACTCCCCGCTGGTATGGAGCAGTTCGGCGCATTGAACGTACCGGGCGGGCCGGTGCCGCGCACGATCGAGTGCAAGTTCGGGGAAGGCGCGGTATTCTACGGGGTGTCGACGTCCGACCCGCAGCTGCTCGACGATACGTTCAGGTTTGACTGGTCACAGTTGCCGGAGGCAAAATGAAAAAAATTCTGATCCTAGGCGCTGCCGGCTTCCTTGGCGGCCACCTCGAGCACCGTTTGCGCGCCGAGGGGCATTATGTCGTCAGCGTCGCCCGCAAACCACCTCCTTATCGAAAGTCCGTTGCCAATGAATATAATATCTTCGACCTTACTCATTACGCTAGGTTTCATCATCATATTTACCGTCATAATTTTGACGAGTGTTACCAGTTGGCGGGAGAAGTCGGCGGACTTGGGTATATTGGTGTTGGTGACCATGACGCTGATATTCTTACACAGTCGCTGAAGATCAACCTCTACACGCTGGAAGCGATCCGGAAGACGCAGGCTTGTGACAAAGTTTTCTTTAGCTCAAGCCAGTGCGTCTATCCCGACAAGTTCGAGATCGACCCGTTCGCATCCGAGCGCATTCCGCTGGACATCCATAACGAGGCGCACCGTGAGTGCGATGCTCACTTCGACACATTCGCGTTCGGACAGGAGAAGCTGTATGCCGAAAAACTCTACGACGCTTACAGTCGGAATTATGGACTTGGTGTTCGCATCGGACGGCTCGGCAACACTTACGGTCCATACTGCACATGGCAAGAACCTCGCTCTAAAGTTGTCGCCG
>CAAGKR010015602.1_pt1 | contig 11561 bp, 9 predicted proteins | sample 2556971 | NCBI WGS metagenome assembly CAAGKR01 (sample SAMEA5207829, study PRJEB30636) | soil metagenome | biome: forest; feature: boreal; material: soil | place: USA | collected 2011-09 | depth 1 m
CGCGAGCTCGATCAGCTGTCTTGTGAGCGAGCCGTCCGAGGGCGCTGGTCAGTCCAAGACGTGACGACTGGTCGTGGAAATGGCTGTGTTATCCAAGGTCGACCCGACAACCCGAGGCCGATGCTCATGGCTGGTCGGACGCGTTCGGACCTGATCCGCTGCTGCTCAGTGTGGGCGGGAAAGTTAGTACGGATGGTCGGGGCGAGAGGAGTGGCGCCGAGGCTATGCGGGTGATTGTGCGAATCGCGTCACGACCCTATCCGATGCCCGTTGCCAGGCTCGGCTGATCGTCTCAGCTGGGTTCTTCGCGACGGACCGTCGTGACCCGGTCGATCGTGCGATCGAACGAGGCGATGACGCCGACCCCGGTCCGTTCCGCGCTGGCGACGAGGTAGGCATCGGCGAAGTCGAGCCGATGGACCTGGTACACCTCGACCGCCCGCTGGAGAAGATCGACGTCGACGACGCGGATTGCCGGGAAGGCGAGGACGGAGCGGAGCGTCGTCGCCACCTGAGCCCGCGGCGTCTCGTAGAACGACTCGAGGACGTAGGCCACCTCGGCGAGGATGAGATCCGGCAGCAGCAGCTCCTCGGCGTCCTGCAGGTAGCGGGTGGCGCGGGTCGCCTGGGCGGGTGGGTCGCCGGTCAGGTGACGAACGAGGACGTTGGTGTCGACGAACGCGGTCACCGTCGCCTGGCGGCCCGGGTCCGGCGCGTCTGTAGCAGGACCTCCGCCCACGCGGTCCCACGCTTCGCCGCAGGGACGCTGACCGATCCCGCCAGGGCGAGGAGGTCCGCGGTCCGCGCCAGCAGGGCATGATCGCCCTCCACCCGGAACACGATCCGATCCCCCTCTTCGAGGGAGAGCGCCTCGCGGACCGCCCGCGGCACTGTCACTTGGCCCTTGGAGCTGAGCCGCGCGGAAACTTCCATGGCAACACTCCTTACACCGTCCGTGATGTAAGGATACACCGCCGGCGCTTGACCGCCAAGGCGCTGCGGCTACCTTGCCGAACCCGCCGAACCACACCTATCCGAGCCCGAATCTGTCCAAGAAAGTTGACGCGGGACACGCGCCAGTGGTACCAGGTCGACACCGGGATCCCGAGGCGGGCCACGGACCGGCGGACGGTCATGGACCCCTCGACGCGGATCAGGTCGAGCGCTTCGTAGTCGGGTAGAGCGCCCCTTTTTTCGCCACACGCGGAGCTCCACGTAGGCTTCACCCAGGGCACTCGTCAGGTCGTCCACCTGATCCGCCAGTTCGGTCTCGCGTCTCGAGGCTAGGGTGACCGCGTTGTCACCGCGGGCCAGACTCTCCCGGCCCACCCTCGAGGAACTGCTTCTGCCACTTGGCGATCGTCGTCTGGCTCAGCTGCAGCCGGCGGGCGACGTCAACCTGAGTCGTCTCACCCTTGAGCACCGAGAGCACGATCGCGAGCTTCTCATCAGGGGTCTTTGAATGGCTTCCGCCCCATCGTTGTCCCACGTCATCAGGCAGCCTCCACCATCACAATGGGGAGTGTCCAATTCAGTCTGACGCACCACACACGGTCCTCGCTTACGCTCTCGCCGTCAAACCGCCCAAGAACGGCTGAGCCGGCTCTATCGCGCGGGCTATCTCGAACGGGCGATCCTGCCACCCTCTACCCGCGGTGGTGCTCCCTTCGCCTTTCGCGTCTCACCTCGTGGACGTCGTCGTCTGGGCTATGACCCACTCACCCGATCGCGCGCCGGCACCCAACTTCGCCTTGGCCTCAACGGGGTCGAGACGGTCTGCGCGCTTGTGGCTGCGTCCGGCGGCGGGGCGGCCGAGCCGCTCGTCCAGGCCTGGTTGACCGAAGTGATGGCCCACGATCTCCTACCTTTAGCGTCAGTTGCGCTGGAAGCCAATTTCCACCGCTTGACGGGACATGACCGGCGAGCGGCTAGTACGTCTTTCCCCCGATGGAACAGATGTCGAATCCTTCCCCCCCTGGACCGCTCCCGCCGCCAGCATCGCTGATCACGACGCCGCCGCGCTCGACCACGTTGCCCGACGGGTCGAGGATCTCGAGGCTTGGCGAGAATCTCGCCCGGAATCCCGCTGGCCAGGTGATCGCGAACGCGTCGCCGCTAGAGTCGATACCCCAGACGGCGGGATTCTTGGACGAGTCACCGGCAAGGGTGAACGGTGTCCTGAGAGCGTTCGCACACAACTCGACCTGGCCCGGTGGCGGCGATGGTTGCGTCGGAATGCTGACCGTTGGCGCGATGCTTGGAGTGCAGCTTATTGCCAGAACACCCACAAAGATTGCGCCGAGCCATGCAAGCGGCGACGCTAGCAAGCGGAAGTAAGGCACGGGGTCGTTCCCATCACGGAATCGATCCATCCAACGGTGCTGTAGAACGTATCCACGCCCGCCGCGTCGTCGATAAGCCCCTGCTCGACATAACTGTCAAAGACTGCTCCGCCGCTGTCGCCACTCGCTGATCTGAAGTCGACTTCCCACATGTGATATTCGGTGATCGAGCCGTAGGTCTCGGTCTGATCCACCGCTAGGATCGGGCCACAGTGATATCCGCTAGTGGAGCCCGACCCACAGGCATAGTTTCCGACTTGCTGATTGCTATTCGACTCGGCGACCGTCATTGCCTGCGTCCGGTTGCTGTCACTCGCATAGAGCAGGTTCTTGGGCGTGGAGGTTGGTACCGGCGTGGTCATCAACAACACGTCCGCGCTCATACCCGAGTAGTAGCTGTAGCCAAAGTTGACGCCGATTTGGCGGGCTCCACCGGAATCCTCGTACCACTTGTACCACGATTGAGACCAGCAATGCCCTGCACTTGCCAGGTAGTGGCTGCCGCTGTATTTGAATACGAAGTCAGAGGTGCACTGCCAGGCGCCTAGGTTTGAGACATAAAGCCCACCTTCGAGTTGGCAATTGCTCCGGGTGGAACACCCGGTGGGCAGGCTAACTTGGTGGACCGGCTCAGCTTCGTAAATTTCGAGATTGGGGCCAAAGCTGGACAGCAGCGAGTCACGTATGGCGCTCGTCAAGTTTTGGACACCAACGTCGACGAGATTGTTCGGGACATCGACACCAACTTGGTCGACGTCCATACCGGATGCTCGAAGCGCCTTCAGGCTGGTCCTGATTTGGGACGCCGTGGCCTCGAGTGAGGACCGCGTGTTGCTGACTGCCTGAATCTGCACATTTGCAGCATCGGGCACCAAGGCCGCTGCATCGGCCGGCAAGCTTTGAGACCCATTGCTAATCTCGATGACCGCGGTCCCACCGTGCTTCTGGTCAAACCAGATACCCCCGAAAGCGTCGGGATGTGCGGTGATGTAGTCCTCGAGCGGCCACATCTTGTTCTCGAGCGCAATCCGAGCATCGAGGTCCGCCTGTTCGACGGCTGTCAGCGCGAACCCATACGCGTCGGAGGAGGCGGTGGGGTCGGCCATGACGCTGGCAACGTAGGTTGGGTCAGCGTTGAGCCCGCTGTCGGTGCGAAACCGAATCGCGTCTGTCAACGCCTGGGAGCTGGCGGACTCAGACGCTGCCGACGCCGCTATGACCGGAGGCAACGATGAAGCGACGACTACGGGAGTCGCGAAGCCTTGAGACGTGAGCGCCACGGTCCCAAGGACAGCTGCCAGCGCGGATCTAAATACTCGGTTGCGACTCATGTCCTGTCCCCCCAAGATTTGACGCACCCACTGCCCATGGTACCCAAAGATCCTAGTGATCCGTGTCGAGGAATCTTGACGCGGCACATTCTACGGCCGCCACATTCCTGGTAGCAAGTGATGCTAAACCGGCAATCGTCATAGGACCTGACCGTAGCGCTGGCTACGTCGGGCAGCTCGCGGTCCGGCCTTGCCCTCTGATTGGCCCAATAACGTCGCGGGCCATGGTCGTCGACCACGAAGCACCGGCTAACGGCGTCCGTGAGGTGCTCGGCGGGATCGATCGCCTCGTTCGGCATCGTAGCGACGAGCACGACACCCGATCGTGCGCAGACCCAGACTGGCCCGAAACCCGACGCACTACGCTCCACGCGGGCCGGTGCCATCTGGACTGCCCTACCGGCTCGTGACCAGCAGCTCCTGCTCTGGCTCCTGCTGCCTGAACGGACCGGGCACCAATCGATACCGTTGCGGGGAGTGCTACTCCTCTGGCTGCTCCTATAATCTATCCGACCGGCAAATGCCCGTTCCTACTTCCAGGGGCCGCGTAGGGGGGATCACTGGACTTGTCGGACCGGCCAAGGCGTTCTGATATCGGGAGATTCCCATGAGACCCGAGGTGCCGTTGCTCCTAGGTCTGGTCCTAGGACTCGTTCAGACTGGATCGCTCTGAACTGCTGCATTGATCGGAACGATCACGCCCCTGGTCGAGGAGGCAGCAGGCTTACGTAGGTGGATACGTTCGGTCGTGGCCTTCTCAACAGGAGGCCTCGTGAGCGCTGTGTTTGCTGGACTGTTCTTTGGATTCCTCGGACAGGCCCTAATGGGGGCGGCCGGCTAGGCGGGAGGGCTTGTCAAGAGAAGATCCCATATGTGTGCAGGCTTAACTGGTCAGAGTCTCTCGCGCTGGCGGCGAGACATCGGCAGGCGCTACGACTAAACCGCCAACGCCTTGGTCACCCTCAAAGGATGAGGAGGGAGACGATCAGCCTTGGACGCTCGAGCGCAACTAAGCGGCCGGTGCGCCTCCTCCGGGCCCACACGCTTGAGTGAAGGGGTGGCGAGTCTGATCCACGGCAAACTCCGGTCGGAGGCCAATTAACCGGGTCGACGTGGTGACCCACGACCCCTAGCGACAACGGTACCCGCTAGAGGCGCTACGCGAAGCTCCGAAGCCGGGCAGCGCGTCCGGGTCGAAGCTCAATTCAGCCGTACACAATGTCGTACACCGCTGGCCTTGAACCCGAGCGACGCTGGGCATACGATCATCGTGCGATCCAATAGCTCCCCTCCGGACGGTCCCCGTGCCAGCGGCGCAGGGGTCTCGCCCCAAGCGAGCGGAATTCGATCACACCGACGGCGGTCGTTCGTACCACGTCGGCCCTAAATCGAACCCGACGATCGCAGCGACCCGAAGGAGCAGGCCATGACCACCACCAGAACCAGCCATGCGACCGCCATCGCCCCAACGACCGACGTCCAGCGACCCCGACCGGGCTGATCCGACGCGGCCCGGGCCGAACGGTGGCCCGGGCTGAACGTCCCCCGCGGCATCGGCATCCGGTCTCGGCCGGGGATCGCTGCCTGGACGGCGCTGCCTGAGCGCGACCGGAGCCTCCTGATCTGGCTGGTCGGGGGCGACGTCGTGACGGCCGAGCTCGCGGCGCTCCTCGCCTACGGCCACCGCCGGATCGCCCAGCGACGCCTGGCCCGCCTGGTCGAGTACGGTCTGCTGACGGGCTTCTGGGCCGCTAACCGCCAGCGACCACGGGGTCGCTACGCCTACGCCCTGACCCGGGCGACCCGGGCCGCGTTGGAGCGGATGATCTGGCCCGACGGCCAAAAGAAGCTGTACAACGGCGCCCCCGAGAGCGTCTCGCCGGTCATCCATGGCTTGGCCACCCATGACGTCTTCGCGGCGTTCCTGCGGGCGAGTGACGCGACCGCCGGCGTCGGCTTATCGGCCTGGGTGTCGGAGCGGCCACTGATCCGGTTGACCTGGACCGCGAGCCTGCGACCTGATGCGCTCGCGGTCATCCGAGTCGGCGAACGCTCGATCCTGCTCGCGATCGAACGCGACCTGGGCACCGAACGAGGGCCGATCCTCGCCGACAAGGTCGAGAGCTACCAGGGCCACTACGGCCGGCGCAAGGAGCAGGCCCCGCTCCACGTCGGCTTCGTCGTCGATTCGCCTCGGCGCGCCGCCTCGGTCCGCGCCCGCCTGCGCGGGACCGAGAAGGAAGAGTCGGTCGTGACCGCGTGGGTGGTCACCGAGAAAGCCTTGACGGCCGACCCCTATGGTGCGGTCTGGACGACGCCCGGCGGGATCGAGGCGGGGATCGTCGACTTCGTGGCGCACTGGACGGGGAACCCCTGGCCGTACCTTGCCCCAGGCGACCTCGCCGATCCGACGACGCTCGAGGTCCTCGATGACCGGGTGTACCGGCGGATCCCGATGCTTCGGGCGGCGCTGTGAGAGACAGACGTCAGTGCGCGCCCGTCGCCGCGTCCCTGGCACCTCGCCCAGGAACAGCCGCGACCGGGTCGCGACGAGGGCGCGACGACCGACGCGACACCGCCTCCGATCGTGGCGGGGCCAGCCGGCCTAAGTGCGACATCACTAGCGTGATTCATGCATCCACGCCGGTCCGGCCGGTCACAACCGCGGCACGACCGCCCGATCGACATCCCGCCCACGGCCAGCACCCCCGCCAGCACGCCCCCACCAGACGGAGACTCCGACGTCCTCGCCCGACATCGAGCACAGCGTCCACTCCACCGGGCTCGCTCCGCCTCCACGTCGTCGCACCGACCCACGCACAACTGGCTGCTCGCCCGCAGCTGCGCCACAATCTCTCGATGGATCCGCTCGTCATCGCCCTCGCCCAACTCGTCCGGGATCGCTGGGCCAACGAACAACGCGACCGCCAAAAGCTCCGCATTGCCCCGAGCGTGCCTGCGTGAGCCGCCTCCCGTACACGATCGAGGAGCTCGCGGGTCGACGAGCCGCCCGCTGGATCCGCGAGAGCACACCCGGCCAGTTCGACCGCTATGGCCCCGAAGCCCAAGCCGAACTCCAGGACCGGGCACTCGCCCGGCTCGGGCTGACGGACTCCGGGCTCGCCTGGCGGGCGGCCCACTCCGGGCGAACGGTGTATCGCTCGGTGGAGATGGTCGACATGCTCGGCGCGGCTCTGCGCGGCGACTTCGATGTCCTCCTCGTCGGCTACGTCTCGCGCTGGCAGCGCAACCTCCGGCGGACCCTCGAACTGCTCGAGGACACGCTCCACCCGGCCGGGGTGCCGGTGTACTTCTGCGACGAGGAGATCCTGAGCTCGTCTGAGCGCCACTGGGACCAGCTCGTCGATGAGGCCAAAGACGCCGAGCGCTACAGCCGGCGGCTCTCGCGACGGATCAAGGAGGGCTATGCCTCGAAGTTGGCGAAGGAACGCGACCCGGGCGGTCACCCGCCGTTTGGCTTCCGACGCAACGCCGCCAAGCTCCTCGAGCCCGATCCGGAACGCCTCCCGGCGGTCCGGCGGTTGTTCGAATTCGCCGCGGCCGGCCTGACCGATCGCGCTGTCGCGACCGCCGTTGGCCTGCCGCTCTTCACGGTCCGCGGCATCCTCACCTCGCCGCTCTACGTGGGGCGACTCCGCGACGGCCATCCGGCCCGCTGGGCACCGCTCGTTCGAGGCGCGCAGTGGGAGGCGGCCCAGGCGAAGCGGGCCAGGCGAGCGACGAACACCAGTCGGCCTGCGGATCCCCGCCGACCGTACGCCCTCGACATGCTCCACTGCGCCGCCTGCGGCAAGCGCCTCACCGGCGACACCGGCTACTACCGCCACCGCGAACCGTGCCCACCGTTTGTTGCCGCGCGGCCTGAGTACCGCGGACGAGGCCGGACCCTCGGCCATGCCTACCGCCGCGAGATGTACGAGCAGATCGTCGAAGCGCTTCTCGCTCAGGCCTCGGTTGGCACCTCGGCGATCGCTGGGGTGGTCGGCGAGGTGAACCGGGCCGACCCGGCTCCCGATCGAGTGGTCCTTGACCGAATCGCTCGTGAACGCGAGCGGGCGATGGCCCACTACCTCCGAGACCGTGACGCTTCACGGCTCGAACAGTCCATGGCTCGCCTCGACCTAGAACAAGCGGCGGGCGAGACCCCCGGGCGATCGGACGACATCCCGGCCGACGTCGCTGTCCGCTACGTCCGCGAGCTGCCAGAGACGTGGCGGAAGGCTGAGGGCGGCTCCGGTCGCCAGCTCCTCGCGAGCGCCCTGTTCGACCGGATCGACGTTCTGGGGATCACAGAAGCGACCGTCTACCTCAGCGCGCACGCAGTCCGACACGGTCTCGGAGCAGCGCTCCCGGCGGAGGTCGGAATACTCGTAAGTGGTCGGGGCGAGAGGAGACAAGCCACCCTTAGGCACCTTAACGTCCCGGCCTCGTTGCCCCTCGAGATAGAGGTTACGGGCACCGAACGGTGGTTGCGGGGTTCGATCGCCTGACTACGTATCAGGTTCGCTTCGGCGGGCGGGCGCCGCCGTGCTCTGAGCCTTGCGTCGAGGGAGCCGTCGGCCAAGGCGGTCAGATCCGGCCGATATCGCGCCGCCGGAGACCGGCCAGCCCGATGAGCGTGAGGCCAGCCGCAATGGCGGAGATCACGAGCAGCGGCAGCATGGTCAGGCTCGCAGCAGGCAGTTGGGGCACGTGCTCGAATGGAGAGAGCTCCTGGACCCAGCCTGGGAGGTGGAGGACCGCGCCGAGGAACCCCACGACGGCGCAGGCCACCAGGATCACCCACGCCGCTCCGACCCAGCGCGGTACCAGCCCGTCGAGTGCGACGGCGAGCCCGACCATGCTCCACATCGCCGGCGCGTAGACCAGGGCCGCTTCGAGCAGGCGCGAGACGCTGCCCATGTCGCCGCCCGCAAGGCCGTAGCTGAGGCCGGTGGCAAGACCGGCGACGACCAGCAGGATGACGCTGCCGACGCAGGCCACCACCAGGTGACTCGCCGCAAACTGCCAGCGCGAGACGGGCGTGGCCAGGACGAGCTCGGCGCGGGTGGACGTCTCCTCGCCCCGCACCCGCAGGGCGGACTGAATGGCGAAACCGGTGGCGAGGAGGGCCATGATCCGGAACGAGGAGGCGAAGTACTGGTCGGTCAGGCTTCCTCCGCCGGCACTGGCCAGCACCTGGGCGAGCGCCTGGTTCTGGCCGATGAAGGCATCGACGGTGGGCCCGATCCAGCCGTAGGCGATGCCGATGACCAGGACGACGACGGTCCATCCGAGCAGCGCTCCGCGCTGCAGCCGGATCGCCAGGCCCAGCGGGTTGCCCAGGCTCGGTGCTGCCGTGGGAGGCCCCGGCCGCGCCGCGATGAGCCCGGCACCGAGGTCGCGTCGGACGGTGAGGGCGGTCGCCGCCGCGACCAGGAGGACCGTCGCCGCCACCAACAGGAGCAGCGGCCACCAGCGCTCATCGGCGAACGGCCGGGCCTTCTGGGCAACGCCGATCGGGGAGAACCAGGACAACGTTCCGTCGCCAATGTCGCCGGCGGCTCGGAGGACGTAGGCCGCCCCGAGCACCGCCCCGGCAATGCCATAGACGGCGCTCGTGCTCTCGGTGACCTGGGCCACGAGCAGGGCGACGCCGCCGAAGACCAGGCCGACCAGGATGAGCGAAACGCCAAGGACCACCGACCCTGCAACCGGCAGGCCCTGGGCGGCCAGGACGGCCGCGGTGAGCACGCCGACGACCACGTTCATGGCGGCAACCGTGATCGCCGCGGCCAGCGTGTTGGCATGAATCCCGACCGGCAGGGAGCGGACGAGTTCGAGCCGGCCGGCCTCCTCCTCGCCGCGCGTCAGCCGGCCGACCATGAACAGGCTCATCAGGGCCACCAGCACCATCGCCAGAGCGCCGAACTGGAACGCCACCTGCCCACCGACGGTGTTCAGGCCCTGCGGGGCCCCATTGAAGGCGATCGCTGCCGCGTTGCCCTGCGTCGCGGCCGCCGTCTGGTCAAGGGCGGCCTGGGTCGGGAACAGGCCCGTGATCCCGACCACGGTCAGTGCCCCCAGCGCGACGATCGGGACGATCCAGAGCAAGATCCGGATCCGGTCGCGGCGCAGGATGAAGCGGGTCAGCGCAGGCGTTCCGGTGAGCGAGATCATCGCCGCGGCGAGGGTGTCGGATCGGACCCCGGTTCGACACGTTCGGGTTCCTGTGCCAGCTCATCGCCGTAGTGCCGGAGGAACAGTTCCTCGAGCGAGGGTGGATGGCTGACCAGGCTCCGGACCCCGAACTCAGCGAGCCGGCGCACGGCAGGGTCGAGGTGATCGGTGTCAACCTCGAAACGCACATGGGTGCCGTCGATCTCGAGGTCGTGGATACCCTCGAGGTCGGCCAGCCCCTGCGCTGGATGCACGGTCTCCGCGGTGATCGATGTTCGGGTGAGGTGCCTCAGCTCGCTGAGCGTGCCCCGTTCCACGGTCCGCCCCAGTCTGACGATGCTCAGCCGGTCGCATAGCGCCTCGACCTCGGCCAGGATGTGGCTGGAGAGCAAGACCGTGCGCCCTTCAGCCTTCACTTCGCGGATGCAGTCCTGGAAGACCGCCTCCATCAGCGGGTCGAGTCCCGAGGTCGGTTCGTCGAGGAGGAGCAGCTCGGCCTTTGACGACAGGGCCGCGACCAATGCAACCTTCTGCCGGTTCCCTTTTGAGTAGGAGCCGGTCTTCTTGGTCGGGTCGAGTTGGAACCGTTCGAGGAGCTCGTCGCGGCGGCGCCGGTTGAGGTCGCCCCGCAGGCGACCGAACAGGTCGATGACCTCGCCACCGGTCAGATTCGGCCACAGACTGACCTCTCCAGGCACGTACGCCAACCGGCGATGCAACTCGACAGCGTCGCGCCACGGGTCCTTACCAATCAATTCGACATGGCCGGAGTCGGCGCGAAGCAAGCCGAGCAGCACGCGAATGGTCGTAGTCTTACCCGAGCCATTCGGACCGAGAAACCCGTGGACCTCGCCGGCCTTGACCGCCAGGTCAAGACCATCGAGAGCGCGAGTCGATCCGAAGTTCTTTGTGAGACCTGAAGTGGAGATCGCGTTGGGCATGCTGGAACGCTACTAGCACGTCGTGCGAGTGTCAAGTACACTGTTCGAGGCACCGAACTTGGTTCTGGCGAGCGCCATTTGCACGGCGCCTCCAACTTTATATCGGAGGAAGCGGGATGACTGGCAGCCGATCGGACGGCAAGCCGGCGCGGTTGGGCTGGTGGCCTGAGGTCCGCGATCGGAGCGGCGACAGGCAGCCGCTGACTCGGGACCAGATAGTCGCCGCCGCCATCAAGCTCATCGATGCCGAAGGCCTGGAAGGCTTCTCGATGAGGAGGCTGGGCCAGGAGTTGGGGGCCGGCGCGACGACCCTCTACTGGCACGTCAAGGACAAAGACCAGCTGATCGACCTGGTTCTGGATGAAAACGCACTGGATGTCCGGTTGGACGACGACGCCGCGGCGCCGTGGCGCGACCGGCTGGCCGGCCTAGCCCGTGAGATACGCGCCGGGCTGAAGCGGCACCACCACCTCGCACTGCTGTACGGCTCTCGCATTCCCGCCGGCCCGAACACGCTCCGGGTCATGGAGCATTTGCTGGCGCTCCTGCGGGCGGGTGGTTACGACGGCGACCGGCTGATGCTGGCTTTCGCCTCTCTGACCAACTACGTGATCGGCAGCGTGATCATGGACAATCGCGCGCTGAGCGGGCCCGAAACGGAGGGCAAGAGCCTCGAGGAGCTGCGGGCAATGTACCTTGCGATCCTCGCGTCGTTGCCGGCCGACGTGTATCCGAATCTCGTGCGGCTGATCCCGGAGGCCGGGCCC
>CAAGKR010144313.1_pt1 | contig 11558 bp, 9 predicted proteins | sample 2556971 | NCBI WGS metagenome assembly CAAGKR01 (sample SAMEA5207829, study PRJEB30636) | soil metagenome | biome: forest; feature: boreal; material: soil | place: USA | collected 2011-09 | depth 1 m
CAGCGTCTTGCAGTACTCAACAAAGCCGTCCACGTCAATGCCACGAAAGACAATCGTCCGCTCGGAGAAATGCGAAAACGCCTCTTTCTTAACCGCCGCGCCGCCAACTGATCCGGCTTCTCCCCAGTATTCCCGAAACGCCTCCATCCACTGCTCAGACGGCGCATCGCTGAGCATCACCAGGACATGTCCAAGCTCATCCACATCTAGCCCTTCCGCATCAATTGAGGTACTCATGCTGCCCGGCATCCTATCTCATGGACCGCGCCATGCCACGTCGTTGGACGCGGCTCCCCAAAGTCGGAACGTGTAGCGAGCTCGCAGTAGATATTTGATCGGCTCAAACGAACATCGCCGGCGCGATGAGAGGGTGCGCCTAAGATGGGCTCATTATCACCAGTTCGGATACGGGAATCTGGTAACCGTGGTCCGAATCAGACTTAACCCAAGTGTATATTCAGGCGCCGTGAGCGACTTAACGTAGGCGATTGGTTTAGGAATGATTTCTCCGGCCTCAATCGCGTCCAAGCCGAATGAGCCCAATCCAGAAGGGGTCGTACAAGCTTTTGCCCGGATTGGCTACCGGTTGGAAGAGGCGCTCGCAGACATCGTCGATAACTCGGTCGATGCTTCTACTACGTCGGTGCTCATCCGCTTCTATCGGACGGCTCATTCAATCGACCGAATCGCGATCGCGGATGACGGGATGGGAATATCACCAGACCACATAGATGCGTCAATGCAGTTTGGGGCGCGAATCCACCATAAGAAGACGCATCTCGGCAAGTACGGTATCGGCCTCAAATCGGCCTCGTTCAGCCAGTGCCGAAGCCTTTCCGTACTTTCACGGTCGGCAGGCAGGACAACCGGGCGAAGATGGACCGTCGAATCGATCAGGGACGGTTGGCTTTGTGACCACCTCGACCCAAAGTCATGTGGTCGGATTCTCAACCAAAGTTGGAGCCCCGTTGCAATCGGCAAGCATGGAACAGTGATTCTCTGGGATGAGATCGACCGCATAAAGACAGATCAGGGTGGAACGGACGCCGCCCTAAACAGGATATTCAAGAGCGTTCCTCTCCATCTTGGGATGGTCTTTCATCGGTTTATTGGCCGTGGCGAACTCAGAATTACTTTGGATACATACGACTTAGACTCCGCTGCTTGGGGGCCTTCCCTCCAGGTGGAGGCATTGGATCCCTTCGCCTACAAACGCAGTGGTCGTCCAAGTTATCCAAGGATTCTGACAGTCAACGCGATGGACGCGACGATCGATCTTGCATGCCACATTTGGCCCCCGAACGCCGTGGAACCGCAATACAAACTCGGAGGCAGAACGTCGCAGCGCCAAGGTTTCTATTTCTACAGGAACGATCGGCTAATTCAAGCAGGAGGCTGGAACGGTTGGAGAGAGGACGAGGCTGAACCACACCTATCGCTCGCTCGCGTCCTGGTTGACCTTCCGACCAGCCTGGACACAACGTTTGGATTAAACGTTCAGAAGTCGGGTGTGGACCTTGGACCCGGGTTCAAGCGCCTACTGGACGGCGCCAAAGACGGCACGTGGAATTTGCGCCAGTACGTCCGCGACGCCATCGCTACATACCGCAACGCGCGGTCCATCGACAAGGAAGGGCCCCTTGTACCAGGTGCGGGACTCCCGGCGGTGATACGCCGCTTGTTGATCCCCGAGCGGCATCGTGGGAGCCCTGAACCGCGGCGCGTCGCGATCAAATGGACGGCGTTGCCTGCCAACGAGGTGTTTCGAATCGATAGGTCACAGCTAGCCTTGCTTCTCAACAGCCGACTCAAAAGGGCTATGGTCGCGAATGGCAACGACGATGTCATCAAACTTCTAACGTTCTTGCTCCTCAGAGAGGAGTTCGATCGCGAGAGAGTCCGCGCGAATCGAAGTGAGTGGCTAACACTCCTGAACCAAATGCTGCTGCTGGCGCTTGCTAACTCCACATGAAAGAAGCGACGCGTCATCTTACTTGGGAAAACTTCCACCGAATGATTGAGACCGGTGTTCCCGCAATCCACCGCGTGGCTGGAGCCCCGCTAGTTGACATATTCGTTGCGGAGCGCGGGCTTCGAATAGGTCTGAGAACTCCGCTGCCAGGGGACACCGCCGCGCCGCCATCGCCCCTCACTGCTGTCTCGGTACTTGTCGCATGGTACGACGGCGTCCGATACCTCGAGGTAACAACTTCACAGGACCAGTTGTATCCAGAGTTTTACTCGTTTGCGACAACACTCGCTGACCGCATCCAGCTCCGTGCTGAAGCGCCGGTTGAGGCATTTACCTCCGCACTCGCTAGCTGGAGCGAGCTCCTTCAGCCAGTTACGGTGCTATCGATTGAACGCCAGCTAGGGCTCTTTGGCGAGTTGTGGGTGCTCGATCGAGTGGTTGAATCGCGCGGTGCACCTGGCCTCGCATCGTGGACGGGACCGCTCGGCGAGACTCACGACTTTAGGTTTGGCAAACAGGAACTTGAAGTCAAGGCAACAATCAACCCCACCCGATCGCACATGATTGACGGAGAGCACCAACTGGTCGCAAGCCCAGATTGTTCACTGTCACTTCTGTCCATCCAGTTGGAGCCGGCCGGAATAGGCGGAATGTCACTAGCAGAACTTGTCATCGGTGTCCGTCGGCGACTCGGAGATTCGGCGGGGGCGGTTCGGAGGTTTGATGAGCTTCTACCCGCAATTGGATACCGTACCGTTGACAGCGGGTTGTACCAACGACGATGGCAGCTTCGGTCAACCCCATACCTCATCATCGTCGACGAGCACTGCCCCCGCATTACCCGAGCCGATCTCGAGGAGACAAAGCCGGCTACGAGCTTGCGAATCTCGGAACTTCACTACCGCATCAACGTCGAGGGACTGGGCGAGCCCTTCGCCGGCACGGTCATCGTGAATGCGTTTGCGTCCGGGGAAGCTGATGGCGCTAACTGAAGAAGCTCGTAGCGTGATCAAATCGGCCCTAGGCGGAATGGAGCTCCATCCGTCGAGTCTGTCGAAGGCTCTTGAGTTCTACAGCCAACAGCGGGCCGTCGTCTGTAACGTTGCGATGCTGCAAGCGCATTTATCAATCGCCGAACCGAACGACGATATTCGGCAGCTGGCCACTAAGAGGTTTCAACACTGGGACTTCGTAAAAGAGGCGGCATGGGTGGCCGGGACGGCACATAACACTCGCGAGCGCCGGGCGCTCGTCTATTCGCTGCTATCTCTTGATGACGCCTTGGCCGCGATGTGCGACGAAAAGATTCCAGTATTCATTGCGGACGATCCTCCGATCGTGATCGCTGAAGATCACGAACCTTGGTACAAAGCTGACGAACCTGGCCCTCAGTTCTACTGGCCTGCTTATCGAGATCAATTGTTGGCTCAGGGTTGGTCAGCAACGAGTGTCGAAACGCTGGGCCAAGCAACCGCATCCGTCGTTGAGCGAATCTCGAACCCTTCCCGTAAACAGCAGTATCAATCCAAGGGCTTAGTGGTGGGTTATGTCCAAAGTGGCAAGACGGCTAATTTCACCGGAGTGATTGCCCGGGCGGCTGACGCAGGATACCGGCTGTTTGTGGTCCTTGCCGGGACCATGGACATCCTTCGAAAACAGACACAGCGACGAATAGATAAGGAGTTGATCGGAAAGGAACTCGTTGGTGAGGACTACATCGATGACGAAGAATGGGACACTTTCCTTTCCTATGGTGGACTGCCATCGCAACTCGGAGCGTTCGACTGGGAGAGGCTCACCGGCCCGGAGGATGACTTTCAGAGGCTGAAGTTTGGTATTGGCGCCCTCGAGTTTCCCAAGTTCGATCCGGGCAGGCCGCTCTATGACCCGCTCAACCTGTTGAAATCCAAAGCTCGCATCATGGTCATCAAGAAGCATCCGGCAATCATTGCCCGCGTAGCGGGTGACCTGGGCAAAATAAAGGCGCGTTTGGCTGACATACCAGCCTTGGTCATAGACGACGAGTCGGACCTTGCTTCCGTGAACACGACAGACCCAAGGAAAAGGACGGCGAAGGAGGACAAGGCGCGAACAGCGACCAACCTTGCGATCGTCGATCTACTGGGACAGTTGCCGCGTTCCCAATATGTCGGATACACCGCTACTCCATTCGCAAATGTCTTCATCGATCCCAGCGACGCTAAGGACCTATTTCCGAAGGACTTCATTGTTTCCTTGTCACGCCCAGAGGGATACATGGGCATCGGTGAGTTCCATGATCTCGATGATGAGAAGCCGGGGTTTCAGTCGAATGAGCGAGCGTTTGTACGAGGAGTAAAGGGCCTCGACGTCGATAAGGACAACCTACCCAAAGCTCTTGATTCGTTCATTCTTTCCGGTGCGCTTAAGTTGTTTCGCGAATTGGGTCCCTCTGACAGGCGCTACCGCCACCATACGATGCTCGTACACGTGTCCCATCTGATAGTTGATCAGCAAACAATGGCGCAGGAGATCGAAGACCTATTCGACAATGCAAGCTATCACTCCGGAGAAGCGCTCAAACGCCTGCGAATCTTGTGGGAAGAGGATTTTGCGCAGGTGTGCGCGGCGCGTCGTGACGGTGCTACACCAGACTTCTTCAACGATTTACTGCCTTACCTCGGCGAATGTCTCAGCAGAGTGGAAGACGGCAAGCGCGTTCTCGTTGTCAACGGTGCTCCAGATGCAGACACACCGGACTTCGACCGAAGACCCATTTGGAAGATCCTATGCGGCGGAGCCAAGCTCTCTCGCGGCTATACGGTGGAGGGCCTAACGGTCAGCTACTACCGACGACGTACAAATGCGGCCGATACGTTGATGCAAATGGGTCGGTGGTTCGGCTTTCGGGCCGGGTACAGCGACCTTGTCCGTCTGTTTATCGGCCGAGCGGAACCCATAGGGAAGAATGCGACGTTCGACCTCTACAAGGCATTTGAGGCCGTCTGCCGAGATGAGCTCGAGTTCCGGCAAGAGCTACGTCGGTACGCGAACCTGGTCGGGAAGGACCGGATAACACCGAAACAGGTCCCGCCCTTGGTCCCTGCCCATTTGCTGAGACCGACAGCCGCGAACAAGATGTACAACGCGGTACTCAAGTTCAAGAACTTCGGAGAGCAGTACAAAGAACCTACCCTCGCGCCGACCGACGACACCGGCATTGAGCGCAACGAGGCGCTAATGGTTGAGGTAATAAAGAAAGCCGATCTCAAACAGGTCAACCTGAGTCTTGAACCGGGTAACTCATTCAGGTCACTGGTCGCGATTCTGCCGCACGACACGGTCATTGACTTCCTGAAGTCGTATCGCTGGTCGGGAGGTCGGCGGCCGATGGAGCACGAAATGGAGTTCCTAAGTGGAAAACATGGAGACCCCGGAATCGATGAGTGGGTCTTTCTTGCGCCCCAGATGGTTCAGGCGCAGCACTACTGGACGGCCTCCGGAGTGGAATTCAGCAGCCCATTCCGAACCCGCACGGATGCGACGGGTCGGTTCGAGGTCTACAGCGAACCAAAGCATCGTGCAGTCCTTCCCTACATCGTGCGAATCACTGAGGATAAGCCCACAGCTAATGCAGAGCTGCGACAGCTGCGCGCACCGCGACGCGCCGTCTTCCTGTTCTATCCGGCCCACAATCCGGTAGGCGTGTTTTCAATGGGCTTCGCACTTCAATTTCCACAGAACTCAATCCAGACTCCGGTAGTTTGGGGTGTCCGCGATTCAAGCCAACCCGATCAGGTTGTGGTCGACGCAGCTCCATGAAAGTGACCAAGCAGCACCTCGGTGGTTGGGTCGTGGAGGCCTTAGAGGACTTCGGTGGAAGGGCCGCTCTAATTGACATATGCAAGCATGTGTGGGAGCGCCATGAAGGTGACCTCGCGGAGTCAGGTGAGCTGTTCTACACGTGGCAGTACGACATCAGGTGGTCGGCGAATCAGCTTCGCCAAGGCGGCATCATGCGGGCGGCAGCTGAATCGCCGCGAGGCGTGTGGGAGCTTACACCCTGATTATCAAGAGCAACTGCGAGCAATGAGCTTGCTGGTCGGACGGGGCATTCGTGGTCAGCCCTTGTGTCCAACTCCCGTGGCGCCATTAGCTGACGATTGAGATTGAGTCGCGCTGATCACGTCCTTGACCAGCTTTCGCTCGAGGCCGGCAATTTGTCGCGCAAGTTTGCTCCCTACGGCTGAGTCAGGCCCAAGTTCATCACTCACGAGGGCCTGAACATCTGCGATCACTATGCCCACAATCTCTCGAATTGCTTGAATTCGAGCAGCGGCTAGGTCCACCCCTTGACTCCCGTTACTACTGCCGCGGTAACTGTCCTGCGCAACGCGTGCGACGGCAGACGAGATTGTGGCTAGCTCGGCCCTGAGTCCATGCGGAACTCTAACTTGGGTTTTGGATACATTTAGCTCGAAAAAGTCGTCCGCCGACGCCGAGAAGTCGATACTGATCCTTGCGAGCTTGGTGTGCTCGTCTGAAGTGCGCAATCTGTTCCAGCCGCCCGCCTGGATCAAGCGATCATTGCGATAGAAGTAGAAGCCCTGTTGGCGATTCCACAGGCGAGGACCCGCCGCGATACGGTGGGCGGTTGGGGTTGAGAATTGGGCTTCGGAGGGCAGGACATAGGGCCGTACGGAAACACGAGGCGTGGAGCTGTCGTCGTTAAGAGCGAGTCTTTGTTCCCCGAGTGCTTGGGTATCAGTTTCATGTCTTGCGAACGGATCCCACGGTTGAACGCGACGATCATTGATAACGATTGTCAATGGTCGTCGACGGCTAGCTTCACGTGCGAGAAACCTGTGGAAAACCATGGCAAGGTGTTGCTCGAGCTCATTCTCCAGACGGCCAAATTCAGTTAGAGCCCGTCGACCCGCTTGAGCCTTGAATCGCACGATGCGATCGAGTTTTTCCCAGAGCACTACGGTTCCAGTCGTTCCGCGCAGTGGAAGTGTGGCGAGAATACAATCGCGTCCTCGTGGTCGAACGACTTCCCATCGGTCAGTCGATTCGATGTGGTCGAGGTCCCACTGCCCGAGTCGTGTCCTTCCTCGCAGGGTTGAACGCGAGGCAACAGTTAGACGCCGGCACTGACTCAGCGATGCTACTTTCAGGCCTAAACCGAACTTGCCTAGATCGCTCGAACCGTAGTACCGCCGCGAGCCAAAACGCAACGCTTCCATCAACTCACCCTCAGTCATGCCGGATCCGTTGTCAGAGAGCCGGATCCAGGAATCCGAGCCTTCAAAGCAGGTATCCAGTCGCAGGACAGTTGCGCCAGCAGCGATGCTATTGTCGACGAGATCAGCGATTGCCACAGGCAGGTCGTAACCGATGTCTCGGAGCGATCCAATCAACCGTCTAGCCGATGGAAGGACCTCGGTGTGTCTCATTTAGGAAGCCGCCTACACTTCACGAGCGCATCGACTTAGCAAACGTGGAACAGTGGGCATTCACTGGACATGTCAGGCAGCGGGGCTCCGCAGCCCGACAAACTATCGTTCCGAAGTCGATTAGTGCGTGATTAAAGGCGCGGTTCGGTCCAGGCGCGCCAGACAGCTTGTGGAGGTTGAGCCGTTTCTGCCACAGGGGCATTGAAGCACTACGGCCCGCAATCCGGGAGGCAACACGATCGGTGTTTGCTTCCAACAGCACGGCTTCTCGGCCGTATCCGAAACATTCAATGGCACTGGCCACGTAATCACTTATCCCCGGCAATTTGAGGAGAGCGACCTTGGTCAGCGGCATCACGCCGCTATGCTCACGAACGATGAGTCTTGCGATTCGCACAACACTTTCGAAGGGCAATGCAAGGTCGTGATTGGTCATTAATTGCCCGAGCGCTTGGGAATTCCTTACGAGATGTTCTGGCGTTGACCCAAGCCTGACTAGGGGAGAATATGTAGCACTCACGACGTCTGGAGTGCACCCATTTAGGCACAGTTCCGACACGAGGACTGTCCATGGCTTAGCCCCATTGCGCCACGGATAGTCGCGACTATTGCTCTGATGCCAGCGCATGAGCTTCGATCTAAATAAGTCGCCGCCGAACCTCCTACTTCTCATTGGCTGGCGGACTATTTCAAGCAGTGCCGAGCCAACGGCCCGAGCCAACAGCGGTGGAACGGCGTTGCCAATCTGGCGAAAGCGATGACTTGGTTCACCGGCAAACCGGAACCTGTCAGGGAACGTCTGGACCCGAGCGGCTTCGCGTATGGAGAGGGTGCGATCCTGGTCCGGGTGGATATACCAATAGGCATCTTTTGCCATGTGAGCAGTGATGGTGCGGCAAAGGTTGTCCCATTCCAGTCGTTTATATTTGTCCGTGAAGATGTCACTGCGATATCTGCGGAGCTCCACTGGAAGATCGATATAGGTGCCACCAGGTGCCAGCAAGGCGAACGCGCGAGCATCATCAGGCCGAACATCCCGAGTGATGTGATCGTGTATCCATGCTCGGTCGGACGCGCTCACCTTGTTTCGCAGCCGATGCTGAAGGCGGGTTCGCGGCCCACCATAAGAGATTCGCTCGAGGCGCTGGCCGGGCTTAACGACAGGGAGGTCGCCAATAGCATCGCGGAGTGACGGTCTCACGCTGCTGGACTGCGGCCATCGAAAGTTGCCACCGACCTTCTGACCGACGATAAACAACCTTGAGCGGAACTGCGGGACGCCATATTCGTAGGCATTGAGAACGCGGGCGTCGGTTTCGTAGCCGAGAGCCCGAAGAGAGTCGCAGAAACCAATCAGGACCGCGCCGTCCTCCCACTCTGCGAGGTCGGGCACATTCTCAAGAAGGACCGCTCGCGGCCGAATTGCAGCGACGACTCGAATGAAACTGTGCCAAAGATGCACGCGGGTGTCTGTTTCGGACCTCACATTCGCCTCGACCAAGCTTTTGATTTTTGAGCGCCCAGCACGCGAGAACGGTTGGCAAGGAACCCCACCAGCGATCAGATCGACGGTCTCGATGCCCCAGGCTTGGAGGTGGTCTAAAAAATCTTCTGGATCTGCCAGATCGCCCAGGTAGCACAGGCCACCTAAGTTCGCCAGGTAGGTCTGGGTAGCAAATGCGTCCGAGTCGGCGCCGGCCAGTACGGAGAAGCCAGCTTCCTGAAGTCCGAGGCTGAGGCCACCCGCGCCGCTAAACAAGTCTATGGCTGTCGGCCGTTGCGCTGCCCGCACCCAGCGGCGTACACCAACTAAGTCCGCTGGATCAGGGGCACGAACATGCGGAGCCAGCTTCACGCGAGGGCCGCGCCTTACCGGAACAGCAGTTCGGCTGGGCAGCAATGCTCCAGCCAGCTCGAGGATTCGGGCTCCGTTTGAGTTTGAAATGGCCATTCCAGTACGCATTAATAGAACAAATGTTCGGCTCTTGCAACTACGTTTACTAAGTCGGCTTGGCGGCAGCGCGAGCATAAGGCATCTCCCATGCGGCGGCAACGCCCGAGTTTCATGCAGATTCCCGAGGTTCAGGTCGTTGGCGAACCTTGTGGCGTCGGTGAGGCTCCGACGGGTTGACTGTGGCCAAGCTGTAGGAGCAGAGGTCGTCGATTGGGCATTCGGCACATCGGGGATCCCGCGGTAGGCAGATCTTTGCAGCTAGATCAATGACTGCGAGCCAATCGTCAGCTGTGGTCGGTCCACCCATCAGCATCCCGATCGAAGCCTGTACATCTTTACGACGCCTCACATCACCGCGGGCACTGATTCCAGCGACGCGGGTCGCAACCCGTAGCGTGTTCGTATCAGTAAGGACGACACGACCACCACTTAGGGTCGCTAGCGTTGCCGATGCGACATAGGGCCCAACTCCAGGAAGATCTAATAGCGACTTGAGGTCTCTCGGCACTTCGCCGTTGTACGAGTCTGCAAGCAGCTGCGCCGTCTCATGTATTCGACGGGCTCTCCAGCGAAGACCGAACGGTCGAAGGGCGTCTTCGACTGCCGAAGTTTCGGCCCTAGCCAACGCCTGGGGCGTGGGGAACTCTTCAATGACAGCGTCGATATGCGCCTCCACAATTTCGGCCTTAGTGCGGAGAAGCAGCATTTCAGCGAGTAGAACGAGCCACGGAGAAGTAAATGCGCGCCAAGAAAATCGCCGGCTCTTTAGGCGAAACCAAGCGCGCAATCGGCGTCTGCGGCGAATACCGGAAGCGGCATTGTGAACGTCGATAACGGTCGAGCTTGTCGTCGAAGACACTACATGCCTAGCCTAATCCGAGAGGGACCATCGACTTCGGCAGCAACTCTAAGAGGGCTACGGCAAAAGCTTCGCTTCCAGACTCAAGTACTCGTAGACGCCGAAGGCCTTGTCACGGTTTCGAGTTTCGAACAGTATCTGTGGCCTTGTCAGGTTGAGGACCCGGTACTTCCCCAGTGATGTGTGCGGGATGTGGGCCCGTGAGGTGTCTTCGTCTAGTTCCACTTGATAGAGAGAGTTAGTCCGCAGGACTTCGATCATGGCTCAGTCATTGACGATAGCGGCTGCGAGCCGTTACAGGCAGGGTAGTTGCTGCAACCCAGGAAGGCCCCGTAGCGGCCAGTCTTTTCGCGCATCGGGCTTCCACACTTCGGACAAGTCGAGTGAAGGTGCTTGATACGAACGGCACTTGCCACGAGTTCGCGCAATTGTTCGCCACCAATCAGCTCGAGCTTATCGCTGGCTTTCGCAAAAGCCAGCGCCTTCTCATCGAACACACCACAGGCGACCATGACTCCACCGTCAGCTCCTCTGGCTGTTACGACGCCAAGCAGCTCACGCAACGGTTTTTCTCCGACCCATTGGTCTCGCCAGTGCTTGCACTGGACCAGCGATGTGCGATTGTCCTTTCTCACCACGAGATCCACGCCACCGTCCGGGCCATCGCCGCCCAATGGTTCGACGGAATATCCCCTTGCCTGATAGTTCGCGGCGACCAGGTCTTCGAACTCGCGCCAAGACATGGCCTGGATATCACGCATCGTCTGATGAAGTTCCAGCAATTTGAAGCGGCGAGTCCGGAGAAAGATGACCGCCACGGAGTAAAAGGAAGCCAGATACAGAACCATCGCGGCGATCGTCAACCAGGCGACCACCCAACTCACGTAGCGGTCTGGTGAACGATGAGCGATAACCGAAATCGCCGCGATCCCGATCAGGCCGATGCCAAGGAAGACTACGACGGGAAGAGCTGCCACAACATAGTCAGACCGGCGTCCCAACCAATCGAAGAATCGACGTTCCCAGGGATTCAGATCAGGTATCGGGGCATCGTAGCCCCGAGTCAGCTGAATTGCGACCCCAGTCCTAAGGGGCTGAAGCTGGCCCTGGAGTGGAGTGGGGATCGAGGAGCACCATGGCGCGCGGCGGCTGGCTGAAGTCAAATGCCTGGGTGATGTCCCCGAGGGCAGGCACCGTTTCCCGGACCGTCGGGCGCGGGTCTGGCCGCCCGTCCGTCTTTGGGTCTAGGCGCTGCCCGCCCAGGAAGTCATCCTCGATGAACTTCACGTAGGCGTCGAAGCTCAGCGTTTGGTGGTCGATGTAGCCGCGCTTGGCGTA
>CAAGKR010389963.1_pt1 | contig 11555 bp, 9 predicted proteins | sample 2556971 | NCBI WGS metagenome assembly CAAGKR01 (sample SAMEA5207829, study PRJEB30636) | soil metagenome | biome: forest; feature: boreal; material: soil | place: USA | collected 2011-09 | depth 1 m
CGCAGCCAGTGACCCGCACCTGCTGAAGTGGGTTCACATCGCCGAGGCCGACAGCTTCTTGCAGGCCCACCAGCGGTATGCCGTCACTCCCCTCACGCCCGCCGAGGCAGACGGATACGTGGCTCAGTCGTGCGTCGTGGCAACGCGACTCGGCGTCATCGACCCACCGACGACCGTGGCCGGGCTCAACGCCGCGGTCGAGTCCTACCGACCCGAGCTCGAGGGCACCGCTGCGGCACGGGACGCGGCGCGGTTCCTGCTTCTTCACCCACCGCTGCCATGGAGCGCCCGGCCGGGATACAGCGCACTAGCAGTTGCCGCTGTCGCCCTCCTCCCGCCCTGGGCCCGCGAGCACCTGACGCTCCCGTACCTGCCCCTGGCCGAGAAGGCGATCGTGCTGCCGGTCGGCGGAGCAGCGACCGGCGTCATCCGGTGGGCGCTCCAGCCCCCCCGCGAGCCAGTCAGGAGATAAGCGCGTCGACAAAGGCCTCAGGGTCGAAGGGCGCCATGTCGTCCGGGCCCTCGCCAAGACCGACCAGCTTGACCGGGACGCCCAGCTTGCGCTGCACCGCCACGACGATGCCTCCCTTGGCGGTTCCGTCGAGCTTGGTCAGGACGATGCCGGTGACGTTGACGACCTCTCCGAACACCTCGGCCTGACGGAGACCGTTCTGCCCTGTGGTTGCGTCGAGCACCAGCAGCACCTCATCGATCGGACTCTGTTTCTCCACGACGCGCTTGACCTTGCCGAGCTCGTCCATGAGTCCGACCTTGTTGTGCAGACGGCCAGCGGTGTCGATCAGGACCACGTCGGCCTCCATCTCGATAGCAGCCCTGACCGCGTCGAAGGCGACGGCGGCAGGGTCGGCGCCCTCGCGGTCGGAGCGGATCGTGGGCACCCCCACCCGTTCCCCCCAGGTCTGCAGCTGGTCAGCCGCGGCCGCACGGAAGGTGTCAGCGGCACCGAGCACAACGTCCTTGTCCTGGGCAACCAGGACGCGCGCCAGCTTTCCCACCGTGGTGGTCTTGCCGGTCCCGTTGACCCCGACCACCAACACCACGGCCGGACGGCCATCGACCCGGGATGAGGCGATCGAGCGATCGAACGAGGGATCCACGAGGTTGAGCAGATCCTCTCGGAGCCAGCCACGAACTGTCTCCTCGTCGCGTGTCCCCTCAACGGTGACCCGGGTACGCAGCGAGTGGACCAGCTCCATCGTCGCCTCGACACCCAGGTCCGAGCTGAGCAGCGTCTCCTCGACGTCTTCCCAAGCCTGCTCGTCCAGTCCCCCACTGGACAACAGGGACAGCAGCCCTTTGCCCAGAGCAGTGTTGGAGCGGGCCAGCCTGGCCCGCAGACGTTGCAGGCGTCCGGTGGCCGACTCCGGATGCTCGATCGACGGTGCGCCAGCGGGCACCTCGACGACGTCGGTTTCGAGGGTGTCGATGTGCGGGCCTCCGGCGGGACCCGCGGCCAGGTCCTCTCCGTCGGCCCCGGAACCACGGTCCACCCCCCGGGAAGGTGTCTGCGGCGGAAGGGTCTGGGTCCCGCCTCGCCGGCCGTGGACGAGCCCGACCAGCAGGGCGATCCCGGCGAGCGCGATGAATGCCGCAACGGCAAGGACTTCCTGGAACTGGGTCACAGTTGGCGATTCTCCCAGATTCCTGACGGAAGGCCGTAGTCAGCATCCCCTGACGGTTTGACCCGGCTCAGCCGGCCGGAACCGGTTCAGTCGTCCTTGGGATCGTCTCTTGGGTCGTCCCTCGACGAGGTGACGTCAGCCACCTTGTCGCGCGCGGCGTCGATGGCCGAACCGGTCCTCTCGCGCACCCGCGACACGACCTCTTCTCCCTTGGGCGTCAGCAGGTCACGTCCCTCGCGGCGGGCAGGAATTGCGACCATGCCCACCACAGCCACTGCAAGGAGGAGACACAGCAGCATTCCGACTATCAGGATCACCATGTGCCAAGCCTGCCCCCTGATCGCCCGCAAGGCGAATCCAAGATCGATTCACCCTCAGGCGATCTGGACGTCCCGGATCCGCTGCGAGACAACCGTCGTCACGCCGTCGCCTCGCATCGTGACGCCATAGAGCGCGTCCGCGATCTCCATCGTGCGCTTCTGGTGGGTGATGACGATCAGCTGGCTGGACGCGCGCAGCTCCTCCAGCAGCATGATCAGGCGGCCCAGGTTGGCGTCGTCCAGGGAAGACTCGACCTCGTCCATGATGTAGAACGGGCTCGGCCGCGCCTTGAAGATGCTGACCAGCAGGGCCACGGCCACCAGCGCGCGCTCGCCCCCGGACAGCAGTGAGAGGCGCTTGATCTTCTTGCCCGGTGGTCGGGCCTCGACCTCGATCCCCGTGGTCAGCATGTTGTCGGGGTCGGTGAGAACCAGTCGGCCCTCACCTCCGGGGAACAGCCGGCTGAAGACACCTTCAAACTGGGCTGCGGTGTCGTAGTACGCCTCGGTAAAGACCTTCTCGACGCGCTCGTCGACCTCACGGACGATCTCCATGAGGTCGCGCTTGGAGCTCTTGAGGTCCTCGAGCTGCTCGGTCAGGAACTTGTGGCGTTCCTCCAGCGCGGCATACTCCTCCAGCGCCAGTGGGTTGACCCGGCCGATGCTGGAGAGCTTGCGCTCGGCGGAGCGCAGGCGTTTGACCTGCACGTCGCGCACGTACGGGACCGAGGCCGGCCGATCAACCGAACCTTCAGAGCCATCAGACTCGTCGACGGGGTCATCGGGGTCGGCGATCACCGGCACCAGCTGATGGGGGCCGAAGTCCTCGACGAGTTCGTCGGGGTCGATCCCCAGCTCCTCGACCGCCTTGGTCTGCAAGGTCTCGATGCGCAGCCGCTGCTGGGTGCGTGCCACCTCGTCGCGATGGACCGAGTCGGTGAGGTCGCGCAGCTGGTCGCCCAGTACCCCGATCTCACGCCGCACGAGGGTCAGCGCGCCATCACGCTCGGTGCGCCCGAGCTCGGCTCCGGCCCTTTCGGACGTCGCCTGCTCAAGCGCTCGAGCCACCCCCTGCACCGCGTATGCCGCGCCGCTGCGGACGGCGTCCGCCACGGTGACCTCTCGCCTGCGACGCTCCCGTCGCGCCGCTGCCCGCTCTAGGGCCGCGACCTCGGAGCGAGCTGCTGCCTCCAACGACTCGGCCCGACCCAGCAGGGCCCGGGCCCGCTCCTCGCGGGTGCGCAGGGTCAGTCGAAGCTCGGTCTCCGCGGCTCGGGCCTCGGTGGCACCGAGCTCCAGGCGGTCACGTTCGTCGTTGGAGGGATCCTGCTCGCCCGGCTCGGCGCTGGCGGCTTCGAGTCTCTCACTGAGCGCGAGATGGTCGGCACGGTCACTGCCCAGCGCGGTCTCGGCCGCTGCGATGGCCCGCTCGATGCGCTCGGACTCACCTCGTGCCGCGCGGACGGAGCCCGCGAGCTGCCCCAGCCGCTCAGCAACGGCCGCCATCCTGGCATCAGACTCGTGCAGGCGCTCGAGGGCGACCGCCACCGTGCCCTCGGCCGCTGCGACGTGATCGACCGCGGTGGCCAGGGCACTCTTGGCCTGCTCGCCGCGACGGACCGCTTCCTTGACCTTGCCCCGCGTCTCGTCGACCGCCGCCTGGGTCTCGATCAGGCTGGGCACCGAAGCGCTGCCGCCGCGGACGTAGCCCGGCGCGTAGACATCGCCGTCGGGGGTGACCGCCGTGATGCCCTGACCACGATTGACCAGATCCAGGGCCGTGGACGGATCCGGGGCAAGGGCAATGCGACCCAGCAGCTGCTCGATCGCGGGTCGCACGCTCTCGGGGCAGCTGACGACGTCACGTGCCCATACCGCGCCACCGCCGAGGTTTGGCCAGCCGGCGACCTCGACCGTGGTCGCCGTGGCGGCGACGAGCAGGCCCGCCCGACCTGCGTCCTGCACACGCAACGTCGTGACCGCGTCTTGCGCCGCCTCCACGGAGTCGAAGGCCACGGCATCCGCTGCCCATCCCAGGGCGGCGGCAATGCTGGCCTCATGTCCGGCCGTCACCTGTAACAGGGCGGCGACCGAACCGATCAGTCCATGCACCTGGTCGCCCGCGGCGAGAAGCGCGGCGGCGCCATCCTTGCGTCTCAGGTTGAGCTCGAGAGCATCAAGCCGGGCGCCCGCGCTCGAGCGGTCACGATCGGCGAGCCGCTCTTCCTCGCGCCACCGCAGTACCTCTGACTCGGCCAGATCCAGGGCTGCGGCGGCCTGCTCGTAGATCGAGTCCAGACCTTGTTCGCCCTCTTCGTCGACGGCGACCGAGGCGTCCAGAGCCGCGAACTCCTTCTCGGCGAGGGCCGCACGGCCCCTGCCTTGTTCGACGGCCTGCTGCAGCCGGCCGATCTCGGCCTCGCCGGCCTCGATCCGGCTACGGTGTGCGCCCACCTGACCGGCCAGCTTGGCCAACCCCTCACGACGATCCGCGGCGGCACGGGCGAGTCGGGTGAGACGCGCGGTCTCCGCGGCATACGCCATCTCGATCTCGGCGCGACGGGCGACCGCCGCGTCCAGCGCCTCTTTGGCCTGGGTGGTCTCGGCCATCAGCGACTGCTCCTGCTGTCGCACCGAGGCAGCCTGCGCACGCAGCTGCTCGGGATCGCGCGAGCTGTTGACGACGGCCTCGCCCTCGTCCTCCGAGAGCAGTCGGACGCGCTCGGCTGCCAGCGACCCGGTTGCGATCAGGCGCTCGCGCAGCGAGGACAGGGAGAACCATCGTTCCTGCGCACGAGCCACAAGCGGGGCCGCATCCTGCGCCTCGATCTCAAGGGCAGCCAGTCGCGAGCGAACGCCGGACAGAGCCTCTTCGACCTCGGTTCGCCGAGCGATCACCGCGGTCTCGTCGGCGACCTCTTGGTCGAGGGTGCTGGTCAGCTGGGTCAGGTCGTCGGCAAGCAGTCGAAGGCGTGCGTCGCGGGCTCGCGCCTGGATCGTTGCGGACTTGCGGGCAGCCTCGGCCTGGCGACCAAGTGGTCCCAGCTGACGGCGGATCTCACCGGTGAGGTCCTTGACCCGGGTGAGGTTGGCTTCCATCGCCTCCATCTTGCGCAACGCACGTTCCTTGCGCTTGCGGTGCTTCAGGACGCCGGCGGCCTCCTCGATGAAGCCCCGTCGCTCCTCAGGAGTAGCGCGCAGGACGGCGTCGAGCTGCCCCTGCCCGACGATGACGTGCATCTCGCGGCCGATGCCGGAGTCGGCCAGAAGCTCCTGGATGTCCAGCAGCCGGCAGGCCGTGCCGTTGATCGCGTACTCGGAGCCTCCGTTGCGAAACATCGTCCGCGCGATGGTGACCTCGGTGTAGTCGATCGGCAGTGCGCCGTCGGAGTTGTCGATGGTCAACGAGACCTCAGCACGCCCGAGCGGAGCACGGGCCGAGGTGCCGGCGAAGATGACGTCCTCCATCTTGCCGCCGCGAAGGCTCTTGGCACCCTGCTCGCCCATGACCCAGGCGAGGGCGTCGACGACGTTGGACTTACCGGAGCCGTTCGGGCCGACGATGCACGTGATGCCCGGCTCGAGACGCAACGTGGTTGCCGACGCGAACGACTTGAAGCCGCGCAGGGTCAGGCTCTTGACGTACACGAGCGATGAGCTCCTCTGGGCCGGCGATGAACGGCATCACTGTAGCGGCGAGAAGCGCCAAGCGTGGGGCAGATGCCCTCAGCTGTGCTCAGTGAACGGATTCGCGGAGCGCCCCGACCCTTGAGCGAGAACCTTCACGGAGCCTGTCATTGTCATTCTGCAAGTCTTCAATCACGGCCTCGAGATCGCGAACCCGCGACCTCAGCCGAGCGGTCTCCAGGACCAGACGATCGTCCCGATAAACGCGCTGACCCAATATTGCCTTGGCCATACCAACTCCGACGGGTTCCTTCGCACGTGCGAAGGGCGATGGACAACACCTAACGGGCTCCCCTGGCTCCAACGACTCCTGGGGCTCTCCCAGAGTCTCACCTGGCATCGGGGCAGGTCAACGGGAGGAACTAGTTACATTTTGCAGAATTCGGATAGTCCGTGCCCAGGGCGCCTGCACAGTGAGCACACGCGTGCCAGGCGTGTTCACCCTGGCATAGGCTCCAGATGTGTCCCAGATCACAGCAGAGCGACCTATCCGATGGGGCTTCCTGGGCGCCGGGGGTATCGCCGCCTCGATGGCCGCTGACCTGATTCACGGCAACAACACGCTGCATGCCGTCGCGGCACGCGACGCCGGGCGGGCGGCCGCCTTCGCCGCACAATTCGGCGCGAGCCACAGCCATGGCGACTACCGGGCCGTGGTCGAGGATCCCGACGTCGACATCGTCTATGTGGCCACCACGCACCCTTTCCATCGCGAACAGGCATTGATGGCGATCGAGGCAGGCAAGCATGTTCTGATCGAAAAGCCGTTGGCCCTCAACGCGGCCCATGCAGGCGAGGTGCTGACGGCGGCCCGGCAGAAGGGCGTCTTCGCGATGGAAGCAGTGTGGATGCGCGCCAACCCGCTCATTCTCAAGGCCCACGAGATTGTCACCCGCGGTGTCATCGGAGACGTGGTGGCAATCCAAGCCGACTTCTCGATCGAGGTCGCGTTCGACCCGACCCATCGGCTGTACGACCTCGCAAACGGGGGCGGCGCACTGCTGGACCTCGGCATCTACCCGATCCACTTCGCGTTGCTCTTCCTCGGCCACCCCGACCTCCAGCAGGTGCTCGGCACGCTCTCCCCCACCGGCTCGGATGCCGTCGCCGCTCTGCAATGGGGCTACCGGTCGGGCGCGGTCGCCCAGCTGCGCTGCGCAACAACGGCATGGGCACCTGGTCGAGCCACGGTCATCGGGACCACCGGCTCGATGTCGGTCGAGCCCTGGTTCGTCAACCCGGAGCGGCTCGTGGTCACCACATCGGAGGGTGAGTCAAGAGTGGAAGGTGAGGGCACGGCATACGGCCCGCAGGTCCAGGAGGTCGAACGGTGCCTCCGCGCCGGGTTGCTCGAGAGTCCTCTGGCTCCGCACGCCGAGACGATCGCAGCCCTCGAGCTGGTCGACCGGGCGCGTGCCGATCTGGGTGTTCCCTACCCCTCTGAGGGGTAGGGCGCTTCCTGCAGCCAGGTGCTGAAGGCCTCGATGTTGTAGGGGCGCCCAAGGAAGTCGGCAACGAGCTCGGCCGCATCCTTGCTCCCGCCGGCGGCCAGGATCGTGTCGCGATAGCGCCGTGCTGTCTCCGGCGCGAACAGGTCCGGACGGTCGAAGGCCGAGAAGAGGTCCTTGGCGATGACAAGGCTCCACATGTAGGTGTAGTAGGCCGACGAGTAGCCGCCGAGATGGCCGAACGAGGCGTGGAAGTGGGTGCCCTCGACCTGGGCAAAGAGGTCATAGGCCGACTGGATCTCGGTGACGAGCGCGCTGATGTCCTCGACCGGTTCCAGGTGCAGGCGGTACGACGAGGCGGCGTAGAAGATCTGGGTCCGGGTGAAGCAGCCCTTGCCGAAGTCCTCGCCAGCACGCATCTTGGCAACCAGCGCCTCGGGAATGGGCTTGCCTGCGTCGTCGGTGGCGAAGGTGCGCAGTACGCGGGCGTCCCAGGCCCACTCCTCGAGAAGCTGTGACGGAGCCTCGACGAAGTCCCGCTCAGTGGCCACCCCCGAGAACCTCGCCCACTCATGGCGCCCGGCGAGCAGGTGGTGGATCAGATGCCCGAACTCGTGGAAGAGCGTTACGACGTCGGAATGCTCGATCAACCCGCGTCCGAAGTTGCACACCAGCACGCCCTCGGGCAGCTGCCGTTCGCGGATACCCGCCACGAGGTCGAACTGTGCGGCGTGCTTGTACTTGCCTTCACGTGGATGCAGGTCGAGATAGATGCGGCCCAGTGGCATCCCGTCGAGCTGGACGTCGTACACCGCAACGTCCTCGTGCCACGACGCCGCATCCTGCACCTGGGTGTAGCTCAACCCGAAGAGCCTGCCGGTGACATCGAGGAGCCCCTGTCGAACCTTGGCGAACCCGAAGTACCGGCGCACCAGCTGGGCGTCGACATCGAAGCGCTCGCGTCGCACGACCTCTTTGTAGAACGCGGAGTCGGCGCGATCCACCACAGCGGCCCCGGGACGATCGGCACGCAGTCGCCCCAGGAGTACCGCCAGGTCCCGGCGACCGGACTCCTCTGCGGCTGCTGCGATCTCGTCAACAAAAGCCCCGATGGCGCCGTCATGGCCGATCATCTTCACATCGGCGTCGAAGTCGGCCCAGGAGTCGAAGCCGAGGATCCGGGCATGTTCGGCCCTCGCGCCCAGCAGCTCCTGCAGCACCCCGTCGTTCAGAGGCCAGGCACGGTTGAGAAACTGCACGATCAGGGCGCGCCGTGCCCGTGCGTCCAGGGCGAATGTCATGAACGGGATCACATCGGGATAGTCCGTGGTGATCGTGGCGCGGCCATCAGCGTCGAGAGGGTGCGCGTCGATGTAGTCCTGCGGCAGGCCGGCCAGCTGGTCCGGGGTCACCGTGATGCTGCGCACGTCGTCACGGATGTTCTTGCCGAACTCCTGGTCGAGGAGAAGCTCACGGTCGGCCAGCTCTCGAAGCCGCGCCCGCGTCGGCTCGTCCTGGTCCACCCCGGCCCGGCGGAAGTCACGCAGGGTCAGGCGCAGGACCCTGGCCGCCGCGTCATCCAGCCCTGTGGGGTCGGCCGCGGCGAAGATCTCGAAGAGGTCGCGATCCAGGCCGAGGTCGGTCGAGAGCTGGTTGCCTTCCTGCTCGGCCGCCTCCGCCTGTGAGCGGATCGCCTCCTGAGGGTGGACCTGGCTGACCAGGGACGCGGCGGACATGGCGTTGTTGAGGGAGATCGACACCTCGTTCCACGCCCTCAGCAGCACCATGGCGTCTGAGGGTGGCGCGTTCTTGATCGCCTCGACCAGGGCAGATGCGGTCGCCAGCTGCCCCCCGCAGCGTTCGCCCAGCCACACACCCCAGCTACCGGGTGCGTCAGGCATGGTCAGCGGCATCAGCTCGGAGCTCGTCACCGGAGAACGATAACCGCGCCTCTGGGCCGCGGCTGGCACCGAGGACAGAAGAACGACGAGCGGTTCATGAATGCCTCGCGCCGGATGAGCGTGCCGCAACGCGGGCAGGGACGGCCTTCGCGGCCATAGGCGTTCAGCGACCGGTCGAAGTAGCCACTGGCACCGTTGACGTTGACATACAACGAGTCGAAGCTCGTGCCGCCCTGGCCCAGCGCCTCGAGCATGACGCCGCGGGCATGCTGGATCACCCGCCGGAGGACCGGCTTCGAGAGCGACGCAGCCTCGCGCTCCCCGTGGATCTGCGCGCGCCACAACGCCTCGTCCGCGTAGATGTTGCCGATGCCCGAGACGAGCCCCTGGTCCAGCAAGGACCGCTTGAGTGCCGTATGCCGCAGCTTCAGCCGCGCGATGACCGTGCCCTCGTCGAAGGCCGGCTCCAGGAGGTCCGGCGCGATGTGGGTGATGCCGGCCGGGATGCCTGCAGGTAGCAGCTCGGAGAGGGCCATGCCGCCGAAGGTGCGTTGGTCCACGAAGCGCAGCTGCGGTCCGTCATCAGCAAAGTCGAAGGTCGCGTGCAGGTGGTTCTCGCGAGGGGCATCGGCAGCCTCGACCAAGAGCTGGCCGCTCATGCCCAGGTGGATGATCAGGCCCTGGCGCTGACCATCGGGGGCCTTCAGCACCAGCCAGAGGTACTTGCCACGACGTCGAGCCTCGTCAACGAGGTTGCCACGCAGACGATCTGCGAGATCGACCGGCCCCGGATGGTGGCGGCGGGCCACTCGTGCACCGAAGAAGTCAGCCTTCTCGATGCGGCGACCGACGACGTGGTCCTGCAGTCCGCGACGGACGACCTCGACCTCGGGAAGCTCAGGCATCCTGCTCAGGGTCGTCGGCATCCGGTCGGGCAGGTTCGACGGCGCTGGAGAGAACCGCATTGGCTCTGCGGTTCAGCTCGGTCCATGCGATGGCGGCCGCCTTCTGCTCGGCTTCCTTCTTGCTGTGCCCGGAGCCCGACCCGAGCACCTCCGAACCGACCACAGACTCTGCGTGGAAGGTCTTGTCGTGGTCGGGGCCCTCCTCGGTGACGCGGTACTCCGGCACACCCAGCGACCCCGAGGCGGTCAGCTCCTGCAGGCTCGTCTTCCAGTCCAGCCCGGCGCCCAGGCCGGCGGTGGACTTCATCAGCGGGTCGAGCAGATGGTGGACGAAGATGGTGGCGGCCGCGAGACCAGCGGACAGATAGACCGCGCCGATGACGGCTTCCATGGTGTCGGCCAGGATCGACGCCTTGTCACGTCCCCCGGTGCTCTCCTCGCCGTGGCCCAGGAAGATGTAGTCGCCCAGGCTCAGTGTGCGGGCTACCTCGGCCAGCGCATGCATGTTGACGACGGCCGCCCGCAGCTTGGCCAGCTGGCCTTCGGCCAGGTCCGGGTGCACGGCATACAAGCTGTCGGTGACCACGAGTCCGAGTACCGAGTCCCCCAGGAACTCCAGCCGCTCGTTGTTCGGCAGCCCCCCGTTCTCGTACGCGTACGACCGGTGCATCAGGGCACGCAGCAGCAGCGCCTCGCCGATCCTCTCGTCGACCACCTTCAACAGGTGGGCGGCCAGACGATCGACGGGTCGCTGCGAGGTGCTGTCCCCGTCGGGGGACCGGGAAAGGCTCACCCGCAGGCTGACCGGGTCAGCCCTGGTGCTCGCTGCGCTCCGCGACGCCATAGTGGCGTCCGGCGTACATGCCACATGAGGGGCACGCGATGTGCGGCTGCATGGGGGCAGAGCACTGCGGGCACGAGGTCAGCGTGGTCGGCGTCGCCTTCCAGTTCGCACGACGCGAACGGGTGTTGGATCGCGACGTCTTCCGCTTCGGGACAGCCACGTCAGTTCCTTTTCTCTAGTTTGCCGGGAGGCGTTGCGATGTTCTGCAACGTCGCCCATCGTGGGTCAAGCTGGTCGTGATGGTGCGTCGGGTCCTCTGCCAGGTGCGCTCCACACTCGGAGCACAGTCCCGGGCAGTCCTTGCTGCATACCGGTTGGAACGGCAAAGCAGGAACCAGCGCATCCCGGAGCACGGGCTCGAAGTCGAACAGGTCGCCGACAAGCTCGTACACCTCGTCGTCATCGTCCTGGTCGCCCACCTCGAGGTGGTGGGCCGCACGATCGGCGTAGGCGAACAGCTCCTGGAACCGGGCACCCACCACTCGGGTGATCGGATCCAGGCACCGCACGCACGCGCCGGTCGCAGTGGACTGCGCCGAACCGGTCACGAGGACACCCTCGACAACTGACTCCAACCGAAGGTCCAGCTCGATGGGCGCTCCGGGCGGTATGGCGATCAGGTCGATGTCACCGAGGTCGTCCGGAGCCGGGACGGTCGCCACCATCTCGAGCATGGACCCTGGACGTCGGCCGAGCTCCCTGGTGTCGAACACCAGGGGCAGGCGCGGGTTCAGGCGGTTCATGGCTTCCGATGATGGCGGTTCTGTCGTCGATTCCGTGTGACACGGCCCGGCCCACGTCAGATGC
>CAAGKR010021907.1_pt1 | contig 11554 bp, 6 predicted proteins | sample 2556971 | NCBI WGS metagenome assembly CAAGKR01 (sample SAMEA5207829, study PRJEB30636) | soil metagenome | biome: forest; feature: boreal; material: soil | place: USA | collected 2011-09 | depth 1 m
CGGTTCTCGGCCACGACGGTCGCGATGTCGCGCAGCAGTCCCTGCCGATCCCAGGCCTCGATCTTGATCGCGACTGGATAGAGATGCGTCGCCTCGGAGTCCCAGTCGACCGGCACCACCCGCGCCAGGTCCTGGGCGTTGACAGCGTTGATGCAATCAGCGCGGTGCACCGTGACGCCCCTGCCGCGGGTGGTGTAGCCGACGATCGAATCGCCGGGCACCGGCTGGCAACATGGGGCGATCTTGGTCAGGATGCCCTTCTCCCCCCGCACCAACACCCTCGGTGTCGGCTGCACATTGGGGATGAGCGGAATCGAGCGGAGATCGCCTCCGGCGGCATCGGGGCTGAGAGCCATGCGCATGACCACGGCGTGAGGTGACAGGTCGCCGTAGCCGATCGCGGCCAGGAAGTCGTCGACGGCGTTGTACCTGTGCAGGTTGGCGATCTCGACCAGCTTTGCCTCGGGAAGGTCCGCGAGGTTCAGGCGGTGCATGCGGTGGAGCTCCTTGTCGAGCAGGTCATTGCCCTTGGCCACGTTCTCCTCCCGCCGCTGGCTCTTGAACCACTTGCGGATGCGTTCCTTCGCCGATGCGCTCTTGACGAAGTTGAGCCAGTCTCGGCTCGGACCGTGCGGTCCCTTCGACGTCAGGATCTCCACGATCTCGCCGTTCTTGAGCTCGTAGTCGAGTGGGACCATGCGCCCGTTCACCTTGGCCCCGATGCATCGGTGTCCGACCTCCGTGTGGATGCGATACGCGAAGTCGACCGGGCTCGCGTCCGCCGGCAGGTTGAGAACGTCACCCTTCGGTGTGAAGACATAGACCTCGTCTTGGAAGAGGCTGACCTTTACCGTGTCGAGGAAGGACTCGGGATCCCCCACCTCGTTCTGCCACTCCAGCAGGCTTCGCAGCCAGGACAGCTTCTGGTCGAAGCTTGCGTCCTTCCCGCCTTCCTTGTAGGTCCAGTGCGCCGCGACCCCAAACTCTGCCACGCGGTGCATCTCGTGGGTGCGGATCTGGATCTCGATCGGTTCGCCTGTGTGGGTGATCACGGTCGTGTGGAGGGACTGGTAGCCGTTCGACTTGGGCATGGCGACGTAGTCCTTGAACCGGCCCGGCACCGGCTTCCACAGGGAGTGGACGATCCCCAGCACGCCGTAGCAGTCGCGCACGCTGTCGACCTGCACCCTGATCGCCGACAGGTCGTAGATCTCCGTGAAGTCCTTGTTCTCACGGGTCATCTTCTGCCACACCGAGTAGATGTGCTTGGGGCGCCCTGTGATCTCCGCAAGAATGCCCACACTCTCGAGCTGGCGCGCGAGAATCTCACGGAGGTCCGAGACCAGTGCCTCGCGTTCGGGGCGCTTGCGCAATATCCGCTTGGCGACGTCGTCGAAGGCTTCTGGTTCGAGGTACCGGAACGCCAGGTCTTCCAATTCCCACTTGATCTGACCGATGCCTAGCCGGTGGGCGAGCGGTGCGTAGATATCCAGCGTTTCCCGCGAGATCTTGCGGCGTTTCACGTCGCTCAGCGGGTCGAGCGTGCGCATGTTATGGAGGCGGTCGGCGAGCTTGATGAGGACGACCCGCAGGTCCTCCGCCATCGCGACCATCATTTTGCGGATGTTCTCTGCCTGCTGCTGCTGGTCGGACCTCAGTGAGATGCGGCCCAACTTCGTGACGCCCTCGACGAGCCGAGCGACATCGGGACCGAATTCGCGCTGGACCTCTTCAGCCGTGAGAGCGGTGTCCTCCACGGTGTCGTGGAGCAGGGCCGCACAGATCGTCTCGGCGTCGAGCTCGAGGTCGGCGAGGATGGCGGCCACCTCCATCGGATGGTTGACGTAGTCCTCGCCGGAGAGACGGCGCTGGCCCGTGTGGGCGCTGGCGGCGCGTTCGTACGCCTTCCTGACCATCTCCTGAGCCTTCGGCTCGAGGTGGTCGGCGATCCGCAACAGCTCTGAAACCGTCACCTTGGCACCTGGACAGAAGTGTAGGAGAGGGATCGGTCGGGCTCTCCTGACCGCCCTTGCGCGCCGTTCTTCAACAGTCGCCGCCGACGGCGCGCAAGCGGCGGGCAGGATGGGCCATATTGATCGCTTCTAGACTTAGCCGCGCGAAATGAATTCCGACCGAGCGACGTTCGCCGTCCGGATCGGTTTCTCCGCGGCCACACTTGTCCTCATCCTCGCCGGCGCCTCGCTGAACGTCAGCGGACGGGTCGGCGGCGCCGCACTGCTCGCCGGCATCGCTGGGCTTCTGGCGCTGACGGCAGGCGCCCTCAACACGGTCTGGAAGGCCTCGGTTCCGCTTGGTGCGGCCGCCTTGGCCGTAGCGCTCCTCGCCGCGCAATTCAACCTCAGGGACAGTCAGCTGCCGTGGGAGCTTGCCGGAATCCTGGTTCTGGGCCTGGGCGGCGTGGTCGGCAGCATCGCCTACGGGAGTTTCGCCGATGCGCTGCATCGCCAGCTCGATGACATCGATAGGTTGAATGGGCAACTGGACGAGAAGCACCGTGCGTTCATGGCCGCCACCTCCGATGCCGACAGTGCGGACCCGCCTGGGGACGTCGCAGCTCTCACCGCCAACATCGCCGGCCAGATCGGCTGCGCGTTCGCCTGTTACTTCCTCGCGTCGCCCGACGGCAAGCAGTTCGTGCCGCAGCCGCCTAGCATCGGCCTGGACCGCCTGCACCCACAGTCGGTGAACCGCACGGCCGAAGGCGCCGGGCCGCTTGTGGCGGCGATCGAGGCCGGCAAAGAGTTCGTCGGGGACGACAAGAGCGGACTCACTGAGCTCGTGAACTACCTTCCCGACGATCTGAAGGTCGAGAGCCTGATGGCGGTGCCGATGCCGATCGGCGAGCACATCGGCGGCTTCGTCCTGCTCGGCAACAAGCCGGGAGGCTTTACCGACGACGACCGCCGCCTGGCGATGACCCTGACGCTGCGTTCGGGAGCGCAGCTTGCCAGCGCCCACGCGGTCGCTCTCTCGCGCAAGGAGTCGGCTCGATACTCGCTCATGAACGAGCTCGTGAAGGAGGCGTCGGGCAAGACCATGAACGAGGTGCTCGAACTGGTCCTCGACAAGGGCAAGCAGTTGATCCGCTACGACGCCGGCAGCGTCGCCCTGTTCCAGCCGGATGGCACCTACGTCATCCTGGGCGCCTCCGACGTCCCGAAGCCAATCGAAGGCCCTCTGGCCAAGGTGCGCGACGGTGAGACGGTGCTTCGCAGCCTCATCACCGAGGATGAGGGTCTTTTCAGCGGGCTGCTCCCCAGCGCCTCAGGTGGCACCGCCAACGAGGCGCTGACCCCGATCCGCGGCAAGGATGGCGTGATGGGCGCCATCTGCCTCGGCAGGACCGGAGCTGCCGGCTTCAACCAGCGCGACGTATCTGCCCTGGACGAGCTCGGCTCGATGGCGGGCGTCGCGGTCGAGAACTCCCGGATCCTCCAGGTCGTCACGGGCCAGGCGTCCAAGCTCGACACGACCCTCGACGCGCTGGGCGAGGTGTCGCAAGCGCTGACGACTGTGACCCAGGGCTCCAAGGTCCTGGAGCAGAAGACCCTGGAGACCGCCGTGCGCGTCACGACGGCCAGCGCGGGGCTGCTGACGCGGACCACCGCCGTTGGGAGCCAGGCCACGATCATGTCGCTGGGTCTCCCCTCCACCGTTGACGACCTGGTGGTGCAGAACGGCCAGGGCATCATCGGCGCGGTGATGCTGAGCGGGCAGCCCATAGCGGTGCCAGACCTCAGCCGGAGCCCTGAGCTTCAGTCGCCACCCGACCTCAGCCAGTTCGGGCTGCACGCGGCCATCTGCATGCCGATGCTCGAGGACGGGCGTCTGTGGGGAACGCTGTCGGTCTTCGACGTGAAAAAGCGGGAGTGGACCACGGACGACCAGCGGGTGCTCGCGACTCTCGGCAACCAGGGCGTCGTCGCGGTCAGGAACGCTGAGCTGTACGACAACAACCAGCGCAGCATCGAGCATCTGAGGAACCTGCAGGAGGCCCTCCAGGCCGCGACCTCAACCCTCGACCTGAACCAGGTGCTTCAGAAGGTGTTGGAGGGCGCCGCCAAGGCTTCGAGCGCGCAGATCGGGTGCCTGGCCCTCGAGGAATCGGGCAGGCTGATCCTGAAAGTTGGGTTCGGAACGGACTCGACCACCGCCGAGAAGCTGGCCCTCGGCATGGGCGGCGATATCTGCCGCGATGTCATGGCCTCAAGCAAACCGTTCATGGAGGCGATGGAGCAGGAGAGCACCACCGACAGCCCGCTCAACCCTCGCGCGGTGCTCTGCGTTCCCATCACCCTGCGCGGCACGCCCACCGGCGTCCTGTTCCTCGCGAACTACCAGGTCGGACACGCGTTCACGCCGGACCATCGCAACCTCGTGACCGAGCTGGCCGCACAGGCGGCGGTGGGGATCGACAACGCACGACTGTTCAAGGACCGCGAGGAGGTCATCCTCTCGTCCCTCGAAGCGCTGGCCAACGCCGTCGATGCCCGCGATCCGTACACAGCGGGTCACTCCCAGCGGGTGACCCAGTACGCCCTCATGATCGCGCGCCAGATGAAGTACTCCCCCACAGACCAGTCGGCGTGGGTCCGGCTGGAGCGCGGAGGACGCCTACACGACATCGGCAAGATTGGCGTCCCCGATGCGATCCTGCAGAAGGCAGGCAAGCTCACCGACCCGGAGTTCGCGAAGATGAAGGAGCACCCGGTCGTCGGATTCAACATCCTGAGCGGGCTGAAGATGCTCACCGACGAGCTCGTCATCGTGCGCTCACACCATGAGCGTTACGACGGCAAGGGCTATCCCGACAAGAAGACCGGGGAAGAGCTGCCGATGTTCGCATGGATCGCCAGCGCCGCGGACGCGATCGATGCGATGACCTCGGACCGCCCGTATCGAAAAGCCTCGCCGCTCGACGTCGCGGTCGAGCAGATCCGAGCCGGGGCCGGCACCCATTTCCACCCTGACGTGGCCGAAGCCGTGCTGGACGCCGCCCACAACGGCACTCTAAAGGTAATCCCGCAGGAATCCATGTACGAGAACGCGCCGAGCATCGGCGCTTTCGAGAACCCGACCGCCTGACCCAGAACCCAGAGTGGAGCACTAGGCCGGATTCATTCCGGCCGTCACCCGAGCCCGCCTTTCCCAGCACCTCCAGACATGGCCGCCCACAGGAGGGGGTTCCGCGGGGGAGGACCTGCGTCCTCACCCGCGCCTTCTAGTAGCTGCGGGCCAGAGCGACTCGGTGCACGGCCGGCTTGCCGCAGACCAGGCACCTTCCTGAGGCCTTCTCTTCAGGGTCCAGGGTGCGAATGGTGACTCCGCCGCCCTCCGCCTTGACACGCACCTCGCATTCGGCGTCACCACACCAGGGCGCCCACACGAAGCCCGAGCGCTCCTTGAAGTGCGCGACCACCTCTGCCAGCGTCGAAAGCTCGAAAGTGTTCTCGCGCATGAAGCCCTGCGCCCGTGCGAACAGGGCTGCCTGGAAGGACCGGAGCTCGTCTGTCAACCGGGCGCCAATGCCGGCAACCGACACCGTCCGCCGCTCGCGCGACATCCGATCCACGAGCTCGACCTGCCCAGCGTCGGCGTCGCGGCCGCCGACGTTGAGGCGTAGAGGCACTCCCTTCAGCTCCCAGTGCGCGTACTTGTCGCCCGGCCGTTCGTCGCGCCAATCGACGCGGTGGCGGATCCCGGCCGCCTTCAATTCACCGACCCAGCTGCCGACGAAGGCTTCGACCTTGGCCCGCCCGTCCGCATCGCGGAAGATCGGCACGATCACCACCTGGACCGGCGCCACCATGGGCGGCACCACGAGGCCGGAGTCATCGCCATGTGCCATCACCAGGGCGCCGACGAGGCGAGTGCTGATGCCCCAGGAGGTCGAGTAGCACAGCTCGCGCTCGTTGTCCTTGTTCGAAAAGGAGATGTCGTACGCACGGGCGAAGTTCTGGCCGAAGTAGTGGGACGTCCCCATCTGGAGCGCCATCCCGTCCCGCATCAGGCCTTCGAGAGCCAGTGTGTAGACCGCGCCTGCGAAAGTCTCGGCCGCGGATTTCTTGCCGCCGAGAACCGGCACCGCCAACAAGTCCTCAGCGATCGTGCGGTAATAGCCGAGGATCAGGTCGACCTCGTCCATCGCCTCTTTCGCGTTGGCGTGGAATGTATGGCCCTCCTGCCAGAAAAACTCCCTGGTGCGCAGAAAGAGCCGAGAGCGCATCTCCCAGCGCACCACGCTGTTCCATTGGTTGGTCAGCTTGGGTAGGTCGCGGTGGCTCTGGATGTAGCGCTTGATCAACGATCCCACGATTGTCTCCGAGGTTGGGCGGACAGCCAGTGGCTCCTCGAGCTCGTCCATACCGGCACCGGCCCTCGTCACCCAGGCCACCTCGGGCGCGAAGCCCTCGATGTGCTGGGCTTCCTTCATCAGGTACTCGCGCGGGATCAGCAGCGGGAAGGCCCAGTTCTCGTGCCCGCTCTCCTTGATCATGTCGTCGAAGGCCCGCTGGATCGCCTCCCACATTGCCCAGCCGTACGGACGCACGACCATCATGCCGCGGATCCCCGACCAGTCCGCAAGCTCGGCCTTGCGGATCACGTCGGTGTACCAGCGGTCGAAGTCGACCGACATCTTGGTGATGTCTTTGACGAAGCCCTGCTCCTCGGCGATCTCTTTCATACGAATAGCTCCCAGGTTTGTATTGATTGAAGACCTGACTCGGTCGATGCCCGCGCCGAATCCGGGGCGCGGGCTAACGCGGGAGCGGGGCCGGGACGGGGGCGTGCTCGGCCGCGATCGCATCGATCTCAGCCAGCAACACGGGCAGAAGCTCCTCCTGGGGCACGGTCTTGTAGAGCTTACCCCTCTTGAAAATGACACCCTTGCCACGCCCGCCGGTGACGCCGATGTCGGCGTGGCGCGCTTCGGCGGGACCGTTCACGACGCAGCCCATGACCGCGACCGTGATCGGGACCTTGAGTTTTGCGATGTGAGCCTCGACCGCCTTCACCGTCGGCACCATGTCGTACTCGAGCCGGCCGCACGTGGGGCAGGCGACCAACGTCGCGCTTTCGTTCCGAAACGCCAGCGTCTTGAGGATTTCGTGCGCCACGCGCACCTCTTCGCGAGGATCCGATGTGGCGAGCGAGACACGGATGGTGTCCCCGATGCCTTCGCTTAGCAGAATGCCCATGCCAACCGCGCTGCGGATGCTGCCGGCCTCCACCGGCCCGGACTCCGTGACGCCTAGGTGAATGGGGTAAGCGCGGGCGGCAGCGAACTTGCGGTTGGCCATGATGTTGGTCCAGACGTCGGTCGACTTGAGTGACACCTTGATGAACCCGGGGCCGTAGTCGAGGTCCTCGAGGATCTTGCAGTGGCCCAAAGCCACCTCGACCATGCGCGCGGCGGTCTCCTCGCGGTTGTCCCGATTGATCTGGTGCTGCTCCCGCATGGTCTTGTGCACCTCTTCAGGGAGCGAGCCGGCGTTGACCCCGATTCGAAATGGGATCTGGCGCTCTTTGGCCGCCTCGACGACCTTGACCACCTTGTCTCGGTCGGGGATGTTGCCGGGGTTGAGGCGCAGGCAGTGCACGCCCGCCTCGATCGCAAGCAGCGCGAGCGTGTGGTCGTAATGGATGTCAGCGATGACCGGCAGCGGCGATCCCTTGACGATCTCCTTCAGAGCCGCGGCGGCTTCCCGATCGGGCACCGCCGGCCGCACGATCTCGCAGCCCGACTCCTTCAGCTCGTGGATCTGACGCAGCGTCGCTTTCACATCGCGGGTGTCGGTCTTGGTCATGGTCTGCACCGCGATCGGTGCCGCGCCGCCGATCACGACGCCGCCCACATTGACGGGGATCGACTTGCGACGGGTGACCATCAGTGGAGTCCGGGGAACTGGCCCATGGCGATGCGTTGGATATCGAAGAAGCTGATCACGGCGGCAAGCACCAGCAGTGCGACCAAGCCCCAGCGCTGAAAGTTCAGCTCGGTGTTGCGATCGAACGGCCGCCTGCGCAGCCACTCGATGACGACCACCACTATCCGGCCCCCATCGAGCGCGAGCAGGGGCAGCAGGTTCGTGAAGCCGAGCGCAATCGACAGCAGTGCCACCAGGAACACATAGTTGGGCGGCCCTTGGCTGACCGATTCGGCCGTGAAGGTCGCGATCCCGATCGGCCCGGTGAGGCCCTGGGAGCCAAACAGCCCTCCCTTGATCTGGCCGCTCACGAGTGCATCGAGACCCTGGACGATCCCGCTCATGGCGACGAACGGGAATGTGATTCCGTCGGTCACTGCCGATTGAACCGTGACCAACCTGCCCGAGACCCCCACCCCGATCTGACAGGTGCCGGGCAGTGGAGCGCAGACCGGCTGCACGGTGATCGAAAACGGCCGGCCGTCCGCGTGAACACCGGTCAGCAAGAGCGGCGCGTCGCGTGCGGCGTTTTCCACCTGTGAGATGAGCCCGGGCGCAGTCACGGCCCTGCCATTCACGGTGCGGATGCTGTCGCCGGCCTGGAGCCCAGCTTGGGCAGCGGGCGTACCTGCCACCACCCTGAGGACCTTGCCCGGGTCACTGTTGAGCTGTGTCAAGCCGAGCCCCGTCACCAGCAGGATCGCCACGATGAAGTTCGCGACGGGTCCGCCCGCCAGGATGGCGATCCTCTGCGGTGGCGTTTTGGAGTGGAAGCCGCCAGGCTCGCTGAAGTCTCCAGCTTCCATCCCGCCCATGCGCACGTAACCGAGGATCGGCAGCGCCCGCAGCGCATAAAGCGTTCCGCCGCGTGTGAACGACAGCACCTTGGTGCCGGCGCCGATCGAGAACTCGATCACGCGCACCTTGAACAGCTTGGCGAGCAGGAAATGGCCGGCTTCGTGAGGCGCGATCAGGATCAGAAACATCCCAGCGATGCCCACTACGACCAAGAGCCCGTTGAGCAGTTCGCTCATGTCTTCAGCCTACCGGAGTTGGCTTTCACGTACTCCCGCGCCCAACGGTCGGCCTCGAGGATCTCTGGCAGCGTTTCCCCGCTGCCGGGGAAGGCGGACAGCGCCCGGTCAACCGTCCGGATGATCGCGCTGAACGGGGTGCCACCGGCCAGGAACGCGTTCACGGCCTCCTCGTTGGCCGCGTTCAAAACCGCGGGGTGGCCGGCGCCCGCATCCGCGGCCTCGCGAGCCAGCCGGACGCTCGGGAACCTGTGCTCGTCCAGAGCGTGAAACTCGAGCCCACTGAGCTCCTCCAGGGAGGTCTGCGGCACCGCATCCGCGAGGCGGTCGGGGTACCCGAGCGCCACGGCGATTGGCAAGCGCATATCCGGATGTCCGAGCTGCGCCTTGAGGGAACCGTCCACGAACTCGACCATCGAGTGCACGACGCTCTGGGGATGGATGCACACAGCGATCTGTCCGAGCGGGACGCCGAACAGGTGGTGGGCCTCGATCACCTCCAAGCCCTTGTTCATCAGCGTCGCCGAGTCGATGGTGACCTTCGGGCCCATCGACCAGCGGGGGGGATTCAGCGCCTGCTCCACGGTCACCTGGTCGAGATCGACGTCGGGCTGCGCCCAGAAGGGCCCACCGCTCGCGGTGACGATCAGGCGTCTCACGTTTTCCCGGCGTTCGCCCCACAGGCACTGCCAGATGGCGCTGTGCTCGGAATCGACCGGGCGGATACCGCGCTCGCCCGCCGCCTTCATGACCAACGCTCCTGCCATGACGAGGACTTCCTTGGTCGCCAGCGCAACCTCCTTCCCCGCTTTGAGGGCGGACATCGTCGGCGCCAGCGCGCGCGCTCCAGGTATGGCGACCAGGACGAGATCGCAGCGGGGATCGGTCACCATCGCCTCCACCCTGGCGTCGAAGTCCCGATCGCCTGCCTGGCCCTGGATGAGGTGCTCTGCGCTGCGCTTGGTCGAGCGGCGGCCCTCAGTCAGGCCGAACAGCCGCAGGCGGCTGGGATTGCGGTCGATCACATCGAGCGTTTGCTGCCCGACCGAGCCGGTGGCCCCGAGAACCGCAACGTTGATCGGGCGCGTCACTTCAGGATCTGGAACATCATCACGTAGAAGTACACGAGGATCGGCGGAAACAGGATCGAATCAAGCCGGTCGAGCATTCCGCCATGGCCTGGGATGAGGTGGGACGAGTCCTTGACCTCCGCGATGCGCTTCATCTGGGACTCCACGAGGTCCCCGACCTGGCCACTCACGCCCACCAGGATGCCGAGGACGATGGCATGAAGCGGGGGGAGACCGAGGATCGCCGAGACTCCGACGAGCATGACCACGATTGAACCCAGCACGCCGGCGATCGCGCCCTCCACGGTCTTGCGGGGGCTGATCGTCGGAAAGAACGGATGCCGGCCGATCCGGCTGCCGACGAGAAGCGCCGCCGCATCGTTGGCCACCACCGCGAAGATGACGAAGAGGGCCCAGATGAGGCCGTGGGGCTTGGATGTATAGAGCAGCAGGTAGTAGTTGAAAGGCATGCCGATGTAGAGCGCGCCCGCCATTCCCATGGCCCAGCGTCCCAGGCCCTGGCGCCGGCCCTGAACCACCAGGAACGCGGCCAGGCCGCCGACCAGCGAGAGCGAAAGCACGATGTTCACGTCGACCTGCTTCAGCACCGTGCCGCTGAACGCGAAGAAGGTGCCGAGTGGAAACAGCAGCCAGGCCGGGGCGCGGGAGCCCATCCCGTCGGACAGGCCGATGAACTCCCAAAGCGCCAGGCCACCCAACAGCAGCACCAGCGCGTAAGCACCATATGTTCCCGAATAGATCGCGCCGATGACGATCGCAAGGAGCACGAAAGCGCTGATGATTCGGAGCAGCAGCGAAGTGGGCTTCCAGCCCGTCGGGAAAGGCCGGCTTCCGCTGGTCACCGGGACGCGGTACCGGTCGTGGGCGGCTCGGGCCGGTCGCGCGCAAGCGCGGGCTGGATGGAACCCACTGATTAGTCCGGCCGCCCGCCGAAACGCCGCACCCGCGAAGCGTAGTCGGCGATCGCGGCCTTCAGATCTTCGACATCGAAGTCTGGCCAGAGCGTGTCGGTCACCAGCATCTCCGAATAAGCGGACTGCCACAGGAGGAAATTGCTGACCCGCCTCTCGCCCGCTGTGCGGATTATGAGGTCCGGGTCCGGGAGACCCGGGTTGTAGAGCCGGGCTGCGATCGACGCCTCATCCACGTCGGGCGCGGGTACGCCGTCCGACACGAGGCGGCGAACGGCGTCGACCAGCTCGGCCCGACCGCCGTAGTTGAGGCAGACGTTGAGGACGCCGTTGGTGTTGCGAGCGGTGCGCTCAATCGCTTCGTCGATTCGCTGGCGCATGCGGGGCGACAGCTCCTCACGGCGGCCGCTGACGACGATGCGAACCCCTCGCCGGTGCATCTCCTCGATCTCTCGCTGCATGGTTTCGTGGAAGAGCCTCATCAGCGCTCGAACCTCGGCTCGCGGCCGTGACCAGTTCTCGGTCGAGAAGGCGTAGACGGAGAGCACTTTGACTCCGAGCTTTTCGCA
>CAAGKR010250872.1_pt1 | contig 11550 bp, 12 predicted proteins | sample 2556971 | NCBI WGS metagenome assembly CAAGKR01 (sample SAMEA5207829, study PRJEB30636) | soil metagenome | biome: forest; feature: boreal; material: soil | place: USA | collected 2011-09 | depth 1 m
ATGGCCGTGGTCGGAACCCAGCACAACCCAGTCATCCGCGCTCACTACCTGCGCAAGCGAGCTCAGGGCAAGAGCGCTATGAACGCCATTGGTCATTGCATGTCCAAGGCCCTGGCCATCATCTGGAGCGTCTGGCGTTCAGGTCGCGACTTCGACCCCACCCTCGGCGGCCCCAGGACTTGACAAGACCCTATGGGTTCTAGGCACCATTTCCATCTTTCTTGTCGGCTGTGGCGTCTCTACCCGGTGGGTTCTGGTGTCGCCTGCAAGCCGTTATCTGGAGCTCGCCGAGGCTTTTGCCCTCCAGTCGGCGCAACTCGCCCGTGCCCACGTTTGCCCATGGCCTACTTCCGTGAAGGCCGTTTTTCGGCCGGGTCTCTAGAGGCACTCCCTGGTTGATCTCACCGTGGCCTCATCCGGTATGCGCTCCTGGGCAAACCGAAGCCCGCCGTTTGGCCCACGCTACAGCCAGGCAGGGAATGATCGGTGCAAACAGCGTGGCTCCATCCGACCGCCCCTTTCGAGACATCTGTTCGATAGAGGAGGAAGGTTCCTTTCGAAATCCCTTCGCATCGATCCAGTACGTCGCCTGGGACGAGACCACCGATCGGCTGCCGGCACCTTTGACAGGGAGGGCACCGAGAACGCTGCCCAAAGGCCCTATTCCGAGGCTCGAGACGGTATCCATCTCAAGCGTCCTTCCCAATGTATAGTTCGACTACTTCGGGATCTTCAAGAAGGCTTTTTCCCGTGCCCGAGAGGCGATTGCGTCCGAGCGTCATCACATACGCCCAATCCGCGTGGGTGAGCGTTCGCCTCGTGTTCTGCTCGACAATCACGACTGCCACCTGCAAGCCGCGGATCCTCATCACCTGCTCCCAGACCGATTCCACGAAACGTGGGGCCAATCCCGCAGTCGGCTCGTCCAAGATCAGCACAGACGGGTCCAGCATCAAACCCCGGGCGATCGCCAACATCGTTCGCTGACCTCCGCTCAAGGTCCGGGCTGGTCGCTTCACGGCGACCTTGAGGTCTGGGAACATATCGAACAGTTCGGCTATCTTCTCCTTGTTGCCCGATCTCCGGGCATAGCCGCCCATCTCAAGGTTCTCTCTTACGGTTAGCGAGGGGAAGACGTTGGCGACCTGTGGCACATACGAAAGACCGCGACGCACGAGGCGCTGAGCTGACATTGCGGTCACATCGACTCCATTCAGCTGAACGGTGCCGCCAAGCGGCCGGACGAGTCCAGCTATCACCTTTAGAAGGGTCGACTTTCCCGCCCCGTTTGGCCCAACCACCGCGGTCAACTCGCCTTGCTTTGCACGCATATTAACTTCCTGAATGATTGGCGCTCCGCCATAACCGGCAGTGATGCCGTCCACCATCAGAGCCGGGATGTCAGACATGAGAGACAGCCTCCCCCAAGTAAGCGTCGATTACTGCGGGGTTCTCCCGAAGCTGGGAGAGTGTCCCCTGGGCGATCGTGGAACCTTGGGCCATGACGTAGATCAATTCGCAGGCCCGGTCCACGAACCGAAGATTGTGTTCTACGAGGAGGACGGTGACACCGCTATCCTTGAGTTCGAGTATCGCCTGCTCAATCTGCGACTGCAACACTGGGTTGATCCCGGCACATGGTTCGTCCAAGAGCACCAGCCGTGGCTCCCGCATCGCAATGCGGGCGAACTCGAGAAGCCGCTTTTGGCCACCGCTCAGCGCACCGGCGATCTCATCGCGGCTGGGCATCAAACCGAAGCGCTCCAGCAGTTGGCGGGCTCGCACGCGATCTGCGTCCTCCAACTCCCGGAGCCGGCGGCGGTCGAGCAGGGCCCTCCAAGCTTTGTCCCGACCTTTCTGCTCCGCCGCGAGCAACATGTTGTCCATGACGGTCAGCCCTGCCCACTCACGAGGAGTCTGGAACGTCCGCACGACGCCTCTGGAGGCTACTCGGTGAGGGGGCCAGCCCTGAATCTCCGTTCCATCGAGCGTGATCCTTCCAGCATCAGGTCGCAAGAATCCAGCGATCACCTCAATCGCCGTGCTCTTCCCTGCGCCATTGGGGCCGATCAGGCCGACCACCGTGGCGGCTGGCACCGACAACGTGCAGTTCACGACCGCGCGGACCCCACCAAACGACTTGGCGAGTCCCGACACCTCGAGCATGGGCGGCCTGCCGTCAGCCATCGCTACCTACTACCGGCTGTGCCAGGGCCCGGAGTTGCCCAGCTTCGATCTGCGGGTCCGTTGGCTGCGGATCGTGAATTAGGCTCTGTGGTCGTCATTTCAAGACAACCAGGACCTGTACGCCATTGACGATGTCTGGCATGCTCCCAGCGTCCCTGCAGAGTTCCGACGGCGTCTTGTTGGCAACCGACGTCATCTTCTCAGCCACCTCCAACTCAACTCGTACGCGAAGAGACCCGGCTGGACGTAGATCACGCCCCGTCTCCCGATTCGAGCTTGTCTGATCTTGGCGCGGGCTCATGCAGCCAGAGGTAGAGCTCATGGCTCGTAAACTGCCGCTTCTTCACAACGCCATTTCGGACTTCCACCTGGAGTACGTTCTCACAATTGACGAGGTGGACGAGCTCCTCGGGAAACGCGGAGACGTGCATCTTGATCATCATCGCTTGCTAAATCTTGCGTCGCCAGGCAAATCGGGCGGCATCTGCGCCCTCCGCATCGGCAGAGGCCGCGCTGGTACCAGCGCGAACGATACCGCCCTCTCATTTGACGCGGACCATCGCGGAGATCGGGCGAAGCCAGCGGCCAGAGCATGGGCAATCGGGCCCGGGCGAACGATCCCCGTGAACCCCAGCCCCTCGGGAGTGCGTGCTAACAACCGCATCGAATGCTGCAACGCGCCAGACTCCCTCCCAATCGAAACCAAACCAGCGGGAGGCCCACGGCACTGCTGCGGTCGAGGGCTTGTCGCCCCATCGTCCTATTCAGAGATCTCGCTGACATACTCATACTCGGCTTCCTTGAGGTGCCTAGCTTGGGTAACCACCTAGCGCCTCCACCTCCCCCGCCGGATCGGCATTCCGGAGCCAGTACACCATGCCTCGTGGCGCGACAAATGTTCATGAGAAGCCTCGTCCTCGGGAACGGATGGCGGGGCGCCCTCGGATGATGCGACAGAATTCGTGTGAAGAAGGGTGACCGTGTAGCTTGTGCCTCGCGCCAGGATTGCTGACCACCCTGAAAAAGGCCACCCGACAGACTGGCGATCTCATCCGGCAACCGGAGTCGTCGCTGACCGCCTTGGGCGCCACCTCGTCGGTGTGAACTACCTGATGGTTGTTGTTCGAGATCACTCTTGGACTCCGCTCCCACGGTTTGACTACTGCTGCGAGCGAGACGCAATGGAGGAACCAATCCGACGACCGCGATGGATTCGGGGTTGGCTTAATCGTAGAGTCGATTGCTCCCAAGGTCAAACCAAAATTCCGCTGATTGGTCGAACATTCCGCTGCTCGGAACAATTCTATTGACAAGCTCGCGATTGGATGCGAAAGTATGCGCGGTTTGTACGGATGGAGCCAGGCCCGCACATGTCACTCGCTTGGGGTGAATTGGCGCGTGCCCAGGTGACCGCTGCGGCACTTCGTCTAACAGAAGCAGCCTAACGATGCAGGACGTGTTTCACGCGATTGGCTTTGGCCTAGTGACCGCCTCGATCCTGGCGCTTTCGACCGTGGCTCTCTCGCTCCAGTATTCTGTGACGAACGTTCCCAACTTTGCTCATGGCGACTTGATGACCGTTGGCGCTTACGCCGCGTATACGACTAGTCTCGTCTTCAATAATGTGGCCGTAGAGGCCATCGCGGCGCTGTCGGTGACTGCTGTCGCGACCTGGTCGATGAACCATTTCCTGATCCAGCCGTTTGTGCGGGCCGGGGCCAGGAATACGATCCTCTTGGTCGTTACGTTTGCCGTTGCGCTGTTCCTCCAGTCCAGCATGCAAGCTATCTTCGGATCGACCAACGTGCAGAACCAGCTGCCAAATAGCGCGCCTAACGAGGTCGGACCCTTCCTCCTGACCCAGCTCGACGAGCTGATAATCGTGGCCGCGATCGTGCTGCTGGCTACGGTCCACCTCGTGCTCCGCTATACCAAGTTCGGCAAGGCTCAGAGGGCAGTCTCAGACAACCCCCAGCTAGCCCGCGTCACCGGAATCGACTCCGATCGAGTCATCGAATTGACCTGGCTGTGGGCCGGGGCCATGACCGGTTTCTCGGGCTTCGTCCTGGCGGCTCAGATCGGCAGTTTCAATCCGTCGCTCGGATTCTCCTTCCTCCTGGTTGTGCTCGCGGCCGCTGTTGTCGGCGGCATCGGTCAGATCTACGGCTCTATGCTAGGCGCTCTCCTGATCGGCATCGGGATGGAAGTCAGCGCAGTCTACATCCCGGGCGACTACAAGACTTCAGTCGCTTTTGTTGCCCTGATTGTGACATTGCTAGTACGTCCCAACGGGATCTTTGCGGTGCAGGCCCGGACCCTGGGCCAAGCACGGTGAGCCGATGATCGAATACCTGGTCAGCGTCCTGACAATTGGAGTCATTGTGTGCATCTTCACGCTTGGGCTCAACGTACGCTTTGGCTGGGCCGGAGAGCTTGACCTAGCATTTTATGCCTTCGTTGCTATCGGCGCATACATGAGCGCGGTCATCCAGTTGCCGCGGTCGAATCTCACCGGCGGGGCCGGCTGGATCCTTGGCCTATCTCTGCCGTTCCCGATCGCAGTGCTGGGAGGCGTGGCGTGCAGCGTGGTGGCTTCGCTTGTTATCGGTGCGATAGCGCTACGCAAGCTGCGAGGCGACTATTTCGCAATCACAACTGTGGCCTTCTTTCTGATCATTTTTACGATCTTCGGCCAGGTGAATAACCTCTTCGACGGGTTCAACGGACTCTACGGACTGCAGCAACCCTTCGAGAGCCAGCTCAACCTCGACCAGGGCACCTACCAATGGTTCTTCTTGGGGATGTGCGTGGTTGTGTTGCTGATCGTCTACGGCACGTTAGAACTGCTATCCCGAAGCCCCTTTGGCAGAGGGCTGCGCTCAATCAGGGAGGACGAAACCGCCGCCGCCGCCTTCGGCCGCAACGTGTACGTCGAGAAGTTGAAGGCGTACGTTATCGGCGGCGCCTGCGCGGGTCTCGGCGGGGCATTGCTCTGTCAGTACCTCACCGCGTGGAGTCCCAACGTGTGGGGCTCGGTCGAGACCTTCCTGCTGTACAGTGCGATCTTTGTGGGCGGAGTGGGCAACTCGCGCGGCGTGCTCATTGGTACGTTCATCGCGCTCGTGTTTATCCCCGAAGTGACCCGATTCCTGCCTACCATTCCCACTCATCCCGACATCGAGGCAGCCGTTCGGAACGTAGTCGGCGCCATCCTAATTGTGGTCGTCGTCAAGTTCAGGCCGCAGGGCATCCTCCGTGAGCCGCGCCCAAGAGACGGTGTTAGGGCGGAAGTGCCGTCGGCGATTGCCCCCTAAATCCATGCTTGAAACACCAGACATCCTGCTCGAGATGCTGGACCTCACCAGGGAACCTTGGGGCCGCCAGGCCTTGCGCAACCTCGACATCTCGGTCGATGTCGGTGCCATCGGAGGCTTGATTGGTCCGCACGGTGCGGCCAAGAGCATGGCGCTGGACGTTCATATGTGGGTTCAGGCCAACGAACATCGGCGGGATCAACTCTCAGGAAGACCTAGTGTGGTAAGCGGTTTGGGAGGTGGGAAATCTTTGCCGTGAGCGAAGTTTGGCTGAGGGGGAACCACGGACTCGCCGTGGCATCCATCTGAAGCGTTCCGGTTGTAATGTAAGGAGGAGTCATGGTTAGTTCCAGTTTCACGCGACCCGGAGGGGTATTGCTGCTATGCACCCTGACGGCCCTTCTATTGGGCGCCTGCAGCAGCGGAGGCAGCACCTCTTCCGGCCCCATCGTTATGTCGATGCTGGGCCCGCTAACCGGTTCGGCCGCCGTGGTCGGTCAACCGATCCTGGAGGGGGCCCTGACGGCTGCTAAGCAGATCAACGACGCCGGCGGCATTCTCGGAAGGCACCTCCAGATGGACCAGGCGGACACGGTTGGCGACCCTGCTGATGCGGTGCCCGCATTGACCAAAGAGTTGGCGATCGGTCATCCTGTGGCTCTGATCGGTCCCATCACCGCTGAGATCAACGCGGTCCAGCCGATCTTCGACCGGAACCAGATCGTCGATGGCTGGCAAGGAGGGTCGGTTCTTTTCGACCACCAGACCGACAAATGGCTGTGGCGCTGCAACGCCTCTGACTCGCAGCTGGGCGTCGCGATGGCGGACCTGGCGATCGAGAAGGGGTACACCACAGCCGCGCTCTTCATGTCGACTGCAGTCACCACCCAGACATTGAGCCCCGTGATCGAGAAGGCCTTCAGAGCGCTCGGCGGAACGATCCTTGGCGAGGTTTTCGTCACGCCGACCCAATCCTCGTATCGCTCGGAGGTGCAGAAAGCGATCAACCTGCACCCTCAAGTATTCTTCACCCAACTTGAGCCAGCCACTGGGGCCGTTGCATTCGCTAACTTCAAGGAGCTCAACAACCTCTCGATCCCATTCATCGGCAACGACAACATGGCCGCAGGCGACTACATCAAGGCGGTGGGACCGGCGGTGGCCAAGGCTCACTTGATCGACGTAGTCGGCAGTAACGCCCTGACCGCTAGCGGCAACCAGTTCCAGCAGATCTACCAGCAGGTGAACGGCCATGGTCCCCTCGCGGGAGCCTCCTATGCCTACGACTGTGTGATCGACTTCGCCCTCGCCATGACCAAAGCCGGCACCGCCGATCCCAAGGTGTGGGTCAACGACATCACGGCGGTGTCCAATCCGCCGGGGACCGCGGTGGGCGACTACAAGGTGGCCGTTGCGGATATCAAAGCGGGCACGAAGATCAATTACGAAGGTGTTAGCGGACCAATGGACTTCGATCAATACCACAACGTGGCGGGCGCTTGGGATGTTGTCCAGGCGAGCGGTAAAGCCGATGACGGGACCAACACACTCGAGACCATCAGCGCTGCCACTATCCAGAGTGTGATCAGCAAGGAGGGCGGCGGCTAAGCTGCGCCCACGACAGGCATCGCGTGTAACGCTCGAGGAGAGCTCCCGGTGGCCGTCACCGGGAGCCTCATCTTCTGGCGCGGATTACACAAACCGCCGACACCGCTGCGCCTATGGCGTGCTCGCCCAACTCTGCTTTTACCATGACGGGCGCTGCTCGTTCAAGCGGGTGCGCGGCTGATGGGTCAACTCGGCATCCAGGTGGCCCGCCGGCCGGGGGCCAAGTGAGACAACCTAGCCCTCCGTGGAGGTGGCGCCGACGCCGAACCTGGTCCAACGGAGCTTCCTACCCTGACCAGCCGGCCGAAACCAGCTCTTGGCCGCCGACATCAAGTACATTCGGACCTGGAAAGCGCTTCCTCTATTCGGCCGGAAACATGCCTTCATGCGCACTTTGGTCGGCTGGCGATGGCCGACTCGCCGCACAGTGAACTCGCCCTCGACGCTCCCAAGATGGCGCCCTGGCGCCGCAATCCGCAGGCACTGGTCATCCACTACCGTGACACTGAGTATTCAAGGGTGCTGGCGCGTCCCTGGCGTCCTGACCTCCACTCCCGGCCACAAATCAATTCGGAGTCCCCGACCGGACCCGATAACGGATTCACCCTCTGTGAGGGTTCCGCGATTCTGATGCCAGCGGCGACGGGTGCCACGGCCGGGTGCCGGGCATAGCCCGGTCGGATCGATTGTAGGTTTCGTGTTGCGATGGCGGGCAAAGGTGCTGCGGGTCGTGGCGACTCCGTTCCGGGCGTCCTAGGGCCTCTGAGCGCGTCGTTTTTTGAGTGATCAGCTGATCGGGTCTTCTGGGTCGTCGACAACGGCTCTTCTCACCGCGGGCTTGCCTCGATCCAGAGACTCGAGGGCGCCTACCCCAACCTGCGTCTCGTCCACTGCCCGATCCATTCCTCCTGGCTCAACCAGGTCGAGATTTACCTCTCCATCGTTCAGCGCAAGGTCCTCACGCCCAACGATTTCCCAAATGTGGCCGAGGTCGAGCGTCGCCTGCTTGACTTTGAGCGTCGCTACGAACGGGCTGCCACACCGTTCGAATGGAAGTTCACGCGCCAGGATCTGGCCAACCTATTGCGCCGCTTGGCGGCGCATTCCCGAATGAAGGCCGCCTGAAAATACGTGATCGAACTTATGAGCCAGAGCACTTAGCCGACTGCGTATCGGCCCTGACAGAAGAGTAGGTCAATGATGCATTGCCCGTCCCAACTCTGTCAGAGCATGGGGCAGCGCAACCGTGATAGGTGGGACTAGCGCGATGACCACCACCCCTGCCAACAACACGGCTAGGTAAGGCAGAACGCGCACAGACACTAGGTTGATCCTGCTCTTGGTTATCGCTGCCGATATATACAGACCCAATCCGATCGGCGGCGAGAAAGCGCCAATCCCCAGCGAGATGATGAGGACAATGCTGTACTGAACAGGATCAATGCCGACCTGCTGTGCGACCGGCACCAGCAGCGGTGCCAGCACAATGAGGGCCGGCATGCCTTCCAAAAGACTCCCGAGAACAATCAGCAGGCCAATACTGAGAAGCATGAAAATCAGCCGGTTGTCCGCGTATGTCGCTACTGCTGAGGCGAGGCTTTGCGGCACCAACTCAGCTGTGAGGAACCATGAGAACGCATACGCGGTGCTAACGACGAATAGGATCATCCCGGAGAGTTCTATCGAAGCGCGAAGCCCGCCCCAAAGGGCGCTTATACCGACGCGATAGCCGACTCCGGCAATTAGTAGGCCGTAGACAACGGCAAACCCCGACACTTCGGTCGGCGTCGCGATGCCCCCCACGATTCCCACCACGATTATGAGGGGCATCCCGAGTGCCGGCAGTGCCGCCAATGCGGTCGGTAAGAAACCGGCGAAGTCCACGTTCCCGCGAGGCTCATGACGCAGCGTTACTCGAATCATGATCAGCGCAATTAGGCATCCAGCAAGGACGACGGCGGGCGTGATGCCTCCCAATAGCAGAGCTCCGGTTGAGACCGTCGTAATGGAACCCATGATTATCAGAGCGAGACTCGGGGGAATTGTTTCGCCCATCACCGCCGAGGCTGCCAAGACGGCTGCCGCCTCAGAGCGGTCGTGACCGCGGCGGTCTACGACATCAGACAAGGTTGAGCCCACGGCCGCCATGTCAGCTGGCTTTGATCCTGAGATACCCGAGAACACATACATCATGCCCACGATTGCTATGTAGTCCCCGCCGGGCATCCAGTCGACAAGGTAGTGCATCAGCTGCGATATCCGCGCACTAAGACCGGTGTGCGTTAGCAGAGCGCCCGCGAACACAAAAAACGGGACCGCTAGTAACACAAAGTTGTTGGCGCCGTCGTACATTCTTGCGGGTACAATGATCGCTTGGGCCAGGCCCGAAAGATCCAAGGCCACGATGGTGGTTGCCAGCAGTACGAACCCAATTGGCACTGCCGCCGCCACCATGGCAACCAGTGTCAGGGCAACGATCGCAAACAACGGGGCACCTGACACATTGGCGCCGGAATAGGCAGTGAATGCCACCGCGCCAGCAGCGATAAGCGCCGGTACGATCAGGAGGAGGCTCAACCATGATCCTGACGAGCGCCAAATGCGATAAAGATTAAGGGCGGCGTACCACGCCACCAATGCCATGCCTAGCGTCAGAGGCAACACCAGCCAAGTGACGTGAAGCCCTAACTCCGGTGTCCTTTGATTCCAACCATCAATAACTTTAGGTACCGACAAGGCTACGGTCGCCAACGACGTCACTAGAATGATCGCGTTGGCCACAGTTGCTGCCAGTGATTGGCCCTTGCGTGACAGCCTGTCAACAATGAATTCGACGGGAAGGTGATAGCCTACGCGCAGCGCGACGGCTCCCCCCACGAACGTGAGAATATTGAGCGTTGCCTGGCCGATTTCGAACTCCCAGGAGAGTGATCTACTGAACCATGTCCTCATTATTACGTTCACGCAAACCACCACTAGTTGAACTACGAAGGCGGCGCCGGCGACTGCGTATACCGCAGCATCTAGGATTCGAATCCACCGAGCGACCGCAGTCGGAACATCATCCGCAGCTAGAGTGAACTGCCTAGTGTCCTCGCGCTTTAGTGCAGCATCGACCACTAAATCAGGCACACCAACGCCTAATTCCGGGGGCCTTTAGGAGGTTTTCTCAGCCGCTAGTATCTGCTGAAGCCACGCGGCACCCTGCGCTCCAATCAGCGAGCCAGCCCTATCGTAAACCGGTTTCACGGCGTTCCGCATGGCGGCTATGGAATCGGCTGACGGCGTGTTGAAGTGGGCCCCAGCCGCCATCATTTGGGTCTCCTGGGCCTGGATCGTCTGCGGTCCCAACGACCTCATCTTTGGCTGCATTGCTTTGCCAGCGTCAATTAGGTCCTGTTGTAGATCCTTGGGGAGGCTCTGGTAGAAGTTGTTATTGATGTAGCAGTTGACAACCCCAAAGAAATCGTCGACAAGAGAGATGTGGGGCGCGACCTCATACAGTTTTTGGCTCAATATCAATCCAACTGGCTGGTCGCCGCCATCCACGACACCCTGCTGGATAGCTGTATAGGCTTGTGTGATCGCCACCGTCGGTTCGGGGGTCGCCCCCAACGCCGTGATGGCAGCTACGAAACTGGCGCTCGGCGCCGAGACGATCTTCAGACCCTTCCAATCCTGTAGTGTCTGGATTGGGCGCAGTTTGTCGTAAAACTCGGAAAAGCCGCTGTCCCCAACACAGAGTGTCCGCAAACCGACCTGTTTGAGGAGCTCGGAGTTGATGGATTGTCCGATGGGGCCGTCCATGATACTGAGGGCTTGCGACTCGCTCGTGAACATGAATGGAAAGAGGGTCACTTGTTCGTCGGGGTAGTAATTGGAGATCAAGTTGTTGTTCATGACGCTCATCTGTATCGACCCAGCGACCACCTGATCTCCCATTTCTTGGTTGGTGCCAAGTTGTCCGGTGTAGAAGAATTGGACCTGCAGACGATGATTGGACTCCTGTTCCACGACGGTCTTGAATGTCTGGGCGGCAACGCTCTCGTAGTCGGACGGCCCATAGGTAAGAGCCATCCTTATCGTGTACACCTTTGAGCTCGAACTCGTGGACCCACCGGACGAGGACCCACCGCAGGCGACAAGACTCAGGCAGAGAGGTACCAGGGTCATGAATGCCCGTGCTCTTCCCATTGCGATTCCTCCCATTCTTTCGAGTGCGGGTATTAGTCCAGACGCCTATATGTTGATGTTGCTTCTTTGGGCACCGTCCTGTCAAGCGTGGATCCTCCTACTGTGGAAGTAGTTCCGAGAAAACGTCACCCCTGAACAGTTCTGTGATTCCGTCACCCCATGAATGGAAGGCCGGATCACATTGACCACAGCTGAGCAGCGTCGCCTGATCGTCCTCAACCACCTGGAGTCGGGGGCGCTGGTCAAC